>Ga0302324_100012580_pt1 | contig 17242 bp, 18 predicted proteins | sample Palsa_T0_1_FD_201949 | JGI IMG/M metagenome (GOLD analysis project Ga0302324, IMG submission 201949) | Peat permafrost microbial communities from Stordalen Mire near Abisko, Sweden - Palsa_T0_1 | ecosystem: Environmental > Terrestrial > Soil > Palsa > Peat permafrost | place: Sweden: Abisko...
CTGCGCGACGAGGGCGACGAGAGCGACGGCATCACCGAACGATGCGAGCTCGAGAAGATCACCCTGCCGCAACTCTTCGAATACCTCGAAGAGATCACGCACGTCGGCGGCGCGGTCGGCCCGCGATGCGATCCGCCGATCGCAACGCTCTAACCGCCTCGCCCCGGCGGCCCAAGCGGCGCAGCGCGATTCCGAGACTGCGGTAGGCGGCCGAATAGTTTTCGTCGGCGCGCAGCGCGGCTTCGTAATAGTCGATGGCATCGTGCGGATGACCATCTTCGAGCAGCATGTTGCCGAGGTTGACGAGCGCCGGCGCGCAGCGCTCGTCGTGCGCGAGCGCGACACAAAACGCCTCGAGCGCGCCGGGGCGCCGGCCGAGCGCAATGAGCGCAACGCCGCGCTTGTTGTGGATGGCGGCGCGTGCATCGTCGCTGCCGGCTTCGATCAGCGCGGCCTCGAATTCGCGCACGGCAGCCGGATGGTCTCCGGAGTCGAGCGCGACGACGCCCCGCTCGAAGGCATTCCTCGGGCCTGGCTTCGGCCGCAGCGCGGCAAACACGGAGCGCACGTCGAACATCGCGCCTAACGTGTTACACGTCGACGTCCTCACGCTTTTCCCGGAGATGTTCGCGCCGGCAATCGGACTCTCGATCCTCGGGCGCGCCCAGGAGCGCGGGCTCGTGCACATCGAGGTTCACCACCTCCTCGACGCGCTCGGCGCCGGGGAGCGCGCGGACGATCGTCCCTTCGGCGGCGGCCCCGGGATGGTGCTGCGCATCGAGCCGATCGCCCGGGTCCTCGACGCAATCCTTGCAGCCGCGCCCCCGGAGGAGCGCAGGGCGATCGTCCTGACGAGCCCCGCCGGGCCGCCTTTCCGCCAGCGCGACGCCGAGCGGTTTGCCGGCCTCGACCGGCTCGTCATCGTCTGCGGCCACTACGAGGGGATCGACGAACGCCTGGTCGCGCTCTACGGGGTCGAGGAGCTCTCGCTCGGCGACTTCGTGCTGACCGGCGGCGAGCTGCCCGCACTGGCGTTCCTCGACGCGACGGTCCGGTTGCTCGACGGCGCGATCAATCCGGCCTCGCTTGACGCCGAATCCTTCGCCGAAGCGGGCCTCGATGCGCCGGCCTATACGCGGCCTGCAGTCTTCCGGGGTGCCCCCGTTCCCGAGGTGCTCCTGTCGGGCGACCATGCGAAGATCGCCGCTTGGCGTCGCGCGCAGTCCCGCGAGCGCACGATCGCCCGCCGCAAAGATCTGCTGGACGGCTGACGGCTAGCGCATCCCGGGCGGCCGTGATATGATCCCGGGGTTGTCCTAGCGGCCCCTGGGGGCTTTCGGGGGGCACGCCGCCCCGATTTTTCCCGATTTTAAGGAAGCCATGAACGTCATCGACCTGCTGGAGAAAGAACAGCTCAAGAGCGAGCTGCCGGAGTTCCGCCCTGGCGACACCGTTAAGGTGTATTCGAAGGTCGTCGAGGGCGGCAAAGAACGCACGCAGATGTTCGAAGGCGTCGTGACCGTCCGCCGCGGCGGGGCGATCGGCGAGACGATCACCGTGCGACGCGTTTCGCACGGGGTCGGCGTCGAGAAATCGTTTTTGCTGCACAGCCCGCGCGTCGAAAGAATCGAAGTCACCAAGCGTGGCATCGTGCGTCGCAGCCGTTTGTATTACTTGTCGGAGAAGATCGGTAAGGCCGCGCGCATCAAAGAGAAGAAAACCGTCCGCTAGCTCGTGACCCCGCTCGAACTCTTCGGCCTTATCTGCGTGCTCGCCGTCGTCCGGCTTGCAATGTCGGTGCGACCTGCGCACGCCAACGGCAACGCCGCGAGCCTCCCAGCGGCGAGCGATACCGGCACGGCGGTCGCCCCGGCACAGTCGTTCAGCGTCGTCCTCAAAGAATATCTCGACGCGTTCATCGTCGCGGGCCTGGTGGCGCTATTGCTGATTACCTTCGTGGTCCGCACGTTTTTCATTCCCTCGGGCTCGATGGAACCGACCCTGCAAGTGCACGACGTGCTGCTGGTCAACGAGTTCGAATACCGTTTGACGAAACCGCACGACGGCGACATTGTCGTCTTCCCACCGCCGATCCCAACCACAAATGATTTCATCAAGCGCCTGATCGCCGGCCCGGGCGAAACACTTCGCGTGCACGAAGGCACCGTGTACCGTGACGGCAAGGCCCTGAGCGAACCCTACATCGAGCAAAAGCCGCTCTACGAACTCGAGATCAAGAACTACAACGTTTACGTCGACGGCACGCCGATGGACCCGGCGGAATCGAACGTCCCGCCGCGCTCCCAGTGGACCTCGCCCGACACGATACCGCCGAACTGTTACTTCATGATGGGCGACAACCGCAACAACTCCGAGGACTCGCACGTCTGGGGCTTCGCGCAAGTGAGCGGCACGTTTGCCACCGGCCCGGAAGCAGGCCACAAAGCCGGCTTCACCGGCCACGCGTTCTTGCTCTTCTGGCCGCCAAACCGCATCGGCATCCTGCACTAGCCTCAACCTTGTCATCCTGAGCGAAGCGCCGCAGGCGCGTAGTCGAAGGACCGACGGCGCATAAGCAAAGAACACATCGGTCCTTCGACTGCGGCGCCTTGCGGCGCCTTCGCTCAGGATGACAAGAGGGGGCTCTCGCGAACGATACCTAGCGTGCTTTCGCCAGTGCGCTTGAGATCGGCGGCGAATCTCGCGTGGCAACTCGCCCTGCTCGTGCTGATCGTTTTTGCGGCGCTCGGTTTGCGGCCCGGACAGATCAGCGGTTTCTCGATGGAACCGCGGATCGATACCGACGACTACGTGCTGATCAACGCGCTCTCGTACTGGTTCGGGCCGCCGCGGCGCGGCGACATCGTGGCCTTCCGCCACGAACGTTCTGCGCCGTCCGTCTACGTGAAGCGCGTCATCGGCTTGCCCGGCGATCGCATCGCGATTCGGCAGGGAGCCGTCTTCGTGAACGGCGCGGCGCTCGACGAACCGTACGTTCGCTTTGGCGACCGGCGCAGCTTCGCCGAGGTGATCGTCCCGCCGAACGCCTACTACGTCCTGGGCGACAACCGGGCGAACAGCGACGATTCGCGCGTCTGGGGCTTCGTGCCGGCGAACGACTTGATCGGCCGGGCGATCCTAGCCGTCTGGCCGCCGGCCCACGCCGGCCCACTTCGGTAGCGGCCGGTTGAGCCGCGCGCTCGCCGACGAGGCGACGATTCAATGGTATCCGGGCCACATGGCGCGCGCGATGCGCCGGCTCACCGAAGACATGCGCGCGATCGATCTCGTCGTCGAGGTCGCCGACGCGCGCGTGCCGCTCGCGGGCACGAATCCGGCGCTTGCGCGCTTGGCCGGGAAACGTCCCCGCCTGCTCGTGCTCTCGCGCGCGCAGCTCGCGGATCCGGAGACGACCGATGCGTGGCTCGCATACTACCGCGAGCACGAGCGCGCCGCGCTGGCCGTCGACGCGAAGGATCGCGGCGGGGCGGCGCGGCTGCGCGAAGCTCTCGAAGGCCTTGCATCCGGGCGACGCAGCGCGCGCGTCATTGTCCTCGGCATTCCGAACGCGGGAAAATCGACCGCGATCAACGCGCTGGCCGGGCGGAAGGTGGCCCGCGTGGAAGACCGCGCCGGTGTCACCCGCGCGCGCCAGTGGTTTCGCGCGGGTGAGAGGCTCGAAATCATGGACACGGCGGGAATCCTCGTTCCGAAGATCGACTCGGCGCAGGCCCAGTGGAAGCTCGCCGTCGTCGGCGCCGTTCCGCGCGCGCGCTTCGATCCGGAAGACGTCGCTGCGCGCTTTCACCGCTGGCTGCTCGAAACGCAGCCCGAATCGCCCGTTCCCGATTTGGAAACCTTTGCGCAATCTCGCGGCTTCCTGCGCCGCGGTACGATAGTCGACATGCACAACGCCGCCGCGGCCTACCTCAAAGAACTCGGCGACGGAGCGTTCGGACGTATGACGTTCGAGGAGCCTCCGCTCCCATGAATGTGGCCGCGGCCGCGCACAAGCGGCGACTCGCCCGCGAACGCGAACGGCGCCGGCTCGTACGCCTCCACGTCTACGAGCGCGAGGCGCTGGGGCGCGGGTTCCGGCTGATCGGCGGAATCGACGAAGTCGGACGCGGGCCGCTCGCGGGCCCGGTCGTCGCGGCTTGCGTCGTCACCGACGGGCCGCTGATGCTTACCGGGCTCGACGACTCCAAGAAGGTGCCGCCGGAACGGCGCGAAGCCCTCGCCGGCATCATCCGCTCGCGTGCCGTCGCCTGGGCCGTCGGCGAGGCGTCGGTCGCGGAGATCGAACGGTACAACATCTACTGGGCTTCGATCCTTGCGATGGAACGCGCGCTCGCAGCGCTCGCCGCCCAGCCGGCGTACCTGCTCACGGACGCGGTTCGGATCCGCTCGTTTGGGGGCGAGCAGCTTCCGGTCATTAAGGGCGACGCGAAATGTGCGACCGTCGCCGCCGCATCGATCCTGGCGAAGGTTCACCGCGACGCGCTGCTCGTCGCGCTCGACCAGCTCCATCCGCAGTATGGATTCGCCGAACACAAAGGGTATGCGACTGCCCGTCACATCGCCGCGCTCGCCGAGCACGGACCCTGCGAACATCACCGCCGGCAGTTTTGGCGCGTTCGCGACGCCCTGACCCTTTTCGATTGCCTGGAATCGTGAAGCGCGGCGACGCGGCGGCAAAACACCTCGGGCGCAGCGGCGAAGAGGCCGCTGCGGCTTACCTGCGTTCGCTTGGCTTTGCGATTCTGCGCCGCAACTTGCGCGGGCCGGGCGGTGAGATCGACATCGTCGCGCGCGACGGCGACGTCGTCGTCTTCGTCGAGGTCAAAGCGCGCGGCTCGGCCGCGTTCGGGAGCGCGCTCGGCGCCGTCGACGCGCGCAAACGCCGCCGAATCCGCGCGGTCGCCGAAGATTATTTGCAGTTCTTCGCGCCCGACGCGAAAGCGAGATTCGACGTGCTCGCTATCGACGGTGCGTCGATGCGCCTGCATCGGGGCGCCTTCTTCGCATGAAGCCCCCTCCCGCCAACCTTATCGGCAAGCGCATCGCCCTGCGTTATGACGTCCTCGCACTGCTCGGATCGGGCGGGATGGGAAACGTGTACCGCGCGACCGACGCCCTCTTGCACCGTGAGGTCGCGCTCAAGGTCCTGACCGAGCAGTCTGACGTGATCCGCCATCGCTTCCTGTTCGAGGCGCGATCGCTTGCCCGCCTCAATCATCCCGGCATCGTGACGATCTATGACGCCGGCGAGTCGGAGGGCATTCCGTACATCGTCATGGAGCTGGCGTCCGGGCCGACGCTTAAAGACGCGATCGCCGCCGGGATGACGGTCGGTTCCGCGGTGCGCGCGACGATCCGGTTGCTGGAAGCGCTGCACTACGCCCACAAACGCGACGTTCTCCACCGCGACGTCAAGCCGTCCAACATCGTCGTGCGCGACGACGGCAGCGTAAAGATCATGGACTTCGGTCTCTCGCGCAGGATTTCGGACCTGTCGGCGGGGACGCAAGCGGGCGAGATTGTTGGGACTATTCCGTACCTTCCGCCCGAAAGGTTCCTCGGTAAACCATCAGACGCACGCAGCGACCTGTATTCACTGGGAATCATCCTGTACGAAGCGCTCACCGGCGTGCTCCCGTTTCGTAGCGATCGGGACGATCTCGTTGCCGCCGTCTTCGCTCACGTCGACGAGCACCCCGTCGAACCAAGCCGCCTGAACTCGGGCGTCTCCCCGGAGCTGGAACGTATCGTTCTCAAAGTGATCGAAAAAGATCCGAACGCGCGTTATCAAACGGCCCGCGAACTGCAGGCCGAGTTGCGCGCGTACTTGAGCGCCGAGTCGTCTGCGGGCGCTCGAAGGAGCGAACCGCGCCGCAGTGGCAGCTAGCGTCGCAGCGCGCGCGCCTGCCGAACCCTCCCTGCGCCGCGCGGTCACGCCGTGGGGCTCGTTCTCGTGGGGCTACTCGGACGTCGGCGCGGACATCTTCGTGGGCCTGGGCCTCGTGCTCGGCGCGGCTGCCGGCGCCTCGAACGTCGCGTTCCTGTTCGCCGGGCTCGTCTACGTCTGCATCGGCCTAGCCTACACCGAGCTTGCCGCAGCGTATCCCGTCGCGGGCGGCGGACAGTATTTCGTCTTCCGCGGCCTCGGCGACATCTTCGGATTCATCGCCGGTTGGGCGGTGTTGCTCGATTTCACGATCGACATCGTCTTGTTTGCGTGGAGCTCGATCGACTATCTGAGCAAGCTCGTTCCGATCCTCAGCTTCACGGCGCATCCGTGGGTGCACTTCGTCGTCGTCTTCGTCGTCATCACGGGGCTCGCGCTCCTCAACATCATCGGCGTGCGCGAGAGTTCGGCGTTCAACGAACTCGTCAGCGGCCTGGACATCGTCAGCGAAACGTCGATCCTTTTCTTCGGCTTCTTCTTCGCGTTTCAGCCGCAGTTGCTCGTGCACACGATGCAACTGTCGTGGCCCACGACCTTCAACCTGATGAACGGCGTGTCGCTTGCGATCATCTCGTTCGTCGGGCTCGAATCGATTTCGCAGGCGGCCCAAGAAACCCAGCGCCCCGCGTCGGTGATCCCGCGAACGTCGATCAGTCTGATTTTGACGATCCTCATCTTCGCGCTTTCGTATTCGAACCTCGCGCTTGGAATGCAGCCCTGGCACGCTCTTCCGCTCGACGCACACGGCCATACGCAACCGCTCTGGCGCTATCTCGGCAACGAGGAAAACAACGGCTCGGCGGTCGCCGTGCTCGCCTCCTACGTGCCGTACTTCGGCGCACTCGCAGCACTCTACGTGCCGCTCCTCGGAGCGATTTTGCTGTTAATCTCGAGCAACTCCGGCGTGTTCGGCAGCTCCCGCATCGCTTACGCGATGAGCGGGACGCAGCTTCTGCCGAGCGCCTTCCAGCGCGTCCACAAGAAGTTCCGTACGCCGGCCCTCTCGATTTCGGTGTTCTGCGGCGTCGCGATCGTCGAGTTGATCTTCGCCGCGCTCCCGAGTCTCTCGCCCCACGTCCACGCGCTCTACGCCCGGCTGTTCCGGGGCGAGGACGGGATCACGTTCCTGGGCGATTTGTACGCTTTCGGTGCCGCGGCGAGCTATTCGTTTGTCTTCATCGCGCTGATCTCGCTTCGCTTCAACGACTCGCAGAGTCCCCGCCGCTTCAAAATGCCCTTCAACATCCCGATTACCTTTCGCGGAAACCGGGTCGAATTTCCGGTCGTTGCGGTGATCGGCTTCATCGGCATCGCTTCGATCCTGGTGTTCACCATGATCACCCACGAGATCGGCCGGATCGCCGGTCCGACGTGGCTGATCTTGGGCACGATCGGATATCTGTTCTATCGCCGGCGCAAGCGGCTGCCCGTCTTCCGTTCCCAGCCGCACGACTGGCGCAAGGCGCAGATCAACATCCTGCAATCCGCCGGCGAACTCGAGATGATGGACGAGTACCTGGTGAACATCCGGCGCATGGACGAGCGCCGCGTCGCCGAGCACATCGGGCCGCTGTGAAACGCTTCGTCCGCAGCGAAGGCTACGCGCGGGCGCGCCTCGTGAGCGGTGCGCTGTTCGTCCTTCTCGGGGCTATCGTGATCGTGCGCACGTTAGCCGTCACCGGCCCGAGTTTCGGCGCGCTACCGGCGTGCGTGCTCGGCGCCGCGATGATTGCACTCGGGTCGCTGCGTTACCGCGACTACCTCGCGGCGCGAGCGCGGCGCTGATGCACTTCGTACCGAACGTCGCCGGCGTGACGATCGCGTTTGGCGTCTTGGCCTCGATCGCCGCGACGATCTACTGGATGCTGCACCCGCCCTCGACCGCCTCCGATCGGGCCGCCACCGCGACCGAGCGCGACATCAGCGAGATCATCGGCAGCGTCATCATCGTCTTCTCGCAGGAGATCCACTCCGAGCACATGCTGTCGCTTGCGGTCCGGCTCGCGCGTCGCGAGCGCGCCGAACTGCTCGCCGCGTACATCATCGAGGTTCCACGCACGTTACCGCTGGACGCCGAGATGGAGCTCGAGCATCGCGAGGCGCTTGGCGTCCTGCAAGTTGCCGAATCGATCGGCCGCAAGAACAACGTCGAGATCCTCACCGACGTCGTCCGGACGCGCAACGTCGCGCAAGGCGTGCTCGAACTCGCCAAGCGCAAGGACGCGCACCTGATCGTACTCGGCGGCTATCGCGAGGGGAAGTACACCGGCGCGCCGATGGCCCGCGCGATCGAGGTGATCGCCTCGCAGGCGCCGTGCGACGTTCTCATTGGTATCCAAGGCAACAAGGGGAAGATCCTCACGCCGCCGGTGTCCGACAAGCGCTCCAAGACCGTCCCCGCCGAACAACCGACCCAGTTGTGACCGCCCTCAGAAGGTTCTGAGAGTCGGTCGCTACCATCCTCACAAGATGAAACGTGCCGTCTACGTCCTCGCTTGCTTGTTTGTTGTCGCCTGCGGCGGAGGTGGGTCTTCACCGGAGCCAAGGCACACAGCTCCCCCTTCAACCACGGCGCCGAGCGCGTCCCCCACGGCGACATCGACGGGAGCGTTCGACGGGGCGGCATTCACGTGCCCAACGTCGGACTCGGCTTCGAGCGTCGCGCGCCGCGTCTCAGCCGCGCGGCGGTTCCCGCTTCGCGGATCGAGCGCGTCTGTTCCGGCGCCGGATTTGCTCGCCGTCACCTACACGGCAGCAACGTTCAACGGCGCTAAGACGCAGATGGCGGCACGCGAGCAAAGCAGCGGCGCGACGCTCGTTCGCGAATTCGATTTTTCGCACATCGGCCTGGTGACTCGCGTCGTGCGGGTTCCCGCTGCGTCGCTCGCATCGATAGCGAGCACGCTCCGCGCGCAGCCGGGCGTCCAAAAGGTCACGCGCACCGGCTACCGGCGCTACCTGCAGGCCGTTACAAATCCGTATTTCACGAACGACCCGATGTTCGTTGGTTTCGGAGCTCCGGGGCCGTTATATGACACGTCCTCGACCGAAGGGCAGTGGGACAAGCACGTCGTGCGCCTGGAGTATGCGTTCGGATACAGTCAGAGCGGCAACGGCAGCTCCCTCGCTGCGAATCCGAGCGCCCTCGGATCGGCCTCGATCAAAATCGCCATAATCGATTCGGGCCTCGACACAAGCCATCCGGAACTCGCATCAAAAGTTGCGTATCAGAAATGCTTCATCACGAACCCTGCCACTCCGCCGGTGCAGTCGACGTCGGACTTCGTGACGGATGAGGACGGACACGGTACCGACGTAGCGGGCATCGCAGCGGACGATATCAATAACGGCGTCGGGTTCGCCGGGTCGGCCGGGAACGCCGTGATCTACGGCTATCGCGTCTTCCCGACACCCGACAACAATTGCTCGAGTCCGAACACGACCGACCCGCAGTGCGGGTCCGACACCGTCGATATCGCTTCGGCGCTCAATGACGCAACCACGCAGGGCGTCAATGTCATTAACATGAGCTTCGGCGGCGGCGTCGGCGATTTGTGCTCCAACGGTGTCGATCCCGACTCGACCGAAGGGGGCGCCGTCGCCGACGCGATCGCGGCCGGTGAGGTCGTGGTTGCGGCTGCCGGCAATAACGGTGTGGAGGGCGTGACACCGCCCGCTTGCGACGCCGGCGTCATTGCCGCCGGTGCGACCGGCCTCGCGGACGGAGTAACCAACGGCACCGGATCCGCAACCGGATCGGCCACGGCGCCGAACGAGTACCTCGCCTCGTATTCGGACTGGGGAAGCCCTGGGGCGGCACTCAATAGTGCGAGCGCGTGGGGCATCGTCGCGCCCGGCGGCGATCCGGCTCCGGCCGAAGCGACCTGCACGGCAGCGGGCTGTTTCGACGCTCTTCATTGGATCGACAACATCTGGACCTCGACGCCGTTCGACTCAAACACCGACGGCGGCGACTGCGACCCCGACCCCGGGTCGTCAAGCTCTACCATGGATTGCCGGACTTTAATTGCCGGAACGTCGATGTCGTCACCCGCCGTCGCCGGCGCGGCCGCACTGATCCTCGCCGTCAATTCGTCGTATCAGTCCCCATCGAAGATGAAGCAGCTCCTCTGCTCGACCGCCGACGACATCGGCGATCCGAACGAGGGTTGCGGCCGGCTCGATATCGACCGCGCAATGGCCGTCGCCATCAGCGACCCCTCCCCCCCAGCCGCCCGCGGCACACCCTAGCGAACGCGCCAACCCTAAGTTAGCGTGGCCCGAGGCCAAATCTTGTCACCCTGAGCGAAGCGCCCCTTCGCAGGCTCAGGACAGGCTCCGGCGCGCAGTCGAAGGGCCGACGGTGCAAAACCATATCCCGTCGGCGCTTCGACAAACTCAGCGTGACAAAGTTGCTATGCTAAGCAAATTCTCGAAGTCTTGGGTTCGGCAAATCGAATTGCTTTCGCGCGTCCACGCACACGTATTACGACTGCGTGGTATACAAATCGGCCCGGGCTTATCTTACGAATAAGTGTAAAGTGGTGGTAACGGGCAGATGAATTCATCCGTGCATCGGCCCGGCAGCCTCCAAGTAACGCGTTAGCGTTATTCGCGGGAATGCCATACCCCGAAACGAGCAGAGTAGCGGTCATTTGACCGCCTCCTTCGCCGATTATGCTCCACGTCCCAGCGCTGTTCTCCTGAAGAAGATAGTCTCCGCCTGCTGCTCCATTCGTCCCGAATGCGGCGACAACCAGTGCCCAATTTTCATCGTATGTAACGTTGAAGCTGTAAAATACACCTGGCCATGCGTAGCCTTGCGCCATTTGCTCGCTCGTAATCACTGCTTCGATTTCGGAAGTATTGTCGGCTAGGGCACCCGTCGGCTCAGTCGCCAACGCCAAAGCGATTAGGGAAATCGCGATTATAGCCGGACGACTCTTAGAGCAGATTATTCTAGTTTCTCAATCTCTACACCAATGCGATTCGAAGGTTGGACTGTAGGTTAGCACAGTACCCTCGCCACAACTTTGCGCCTGTGAAATGCCGTGCTTTGAACGCTACATTAGCACATAGTATCTAACAAATAAAGCGACGTCCGCGATTTAGCTTAAGCGAGACTCGGCTAGCCGCGCGCCCTTTCGCATGACGTTTGCAGGGCGCGATGCGCGTGCCAGGATGATTCGGCGACGCGCCGCAGCGTCGCCGCCGGCGACGATCCAGTCGTCGGGGATGCCGCATTGGCGGAACATGGCGCGCCAACGGGTCGAGGTCGTCATGAGAGCGGCGCGTCCTCCGGCGAGACGCCGCTCGGCGATCGCCTCGGCGAGCGCCACGATCCCACGCCGATCGTGGGTTGTCGCGTGTTTGATATCGACGAGGACGGGCCGATCAAGATCGACCGTTCCGAGAGCCTCTCGAAAGATCTCGGCAAACCCGGCATCCAGCTCGCTGACGCAATCGATTACGACGACGGCCTTGTTCCGAGCGCGCTTTTGTGGCGCGAGGTTCACAGCTCGAGCGCCGTTTCCGTCGCGTGCGATGCGCTGCGCCGGACGGTCAGCAGCAGCACGAGCGGAATTGAGAGGGCGAACACGATTCCGCACAACCGCAGGACCATGTCGTAGGAGATGACCGTCGAGTTGGTCACCACGATCGCGTAAAGTTGGGAGGTGCGCAGTCCGTGATGCAACGCGTTGGCAACATTCGGGTTCGCTAGCGTGACCGACGAGGCGAGTCCGGACTGGGCCGTATCTTCGAACCGCGTCTGGAGGAAGATGAGGACGGCGATTCCGAGCGACCCGCCGAGCTGACGGACGAGATTGTAAATCCCGCTTGCGCCGGCCATGCGTTCGTTCGACACTTCCGCGAGTGTCGTGGTCGAGAGCGGAACGAACAGGAATCCGAGCGCGAAACCTTGCAGCACTCGCGGCCAGAACACGTCCCAGTAGCCTGCGTACTGGTTGAGACTACCCATCCACCAAGCGCCGGCCGCGAAGATCGCGAGACCTGCGGCGAGCACGATGCGCGCATCCGCGAACCGCATGACCTGCGAGGCACATTGAAGGCTAACCATGGTGGCGATCGAGCCCGGAACCAGCGCAAGCCCGGCATCGGTCGGCGTGAAGCCGAGGACGTTCTGCAAGAATAATGGGAGGATGAGCGCCGTACCGTAAAGACCGAAGCCGCTGACGACGCTGATCACGTTACCCGCCGAGAATGCGCGCGAGGCGAAGACACGAAGGTCGACGAGCGGATGACGGTCGCGGAGTTCGCGAATCACGAAGGCGGCGATCGCGGCGACGGAGACGATCGTGAAGATGACGATTTGCCCGGAGGAGAACCAGTCGAGTCGCTGGCCGCGTTCTAGGACGTACTGGAGCGCCCCGAGCCCGCACGCGAGCAAAGCTAAAGCGATGACGTCAATCGGCGAGTGGTCGCGCTGCACGTGCGCCGGGTCGCGGATGTACAGCATCGTCATGATAAAGGCGACGATGCCGATCGGAATGTTGACATAGAAGATGAGCGGCCAACTGTAGTTATCGATGAACAGGCCGCCCAGGACCGGTCCGATCGCCGGCCCGACCAACACGCCGAGACCGAATATCGCGAGCGCGCTCGCGCGGCGCTCGGGAGGATACGACTCCATGAGGATCGCCTGCGCCACCGGCTGCAGTGCTCCGCCGCCGATACCCTGGATGACGCGATAGAAGACGAGGAGCCAGATGTCGCCTGCCGTGCCGCACATGAACGAGGCGATCGTGAACAGCGCAAGCGCCGCGGCGTAAAAATTGCGACGTCCGAACCGGGCGGTTAACCATCCGTTGAGCGGCATGACGATGACTTGGGAAAGGATGTAGCCGGTCGAGACCCAGCCGATGTCGTCGATCGAGGCCCCGAGGCTTCCGCCGATCGTATCGAGCGCGACGTTGACGATCGAGGTGTCGATGACGGCCATGACCGTACCGAGCATCACCGTCACCGTGATCAGGGCGAGCTGCGGATCGCTCCGGACGGCTGCAGACTTCGGCGCCGGTGTTCTTTGCCGCGCGACCCCGTTCATCGCAACCGTAGTCAACGTTATATTCTCTCCGAATCGCAACGCACGAGTTGTGGCAACTCGAGCCTATCAATTCGAGGCGGCTGAGACTATCGCGAGAACCGCTGCGCTTGGTGCGAAAACTGCTGCCGTCCATCGCGATCTCTCCGGACGCGACGACAGCCGGCATTTACCTGTGCTGTTCGAGGCGGTATGCCGACGGTGTGATGCCCGTTTGCCGTGCGAAGATTTGACTGAAGCGGCTTTGACTTGAAAATCCTACGCGCGCCGAAATCGTCGCTACCGTGGCGTCGGACGTTCGTAACAGCGCTTTCGCTTTCTGGATTCGGCGCTGCAGGATGTAGCGATGCGGAGCGACGCCATATGCGGCCGTAAATGCGTGCGAAAAATGGCTGACGCTTAGCCCCATGAGAGAAGCGAGTTCGGATAGACTCGGGTCACTCTCCAAAACGTCTTCGATGTGGTCGAGCACCGGCTTGAATCGCGAGGCGCCGAATTTTAACGTCTGCGGTAAGAACCGTTTGTTCGAGCGCGCACGAAAGAGCTCGAACGACAGAACCGTCGTCAACGCGTCGGCGTAGGCCCGCGGAAACGCTTCCGGTGAAAGGCAAAGCGCCTCGAGGCGCTCTAAGATTCCCGGTGCAATCGGGCTCTCGCCGAAATGCGGCTCCAGATCGATGTCGCCGATCCGGTCTCCGAGAGCGTTCTTAAAAACGGAATTGTCCAGGTCGCAGGCGAGGAACCGGCCGTTGCCGCTTCCGCTGCAGGTGCCTGACCAACGGTGTCCCACCGGAAGAAAGAATGAATCGAGCTCGCACATTCTCCGCGCAACGACGCGACCGCCGTCAAAGGAGCCCCGCATGCGCACGCCCTCGCCGGTTAGTTGTCGAATGGAGACGAAGTGATGCCGCGGTTCTCGGACATCGACGACGTCGGTGCCCGAGAACGACTGCCCGTAAACGGCGCACGTCAGGCCGCCGATAGCAAACGAGGTTCTCAAGGTGGCCTCCCGGTTGAAGACCGCTCACTCTTGTGGTATATTTTTAAAACAAAAACATTCTAGATGCCGAGAGTGTAGTTTTATTTTAAACGTATGTCAATGCTAAAACCCCCCAAGACGCGCCCGGCCGCTGCCGGCCACGTGGCCGCTCTCGAACGGGCCGACGAAGCGCTTGCGGTTCTCGCCCGATTCCTACGGGTCGACACGGAGCGCGCCACGACGCAGGCCGGGTTGTCGTATCCGATGGCCGCGGCGCTGGCCCGGTTGGCGGCGCTGCCCGAGCAAACGACGGTCAGCGATCTGGCTCGCTCCCTCGAATGCAATATGGGCAACCTCTCGGGCACGCTCGATCGCCTCGAAGAAGCCGGCTACGTCGAGCGGCTCGTATGCGAAGCCGATCGACGCGCGCGCTACATCCGGTTGACGCCCAAGGGCAGGCGGATGAGGGCTCAGATGGTCGAGATTTTCCGCAACGGTCGCGTCTGCACGGCGCTGAAACGGATGGACGCTCGGGAGCTTGAGGTCTTGACGGAAATAATCGATCGGCTCAACACCGCCGTGAAGGCGGACGAATCGTAACGGCGTTTAGAAGAGGTCCCAGTAGTCCTTGCGAGCGCGCATCTGTGCGTTCGTTTGCTCGAGGATGATGCGTCCCGCCCGCATGACGTAGAAGCGGTCGGTGACGCGAAGCGCTTGGCCGATGTTTTGTTCCAAGATGATCACGGAGAGGCCGGTCTCATCGGCGAGTTTGCGGATCGCAGCGAATAGCTCGATGATGATCGCGGGAGCGAGGCCCAGCGCCGGCTCGTCGAGCAACAGCAGTTTCGGGCGCGACATGAGGGCGAGCGCCAGGCTAGCCATCCGCTGCTGGCCTCCGGACAAGGTGCCCGCCTTTTGCGTCGACCGTTCTGCGAGAATCGGGAAGAGGTCGTGGACGAGCTTCCACTGAGCCGCGCGCTCGGCCGCCGATCTCTCGTGCAGCGCGCCCAGAAGCAAGTTGTCCCTCACCGTGAGCTCCCCAAAAACGAAACGCTCCGCCGGAACCAGGGACATCCCACGCGCGTTGTTCTTCGTGACAAACGCCTTTGTGGTGTTCTCGCCGCGGTACGTAATCGTGCCCCCGAGCGCGGGGAGTATCCCGTAGATCGTTTTCAGCGTGGTCGTCTTCCCGGCACCGTTCGCGCCGACGATCGAGACGATCTCGCCCTCGGCCACGTGCAGGTCCACGTCGAACACGACTTGCTTGCGCCCGTACCCCGCTTGAAGTTTTTCGACGGAGACCACCGTTGGTCGACTGGTCGTGGGGTCCGGTATCATCAGCTTCACGGAGCACGCCGCACTTTCTGTTCTCGGTACGTTGAAGGTACGCTTGGCGGACGTGTAGGCCAATCCGAAAACCGGCTGTAGATCGTACGAATCCGGCTGCGTTCAGCGTCAAAGAGCCGCGGGCCCAGCATAAATCGGCATACCGGCAGCAGCCTTTGGACTAGCTCGACCGAGAGTCTGACGCTAGCCTAGAACGAGGCCGGCAGCGTTAGGCCTCTGGAGACGGCGATGGGAGAGACGAAAGTTGATGCGGTAGACCAGGCTCGAACGATCATCTTCGGGTGCCTCGAGCGCAACATCTTCACGATGAACGGCCGGCCGGCAGCTCACGTGCACGATCGCGAAGGGCGTTCGAGAGCCGACGACGGCACATGGTCCCGCCGATCCGTCGCTCTTCTGATCTTCTGCCTCATTTCGTGGCTTGCGGTTATCGTCTGGTCTCTCGGCTGCTTTGCCGCCGCATGCCCGTGAGATGGCACGTCAGCAGTGGCCGCACGGACCGACCGGGACGCCGGATGAGTGGATCGCCTTACGCATAACACTGTTGTTGTGCGCCATGCTCATCATCGCGTGCTACGTCGGCAGCTAGACTGTCGCGAACCGGAGAGAGGCGCAGACGAGCGCTTCACGCGGCATTAAGATAGCTTAATCGACAGCTTCCGGCGCGCATGAGAAAATGCGTCTGCAGCCTGAGAGCGGTCTGCGTCCCCTCGCTCGCCAATGAGGAGACCATGGCGCTAAGTCGCGTTCACTTTTTGACGGCGTTCGTTTTCGCCGGCACGATTGCTTCGGGATGTGGGGCCGGCACGAGCACGGTTCAGGCGCCGGGCGCCGGCGGCATCCCCGCGCCGATCGCTTCGGTCGCGCCTGGGGGAACTGCCACACCTGGCGGGTCTGCGACGAGCACGCCCGCGCCGGGTCACACCGCGGCCCCGACCGCTCCCGGTTCAAGTGCCACGCCGTCTGCAGCACCCACGGCAGCAGCGACGGCGACGGCGCCCTTCTCGCTCTCGAGCGTCAAGCACGTCTTCATCGTGATGCTCGAGAACGAAAGCTACAGCGCGTCATTTGGCGGAGCGCAGACGCCTTATCTCTCCACAACACTGCCGTCGCAAGGGGCGCTGCTGGAAGATTACTACAGCGTCGGCCACGAGAGTCTCGACAACTACATCGCGATGATCAGCGGCCAGGCACCGTCGTACGACACCCAAACCGATTGCCAAGACTATCTCAATTTCATCTACATCGCGACGCTCGTGGACGGGCAAGCGGCCGGCGCCGGCTGCGTCTTCCCAACGAACGTCCTAAACATCACGGACGAGCTGAGCGCCAAGGGTGTAACCTGGAAAGCCTACATGGAGGACATGGGCAACGACCCGGCGCGCGAAAGCGCGACCTGCGGGCACCCCGTGCTGAACATGCAGGACCACACGCAGGATGCCGAGGCGAGCGACCAATACGCGACGCGCCACAACCCCTTCATGTACTTCCACACGATCGTCGACAACCCGATCTGCAACACGAACGTCGTCAATTTCCAGCACGTCGCGACCGATCTCTCGTCGATCGCGACGACCGCGAACTATAACTACTTTACGCCGAACCTGTGCGACGACGGACACGACTCGCCATGCGCCAACGGCGACGCGGGCGGCTTACCGCAGATCAACACGTTCTTGGCCTCGTTTATCCCGACGATCCTTGCGTCGCCCGCATTCAAAGAAGACGGCCTGCTGATCGTGACCTTCGACGAAGCGGCCGTATCCGACGCTTCGAGTTGCTGCGGCGAATTGCCCGGCCCAAACTCCGCCGATCCCGGCCTCGCCGGCCTCGGCGGGGGCGTCATCGGCGCGGTGATGCTATCGCCGTTCATCAAGCCCGGCAC
>Ga0302324_100012581_pt1 | contig 17242 bp, 13 predicted proteins | sample Palsa_T0_1_FD_201949 | JGI IMG/M metagenome (GOLD analysis project Ga0302324, IMG submission 201949) | Peat permafrost microbial communities from Stordalen Mire near Abisko, Sweden - Palsa_T0_1 | ecosystem: Environmental > Terrestrial > Soil > Palsa > Peat permafrost | place: Sweden: Abisko...
CACGACCAAAATTTCGATTCGCCTATTTCGCGGGCTGCGGCAATCCAGGACGGAGTGTTCCATCTGGTTCTCCCAGGACGACGCCCGAATTCCAGTGCTGATTCAAGCCGAAGTTCCTTACGGAATGGTGCGCGCCGAACTTACGTCCCAAACGCGGTGAAACCGCCACCGGGGATCACCGAGACGCCGTACGAAAGCTAGTCTTCCGGCACGATCCAGTCCTCGGGCGGGAAATCAATCTGCCAGAAGGATGGCGCGGGTTCCAGGAATTCGAATCCCATCTGCGATTTTCCGGCCTGGACGCTGCCCACGTAGACCACGCGGCACTCGCGGGAATGGCAAGTCGCCTTATTGGACATGGTGACGGTTTGGCCCGCGGTGACGGCCGCCGCGAGCGAGAGTAGAGCGCCGTGGGCGTTGACGACCAGCGTTCGAGTATCTTCGAAGAAGTCCTGGTTGTTGATACTTCCGCTCACCGCGACCGGCACACTCAAGAGGACTCGCATGCTCCGGCGGCGACCCGGGTCGGCGATCCAAGTTTTCTTTTTCTGCTGGGGCAGCGGCGAGGAATTCATGCCCCGAAACTAGCGCGGCGTTCGTGCCGGAACAATGGAACTATTTTACCAGTCACAATTTGTGAGGAGCTGAACGGCCGGCCGGGGAAAGGGGCTGTCCGGCCGGACAGGCGAAAGATTTTCGCCCATTTCTCTTCTTGCGGCAGAGGCCGCTTAGCAGTGCACGACCTTATCGCCGCGTTGTTTCACGTTTCGCGTGGCATTGCGCGTATCCACAACCAGCTTGGAATTCTTCACGATCTCGTCGTAATCGTATTTGCTGTGATCCGTCGCAATCAACACGCAGTCGTAACGAGCGAGATTCTGAGGAGTCAAGTCGACGGACTTCATGTGGGAATAGTCGTAATGGCGCATTTTGAAAAGCGCCGGGAAGTATGGATCGTTGTAATCGAGTTGAGCGCCGCGGGCAGACAGAAGCTCGAGTAGCTTCATGGAAGGCGATTCACGCAGATCATCCACATCTTTTTTATAGGCGACGCCCAGCACCAGAATCTTCGAACCCTTCACACTTTTTTCGTGGGCGTTGAGCGCGGCGACAAGCGCGTCGACGACGTGGTAGGGCATGGCCGTGTTGATCTCGCCGGCCAGCTCGATGAAGCGCGTGGCGAAGTCGTACTCGCGCGCCTTCCACGAAAGATAAAAGGGATCTACCGGGATGCAATGGCCGCCCAGGCCGGGGCCCGGGTAAAACGGCATAAACCCAAAGGGCTTGGTCGCCGCGCTGTCGATGACTTCCCAGATGTCCAGATCCATGCGCAGGGAAAGCTGTTTTAATTCGTTCACCAGGGCGATATTCACGCAGCGAAAAATGTTTTCGAGGAGCTTCACCATTTCCGCGGCGCGCGTGGAACTGACTTGCACGACTTTTGAAACGATCTGGGCGTAGAGATTCATCGCGGCCTGGCAGCTCGCGGGATTGATGCCGCCGACGACCTTGGGAATTTGCGCCAGGCCAAATTGCTTGTTTCCGGGATCTTCGCGCTCCGGGGAAAACGCCAGATAAAAGTCGGTCGCGGTATTTTCCGAGCCTTCGCCCTTGGCGAGAGGACAGCGCAAGCCGCCTTTTTCGAGAATCGGCAGCACCAATTCTTCGGTGGTACCGGGGTAAGTGGTGCTTTCGAGCACGACGAGCTGATGGCGCTGCAGATTGGGCGCGATGGACTGCGCGGTCATTTCCACGTAGCTCAGGTCAGGCTCGCGCCGTTCATCGAGCGGCGTGGGAACGCAGATGAGTATGGCATCCATATCGCGCAGCCGCGAAAAATCCGTGGTGGCGCTGAATCGCTTACCCTGCACGTGATGATTGATCTTGTCCGCGGGAATATGCTGAATATAGGACTGGCCGGCGTTGAGCTTGGTGATCTTTTGTTCATCCGTGTCGAATCCGGTTACGACCTGGCCGACGTCGGCAAAACGCAGGGCCAAGGGCAGGCCAACGTAACCACATCCGATGATTCCTATTTTGAGTTCTTTTCCAGCAAAAAATTCCGGCTTGCGATCCGTACCCATTTCTCTTTCCTCTCTTTGCAACGCACGAAATAGGAAGACTTCGCACAGAAATGCCTGAAGGCGCTTCGTGAAGCGAAAGATAATTGTAGCAACAATCAGAATCGCCAGAAAGCATGCGTCGGCTAAGCGTGCGTAAACAATACATTATGAAGCATGAGGAATTTGAAACCTCTAGCGCGTAAGTTGAACGCCTGGAGCAGTTAGCAGGCCATGGCGTGCCGGCCCGCGCTATCGATTATGTACGGAGTGGGCAACGGCACGATCAGTTTTCCGCCGCGGGCGAGAAAGTCACGCTCGCGGGTGTGTATCTCGCCCAGGAAGTGCCAAGGAAGAATCAGAAAGTCGTTGGCGTGTAGGCGGGCTTGGTCTTCCGAAACGACGGGGATCCATGTGCCGACCGTATATTTGCCCCATTTGCCTGGATTGCGCTCCGCGGCGGAATGAATCAAGCGGTGATCGAGCTCGAAAACTTGCAGGAGCGTGTTTCCTTTGGTGGATGCGCCGTAAGCCGAAACCTCAAGACCGCGTTCGCGCTCACTTTGGATGAACTGGTAAACCCGCTGGCGGATGCGAAGCACGCGTTCACCAAATTCTTTGTAGGTGCGTAGGCAAGACAGCTGCGCGGAGCGCTCGCGGATGCGCAGAGCTTCTACCCGAGCACGGCGGGCTGGAACCGAGGCCGCTGGGGCACCGCGATGAACGACATATACGCGAAGGCTGCCGCCATTTGCGCTATTGATCTCGGCATCCGCCACGATCAGGCCGTGGCGCTCGAGGAGCGGCTCGAGCGTGGCTAAAGAATAGTATTCAAGGTGCTCGTGGCAGATGGCATCGAAGGCGTTGCGCGCGAGAATTTGTGGCAAGTAATGCATCTCGATGATCCACACGCCTTCCTGGATCAGCACGCTCGCCACGTCCGCCACGAAGGCGTTGGGATCTTCGAGGTCGTAAAACATAGCGATCGACGTGATGATGTGGAACCTTTCGCCGAGGAGGGGTTGGGCCGTGAAGAAATCATTCACGATGCGACCGGTCGCGACCGCGGCTTCGGGAATCAGGTTTGCCGCCGGTTCAAATCCGGTGCGCCGAATACCCTCCGTACGGTAGGAACGCAGCAGAGTTCCGTCGTTGCAGCCAATGTCGAGGACGCCGTCGCCGTGATCGAGTCCCGCGAATCGGGTAGCCTTTGCGGCAACGTCAGCAAGCGCCACGCGCATCGTGGCGCTGACGCCTGATTTGTACCAGTAATTCCTGTAGAGCCACTCGCCGGGCGTCGTGTGGCGCAACTGCACAAGCCCACACGTCCGGCACAGCAACAACTCCAGCGGCACGCGCGGCCAGAGGCCGCTTTCCGGTGCATCAGGAAAATTCGAAACGTACAAATTGCCGAGGTTCATCGCCTGATCGAGGTTCGGGCTGTCGCAGGAACGGCATGTAGAGCGCGCCGTCACCTCGGCGCGAACTGGGTGGGGTACGGGCTCGGCCAGGGCACGCGCGGTAGCTTCCGTCACAAAGTATCCCCCAAACTCATTTTTGATTTCATGATACGGGCCGCGATCCGGATATCGTGGTGGCTATGCACTGTGTTCGAGCCTCGACGATTCCGCAGGCACCGGCGGCCGAGCTTTCGTGGAGCGGTACCACTCGACGGTCTCGAAGAGGCCATCGGCAAGGCTGCGGCGCGCCCGAAAACCGAATTCTTTTTGCGCGCGGGTTACGTCTAGCACCCGCCGCATGATTCCTTCCGAACACCGGGGATTCCAGCCAATCTTTCCGGTGTACCCAGCCAGCGCGGCAATCGTGCGCGCGAGCTCGTGGATGGGCAGCTCCGTGCCGCTGGCGAGGTTTACGGCGTCTGCTCCGTGATAACGCTCGAGGGCCAGGAGGATGCCTTCCGCGCAGTCTTCCACATGGATAAAATCGCGTGTGGCGTAACCCGTACCGCCAATGACGACTTCCTGCTCGCCGGTTTCCACGGCTGCGAGGAATCTGCGAATCAAGGAAGGGATGACGAAGCTGCGTTGCGGATCGAAATTGTCTCCAGGTCCATAGAAATTCGTGGGGATCAGGCTGACACAATGAAAACCGTATTGCTGCCAATACGCACGCGCCTGAATGAGGGGCAGGCGCTTCGCGACGCCATGACCGCTACGGGCATCGTCCGGAAGACCGTTGAATAAATCCTCCTCGCGAAGCGGGAGTGGCGCACCAGCTGGATAGGAACTCGCACTTCCAAGATAAATCATTTTTTCCACGCCGTGGCGGCTGGCGGCTTCGATCAACTGGGTCGCCATCATGACGTTATTGTAAAAACTTTCGGCAATGTTAGCTCGGCTGGTGGAATTTTCCGCAGTTGCGGCGAGATGAATCAGCAAGTGTGGGCGCGCTTCGTTGAATATCTTTTCAATGTTGCCGAGGCGCGTGAGGTCGCAGGTCGCACTGCGTGGCACAACAACGTCGGGGCAGCCCCGCTCGCAGAGCTTTCGAACCACCACCCGGCCTAAAAAACCGGCGCCGCCGGTGACGATAATCCGGCGCCCATGAAACACGCCCATGGCGAGGTTGGGGGATTCGAGTGGCTTCATTCTCCGCCTCCGACGGACATGCCGCGCTCCAGTTGGCCGCTCAATTTGTCTTCCAGAAGCCGCACGTCCGCATCCACCATGAGCTTCACAAGATCGCGCAACCTGATGCGAGGCACCCAACCAAGGCGGTCGCGGGCTTTGGATGCGTCTCCCTCCAGACGATCGATCTCTGTCGGCCGGTAATATCGCGGGTCGACTTCGACGTAAGCCCGCCAGTCGAGGCCGACATGCGCGAACGAGCGCTCGACGAATTCCCGAACCGAATGGGTTTCGCCGGTGGCGAGAACGAAGTCTTCCGGTTCAGATTGCTGCAACATCCGCCAGATTCCTTCCACATATTCCGGAGCGAAGCCCCAGTCGCGCTTGCCATCAAGATTTCCGAGATAGAGCTTGGACTGCAAGCCGTGGAGAATGCGCGCGACCGCACGGGTGACTTTGCGGCTGACGAAAATCTCGCCGCGCCGCGGTGATTCGTGATCAAACAAGATCCCATTCACGGCGAACAAGCCGTAGCCTTCGCGCGCGTTGACGGTCATCCAGTAGCTGTACAATTTCGCGCAGCCATAGGGACTGCGCGGACGAAACGGAGTGGATTCGCTCTGCGGGCACTCCGAGGCTTGCCCGAACATTTCGCTGCTGGCGGCGTTGTAAAACCGCGCAGGAATTCCGGTTTCGCGAATGGCCTCGAGCAAGCGCGCGGTGCCGAGCGCAGTGATATCTCCGGTGTAGGCGGGAATGTCGAAACTGACGCGCACGTGGCTTTGCGCGCCCAGGTGATAAATTTCATCCGGCACAATGCGGTGGAGCAATTTGGCAAGGCTGGTCGCGTCAGAAAGATCCGCGAAATGCATGAAGAATTTCGCGTCGCGCTCGTGCCAGTCGGGGAGTAGATGATCGACCCACTCGGTGTTGAAGCTGCTGGAACGCCGCTTGATACCGTGGACCTCGTACCCTTTGGCGAGCAGCAATTCGGCCAGATAGGAACCATCCTGCCCGGTCACGCCGGTAATGAAGGCTCGTTTGGGCGGGTTCGATGGGGTGACTACCAAATTGCCACGTCCTTGGAATTAAAAAACCGTCCGTGCGAATTTCGTGCGCAGCCGCTGAGCGTCGTACCGGTTTTGCGACGATCCATTTTCCCCGAATGAAACTGGTCCATCCGGTTTCAGCCGCATTCAAGCAATAGACGCACCAATTCCCCCTGATTTTCTCGTTCACCCTGGCGTCCGCTGCGTTGTCATCTCTTTCTCCGTGCGCTATCCTCATTTCAAATGATTGACATTCATTGCCACATACTTCCGGAGATGGATGACGGTTCCGAATCGCTGGAAATGTCCATCGAAATGGGAGAAATGGCCATCGCGGACGGGATCACTCATGTTATCGGCACGCCACACGCACATCCCAAATACCCATTCGTTCCCGAATTGGTAATGAAGCGCCGCGACGAACTTCAAGCGCGTTTTGAGGGACGGCTAATCATCGCGAGCGGTTGTGACTTCCACCTGAGCTACGAGAATTTACAGGAAATCCGGCACCTTCCGAGCCGCTATACCTTGAATCAGAAGAAGTACTTGTTGGTTGAGTTCGCCGACTATGCGATTCCGCCCTCGACCGATCAAACCCTACATGAATTGCATCTGGCTGGGATTCTGCCGATCATCACACACCCGGAACGAAATCCGCTGATTCGCTCGAAGCCGGAAAGGCTGTTCCGTTGGTTGCGGCAGGGTTGCTACGTCCAGATAACGGCGCAATCGGTGATGGGAAAGTTTGGGAAACCAGCCCAGGAGGCCGCGGCACAGTGGATTGGACTGAACGCGGTGCATTTTCTTGCCAGCGATGCACACAACACCACATCGCGACCGTTGCGATTGAGGGAAACCTTCGATCACGTTACGAAAACGTGGGGCGAGGATGTGGCGCGCGCGGTGCTGGTGGATAATCCGCTGGCGGCGTTCGAAGGGAAGTCGCTCCCGTGGGTACCGGAGCTCGATGAAGATATTGGTCTCGCACCCGGCGGCACGTCGACCAAAAAAAGAAAGCGCTTCTGGTTTTTCTAGATATTTTCGTCCGACGAGATTGGACTGCCTGAGCGAAGCGAGCTTATCTAAACATTTCCAGAATTTCCTCATAGCGTTTGAACGGAGCGATCAAATACGCGCCGGCGATGCTTTCGCGGCGGGCACTTCGCGCCCATTCGAGCATGCGGCGCGCCAGAACAAAGCCGCGCTCGCGCGCCCCTTCACCGGCGTTTTCCATTTCGCGGAGGGTAGCCGGGGGAATGACGATGCCGGGGACTTCGTTATTCAGGCGCAAGGCTTGCTTGTAGCTGGTAAGCGGCCAAAGGCCTACGATGATCGGCACGGGCGATTTTCCGCCCAAGCGCTTCAAGAATACGCGCCAGTGCTCGGGATCAAAAATCGGCTGGGTCATCGCGAAGTGCGCACCAGCGGCAATTTTTGCCTCGAATCGACGCAACTCTTCATCCATATTCTCGGCCACTGGATTGACCGCGACTCCAATCGTGAAATTCGTGGCGCCGCCGAGACTTTTTCCAGCCCAGTCCGTGCCCTGATTGAGCCGCGCCAAAACCTTTACGAGGCCGATCGAGTCGACCTCATACACGCCGCTGGTTTCGGGATGATCGCCCAGGGATGGCGGGTCGCCGGTTATCGCCAGAATATTGCGCACGCCACCGACCGCCCACGCGCCAAGCAGCGTGGCCTGCAATCCGATGATGTTCGCGTCGCGGGTCGTCACGTGTGGAATGGTTTCAAAGCCGTGAGCTTCGAGCGCACCGGCAAGGACCATGGCATCCATTCCCACGCGCGCCAGAGTTCCACTGTTAATGTCGATCGAATCCACTTCGCCGCTGCCCATCACGCGAGTGACTTGGTCCAGAATGCGGTCGATGGATACGCCCTTCGGAGGATCGATTTCCACGGAGGTGACAAACTTTCCAGACTGAATTTTCTTCCAGAGCTTACTCTCGGGCTCGCGCGCGGCGATCCGGCGGAATCGCTCCGCGGGTTCAAATACCTCGAAGGGTCCGGCCCCCGCGGATAGTGCGCTTTTGGCGCTCGTTGATCTGGCGGGATTGATTTTTTTGACGGCTTCGGCCATGGCGTGGATGTGATCGGGCGTGGTGCCGCAGCATCCGCCTAGAATGCGCGCACCGACTTCCGCGGCCTCGTGCGCGAACAGCGCGAAATACTCGGGCGAAGAGCGCGGGTACACGGTGCGATCTCCGATGCGCTTGGGAAACCCGGCATTGGGCATGGCGGACAAGGGGAGCTTCGAAACCGCCGCCAACTCGCGCAGCACCGGAAGCAAGAGTTGGGGTCCGATGGTACAGTTCGCGCCGACGGCCTGAATGTTTTTGCCGTTCAGTTTCTGCCAAGCATCTTCGGGCCGCGTGCCGCCGAAGGTGCTGCCTTCATCGGAATAGGTGAGCTGGGCCACGATGGGCAGACTCGAGAACGAGCGAATCGCGTCAATGGCGGAGACAAGTTCTTCGATGTCACTGAATGTTTCCAGAACGAAAAGATCCACGCCACGCTCTTCGAGCGCTCCGGCCTGTTCCTTGAAAATCGCAAGGATGTCGTGGTGCGGCAAGTCGCGCACGTGCTGTTGAATTCCCAGCGGGCCGATGGACCCCGCGATCAGAACTTCGTGCTTCGCGGCCTCGCGCGCTTCGCGGGCAATTTTTACGGCGCGGTGGTTCAATTCGGCAACGCGATCGGCCATTCCGAAGTTAGCTAGTTTGTTGCGATTGGCGCCGAACGTGTTGGTCTCGATAATTTGCGCGCCAGCTTCGATATAGGTCTGGTGAACGTGAAAGACGGCTTCGGCGTGGGTGGTATTCAGCTCGTCCACACACCGCTGCGGGCCGACGGATTCATAGAGCAGCGATCCCATGGCCCCGTCAGCGACGATGATTTTTTGAGCTAGCCGTTCAGCGAAATCTTCGATTCGCATACCGCTTCTGTTCCGCCTCGATTCGAATTTGGGGATGACATTGCGCCGCTAATCGTTCCGGCAGCGGGCAAAAAGTCCCTCATTATAACATCCCGGCGTCCGCCGTCCGAAGCAGGTGGGAGACCGCTTTTCTCGCCTGACGATGAACTGAGCGGGGACGCGGTGCGGGTCGCGCGGAAATCGAAGATGCGTGCGGATTTCAGCGTTTTTGGGTAGCCAGGCCAGCGATGGTGTCCATCAGATCGAATTTTGTTAGGACTTCGAGTTTTGCGTCGGGCATTTCGACGAAGACGGCGGGGCTGTCGTGGCTGAGGATGTGGGTGACGCGCTCGATGGGTGAATTGGCGGCCACTTGCGGGAGCGGGTTGCCCATCACTTCGCGGATGACCAATTTGCGAAGATCTTTTCCCTGTAAGGCGAGATTCAGGATTTGATCTTCGAAAACCGTGCCGACGGATTTCCCTTCTTCCATGACGGGAAGTTGCGAGATGTCCTGCTGCTGCATCGTTTGTAGGGCATGGAAGACGGTCTGGTAGGGGCCGGCGACGATCATGTCGCGCGTCTTGCCGTTTTGGCGCTTCACGCGAATCACGTCGGCGGCGGATAGCGCGACTTCCGCGTCGACATAGCTGTGCTCGCGCATCCAGCCATCGTTGTATACCTTGGACATATAACGCGAACCGGAATCGGGCATGAAGGCGACGATCATGTCGCCTGGCTTGCAGGTTTTCGCGAGCTTCAGGGCCGCTGAAATGCAGCCACCTCCCGAACCGCCGGTGAAGATCGCCTCCTGCTTGGCGAGACGGCGCGCCCAGACGAAACACTCTTCGTCGTTCACCTGGAATACGTCGTCGAGAATTTTCATGTTCATGGTGCCGGGAAAAAAGTCCTCGCCGATGCCTTCGACGACGTAAGTCAGAGCTTTGCCGGTCTTTCCTGTTTTGAAAGCTTCGTAATAGAGCGAGCCGACCGGGTCGACACCGATAATTTTGACGTTGGGATTTTGTTCCTTGAGATATCTGCCCACGCCGGAGATTGTGCCGCCGGTGCCCACGCCGCAGACAAAGTGCGTAATTTTACCTTCCGTGTCCCTCCAAATTTCCGGGCCCGTCGTGCGGTAGTGCGCTTCGGGGTTCATGGGATTTTCGTACTGATTCGGATAGAACGAATTTGGAATTTCGCGTGCGAGTTTTGAGGCCACGGAATAGTAGCTGCGCGGGTCTTCCGGCGCGACGGCGGTGGGGCAGACGATGACTTCCGCGCCGAACGCTTTCAGCAGGTCAATTTTTTCGCGAGACTGCTTGTCAGTGATGGTGAAGACAACTTTGTAGCCGCGCACGCAGGCGACCAGCGCAAGCCCCATGCCGGTGTTGCCGGAGGTCCCTTCGATGATGGTGCCGCCGGGTTTCAGTTTTCCGGTGCGTTCAGCTTCGTCGATCATGGCGACGCCGATGCGGTCTTTCACCGAGCCGCCGGGATTCATGTAGTCGGCCTTCACCCAAACTTCAGCGGGGAGATCCTTGGCGAGGCGGTTCAGGCGAATGATAGGCGTGTTGCCCATCGCTTCGAGGATGTTATTGCACTTCATTTGGGTGCGCCACTCCTGCCAGGCTTCAAATTGGGGCCAGTCCAGAGTAGAGAATTCGCCAAATTGTGGCAAGAGCGAACGGATTGATGTTCCGGAACCGTGAAGCGCAGCGACGTCGGTGCGCAACGCCGCGAGATTATTCAGCGTGATATGCTTTTTTGTGGCAGTCTCCGCGTGGCATCGTCGCTGTCGCGCGCCGGGGGTCAAAAAGCCGGTGGAAGTCGCGTCCAAACCCGAGATGCTTTTCTATGATGGCCACTGTGGGTTGTGCCACCGCGCTGTTACTTTCGTCCTTGCACACGATCGCGCTGGGACGGCGTTTCGATTTGCGGCGCTGCAGGGGGAAACTTTTCAGAGGCTGGTGCAGCCCGAGCAACGGAAAACGCTGCCGGATAGCGTTGTGGTGATTACCGCAGATGACCGACTCCTAGCGCGATCCAACGCGTTTTTGCATATCCTGCGACGGTTGGGCGGTGGCTGGAAAGTCGTAGCGGTGGTTCTGGGCGTTGTGCCGCGCGGCTTACGTGATTTTGTCTACGATTTTATAGCGCGGATACGTTTTCGCGTTTTTGGGAGGCGCGAAGACTTGTGTCCGGTGATGGCGCCGGAGTTGCGCGCGCGATTCGATCTCTAAAGGGGGAAAAATGCAGCAGCGTCAGAATATTTCTTCGGGCTCTCCTTGGGAACCGTTGGTGGGGTATTCGCGGGCAGTGCGCGTCGGAGTCTACGTGCATGTTTCAGGGACGACGGCATTCAACGCCGCGGGCGAAATTGTCGCGTTCGGCGATCCCTACGGCCAGACGATACAAGCGCTGAAAAATATCGAGTCGGCGTTGATTAAGGCAGGAGCAAAGCTTACGGACGTTGTGCGGACCCGGATTTACGTCACGCACATCACTGACTGGAAGGAAGTGGGCCGCGCGCACGGCGAAATTTTCGGGAAGATCAGGCCCGCGACTTCGATGATCGAGGTGAACCATCTGGTGCAGCCTGAAATGCTGGTCGAGGTGGAGGCCGACGCCATCGTCGGATAGGCGAGCACGGAAAATCGAAAAACGGAATTGGAAAATCGAGGCTCGTGAATCGAGGTTACGGTGCACGCCGGAAGTGGTTCGGTTGTAACCAAATATTAACAATCGGGTGCCGCGGATTTCGCTAGAATCGGCATCCATGGCGCACGAGTCTCTGACAATTGTTACCGCCGACGGCGACCGCAGAGGGCAGAAAATCCTGACGCTTAGAGGTTCGCTGAATATTCATTCGGTTTTTGTTTTTCAGACCGCGACCCGCGAGGAAACGGCCGAGCAAGTCATTCTGGATTTTACGAATGTTCCGTTTATGGATTCTGCTGGGCTCGGTGCGCTGGTCGGCGCCTACGTTACCGCACAGCGGACCAACCGCCAGCTCGCGGTAGTGGGAGCCAACGCGCGGGTCCAAGCGCTGATCGATATGACCCAGGTTGGGACCCTGATCAGGTGCTATGAGAATGCGGTCGCGGCGCAAGCGGCGCTGGGACCGACACGCGAATCCGAATTGGACAATTGGCAGAAGTCACCTTCCCGTAGTTGATTCACAGACCCCAGTAACAAGTGGCAAAACGACAGCACCTTCGCCGCAACGACCGGCGCCTACACCGTGTGAGGTGAACTCGCTGTGGGCGCGGCGGTTAATACCTGCTCGCCGTCCAGTTTTGGCTGGATCCAGCGGAAAACACCTCGGACAATCAGTACGTTCAGAAAAATGGAAATTAACGACGCGGCTAACGTGGTGGTGAAGACTTCTTCTCCCACCAGGTTTGCCTTCCGCGCCACTTGCACCAGGATGAACGAGAGTTCACCGATTTGGGTGAGACCCGCGGCAACGGCGATGGACGTCCAGAGCGAATAGCGGAAGAGCTTCATCACACCGAACCAGATGGCGAATTTTCCGAAGATGATCAGAGCGAGCATCACGGCGAGGAGCGGGAGGTGGTCGAGAATTACCTGCGGCACGACGAGAGTCCCCAGCGAAACAAAAAACAAGGCGACGAACGCGTCGCGGAGCGGAATGAGAGTGGTGTGCGCGTGGTGAAGATCCTGAGCGCCACTGATGGCGAGGCCGGCGAGGAAGGCGCCCAGAGCAACGGAGAATCCGCAGGCCTGCGCGACGCTGGCGGAAACGAGACAAATCGCGATCGCGACGAGGAGGAAAAGTTCGGGATCCTTGGTGCGGGAAACGCGGCGCAGCACGCGCGGAACGACGGTCATGGCCAGAAACGCGAGCGGTATTAGCAGCAGCACTGCTTTACCGAGCGTCCAGGCAGCTTTCGCAAAGCGGCCTTCGGCGGGGCCGCTGAAAATGGGAATGATAATGGTCATGAAAACCACGGCGATGTCTTCGACCAGGGTAATTCCGATCATTACGCGACCATAGCCGGTGCCCATGGCGTCGCGGTCGGCGAGAAGCCGCGCGAGGACCATGGTGCTGGCGACAGATATCGTCGCACCCATGACGATGCCTTGAATCATAGACCATCCGGCCAGCCACGAAACGCCGAGCGCTAACGCCAGGGAAAGAAGAATGCCGAGCGTGCCGCCACCGAGTGCAATCCACTTCACGCGCATCAGGTCGGGGATGGAAAATTCCACGCCAATAGAGAACATCAGGAGGACGACACCAACCTCGGCAAAGACTTCGAAAGCGTGGTGATCGGAAATCTTGATGCCGGGCGTAAACGGGCTGATCAAAATGCCGCCAAGGACGAAGCCCAGAATCAACGGGAGCTTGAGGCGCCAGGCAAGCAAGCCGCCGGCAATAGCGGCGACGAAAATAAAAGTCAGATCGCGAAAAAGAAGTGGGTCGGCTTCCATGGTATCGGCGGCGTCCTCGATTGCGGTTTCCGGCGAAATAGTAACGCAAGAGCGGCGCGGTTTGCACAAAACAACGACGCGCGCGCCTGCATTCTACCCAGTTTGAATCGATCTGGCTTCGTTTGGGAACACTACGGCAACAACCCGCGGGGCGGCGTCGGTTCGTATGCGATAGAATGACGGAGGAATGCAACGATTTTATCGCGCCACAATGAGGATAACCGGCGATACGGTGTTCGGTCGCCTCGCGTTTACGTTTCTGGTGATTTGCGCGATTGCGGCCGGAGCCGGGGTGGGGTTGGTGTTTGTGTACAGCAGCGACCTGCCGGAAATTCGCGCGTTGCAGGATTACCGGCCGAACGTGGTCACGGAACTGTACGCCGATGATGGGCAATCGATCGGCACGTTCGCCCTGCAGCGGCGAATCCTGGTCACCTACGAGCAAATACCGAGGGTCCTGAAGGACGCGGTTCTCACCACGGAAGATCAGCATTTCGAGGAGCACTGGGGCGTGGATATTCCACGCGTCTTGCAGGCCGCGTGGCACGACATCGCCAAGCATCGCCTGGCCGAAGGCGCGAGTACGTTGACCATGCAGCTCGCCGGCGGCCTTTTTCTGAATCGCTCGGACCGCAGCGCCCAACGAAAAATTCAGGAAACCTTGCTGGCGATCCAGATCGAACGGCACTACACGAAAGAACAAATTTTCACGATGTATTCGAACCAGATTTATCTGGGAGCGGGGAACTACGGTTTTGAAGCCGCTTCCGAATATTACTTCAGCACACCGATTGAAAAATTGACGCTCGGCCAAGCGGCCACGCTCGCGGCAATCATTCGTGGCCCGATTTACGCGCCGGTCAATCATCCGGAGCGGGCAAAGGCGCGGCGGAATCTGGTGCTGTCGCTGATGGCGCACGATGGGAAAATCACGCGCGCGCAGGCGGAGGCAGCCGAGGCCGAGCCCCTGGGATTGCACCTGGCGTCATTGCGAAACGATCTGGCGCCTTACTTTGTGGAAGAGGTGCGCGAATACCTGGAGCACACGTACGGAACAGCGGCGGTCCACGAGCAAGGGCTGCGTGTGTATACGACTTTGAATATCGCGATGCAGAAGGCCGCCGATGCGGCGGTTCGCGATGGGCTACATGCCTACGACCGGCGTCACGGCTGGCGTGGAAATTTGCCGAACATCCTGCGGCAGAACTTGGGCCCACTCGATAAATATCAAAATGATGATTGGCGGAACACGATTCAGAGAGGCGATTACGTCACCGGGTTGGTGACGAGCGTTACCCCGACGTTTGCTTCGGTCAAAATCGGGACGTACCGCGCACTGTTGACACCGGCGGATTTCGCGTGGACCGGGAATAAATCGCCCGAGAAGCTTTTGAAAGCGGGCGATCTGGTGTGTCTGGCAGTGAAGGAAGTTTCAGGGATGACCGTGCGCGCGGAGCTGGACCAGGTGCCGGAAGCGCAAGCAGCTTTGCTGGCGATCGATAATCCCACGGGCGACATCAAGGCGCTGGTCGGCGGCTACGATTTCGAGACGTCGAAATTCAATCGCGCGAGCCAGGCTCTGCGACAGACCGGAAGTTCGTTCAAAGTGTATGTATATGCCGACGCGCTGGAATCGGGGATGAGCCCGTTCGATGTGGTTGTGGATGAGCCGGTTACGTTCCGCAGCGGCGGGCAGAATTATTCCCCGCGCAACTACGACAACAAGTTCGAAGGGCGAATCACGTTGCGGCGGGCGCTGGCGGATTCGCGCAACGTGCCGGCGGTGCGGCTGCTGGAACACGTCGGCGTGCAGAATGTGATCGACCTAGCGCGAAAATTCGGAATTTCCAGCCCGCTGCCGCCATATCTGCCCTTGGCTTTAGGCGCGGCGGATTTGACCCTGATGGAGCATGTGTCGGCATTTACGGTTTTCCCCGACGATGGCATTCACATCGAGCCGCATTACATCAAGCGCGTCACTTCGTATGACGGCGCGGTACTCGAGGAGCCGCGGCCGAAGGTGACGGACGTGATTCCGCCCGAAACGGCGCGAACCATGGTGGCGATGCTCGAAGAGGTGGTGCAGTTCGGCACCGGGGTGCGCGCCAAGGAATTGGGCCGCCCTTCGGCGGGAAAAACCGGAACGACCAACGATTTTACGGACGCGTGGTACATCGGATTCACCCCGCAACTCACGGCGGGCGTGTGGGTGGGAAACGACGACAAGCGCGTGTCGTTGGGGAAAAAAGAAACGGGAGCGAAAGCGGCGCTGCCGATCTGGCTGGAGTTCATGCAGCAAGCCATGCAAGGCATGCCGAGCGAGACATTCCCGAACGTCGTGCCCCTGGAAAAAATTGCCGGAACAAAGCAAGTGCTTGTCGATGTGCCGGACACCGCGCCCCCGGCCGATGCCGCGGAGCAAGGATTGCCGGAGAAAGCCACACCGGCTCCCGCTCCGGCCGTCGCGAAGCCGGTACCAAAATTAGCGGATCCCGCGAGCACGCACGTCAGCGGCGGCTCTGCCACGGCGACCGAGCACCCGCGGTAAAGTTTGCGTTACTTTTGCTGTGCTGCGCCGAGCGAAATCCACGCCACAAATTCAGAAGGGATCCCAGCCAAGCGGTTTCAACGGCGTTTCTCTTCCCGCGCCATCGATAAGCAACAACGTTTTGTTTTTTATGATTTCGCCGATGGCGATTAGGTTGCGGAAACTTGGAGCCTTGCGTAGCTTTTTCTCGAGGCTCGGCGAAACGGTGAAAAGAAGTGCGTAGTCTTCGCCTCCGTGCAAGGCCATCTCGAGGGGATCCAGCTTGCGCCGGCTGAGTTTCTTCCGCGCGGAGGGCTGGATCAGGACGCGGGGAATCTTGTTCGCGTAGATTCTCGCGCCCACTTTGCTGGCGGAGCAAAGCCGGGAGAGATCCGTGGAAAGGCCGTCGGAAATATCCATCATCGCGGTTGCGAGGCGTTTCCCGGCGAGCCACGCACCGAGTTCGACTTGAATCTTTGGGTAGAGCTGAGGCTGAACCTCGGCGCGGAATCGCGGGTCAAGGGCGTGGCCGCCGAGAACGAGTTCGAGGCCAAGCTGGGCGCGGCCGAGTTTCCCGCTGACATATATGAGGTCGCCAGGCCGTGCGCCGGAGCGCCCGACGGCTGTTCCGGGAGCGATTTCACCGAGCACCGTAATACTGATCGACACCGTGGGGCTGAGGGTGGTGTCGCCGCCGATGATAGCAACGCCGAGTTCGCGTGAAGCCCGGCTCATGCCTTTCAGGAAACCGTCGAGCCAACGCACGGTGCGTGACTTAGGGAGGGCCAAGGTCAGCAGGAAGTACCGCGGCACCGCTCCCATGGCGGCGAGATCACTCGTCGCTCGCGCCAGAGATTTGTAGCCAACCGACTCGGGTGGATGTGTGTTGGCCCGGAAATGAACGCCTTCGATAAAAGCGTCGCAACTTAGAACCAGGTCAGCTTTGGGTAAGCGCGAAAGGATCGCGGCATCGTCGCCAGGGCCGAGCCGAAGTGCAGCTGGCCCACGGCGCGCGTCAGTCCTCGCTGGCGTAGCAGCTCGTCGCGACTTCGGTCGCGGGGCGTTCAAGCGCAGACGTGGCAATGGCGAAACTACAGTAAAGGGCAGCCGGCGGAGTATTTTTTCGACCAGTTGACTTTCTTGTTCCATCCTGAACCTTTGGACAGTTGTAACGCTCACAGACATTACGGTATGTTTCGGTCAGGAAGAAAGCTGAATCATCGCCGTGAAAAAGAGTAAGTCTTTTGAATTCATGGCGAGCCTGTGGAAAACGTAAGTTAAAGGTTGACCATGGAGCGACCGGTGCTAGAATCCAGAGGCTTTGCGGCTGTGGTATCGAAGTGAGACACTAGGAATTCGGCGAGTTGCAGTCGGGGGATTGCAGCGTTCAGCCACGGAAGTAAAAGATCACCGGAAAAAATAGAAATGAAAGATAAGTACTATACGTTTTTTATTGCTTCGAGCGCCTCTGGCGGGATGCGGAGGCTGCGCGTGCCGTTTTATGTCCTGCATGCACTGGCGATTCTCGCAGCAGTAGGCGGCGTGACCGTACTTGCGGCGACCGGATCCTACTCGCGGATGCTTTGGAAGGCTTCCAGCTACAATTCGCTGAGGCGCGAACAGGACGC
>Ga0302324_100012583_pt1 | contig 17240 bp, 11 predicted proteins | sample Palsa_T0_1_FD_201949 | JGI IMG/M metagenome (GOLD analysis project Ga0302324, IMG submission 201949) | Peat permafrost microbial communities from Stordalen Mire near Abisko, Sweden - Palsa_T0_1 | ecosystem: Environmental > Terrestrial > Soil > Palsa > Peat permafrost | place: Sweden: Abisko...
GCCACCGGCAACCCGATCGTCTTCGGCGGCGGCACGACGTACTATCCGGCCAACGCCACCTTCGACGAAGCCGCGTACTGGCAAGGCACCGTGTTGACCAGTGCGCAGATCGACGCGATTGCGGCCTACGCAGGCTCGCCCAGTCCGACCCCCTCGCCAACGTCACCGGCGCCGACAGCGACTCCGACCCCGACTGCAACTCCGACTGCGACTCCCACAGCGACTCCGACGCCGGCGCGGACCGCAACTCCGACGGCCGTGCCCACGACGCCGGCCGCAAGCGGAATGTGCCAGGTCGATGCCGCCGATGGAACGCTTTCGTTCTGCTACAATTTCGACGAAGCTTCGGGCACAACGCTCGTCGATTCGTCGAGCGCGAACCATACCGGCACGATCTCCGCGAGCGGCGTCAGCTATCACGTGCCGGGACTGACGACCAACAGCTCCTACGCCGAAACCACCAACGGCTCCACGGGCGAGATGATCAGCGGTTTTTCGCCGCCGGCGGGGTCGTTCAGCGTCTCGTTCTTCGTCGACCTGCTCTCGAACGCCGGCAACTACGGGCATCTCGCGGCCAGTGGCGATCCCTATCCCGGCGGAGCCACCGGCTGGAACATCGACGTCGATCCCGACAGCCAGAATATGGTCTTTGCGAAATTCGGCTACGGTTCCGGCGGGGTCACGACGATTTGGGGCGTTCCCCTCGCGCTCAACACGCATGCGAACGTCACGCTGACGTATAACGCGACGAATAACCTCGCAACGCTGTGCGTGGGCACGAACGCCACGCCGACCTGCGCATCGGGGACCGTGGGCGGCACCCTCGTCGCCACCGGCAACCCGATCGTCTTCGGCGGCGGCACGACGTACTATCCGGCCAACGCCACCTTCGACGAAGCCGCGTACTGGCAAGGCACCGTGTTGACCAGTGCGCAGATCGACGCGATCGCGGCCTACGCAGGCTCGCCCAGCCCGACTCCGGCGCCGACGCCGACGGCCACGGCGCGGCCCACGGCCGCGCCCACCGCGACTCCAACGCCGGCGCCCACGAATTCGCCAAGCGTGGTCTTTAACGATTACACGACCTTTGGCTACGACAACCAGCGCGACGTCTTCAACCCCAATTCCGTGGCGATTACTCCGGCGAGTTTATCGGCGCTCCATTTAGCGTGGCAAGCGTCGTCCGGCGACTACAACACCCAGACGCAGCCGGTGCTCGCAACCGAGATCAGTGGCCACCTCGGCATGCTCTACGTCGGGGGCGGTTCGGGCACGGTGTACGGCTACGACGCAACGACTGGGCAACAAGTCTGGACGCACGCGACGGGTCAAGAGACGTACTCGTGCCAGAACGGATATGAGGCGTACTTCGGCGTCGGCGGTACGGTCGCATACGATCCGTCCTCGGCATCGCTGTATGTCGCCGGAAATTCGAACACGTCGACGAGCGCGCCCGCGACGAACACGCTCTACCACTTAGGCGGGGCCAGCGGCACGCTGATCGGGTCGCTGGCGGTCGCGACGCCGGATCCCGTTTGGCCGAGTTTGGATTTCGCGCACACCTCGATCACCCTCGCGAACGGCGTCGCCTACCTCGGCACCGGGGCCACCTGCGACATATCCTCCTGGCGGGGACGGATCGTCGCGGTCAACGTGCCGGCGATGTCGCTGCTGGACACGTTCTATACCATCTGGAACCCCACGACCCAACCCTGGCCCGGCGGCGGCGTCTGGGGTTGGGGCGGCGTCTCACTCGATACCTACGGCAACGTCTTTGCGGGCATCGGCAATGCGGACAATAACGACGGCGAAAACGGTTCGATCAACGCACCGTTCCAAGCCGCGCCGACCGAATACAGCGGCAACGCCGAGGAACTCGTGCAGATGTCAAGTGGCCTCTCGTCGATCTTGGCTTCGAATCACCCGATTCCGCAGAGCGCGTACAGCGGAACCTCGGTCGACCTCGACGTCAACGGAACGCCCGTGATCTTCCAGCCGCCCGGCGCCGGCTGCAGTCCGCTGGCCGCGATCCAAGGTAAATCGGGTGCGCTCTACGTCTATTCCGCGGAGAACGTCGGCAGTGGTCCCGTGGCACAATTTCAACTCGCGCCCAGCACCTACGCCGACGGGTTCCTGGGCAGCCCAGCGTATTCGCCCGTCACCGGCCTGCTGTACGCGGCGGTACCGTCGAGCGACGACTCGCTGTTTCCACCCGGTCTGGTTGCGATCAGCCCGGGCTGCGCAAGTCCGTCGGTGCTGTGGAACGCCGCGTTCGGCCCCGATTCGTATGCGTCCGGCTCGACGACCTCGCCGGGCATCCCGCGCTCGGTTCCGGCGGTGAGCGCGGGCGGGGTCGTGTTCGTCGGCACGATCTGCACGTGGACCGGATCGGTCTGCGCGGCCACGGCCGCCAGCACGGCTGCGCGCCTGCGTCCGGGCCTGCGGCGGCCGGCCAAGCCGCTGATCTGTTGCGCGCCGGCTGGAACCAGCGGCGGCGCCGAGTGGGCGATCGATGCGGCGACCGGCAACGTCCTAAACGGCGGAGCGCCGATTCTCATCACGAACCAGCCGATCCGCATGCCCGCGACGATCGACGGCAACTGGGTCTTCGTGCTCGACAACGGCGGCGATCTCTACGGTCTCACGATCGACCCCTCGTATGCCGCCAAGTCCACCGTCTTGCGGCCGCGCAATCCGCGCGAGCAAGACGAACTCGCGGTGCCACGCCGGTAGCTGCGCTCGCGCCGTCGCCGCCGCTGACGCTCGCGGGTCGAGCCCCGTCTTTGCCGTACGGTGAAAATCCGGTGTACCGAGGTTTGCACCTCGCTCGTAAACCGACAAATTGCCGAGGGGTTTGGCCGGGAGCCCGGCACGGTCGGTCGAAGTTCGGCCTATCCGCTAAGCGGGTAAGGCCCGGAACTCTTCAGTGACGAGGTTTTCGGCTATGCAGAGGTCGCCCGCAGGCGCGGCGCTTCGGCATTTCGGACCGTACGTAGCGGTCTGGCTTCTCCTCGTGCTGATGGTCGCGCTCACGCCATTGACTAATCTTTGGCATAAGTGGGACTTTTGGCTCTTGCAGGTCCCGCTTCAGCTCGGCAACGGGCTCGCACTCGATCGCGAGCTGAGCGTCGTCGATCTCGACGTCGATTCCGCCTCGAAGGTCGCGGAGATTCGCGCGCGCCAAATCGCTCTGCTGGACGCGATGAACGCCGAGGCCGGCGCCGCTCCGGCGGCGCGTGCCGCCGGCGTTGCCGCGGGGTCGTGCGCACCTTCCGTGCTGCACGTCGGACCGCTTTCCGGCGCCCTCGCCGGACCGCGCCCGAAACCGGAGGCCGTCGTTTTCGACGTTGCCTTCCTGAAAGCGAATAGCGCGCTCGTTTCGCAATGCGTGCGGCCGCTCGTCGAAGAATTGCACGCGGCGCGCATGGCCGGTATCAAGATTTATGGCGCGATGGATATTGAAAGCCCGAACGCCGGCGGTTCGATCTCGGGAAACCTACAGCTCGATCCGGGGTACGAGCTCAATCACGACGAGCGCGTCTATGCCGAGTTCAACGGGACCGGTCACACCGAATTCTTTGCTGATTCGGACCGGCCGGCTACCCCGCTCGTTTACTACCCGAAGGTCGTGATCATGCCGGTGGTTGAGAGCGGAAGCGGCGAGGTTGCTCCGTGCGCGCTGCCCATCGTCACGGTCGGTCAGGCCGCCGACGAGTGTCTGCCGCTGCTGGGGATGAATCAGCAGGACGAGGTCGCCAACGTCATCGTTCCGCTGGGCGCGAGCGCGGTTTTCGAAAGGGCGCGGCTGTCCTACGCCCAGGCCATCCGGAACCCGTCGGTTCTCGGCGATAAAATCGTCCTAATCGGCGACGAGCGCATCGACTCCTCAGCACGCGATGCCCGCTCCAAGTTCGAGATGCTGGCCTGGGCGATGAGCCAGAGCGTCGCGGGCGTTCGCAGTCGCCCCTATCCGCGAGTGCTCGTTGACGTCAATACCATGCTTGGGCTCGCGATCGGCGGATCCATCCTCGCTTTGGCGTCGTTTGTGTACTTTCTGAACCATCGGCGCGGCAAGCCGTTGCGTCTCGTCGTCGCGACGCTCTTCGCCCTCGCCGTTCCGGCAGCCGCAATTTTCGCCGTCGAAGCGAACCTAATCGCGCACAACGAACTCTATTCGCAACTGACGCTTCCGGCACTGACGATTCTGATCACGATCGGCGTTGCGGTGTGGGCGGCGAGCGCGGCGATCAAGCGCGACCTGTTCGTGACGGCTCTCCAGGGGCGCAACACGGGGATTGCCGAGCGCTACGACGTGTTCATCAGCTACGCTCGGGAGCCCGAGAACGCCGCTTGGGTTAAGGAACGGATCCTCGGTCCGCTTTCGCGGGCAACGATGCCCGACGGCAAATCGCTCCGAATTTTCTTCGATACCGATAGCATCAAAGTCGGTTTCGGCTGGTACACGACGATCGTCGATTCCATTTATGGAAGCCGCTTCTTTGTACCGGTGTACTCGGAGGGTTACTTCGACCGGCCGTTCTGTCGCGACGAGATGGAGATCGCGATGCTGCGTCAAGTCGAAATCGGCGACTTCATACTTCCGGTCGCACGCGTGGCTACCGGTGTTCCCGCTCGATATGCACGGATGCAATTCATCGACGTTGCACGCGAACCCGCGTTCATGGGCGAGATCATCCGCATCATAACCAGCTCCGCTTCGGAGGCCTCGATTGAAAAACGTCATTACGACGCTGCTGATCGCGACAATGATCGCGAATCTGACGCTCCCGGGCCGGACCCAAACATCCCCACCGTCCGGTGAGGGAGTTGCGCCGGCTGCCGTGGGCCAGAGCTGTACCGCTCCGACCGCGCTGCGCGGCTCGACGGTGCCGGCCCCGAAGCCCGGCGACGTTGGGACCGTGCCGCAGCTTTGCGCGGCCGGAGCCTCGGTTGCGGATTTGCCGCATGCGCCCAGCATCTTTCCTCCGGCAACTACGGTAAGCGACTCGGAGCTCGATAAGAACCAGTCGCTGCCGGCGCTCGTGGCCCTTGGCGCGCCCGACGCCGCGGCGATCGACATTCGGACAATCAACGGAAACTGGACGCACCTCTTCAGCGGCGCGTATTGGCACGCCCCGGCCATTACTGCGAAGGGCGAGTTGCAGGCCATCGACACGGGTCACGCTCGCTTCTCAGTAGCCGCTGCTCTTGGGTACTTCGCCGTCGTCTTGCCGCGCTTTCTGGCGCGCGTCAAGGGCACGATTTTCGATGTGGACTACGAGCCCGGACAATTCGTTTCGTTCAGCGTCTCAGAAGGCTCGGTTGCGATCGTGCGGATCACCGCCGTACATCTGCTCGACGAGAATCGCACGGTGGACGGCATTCGCGAGACCGACGTCATCAACGCGACGGGCAAGAATTCGATTCAATACAAACTGCCCTTACAAATCGAGCGCACGTTCAAGAATGCAAACGAAGCGGAGAAGCAGTTCGAGCAGGAGCTCCGGTCGGCAACCAGCGACGGCGACCCGCAGTTGGTCGACGACGCACTCAACAACATTCAACTGATCACCGGGAACCCGGTTGCCGCGGTCGGCGCCCAACTCGGTCACGGCGCGAGCACCGGCTCGGGCGCCGCTACCGCCGGCACCGCCACGGGCGGGGCGGTCTCGGCGGCGACGCTCGATGCTATCGGGATCGTGGCCGCGCTCGCCGCCGCCGGCGTCGTGGCGTTCGGGACGAAGAGCTCGAGTTCGTCGAGCCCGCAGAGCGGTTCGATTTCGTTGAGGTCGGCCGGCCGTGCAAGCCCTGAGCCGCGCGCCTCTCCGAGCGCCTCGCCGAGCGCCTTGCCGCGCACATCGCCGGCCGCGGAAGCGCCGAAGCCGAAGGGGCACCAATAATGGCGCTCGGCCGCGCGTTCACACCGATTGCGCTTTGCTTCCTGGTCGCGTGCAGCGGGGGTGGGGGGTCACCGTCGGCCCGGTCGCAATCGCAAGCCCTCGCAAGCGGGAAGCTCGTGCTCGCGATCCCGGCGAAGAGCGCCGCGTCGCGCGACCCGCAACGGTTCTTCCTCTCGCCCTCGGCGTCATCGGTCTCGATCGCCGTCAGCGGGATCGCGCAAGCGGTCGTGGCCGACGTTTCCGCAACGTCGCCGCAGTGCGCGACCGTGGCCCTCACGCGAACGTGCTCGATCACGGTGAAGGCCCCGATCGCTTTCGATACGTTTACGGCCACGCTCTATACCGGGCCCAACGCCACCGGGTTAGTTCTCGGTATCGGAACGGCTTCGCAGAATATCGGCTCTGGGACGGCGTTTTCGCTGACGATTCCGGTCAGCGGCGAGGTCGCGTCGATTCAAGTGTCAGCTGCGCAAGCGCAGTTCACGACCGGCGTCGCGGGGGCAACGGCAGTTACGATCAGCGCTTTGGACGCGGGCGGCAACGTCATCGCAGGTTCCTATACATCGCCGATCGCACTCGCCGTCTCGGACACGACCGGCACGTTCACAATATCACCGACCACGATTACGAACTCGACAACCGCGGTGACGCTCGCATACTCGGGCGGGATTGCGGCGACCAGCACGACGATCTCGGGAAGCGCAGCGGGCGTTTCCGGCACGAGTGTGACACCGCTAAACGTGAGCCTCACCTGTGCGACGCTAGCGACTCCAGGCCCAAGTCCGAGCGCGAGCGCGAGCCCGACGGCGACTCCATCTGCGTCCCCGACAGCATCGCCGACCACAAATGCGGTCGGCACTCAGCTTTTCGCGTCTAACAGTTCGGGCTGCGGCGTCGCCGAATATGAGGCGGCGACGGGCGCGCTCACACAAACGTTTGCACCAGCTCTCAAAGTCGCATACGTCGGGATGGATGACGCCGGTAACGTGTACACACTCTTTCCTAGGTATTTGGCGGCATTAACGCCGGCAGAAGGCGTATCAAAGGTTGCGATCGGCGGGCACGCGGTACTGGCCTCCTACATGCCGACCTCACCGTATCCATATTTTCTCACAGTGAGTCCCGAAGGCGAACTCGTTGTTGCTGGCACCGAGAACTACGTCACGAATCCCGCCGGTTACGGCTCAGAATTTTTTGACGTTTGGGATCCGGGCACGAGCGGCAGTCCGAGCCGTACGTTTGCCTATCCCGAGGATGGGAACGCCACGGAGCCTTTCGGGCCAGTAGGTGTGGCGGCCGACGGAACGCTGTTCCTGCCCTATTTCTCTGGCGGGGCTCAGAAGTTCGACGTCGTTCCACCCGGCGGTTCCGCGCCGAGCCGGACGATCGTAGACACGTTGGCGCCCGACTCGCTGGGATTCGACCCGAACTGGACGGGTGTAGGCGCGGACGGAACCTTCTACGTTGGAGAATGGACCTTCTTAACCGGCGACGTGAACGCGGGACTTTACGTCTTCCCGCCCAGCGGGCCGGAAAGGGTGGTGACGAGTATGGCCGCTGGCATTAACGGGATCGACTTCGATGCGGCGGGCGACATTTATGTCGCGAGCAACAACGCGACCTCGAACACGGGGACGCCCGGCCCCGACACGGCGCAGCAAGTGTCCGTCTATTCGCCCGGGGCCGCCGCTCTCTTGCGGCAATTCAGCGACGGCGCGCCGGGGGTCGACGCGATTACGGTCGGTGACGACGGCACGGCGTACCTCAGCCAATACGCCGGTTCAACGTCGAACGGTCCAGCCACGTTTGGTAATGTCCTGAGGGTCCCGCCGGGATCGTCTGCCGCATCCGTGCTCATCGCGAACACCAACGCGCCAAATCTCGTGCTCTACGATGGAACCAACGCGAAGGGAACCCTCACGAAGGAAACTCGCCCGCGACGCGTGTTTCGGGCGAGTCTCGGCGGTCGCGGATTCGGTCTGGCTGGAGGACGGTTCTTGCTAACCGGTGCGCGGTCCCAGGAGCGGGCAGCGCACGAATCGTGGCGCTAGGGCGCGCGTTCACGCCGGTTGCGCTCTGTGGGGCTGATCGTCTGCAGCGCTGGTGGCAGGTCAACTGCGAGCTCCCAGCGCCGTACCGCGCGTCAAGCGTAGGCTCAGCGGTTCGCGGCGGCGGTTTTCACGCTGGCGTCGCCGGAGCGCGGGACGAGCCCGAGCAGGCCGTGGTCGTAGTCGAACGTCACGACGAAGTGCTGCAGCAAGCCGCTGCCGACGTGGCCGTTGAGGGGCAGCTTCTTGGTCGCGACGATCCGCTGGCGGTCGAGTTCGAAACCATCTAAGCGCACGCTCGAAATCGTGCCGCTCACGGCGTCGCCGCTGCCGCCGATGCCCCGCACCGAAATCGTTGGGCCGGCCTTGAAAAGCGCTGGGTGGGCGGCGTAGTAGTCGCCCGAAAGGTCGACCGTTCCGTCGGCGCCCGTGTCGATCTGCAGCGGAACTTCCAGTTCGTTCAGGCCGACCGAAATGACGGGCACGAAGTTTTCGAATGCGATCGGCGCACCGCCCGCAACGTCCCCGCTCGGCGCGATGTGGACTTCGCCGGTGCCGAAATCGAGCGTGACGTGGGCGTGCGCGAAGAAGTCGGCACCCAGGATCGCGTCGTAGCCGTATTGCGCGAGATCGTGCAGCACGACGTAGTCGGCGCTGGGGAAGACCGCGCTGCCGATGCGGAGCGGCGGCGCGTGCACGATGCCGGTCACGTATTGGCCGACGCCGTGGACGTCGTAGCTGCCCGGGATCGGTTCGATCTTGAGCTTCTCGGCGAGTTCGAGGCTCATCGAGAGGCCCGAGTCACCGGTGTCGAGCAGGCACGCTGCCGCTTGATCGCCGATCGTGCACGGCACGACGGGCTGGGGCGCGACGCCCGACGGACGCATTTTCACGCTCGCATCCCCGGCCGCGAGCTTAGGCGCGATGCCCGCGGGCGCTTCCAGGGGCGTGGCGACGATCGAGCGTTCCTCGTAGCGCGTGAAGGTGTAACCGTTGAGCGAAATCGCGTATGGCAGCGTGATCTTGTCCCCGACTTTGCGCTGATCGCTGAACTCGAAGGCATACTTGCGCTCGTCGGAGATGACGCCGACGACAAGGCCGCTAGCCGGGTCGATCACCGCGTCCAAGAGGGCCCCCAGCCGAGGTGCGACCGAGATCCGGCGATACTTCGTGCCGTTGCGCAGCACCGCATCGCGCTCGACGAGCGTTCCGCCTTTCTTACGAAAGTCGGGATCGCTGAACGCGTAGGACGCGATCGCACGTAACGTCAGCTCGAGCCCGTCGACGCCCGAGGACAGCGGCAGCGCGGTGTCGTTGAAGTTGGCTTGATAGCTGCGTTCGCCATCGAAGTAGAAGCCGGTGCAGACATCCTTCAGACAGCTCTTCGCCCGATACTTCAAGCCCTCGGTTTCCGTGGTAACGTCGAAGCTCTTTCCGTCGTGAACTTCGCGCGAGCGGCTGCGGATGTGATATCGGTACGGCGCGCCGCTGGCCGCCCGCGACTTTGCCAGCAGCGCGTCGAGGCTGCTTCCAGGCGGCGGCGACGCTCCGAGTGCGGCGGTCGCGGCGGCGAAAGAGATCGCGGCCACGGAGCTGGCGAAGCGCATGGGTGTGGCCTTCGAACTCGTCGACCGCTATCTTCTCGGCGAACCCGTATCCAAACCGGACGTCGTGGCCGCCATACTCGCCGAGCGCTCTAGCGAGCCCGCGGCGGAACCGTTCTATCGCGCCTTCGAGGCCGTTGGAGCGCGCGCAGCCGACGAGGCCTTTATCGCGCTGCGGCTGATCGTGGCCGGCAAGCCGGCCGACGACGCGTCGGTCAGGCGCCTGCGAGCCTTCGCGAGGGTCGCGCGCGCCGCTCGCTCGGGCGACCGCGCGGGTCTTGCCGCGGCCCTGAAGCGCGATCGCGACATCCTCGGCGAGTTGCCCGACGCGGCGTCCGAGGCGCCGGGCGGCGAGCCGGCGCTCGTCGCCGCGGCGGTCGCAGCCTACCGTGCCGCGCTTGCATGACCCCGCCGAGCGAGGTTGGGCAGGGGGCGAAAGGAACGGGGCCACTGATTTGCTACGTTACAGGTGCGCCATGCCCCGGTCGCCTCTAGCCCCCTTTTTCCTCGCGTCGATCGTCAGCTTCACTACGCTTGCGTTGCCGGCGACTGCGGCCGGCGCAACGCCCAGCGCCGCGCCGCTCGGGGCCGACTATGCGGTGCCCGCGCGCAACGCGGGGACGATCGAAGGCCGCGTTGCCAGCATCGATTACAAGTCGGGCGTGATGTCCGTCGACGTTCCGCAGGGCGGGTCGAAGAAGACCTACGACGTACTCGTCGTTCCGGGCACGAACATTCAAGGCAACAAAACCTTCCACACGATCGCCGATCTCAAGAAAGGGGCGCGCGTCCAGGTGCTGCTGAGCCAGCACGGCGCGACCTACACGGCGCAGATCATCCGCCTCCTGTAGTGAGGCGCGGGCTCGCCGGGATGGCGGTCGTGGTTGTCTGAGCTGGAGGCGCTGGCAGGCGCCGTCTTGTGCGTCGGCTTGCCGCAGGCCGACCTCTCCGCCGCTGACGGGGCCGAACTTTCGGCCCTCGCTCCGGGCGCCGTCGTCTTGTTCGCGCGCAACGTTTCGACGCTCGAGGGAACGCGCGCGTTGCTCGCGGATGCGCGCGCCGCGATCGGCGGCGACGCGCCCGCGCTCGGCTGCGTCGATCAGGAAGGTGGGCGCGTCGTTCGCTTGGGTTTCGCCGCGGAAGCGATGCCCTCGATGATGGCGCTCGGCGCGACCGGCAATGCCGCGCTGGCGGAGCGCGCCGGCGCGCAGCTGGCGAGCGAGCTGCGCGCGATCGGTGCGAACGTCGACTTCGCGCCGGCGCTCGACCTCGCGCTCGAGCCGCAAAGTACGGTCGTCGGTACGCGTTCGCTCGGGGCCGACCCGCAGGTCGTCGCCGAATTGGGCGCCGCGCTCGTGCGTGGCCTGCAGGGCCGTGGTGTGGCCGCGACCGTCAAGCACTTTCCCGGCCACGGGGCGACGGCGCTCGACTCGCACCTGACGCTGCCGGTCGTGTCCGCCGGCCTGGCAACGCTGCGGACGCGCGAACTCGTGCCCTTTGCCGCTGCGTTCGCGGCGGGCGCGCGCGCGCTGATGGCCGCGCACGTGGTCGTGCCGGCACTGGATGCCGAACGCCCCGCAAGCCTGTCGCCGCGCATCCTCGGCGACTTGTTGCGCGCGGAGATGCGCTTCGAAGGCGTATGCTTCACGGATTGCTTGACGATGGAGGCGATCGCGCGCGCGCCGGGGACCGTACGGGGCGCCGCGCTGGCGCTGGCAGCGGGCGCGGATATGGCGCTGATCAGTCACGATCTGGCGCTCGGGCGAGCCGCGCGGGACGAGATCGTGGCCGCGGTCGAAGCGGGTACGCTGCCGCTCGAGCGTCTGCACGAAGCGGCCGGGCGCGTCGCACGCCTCCGCGCGTGGGCCGCGACCGCTGCAGAAGCGGCTGACTTCGGCGAAGACACCGTTGCGCGCGAAACGGCACGCGCAGCGCTTGCGGTCGTGCGCGGCGAGACACGGCTCGACCTGGGGCGGCCGGTCACGGTCGTATCGTTCGAAGGCGATCTGGGGGACGGCATCGCGGAGGGCGACGCAAAGCGGCCCTCACTGAGCCTGGCGCTGCGGCGGCGGCGTTACCGCAGCGAGTTGCTGCGCGTCGCGCTCGAGCCGGATCGTGCGATGCTCGAGCTGCTGCTCGAGGTGGCGCGCGCGCAGGGTGAGCGGCAATTCATCGTCCTCGCCCGGCGGGCGCACCTGTACGCCGCGCAGCGCGACGCGATCGACGGATTGCTCGCGATCGCACCGCGCGCGATCGTCGTCTCGGCGCTCGAACCGTTCGACCTTCCGGCGTTCGCGCGAGCGCAAACGCTGCTCGCCACCTACGGCGACGAAACCGCCAGCATCGAAGCGCTGGCGGATTTGTTGAGCGGGGGCTAGCCGGCTTCGTGTCCTTCGACTCGGCCGATGCGATCGTGCGCGTGGCGACCGGCCAGCGCTTCACCGGCGCCGTGTTGCGCGTTCAATCCGGCGGGCGCCTCGACTTCGAGCGTGCCTACGGGCGGCTCGCGGGCGGCAGCGACGACGCGCCGGTCGAGGTTACGACCCGCTTCGATCTCGCCTCGCTGACGAAGGTCTTCGTTTCGACCGCGGCGCTCGAGGCCGTCGATTCGGCCCAGCTGACGCTCGACGAACCCGTGACCCCGTGGCTGGGCGAATGGCGCACCGGCGGGCATAAAACGATCTCGCTGCGCATGCTGCTCGCGCACACGGCCGGGCTGCAATCGGGCGCCGACTATCGGACGCTGTTCAGCGAGCGGGTCGAGCGCTTCGCGCTCGAAGTTCCGCTCGTGGCCGAGCCCGGTACGCGCGTCGTCTACAGCGATTTGGGTTTCATTGCCTTAGGCGTGCTGCTCGCGCGCCTGCACGAGCGCGCGCTGGGCCCCGTCGTTGCGGCGACGACGGGCCGGCTGAATTGCGAAGGCACCGGGTTTCGCGCGCGCAACGACGATCCGCCGGCGATTCCCGCGACCGAACACGACGCCTGGCGCGGACGCGTACGGGGCTGCGTGCACGACGAAAAGGCGTATCTGATGCACGGCGTCGCGGGCCACGCGGGTTTGTTCGGGACGGCGCGTGACGTAGCGGCGTTGGCCGAAGCGTATCTCGGTCCGCTCCACGGCCGGCCGAGCAGCGCGCTCTCGCCCACACTGGCTCGCGAAGCGACCCTGGAGCAGGGCGCGGACCCGATTCTGCGGCGGGGTCTCGGTTGGGCTCTGCGGACCAGCGACGAAAACTCCTGCGGCACGCTGCTGGATCGCGCCACGTTCGGCCATACGGGCTTTACCGGAACCTGTGTGTGGGCCGATCCCGTCGCCGATCTGTCGATCGTTCTGCTGACGAACGCCGTCTACTACGGGCGCGGCGATCTGCGCGATCTGCGCGCCGCCGTCTGCGATGCCGTCGCGCGCGAGTGCGCGTGATGCGCGCGCTCGGCTTGATGTCGGGAACGTCGCTCGATGGCATCGATGCCGCCGTCGTCGCGCTCGTGCCGCGCGGGGCAGGCTATGCCCTCGATCTCGTCCGCTTTCGCAGCGAACCGTTTACCGCGCCGATGCGCGAACGGTTGCGCGCCGCGCTGCCGCCGAATGCCGCGACGCCGGCCGAGATCGCGGCGCTCGATGCCGCCCTCGGCGATCTGTTTGCCGTCACGGCACAGCGGGCCGCGGCCGGCCTCGCGGTCGACTACGTCGCGAGCCATGGGCTCACGCTCTTTCATCGCGGCGAGGCGGGGCAGACGTTTCAGATCGGTGACCCGTATCGCGTGCGCGACGCGCTCGGTGCAAGCGTCGTATTCGATTTCAGGCGCGCGGATTGCGCGCTCGGCGGCAACGGCGCGCCGCTCGTGCCCTACGTCGACGCGCTGTTGTTCGGCTCGAGCGAGCGCGACACGATCGCGCTGAACCTGGGCGGAATCGCGAACGTCACCGTGCTGCCGCGTGGCAGCGCGCCGCTCGAGGCCCGCGCCTGGGACACGGGGCCGGGCAACATGCTGATCGACGGGTTCGTGGCAGGCCGAACGGGCGGCGCCGAGAGTTTCGATCGCGACGGTGCCTACGCAGCGCGCGGCACTCCCAACCCTGCCGTGGTGGCCGAGCTGATCGCGCGCGACGCGTTCTATCTCGCGCTTCCACCGCCGAAGTCGACCGGACGCGAACGGTTCGGGCAAGGCTTGCTCGAGGCTGCGGCCGATCTGTTCGCACCGGTCTCGCTCGAGGACGGGTGTGCGACGCTCTGCGCCTTCACGGTGGCCACGATCTGCGATAGCCTGAAGAACTACGGGCCGGCGGAGGCCCTAGTGATCGCAAGCGGCGGCGGCACGCACAACGCGGCGCTGATGTCGATGCTGGCCGCGCGTCTCGGCGGCACCGGCTGCAGGCTTGAAACCAGCGACCTGCACGGCGTCGCGGCGGACGCGAAGGAAGCGCTGGCTTTCGCCGTGCTGGGCTACGAAACGCTGCGCGGACGCCCGGCCAGCCTACCGGGCGCAACGGGCGCGAGCCGCCCGGCGCTGCTCGGCGCGATCGCGCCCTTCGGGCTCGAGGGACTCTTGGCGAAGATACGCGCCGAGGTTGCGGCGAACGAGGCCGGATGACCGATTCGATCGCCGTCGGCGTCGACGCCGGCGGCACCGCCACCGTTGCCGCCCTGTCGCGTGGAGGGCGCTTGGAGGCGAGGGTGAGCGGCGGCCCTGCCAACCCCAGCTCCCTCGGTACGTCCGCAGCCGCGGCCGAAATCGTGGCCGCGGTTCGCCGGCTCACGCAGGGAGTCGATGCGGACGCGGTGTTCGTCGCGGCGGCGGGTGCCGGGCGCGACGACGCGCGCGAAGCGTTGCTGGTCTCGCTGCGCAGCGCGTTCCCGCACACCGCGCATCTCGCGGTCGAAGACGACACGCGGGTGGCGCTGCGTGCCGCGCTGCCGGCAGGCCCGGGCATCGTCGTGATCGCGGGGACCGGCAGCGTCGCTTACGCCGAGAACGGATCGTCCCGCGTGCGAGCCGGTGGCGCCGGCTACTTGCTCGGCGACGAAGGCTCGGCCTTTGCGATCGGACTTGCGGCATTAAAGTTGCTGGCGCGCGTGTACGACGGTCGCGCGTCCTCCGACGAGACGACCGAACTCGCGGCGCGAGCGTTCGATGCTCCCAACCGCGACACGCTCGTGGCCGCCGTCTACGGCGGTCCGCTCGACGTCGCGCGCGTCGCCGCGCTCGCACCCAGCATCATCGCCTTCGCGGACAAGGGCAACCGCGTCAGCACGAAGATCGTGCAGACCGCCGCGCAAGAACTGGGCGATCTCGCGCGCGTGGCGGCGCGGCAAAGCGGCCTCCACGACGCCTCCCCGTCCGTCGTGTTCGCCGGGGGCCTGCTGCGCGAGAATTCGCTGCTCTCGTTTCTGCTCGAAACCCGGATCACCAATGAAATTCCGGGCGCTGCGGTCGTGCGGCTGCGCGACGAGCCCGCGCAGGCCGCACTGCGGTTCGCCGAAGCGCTCTTGTGAACGAGGGTCCGCCCGGCACCGAAGCGCCGAATCCGCGCACGCGCGACCTCGATCTCATGGAGACCGACGTGCTCGTCGGACTGCTGGCGCGCGAGCACCAGGCGGCCATGGAAGCGGTGATCGGCGCGACGCCGGCGATCGCACGCGCGGTCGATGCCATCGTGGCACGCCTGCGCGCCGGGGGGCGCCTCCACTACGTCGGCGCCGGCACCTCGGGCCGCATCGCGACGCTGGATGCCGCCGAATGTCCGCCCACGTTCGGAACGCCGCCCGCGTTCGTGGTCGCACACGTGGCGGGCGGCGACGAAGCGTTGCTGCGCGCGGTCGAAGGTGCGGAGGACGACGCCGACGCCGGGGCTGCCGTTGCGCGTGCGGAGGTCGCCGCGGCGGACGCGGTCGTCGGGATCTCAGCCAGCGGCGGCGCGCCGTACGTCGTTGCCGCGCTGCGGGTCGCGCGCGAGCTTGGCGCGCTGACCGTGGCGGTCACGAGCGTCGCCGAGTCCGCGCTCGGCGCGGCCGCCGAACTCGCAATCGTGGTCGACACCGGCGCGGAAGCGATCGCCGGCTCGACCCGGCTCAAAGGCGGTACGGCGCAGAAGCTCGTGCTCAATGCGATCTCGACGGCAAGCATGATTCGTCTCGGACGCGTCTACGACAACCTCATGGTGGACGTCGTCGCGACCAACGCCAAACTGCACGCTCGGGCGCTGCGCTTGGTCCAGCAGCTCGGGCGCGTCGACGCAGCGCGCGCGCACGCGCTGCTAGCGGCTGCCGGCGGCAAGGTGAAGGTCGCGGTCGTGATGCAGCGCCGCGGTGTCGAAGCGGCGCAAGCGCAAGCGCTGCTCGAGCGCAGCGGCGGATTCTTGCGGCCGCTCCTCTAAGCTAGAGCGCGATGGCGCAGCGCAATGCCCCTGGTCGCCGTATTGGCCGGCTGCTCGTGGCCAACCGCGGCGAAATCGCGATTCGGGTGCTGCGGGCGGCAACCGAACTCGGGATCGGGACGGTCTCGATCTTTTCGCACGAGGACCGCTTCGCGCTGCATCGTTTCAAGGCCGACGAGAGCTATCTGGTGGGATCCGGACGCTCGCCCGTTCAGGCCTACCTCGACGTCGACGCGATCGTGCGGATCGCACTCGAAGCCCAGGTCGACGCGATCCATCCCGGCTATGGTTTTCTCTCCGAGAATCCCGATTTCGCCGACGCCGTCCGCGCGGCGGGGATGCTGTTCGTCGGGCCGTCGTCGTCGACGATGCGACGCTTCGGAAACAAAGTCAGCGCGCGAGCGCTGGCCGAGGCCTCCGGCGTGCCGGTCGTGCCGGCCAGCGGCGCGCTTCCCGCCGATGCCGCCGAGGCGGTGCGAATCGCAAGCGAGGTCGGTTTCCCGGTCATGCTCAAGGCCAGCTGGGGCGGCGGCGGGCGCGGCATGCGCGTCCTGCACGGCGCCGAGCAGATGCGCGACTTGCTCGGCACGGCGCGCGAAGAAGCGGCGGCGGCGTTCGGCAACGACGAACTCTACGTCGAGAAGTACGTGCCGCGCGCGCGTCACGTCGAAGTGCAAGTGCTGGGCGACGCTCACGGCACGGTCGTGCAGTTGGGCGAGCGCGACTGTACCGTGCAGCGCCGTCATCAGAAGGTGCTCGAGGAAGCGCCGCCGCGGGTGCTCGCGGCGGAACTCGCGGGCGGCATGGCCAGGGCGGCGGTCGCGCTCGCGTCCGCCGTCGCGTACGATAACGCCGGCACCGTCGAGTTCCTGGTCGACGTCGATGCTCAACGCTTCTACTTCATCGAGGTGAACCCGCGCATCCAAGTCGAGCACACGGTCACCGAACTCGTGACGGGCGTGGACTTAGTGAAGGCGCAGATCCGGATTGCTGAAGGCATGGCGATCGGCACGCCCGAGAGCGGAGTCCCCCAGCAGGGCGAGATCGTGGTGCGCGGCCACGCGATGCAGTGCCGGATCACGACCGAGGATCCGCTGCAGAATTTCACTCCCAGCTACGGACAGATCACGGCCTATCGGCCGGCGACCGGCTTCGGCGTGCGGCTCGACGGCGGCACCGCCTACGCGGGCGCCGTCGTGACGCCGTTCTACGACTCGTTGCTCGAGAAGGTAACGGTCTGGGCTCCCACCTTCGAGGAGGCGCGCATGCGGATGTTGCGCGCGCTGCGCGAGTTCCGCATTCGCGGCGTGAC
>Ga0302324_100012585_pt1 | contig 17240 bp, 18 predicted proteins | sample Palsa_T0_1_FD_201949 | JGI IMG/M metagenome (GOLD analysis project Ga0302324, IMG submission 201949) | Peat permafrost microbial communities from Stordalen Mire near Abisko, Sweden - Palsa_T0_1 | ecosystem: Environmental > Terrestrial > Soil > Palsa > Peat permafrost | place: Sweden: Abisko...
TGATTTGGCGAAGAGAGCAGCCCATTTCAGCATACCTTCGCAATCCGCGTGCCATCACCGGGCGTTTCTCGACATCCGCAGGGAGCGCCGCCCTGAAGCGCTCCCCTCAGAGCGGTGCGACCCACACGCCGGCACTGTCGGGACCGTCTTGGGCCACGGTCCAGTAGACGCAGCTCGCATCGACCGCGACACCGAGGGCTTCCGACCACGCGCCCACAACCGGAACGCTGCCGACGGTCACGTGGTTCGTGCCGTCCTTGTCGATGCGCTCCACGCCGCCGGTCGAGCGGTTCGCGAAGTACACATAGTCGCTCGTCACGGCGAGCCCGCCGAGCCACGCGTACGGCACGGGCGTGATCGACGTGGCGTTCCCGTCGTCGACGCGCCAGACCGACACGCTGCTCATCCCCCATTCCGTAAAGAAGAGCGTCGTCCCGTCCCACGCGAGATCGTTGACGGGTGCGGTTCCGAGCTTCGCCACAGCGCCGTTCGTGATGGTGAAAACGCCCTCGGTCTCCGATCCGCCGTAGAAGGTGTCACCCACGGCGATCATCTGGATTGTGGCGTCGGGAAGCGCCGTCGTCACTGCGGTAACGCTCGCCCCTTGTCTCTCCACCTGCTCAAGCGGGCTCTCGATCCCATCGAACTGCCAGACCAAGAGCCCATTGTCATCGGCGGTGACGCCCGCCGCGGAGAGCGAGCCAATCTTCTGCGATGGGCCGCCACTGAGCGGCGTCATCTCGAGCCCATTGCTGGCCCATACCAGGTTCGGGCCGTCAACCAGGAAGTGGTCGTACATCGGCCAACCCCAAACCGTGGAGGCTATCGGAAGGACTGTGCCGCCGCTCGCCGGGATGCGGGAGATGCCGCTCCCGTCGCTCCAATATACGTAACCGCCGGAAACGACGATCTCGTCGGGGGTACCCGATGTCGTGGTGAGCAGTGTGGGCGAGCTGACCATGCATAGGGGTGGGGTTGCATCCGGCTCGACCCCCGAGTCGATCGACGGAGCGACCACGTCGAACGTCGCCGCGTCGACCGCGGGGGACGCGGCCGGCCCGACGGGCACGTCTAGATCCGACCGCCCCCCACACGCAAGACACGCGGCGATACCGAAGGACCCGATGACATGCGTTGCAGGCATGCGTACTCACGGGAGCAAATGCGGGGCCACCAGGCATCGGTGCAATTTCAGCGGCGAACGGGGTGAACGATTCGATCGCCCGAACCGATTGATCGTGACGATGTCGTGCAGGGTGACGGTTCCGTCGACTCCTGGAAATTCCAACAATGACGATGAGTTGTAGTCGCGAGAGCGGGGCGCAGAAAGACATCGGCGTGATGCACGAGCACATCGGCGTGATGCACAAGCACATCGGCGTGATGCACAAGCACATCGGCGTGATGCACGAGCACATCGGCGCGATGCGCAAGCACATCGGCGTGATGCACGAGCACATCAGCGCGATGCACGAGCACATCAGCGCGATGCACGAGCACATCAGCGCGATGCGCAAGCGCATCAACGCGATGCGCAAGCCTATCAGCGCGATGCACGAGCACATCAACGCGATGCGCAAGCACATCAGCCCGATGCGCAAGCACATCAGCCCGATGCGCAAGCACATCAGCCCGATGCGCAAGCACATCAGCCCGATGCACGAGCACATCAGCCCGATGCGCAAGCACATCAGCCCGATGCGCAAGCACATCGGCGCGATGCACAAGCACATCGGCACGATGCGACGAGATCCACGCAGGGTGAGAGCATGCACCGTGCGACAGGGCGGCGTCTTAGCGTCTTTCTGGCTTTCTTCTCGGGCGATCGTAGGAGTCCCCTTGCGTCCGCTCGTGCGCGCTGCTCCAATCGGCTTTGCATGAAGCGCGCGGCGATGTTCCTTTGCGCGTGTGCGTGCGGCTCGAGCGACAAACCTGCGGCGGAGCCGACGACGACGTCATCGAGCACGACGGCTGACATGCGGCCCACGGCGGCCGCTCCATCGGCGTCCGCTTCGAGCGAGCCTCCGCACATCATTCCCGGCGGGTGTGCGCAGACCGATCCGTGCGTGCCCGACGCCGTCTTCGCCAAGCGCCTCTGCGACGCCGCGTTCCCCGACGTCGCGTTGCTCTTGATGTCGAAGACGATGCCGTTCACGCACGCGTACCTCCGTGGCGACGTCGACGGGTGGAATGCCGAAGGCGGCGCCTCCACGCGCGCGAAGCTGAAGTTCGACGAAGAGGTGCTCATCTTGAAGAAGCGCTCTTCCGTCACGAACGGCATTCAAGTGAGCGGTACGGGCGGCTTCCAGGTCATGCGCTGGGATGGCAACTGCTACACGCTCGCCGAGGACGAGGTGACGACGCATCGGCCACCGTCGGCGAAGTGGGCACCGGTCACGTGGCGCTTCCTCGCGCCCGCGACGAAGGACGCCCTGCTCGACAACGCCACGGTCAAAGCCGCCTACGACAAGCGCGGCCGAGAGTGCAAGGGCGCAGTCTCTGGAGAGGTCACGCTCGCGTGTGAAAGGGCGGACGAGGCGCTCGCGGCGTCCGTCGTCTTTGCGGTACGCAGCGGCGCGGTCTTACCGACGCCCGAGCGCATCCCCTAAATGAGGGCCGGCGCTCTAGCTCTTCGGCAGCTTCTGCAGCGCCTTCACCATGTCGTCGACGGTCGAGATGCTCGAGAGCGTCTCTTGCGGGATCTGGACGTCGAAGCGATCTTCGATGTCGGCGACGACCTCCATCACACCGAGGCTGTCGAGGCCGAGATCGTGCTGAATGTGATCCTTGGCGGTGATGGTGCGCTTGAGATCGACGTGCTTCGAGAGGATGTCGGTCGTCTCCTTGAGCATCTCTTCGTAGCTCGCCATGACGGATGGAATAGCAACCTACGCGCGGGAGGGCACGAGGCATTTCGCGACCTCGCCCGGGCTTTCGGCGTCGAGGAGCGCGCGCATCACCGCGACTGCATTTGCGCCGGCTTCGAAGCACGCCTTGGCGCCATTGGAGTCGATGCCACCGAGGGCGACAATCTCCAGGTTGGGTGCGGCTGCGCGCGCGGTGCGTAGCGCGGCCGTCCCGCGCGGTGTCTTACCGGATGTGGAGAAGATGGGGCTGACGAAGACAGCCGTGGCTCCGTGCTCGCGCGCAGCCAGAAGCTCTTCGTCGTCATGCACCGGTGCGCTCCGCCACGAGAAATCGCGCGCGGGATCGAGATCGGCCGCGGGCGCGTGAAAGCCGTCTGCAAGGGCGCGTCGCGCGAGCGCCAGACGTCGGTTGACGACGAGCAAACCGTTCGCGCGTGTGGTGATCTCTCGGAGGCTGGAAGCGAGCGGCATGAGCTCCTCGTCCGTGCGGCCGCTTCGGTCACGGAGCTGCACACTGAATCCTGGCACGCTCGCCGCGGCAGCGCGCGCGACCGCGACGATGCGGTCATCGTCCCACCGCGGATCGGTGACGAGGATCAGCGCGACGCGTCGCTCTCCGTCCACGTGCCTCCGTCTAAGAGGTCCTTCGCGGCCGGGGTGTGACGACTGCTCGGGTAGCGCGTCACGAGCGTCTCGAGCGTGTGCTCGGCGGCGGCGTGGTTGCCTCGTGATTCGAAGTCCTTCGCGAGATCCCAGAGGGCGTCACCCGCCGTGTCCTCCATGCGTACCGACGGATCGGGATCGTGGCTGCACTGGAGCGGGGCGTGCGCGCCGATCATCGCAACGAGGGCGAGGCCTCGCACCTCCGGAGCGACAAAAACGCCGCGAGCCTTTCGCTTCACTCGATGAGGCCCTTCGTCGGGCTCGACGCATTCGCGTACCGGCTCTGCGCCATGCGACCGGCGAGGAACGCCTTGCGCCCAGCCCGCACCGCCTCACGCATCGCCTCGGCCATGAGCACGGGGTCGTTCGCGTGCGCGATGGCGGTGTTCATGAGGACGCCATCGCACCCGAGCTCCATCGCGATCGCCGCATCGCTCGCCGTTCCCACGCCCGCATCGACGATGACGGGGATCTTCGCCCGCTCGATGATGATCGCGAGGTTGTGGGGATTCTTGATCCCGAGCCCGCTTCCGATGGGAGCGGCCAGCGGCATGACCGCGGCGCACCCGATGTCCTCGAGCTTGCGGCACACGATGGGATCATCGATGCAATACGGCAGGACCGTGAACCCTTCCTTGACGAGGATCTTCGCCGCCTCGAGCGTCTGCTCGTTGTCCGGGTAGAGCGTCTCCTTGTCACCGATGACCTCGAGCTTGACGATGGAGGCCACACCGAGCTCTCGCGCGAGGCGCAGCGTGCGCACGGCTTCGTCCGCGGTGAAGCACCCCGCAGTGTTGGGCAGGATCGTCCAGCTCTTTCGCTCGAGGAGCGACATGAGCGACGTGCTCGAGCGGTCGTTCAAGTCGACGCGACGCAGCGCGACGGTGACGATGTCCGCACCCGAGGCGTCGATCGCGCGCTCCGTCTCGTCCGTGCTCTTGTACTTGCCGGTTCCCACGATGAGTCGGCTCTCGAACGTGCGGCCTGCGATCGCAAACGGCTGCTCCATGCCTCTCCCATACCGCTAAGGTGGCATCGTCGGCTACACTCGCAAACCGGATGGCGAGCATCGGCCACATCGCCGTGGGCATGGCCGCCGGCCGGGCGTTCACGAAAGACCCCGTGCTCTGGAAGAAGGCCGCGCTCGCGTTCTCGGTCATCTCGATCTGGCCAGACGTCGATGCGGTCGGGTTTCTCTTCGGGGTGAGCTACGGCGACACGCTGGGCCATCGGGGCGCGACGCATTCGCTCCTGCTCGCGCTACTCGTGGGCCTCGGCTGTTACGCCTTCGCGCAGCGCAGGGGGCTTTCACCAGCGCGCACGGCCGTGTTCGGAACGGTCGTCGCGGCGAGCCACGGTCTCCTCGACACGATGACGTACGGCGGCGGGCTCGGGTGTGCGCTGCTCTGGCCGTTCTCCGACACGCGATTCTGGGCGCCCTTCCGTTTCATCCCGATCTCGCCAATCGGGCTCGGTTTGCTCTCCGCGCGTGGGCTAAGGGTCATGCTGGCCGAGCTCGTCATCTTCGCTCCGTTTTGGATCTACGCGATCTGGCCACGTCGCACGCCGGCGCCCGGCTGAGCGAATGGCGTCTCTCTTCGCGCACGCTGCGGTGCCGTTGGTCGCGCGCGGGACCGTGAAGGCCAAGGGGCTCGAACGTCGCCTCGTCGTCATTGCCGTCCTCCTCGCGTGCTGGCCCGACCTCGACTACGCGACGCTCGCGTTCGAGGTGAGACCGAACGAGCTTCTCGGTCACCGCGGCATCACCCATTCGCTCGTCGTGGCCGCGGTCTTGGCCGTGTTCTCCGCCGTCGTCTGGTTTCGTGCGCTCAGGATTGGCAGCCGTGCGTGGTGGCTCGTCTTGGCTTTTCTGTTCGCTGCCGCGGCGTCACACGGCTTGCTCGACGCCGTCACGACGGGCGACGTCGGCGTCGCGCTCTTCGCCCCGCTCGAGAACGGCCGGCACTTTCTCCCCGTGAAGCTCATCGCCTCGTGCCCCGTCGGGTTGAACGAGTACTTCGGCTACTGGGGGCTGATGACGCTCGCGAACGAGGTGCTCTACGTGGTCATTCCGCTGGCGCTCGTCGTGGCGCTCGTTCGGGCAAGAAAGAGGGGTCGCACGCTCATCATGGGTGCGGCGTGGGCGATTGGGCTCGTCGTCGTTCGCAATACGATGCCGGACTTCAAGCCGACGCTGCCGAGGATCATCCTACCCGTCGACACCCCCCAAGCCGGAATGCTGAAGGACATCCCGCTCGATGACTTGCCGGACGGAAAGCTCGTCACGCGCCTGTCGGATCTACGCGCGCTCGGCCTGTTCGACAAGACGCTCACGCCACGTGGTCAGGCGACGTGGTCGTCGAGCTTCTTTCCGACTTGGTTCGGTGGCGAAGGCGGGCGCTGGGCGGACGGGGCGCCGCGGCTCGCGTGGCGCACGCTGTTCGGCTTCTCCGCACCGACCGAGCCGCAGGCCCGCGCGTGGCTCGGATCTGCGAACGCAGGCGACGCGGCAGCAGCCCAGCGCCTCTTCACGCTCGCACCGACGGAGAAGCTCGACCTGGCGCAAGGCCGCTTCGACTTCCCAGCGACGAACCAATCGCTCGCCCGCACACACAACGCCAAGCCCAAGCCGCGCTACTGGAGCGGGCGCTGCAACGGCATCGCCGCGGCGTCGTTGAACGAGCCCGAGCCGTTTCGCGTGGTCGACGTGATCGCCAAGGATGGCTCGCACGTGCGCTTCCATCCGAACGACATCAAGTCGTTTCTCGCGCTCGCCTATGACCAGCCCCAGACGATGACGATCATCGGCGAGGTGTGCACCACGGTCTCGTTCGATGCGCCTGCGACGTGCAGCATGAACCCGGCAGTGCTCGTGCTCGCGGTGCTCAACCGCATTGGCATTGCGAGGCAATCGTTCTTGATCGACGCGCTTCCAACGGTTGCCAAGCAGTACTATGCGGTCGCTTCAGCGCGCGTGCACGCGGGGGAGCCGCGAGATGTCCATGGCGTGACGATGGACGCTGGGGTCGCGGCGCGGGCCGTGTCGCTCGTCGACGTGGACATCGAGCTCACACTGAGCTCCACGACGCTTCCCTATGCGCGCGCCAACGTCCTCGACCCTGCCGGGGCGGATGGCACGCGGTACGAGCGCGTGGGGCTCGTTCCGGTCGTCATGAAGTATTCCGCGACGCTCGCGCTCGACGCCTCGACCGAGCTCGTTGGTGGCGTATGGACGGGCGAGCCGCCCGACGGCCCGGATGACGTCCTCATCGTCTCCGGAGGGCCGGTGCTCGTCGGCGACAGGCTTGCGAACGCCGACCAGATCTCGTGGCCCTTCGTGCGGGCGCTTGCCCACGCGAGCGTCGACGAAGGCGCAGCGATCCCGACGATCGACCTTCGTCGTGACTCTGGTGAGCTATGACGGAGGCGCCTTCCAGCGGCGGTGCATCCACAGCCATTCTGTCGGGTTCGCGAGGATGAAGCGCTCGAGGCACGCTGTGGCGCGCGCGGTCGTGTCGTCCACCCACGCTCGCGTCGCGCGACGTGGCGGCGCGATGGCTTCGAGGACCAGGATCTCCTGTGTCCCGTCGTTCCGACGACGGGCTACGGGTACGGCGTAGAGCGCGCCCGTTCGCGCTGCGAGCATGGCGGGAGCGCGGTCGACCCAAGCGGGGGCGCCGAGGAACGGGAGCTCCATCGCGTGCGTTCGGCGAAGGGGGACTTGATCGATCATCATCGCGACCATGCCGCGGGCGTGCACGTGCCGCCGCGCAGCCTCGAACGCGCCACTGGCGGAGGCGATGGATACGCCGTAGCGACCACGAGCGGCCTGCCAGAATGCGTCGACCCATCCCACCGAGAGGTGCTTGGTGACGACGAGGAGCGGCGCAATCTGCGCCACGGAGCACGACGAGATCTCCCAGTTGCCCGTATGCGACGCCGCGAGGACGACGCCGCGCGTCCGCACCTCGGCAAGGACGCCGCGCGCGGCTGCGTCGAAGCGAGCCACGCACCCGAGCTCGCGTCGCGCGCCGGTGAGCCACAAGGCTTCGAGAAAGCTCGTACCAAGCGATGCGTACATGCCGCGAGCGGTCTCGGCTGGCGCGTCCACCCCTGCACGCGCCATGGCGTGCTCCACGTGCGCCCGACGAACGCGGAGGAGATCCCCCGTGAACGCACCCACAGCACCACCGAGCACGCCGAGGTCGGCAAACGCGAGCGCAGAGACGCCACGCGCAACCGTCGCAATCATTCGATCACCCGAAACCGGGGCGACGGCCCTTCTCGACGCCGCCGCCATCGCTCGAGAGTGCGAAGACGTCACTGACCGCGAAGCAGTGCACCTCGCGCCGCGGCGTGCGCGCCGTGATGATTCCCCCATCGACGCGCAACGACTCGATGCGCGACACGCCTAAGCTCGCCCCTTGGTAGGCCACCTGAGCGGTGAGGAGGGAGCCTTCGGGCATCGACCACCACCCGTCCTTGTCGGGCTTGATGGCCGAGAGCTGCTTCAAGATCACGTCGAGCTGTTCTTGGGTCATGAGGCAGGGTGTGACACACTTCGATGCGAACGAAAAGACATGGCGCAAGGTCTCGCGCTCGGAACTGCCGAGCCCATCATCGTGCTCGAGGACGTGACCAAGACGTTCGGGAAGGAAACCGTCCTTCGCGACATCAGCCTCACGTGCCGGCACGGTGAGACCACGGTCGTCATCGGCGGGTCTGGCGCCGGCAAGACGACCCTCTTGCGGCTCATCGTCGCGCTCGAGCAACCCACCAGCGGGCGCATCATCGTCGAGGGTGAAAACATCGTCGGCCTCCCCGAGCGGCAACTCAACCGCGTGAGGCGCAAGTTCGGCATGGTCTACCAGTACGCCGCCCTGCTCGATTCGATCAACGTGCTCGAGAACGTGGCCTTTCCGCTGGTCGAGCACACCGACCTGTCGAGGAAGGAGATCGACGAGCGCGTCGTAGAAAAGCTTCGCCTGCTTGGTCTGCAACCCTCGGTCATCCACAAGTTCCCCGCGGAGCTCTCGGGCGGCATGCGCAAGCGTGTCGGGCTCGCGCGGGCGCTCATGCTCGAGCCGCCGATTCTCGTGTACGACGAACCAACGAGCGGCCTCGACCCTCTCACGAGCCGCGTGGTCGACGACATGATCGAAGAGATGCGGGAGAAGTTCAACATCACGAGCCTCGTCATCTCGCACGACATCGCGAGCTGTTTTCGCATCGCGCACCAGGCGATCCTGCTCATCCGTGGAGGGATCGTCGCGCGGGGCTCACCCGACGAGCTCGCACACGGCGACTGCGACGACGCCCGTGACTTCTTCGCGAAGTCGGGCGTCGACCTGCGGGCAACGCCGCACCGCCGGTGATATAAGGAGACGCTCAATGATGCCCGGTCAATATCCTCAGCGTCCGCCGGGCGGCTATGGCGGCGGGCCTCCGGGATATCCGCCCTATCCGCCGCCAATGCCGCAGCAGATGTTCGCGCCACCACCGCAGAACGATGGCAAGGCAATCGCGTCGCTCGTGCTCGGCATTCTCAGCCTCGTCGGATGTTTCGGTGCGCTCGCGGGGATCCCCGCCGTGATCCTCGGCTTCCTCGCGAAGCGGGACATCGCGCGGTCGCAGGGCGCGATTGGTGGGGACGGGCTTGCACTTGGCGGCATCATCACGGGGGGGCTGAGCACGGTCCTCTCCATCGGCCTCTTCATCTTCTACGTCGCGGTGATTGGCGCTGCCGTCGCGAGCACGCCGACCTACACGCCCACGTACACGCCGCCGTACACCCCCTACACCGTCCCCACACCGACGGTCACGACGCCGCCCGCTCCCACAGGGCTGAAGGCGATGCCGTACACGGGGCTCGTGAAGGTGGTCGACTTGAAGACCGGGGGCGGCTCACTCCGTACGCAGATCGCGCTCGAGCTCGGCGCCGCGAAGGACGACAGCGACAAGATGCTCGTCATCACCGCATCACGGAGCTGCCACGCCTGCGACGAGGTCTTCCGCGCCTTCGCCAACTACACGCTTCAGAAGGCTCTTCGAAGCGTCCGCGTGGTGCGCGTCGACGTCGACAGCTTCCCCACGGAGCTCACGGCGCTCGGCCTCGACAAGGGTGGGCAGCCGTGGTTCTTCCGCTTCGATGATTCGATGAAGGTCGTCGACGCCATCAGCGCCGACGAGTGGGACGACAACGACGCGTACAACATGGCTCCCGTGCTCAAGAGCTTCATGGAGGGAAAGTACAAGAAGCGCGCACTCGGTGACGCCGGCGTCTCTGCCAAGAAGCCCACGTTGTCCGATCCGTTTTGAATGGGATTTAGAGCCCGACCACGTCCTTGTGACGGCGGATGACGTACCTGAGCTCGAGGGTCGCGCGGCCGCGCGCCGCGAGCTCGACGTGCCAGCGAACGAAGCCGTCTTTGTCGGGCGTCACGCGTGGCGTCGTCTTCTTCTCGTCGAAGTGGACCTCGACCTTCTCGATCTCGGAGACCGGGACGCGCTCGGTCACGTCTATCGTGCGCGGTCGGTCGTCGAGGTTCGAGAGGTGGACGCGAACGCGGTGCGATCGGCCGATGTAGCTCGACGGGAGTAAGCCCGGCTCTTCGTCCACCGTCTCGACCTCGCGGCGGAGGCGCACGTGGGGATCGGGGCCGAAGCCGAGCTCGAACCGCTCGCCGGGTGCGATGAGCGCGATCTTCGTGCGGCCGACGAAGCCGCTCTCACGGACGAGATCGACCGGGCCCGCGAGGAGGGGCGCCGCACCCGCGTTGGTCTGCTCCGAACGCACGAGCACGGCCTGCGCGAGCTCGGGGTACGAGACGAGCGATGGCTTCGCGTCGGTCTGCATCGAGAGCGATGGAACGCGATGCGGGCGGCCGTCACTCGGGACGCTCGCACGCGCCTTGGCGACGAGCACCCTCACCTCGCCGCCGTCGTCGATGCCCGGCACACGCGGCGGAGGGGCGCCTCCGAGGCCGGTATGCTGGATCGTCTCGTCGCGCCGCTCGACGCGAACGACTTCGCTACGCCGTTGCGCCATGAGCTCGTCGTCGTCGAGCGTCGGGGGCTTCTGCCCGAGCGACGGGCGCTCGGTCGAGAACTTGAGCGTCGCCGACGTCCAGTCCTCGCCGGTGTTCTGCCAGACGCACGCGTCGGTCGTGACGGTGAGGCGCTCGGCGAGCGTCGCCGTGTGCTGCGGCCTCCAGCAGGCGCCCGGCACGAGGTACTCGACGACGAGATCCGCCTTCTCGGCGGTCGTCGTGCTCAGCGTCATCTCGATGGACGCGACGACGCGGACTTCTTTGTGCCCGGCTTGGGCGAGGCGTGTACGAAGGCGCGCGATCGTCTTGTCGAGCTCACGTTGTGCGCGCTGGGCCACGACGGCCTCTTCGTACGCAGCGCGCTCGCGCTCCTCGAACATGCGTGCCGCCCGCTCGGCAGCCGGAGCATCGGCTATCCCCCTTGCCGCGTCCTCCGCGAGCTCCTCGAGGACGCGACGTTGCGCCTCGTGAAGGAGGTTGATGGACGCTTGCAAGCGCTTGAGGTTGGCGGCCCCGAGCTCGCTCGAGCGCATCCGCTCCTCGAGCTCCCGCACCAGCGCTGCGTGGGCGTCCATGGGCTCCGTCGAGACCTTGCGGCGAATCACCCTCACCTCGCCCACCGTGACGCCGCTGCTCGCGCGCACGCGAAGCGTCTTGTCGGCGATCACCGGCGCCACGTCGTCGATGCGCGCGCGTGTGATGCCTGACGGAAGCTCGATCACCCCGCGGCGCTGAACATGGGCGCGATCCTCGGTCACCGTGACGGTGTCGATGGGCGCCGGTACGAGCACGGAGGTCATGACTCCCTCCGATTGCCGCCGACGAGCTCGAGCTTCGATGCGATCTTGATCGTGTACCGCGCAGACAGCGTGCGCGTCGCGCCGGGCTCGAGCGGGACCTTCCATACGTAACCGCCGCGCAGCGACTGCTCCTGGTCCCACTTCTCCCATGACGGCTCGACTGCGCCGACATCGACCTTCACCTCGGCGTCGTCCTTGCGCACGACGGGCACCCGCTCTCGGACCTCGACGGTGACCGGGCGCGGGAGGAGATTGCGCAGCTCGACGCTCACGCGGTGGCCGAGAGCGAGCGAGCCACCCAGCAACCCTGCCGTCTCTTCTTGAAAGGTCGTCGTGCGCGCGATCTTGATCGCGGGCTCGACGCCGAGACCAAGCTCGACGCGGCCGCGCGGTGGCGCGGGCGGCATGCGCGTCGTCATGCGGTACATGGCCTCGCCGTCGTCCTTTCCCTGCGCTGTGCTCTCGTAGACATCGAGGGGTCCGGCGAGGAGCGCCGCATCGATCGGGCTCGAGATGTCGAGCACCCGATAGACTTGCGGCGCTTCGCGTGGTGCAGCGACGTAACGAAGCTTGGTCTCCGCGTCCCAGTCGGCGACGGGAACTGCGTGGAACGTTCCGTCCGACGCGACGTCGCATGGGAGCGCCGTTTCGTAGGCATAGTCGTACGCGTCGTCGGTTCGAGCGAGCTCGTACCCGGGCGGGAGGGCGCTCTCGTCGACCTTGGCCCGGTTGAACGCGACGTGGATGGCAGCGGCGACGTCGATGCGTACTGCGTGCGCGAGCGCCTCCACGTACACGCTGGCTTGGGCGACGAGGGTGAGCTCACCACGCGATACGTCGCTCGGAGCGCGCATGCGAAGGCGGCTGTACGCAAGCGACTCCGTCGCGAGACTCCAGTCGGGCTCGGGCTCCGCTGCGGCTTCGGCGGGCATCTCTATGTCGTCGAACGCCCCTCCCTCCGACTCTTCTAGCGCTGCTTTTTGCGGTGCCGCCGCTCTCTCTCGCAACGCACTTCCGAGCGCCGCGATCGGCGCGGCCAGCAATGCGACGGGTCCAGCCCCTTTCGAGGTGGCCCGCGATGGCGACGACATCGGCATAGACATTGGCATCGGCATCGGCCGCGCCGCGGGGGGCGCGTGTGGTGCCATTCCACCACCCATGGGTGGCCCGCTGAATGCGGCGACGGATTTGCGCACGGGTGTCGTTTCTTCCTCGCGCACCACTTCCGCCTTCGGGACGGGCGGTTCGGTCGGAGGGCCCGCGATGCGGTCGTAGTCGGCATAAAGGGCGTGGGCACCTTCGGGTGGCTCGCGGTAGCCAGCCTTCTTGGCGTGCGGCTGCGCTCGACCGATGCGGGCCTTGGCGAGCTCCGGGAGCTCGACCCACGCGCCTGATTCCGCGGTCGACAACCGGAGCTTCACGCCGCGCCAATCCTCACCCGAGCGCTGCGCGACGAGCGCCCGCATCCCGAGCTTCGCAGGCTTGCGCGAGGCTTCGGCGGCCTCCGGCAGCGTCAGCACGTACGATGCGCTCCACCGCGCGTGCGGGATCGCATACTCGAGGACGACTTGCACACCGGCGGCTGCCTTTCTCGAGCCTTGTGCGAGCGTCACGATGGCAACCTTGCGAAGCTCGTGCTGCTTGGCGTTTCGTGACGTCGTGGCGCGTTTGACCACGTCCGTCGCGTCGGCGAGCTTCTTCTCGGCGTCACGCGCGGCAGCATGGGCAGCTGCGAGATCCGCGCCGAGGCGCTTCTCCTCGGCGGTGCGAAGCGCCAAGAGCTTCTGCCGCGACTCGAGCGGGATCGGGAGCGGCGGCTCGTTCTCGCGTGGGGGAGGACGCGCGACGACTTTGAGCGATTCGAGGCGCGCGACCGCGAGCTCGAGCCGGCTCACGTCCGCGCGGCAACGCTCGGCCTCCGCACGAGCGCTCTCGAGCGCGGCATCCTCGGCGGGTGCCAGCGATGCATCCTCCTCGGGCACCTCGAGCCCCACACGCACGTCGGCGGCGATGGGGCCATCCGTGGTCGTGCCCTGCATCCGGACGCGCAGCGAGCCATCATCGAGCGCGAGCGGCAGCTGCGTGAACCGGACCTCACTCACGCCATCCTCGAGCGCCATCACGCGCTCGACCCGCGCCCCCACGCGGAACACCGTGACCCGGTCGATTCGCGACGCACTCATGCGCGCATCATAAACCCCCAACTCTCTCTTGATCAGGCGAACTGTGCGGCGGCTGCTCGGAGCGTCGTGAAGGTGTAGCCCTCGGCTTTCAACACCTCGATGACCGTGCGGAGCGCGGCGAGCTTGCGTTCACGGACGACGCGCACGTCGGGCTGGTGCGGGGCGAGGGCCTCGAGGCCGTCGCGCTCGTCGAGGACGTCGATGCCATGAAGCTCGAGGTTGACGAGGGGCTCGCCCACGCACATCTCGGTGAGTCGCCTGGCGCCCGTCGGGCCGCCGAGCGTGAGCGCCGTCCCGATGAACGGAAGGCGGAGCTTCGGAGTGACTTGTATCGGAAGCTCGAGCATCGCGGCGCCGTCACCGTGCGACGAGGCGCCGCGCTTGTAGTACGGGCGGCCCACGAAGTACGGGCGGATGGGCGCGCGGAGGACGTTCGGCGTGTCGACGAGCGAGCGGCTCTCGCGGCCCGTCGCCTTGTAGAAGCCGAGGGCAGCCACCTTCGTCGCCCAGTACGGTGGGCACGGGAAGACGGACGAGTCATACGCTATGCCGCCGATGTCACCGAGCACGTCGAACACCTCGTCGGTGATCGTGTACCCAGGCGCGCGAAAGCCTACGGGCACTTCCCCGGTCGCGTTCGCAATTGCGCGCATGCCGCCTTCGATCTGCCGGGCGATCTCCGCGCGACCGAGCTTCACGAGATCGTAGCGATGGTCGAGGGTGTGGTTGGCGATCTCGTGGCCGGCTTCGTACGCGCTGGCGATGGCCGATTGGTTCTCGTCTCGCTCGAGGTCGGCGCCAATGGCGAAGAGCGTGAGCGGCAGCTGCTCGTCGTGGGCGAGCGCGAGCAGACGGGGCAGCGCGACGTCGTAGACCGCGGTCAGACCTGGACCTCGTTCGGCCGAGACACCGTGGATGGCGAAGTAGTTGGGGATCTCGTCGAGATCGACGCTGACGGCGCAGAGGCGCATGATGCTTACCTTCTGTATCTCAAGAGGAAGTCGAGCGCGGCCGCCGCAAAGCGTGCACCGAACCGAGGCACGTGCCCTGAGCCTCGCATGCGCCAGAGCGCCACGTCGACGCCAGCCGGACACGTGTAGGCCTCGCGCACCGTCTCGTTGCCGGGGACGTCCTGATCGAGGTGGAACGCGCTGTCCGACTCGTGACGGGTCTTGCTGCATCCGTCCCGCGCCGCCCACATCGCGACGGTCGCCTCCGCGCTCGGATAGGCCGCGCCATTGCCGAACGACTTCCCGCCCCCGTACTCGATGACGCGGTCGGCATCGCCGTGGACTTGGAGGACGCTCACAGCCGGCCCCGCTTGGCACTTCGCCATGTCGGCCCACGGCACGCCGGAGAGCGCGACTATCGCGGCCACCCGGTCGCTCCGCTCGCACGCGTACCTGTGCGCCATGAAGGCACCGTTCGAGTGGCCGATGAGGTACACGCGCGCTGGGTCGACGTGCTGCTTTAACGAAACATCGGCGATGATCGCATCGAGGTAAGCGACGTCGTCGACGGGGACGTTGTCGAAGTCGCAACACGCATCTGTGGCGTTCCAATAGAGCTTGCCCGTGTGGTCACGCGTGCCGTCGGGAATCGCGAGAATGACCCCACGGGCGTTGGTGGCCTTCGACATCCCGAGGTACGCGTCGTGATTCGCACCGCTCGAGCCATACCCGTGAATCAAGATGACGAGCGGCATCGCTCCCCCATCCGTCCCTTCCGGCACCTCGAGCCGATAAGGCCGCGCCGCAACGAGATCCACCGTCGACGTTGACGTTGACGTAGACGTAGACGCCGACGCACCCCCCGCTGCCGACTCGAGCGCCTGCGGCCCCGCCGACTCGCCGCGGCACGCAGTCAATACATTGAATAGAACGCTCGCGCTCCCCCACGCCCACGAGCGCAGGAGCGTCACGTCACACGCCGGTCATCTTCGCGACCTCGGCGGCGAGGTCGTCTTTCGCCTTCTCGATACCCTCACCGAGCGCAAACCGCACGAACGACGCGATCCGCACCTCGCCCCCGAGCTTCTTGCCGAGCTCCTCGCGGAGCTTATCGACCGTGTTTCCTGGGGTTGTCACGCTCTCTTGCCCGAGCAGGGTGACCTCGGTGAACCACTTGGCGAGCTTGCCATCGACGATCTTTGGCCACGCGATCTCCGGGGCCTTGAGGGTGCCAGCGGCCTTCTCCTCTTTCATCTGGGCCTCGAAGATCTCCTTCTGCTTGTCGATGTCTTTCGGGGAGAGCTTGTCCTTTGAAACGACCATCGGGTTCATCGCGGCGATCTGCATCGCGGCGTTGTCGACGAAGTCGATGAGCTCCTTGTTCGCCTTGTCGGGGCCATACGCCTCGACGAGCACGGCGAGCTTGCCGCCCATGTGGATGTAGGAGTGGACGATGCCGCCGGCCTTGGCCTTCACGACGTCCCACCGGCGGATGACCGTGTTCTCGCCCGTCGTCGCGCCGAGCGCGAGGAGCGCGGCCTCCACCGTGTGATCCGCGCCTGGGTACTTCTGCGCGAGAAGATCGGCGCCCCTCTCGAGCTTGCTCGCGAGCTCGAGGACCTTCCCGACGAGCGCGCGGAACGCGTCACCGCGGGAGACGAAGTCGGTCTGCGTGTTGACCTCGATGATCGTGCCGCGCGCGCCGCCGTCGGTGACGAGCGTGCGCACTTCGCCCTCGGTCGCCACTTTGCCGGCACGGGCCGCGGCCTTGACGATGCCCTTCTTGAGGATGTTCTCGATGGCCTTGTCCATGTCGCCATCGGACTCGACGAGCGCGTTCTTGCAGTCGCTCATGCCGGCGAGCGTGCGCTCGCGCAGCTCTTTGATCATGGCGGGTGTGACGGCAGCCATCAGTTCGGTGCCTCTCCGCCTTGGGGTGGGGGCTGCTCGCCACCGCCGCCGCCGCGACGACCGTAAATCTCGGTCTGCATGCCGCCGCGACCGCCGCCCTCGTCACGCGGCTGAAGCTCCTTGCGGCGCTGGCTGCCTTCGACCGCCGCGTCTGCGATCCGGGCCGTAATGAGCTTGATGGATCGGATCGCGTCGTCGTTGCCGGGGATGACGTAGTCGATGAGGTCAGGGTTACAGTTGGTGTCGGTGATGGCAATCACGGGGAGCTCGAGCTTGCGGGCCTCTTCGACCGCGATCGTCTCCATCGACGGGTCGATGATGAAGAGCGCCGAGGGGAGCGAGGTCATCGTCTTCAGACCCCCGAGGTACCGTTCGGAGCGCTCGCGCTCTTTCTCGAGGCGTGAGACTTCCTTCTTCGGGAGCTGCTGATACGTGCCGTCATCGCGCATGCGCTCGAGCTGGCGCAGGCGGTCGAGGCCCTGCTTGATGGTGCGGAAGTTCGTGAGGGTGCCGCCGAGCCATCGGTTGACGACGTAGTACGATCCCGAGCGCGCGGCCTCCTCTTGGACGATCTCCTGGGCCTGGCGCTTCGTGCCGACCATGAGGATGTGGCCGCCGCGACCGACGGTCTCGGCGACGAAGTTGTAGGCGCGCTGAAAGAGCTTCGCCGTCTGGTCGAGGTCGATGATGTGGACGCCGTTGCGCGCGCCGAAGATGAACGGGCGCATCTTCGGGTTCCAGCGCTTGTTCTGGTGGCCGAAGTGAACGCCTGCATCCAGCAACGTCTTCACGGGGAGCGGGAGCTCGCCACGCGCGG
>Ga0302324_100012588_pt1 | contig 17239 bp, 13 predicted proteins | sample Palsa_T0_1_FD_201949 | JGI IMG/M metagenome (GOLD analysis project Ga0302324, IMG submission 201949) | Peat permafrost microbial communities from Stordalen Mire near Abisko, Sweden - Palsa_T0_1 | ecosystem: Environmental > Terrestrial > Soil > Palsa > Peat permafrost | place: Sweden: Abisko...
ATGAAGTCGAGAAGATTACCGCTGCCTTGGAGGGCGTTGCACGATGCGCAGTCGTAGTCGCAGCTTGGACTGGCCTTTCATTGGCCGAATTGCGGGGCTTGAAGTGGGAAGACATCGACTTTAAAAACGAAAAGTTGAACGTCAATCGGACAGTGTGGCACAAGGAAGTCATCGACACCAAAACTGAACATCGAAAAGCCGCCGTGCATCTTTTGCCAAACGTCGTCAAAGAGTTGAAGAAGTTTCGGAAGAACACGCCCAGCACGACGTGGGTTTTTGAGGGCCCGCGTATCTTCCCGCTCGACCTAGCGACTCTAGGTTCAAAACGAATCAAGTATGCTCTCGGAGACACGGGCGTTCGGTGGTACGGCTTCCATGCATTTCGCCGCGGTCTTGGAACCCGTTTGTACAACAACGGTGTTCCGACGAAGACCATCGCAACTATTCTTCGGCATGGTACGGGGAGTGAAGTTACAGAAGAGAATTACATCGATGTAGACGAAAGTACCGCCGCCGATGCACTCAAGAACCTGCCTCAGAAGGCGTAAATGATCGACCGTGTCCACTAAAAGGAGCACGCCATGTTCATCAAAACGAATCACAGCGCAGCATATCTGCGAAGTTTACCTGATGTCACTCCGCACCACGCCCAAATGATGACTCCCGGTGGCGAAATTTGAGACCAAGAGTCTTAGTCTGGTAGATCAGTGTCTAAACCTTTACGGCTTCAAACTTTTGGCTTGGGACCAAGCGGAATGGTTTGTCTTCATTCAAGAGAGGCAACTTCTTGAATAATCACGGTCACATGGATCAGTGATCCCCATCACGGTGGTGCGGTTCTAACGGCTCTATTGAAAGAGAGAGTCTTCTAAAAATGACCGCAGCCACAACAACGCGTAACCGAAAATACCAAGCTATCGAGAAAATGCTGCTCGCCCAGAAGGCGGAGTTGACCGCACGAATGAATGGTCGCATCGGTGAGGTTCACATAGATCGTGAGCCGGATGACGAAGCAGCCTTGGCAAGCAATAGCACCACCAAGGATATGGTCGCTGCAACCCTCGAACGAGAACGCCGCACAGTGCAAGAAATCGAGGGTGCCCTCAAACGCATTAAATCTGGTGAATACGGATTGTGCGCCTCTTGCGACAAACCGATCCCTGACGCCCGACTGAAAGCCCTTCCTTGTGCTCGCGTCTGCGTAGGGTGTGCCGAGCGAGTCTCTCGTTCGAGTGGTCTGACCGCCGATTGAAAGATTCGATGTACGCCAACGAATGAGCGCGACTATTTTGTACGGAGAAAAACGCTTGGTACGTGAAATGCGTCCGCCCACTTTTTCCACAGTATGTGGTTTGACAAACGGGACCGCATTGCAAGATTCTGTCCCTGCATCCAACGGAGCGGAGCATCAGCGATGGACGGGGACTACGATATCTTCAAAAAGTCATCCGCGAAGGATGCCATCTGGGTGGAAACGGTCCGAGGCTTCGAGCAAGCCAAAAAGCGCCTGCTGCACTACACATCGGTTTCAACTGATGAATACCTAGTTTTCGATGCCGCCGAGGGACAGTTTATCGACGTTTTGGATAAGGCTGCGTCAGCCTGATAATCTCCACTTTTCGCAACACAAAATCCCACTCCGATCCGATGCATTCATCTTATGGCTTCAGCTCTTGCTGACACGTTATTCATGTTCTGTAAATGAATGAAGGCGATAATTGCCAAGAGGAACCGCGCCAAGATCGATTTCCGGCTTCTGGTCTTTCGATTTTCTGCGACAATTTGTGAGGAGGCGTCTCCAAATGGAGAATAGTTTGCATGTCCCCCTAGTAATGCTATTGATTGGCGCAGCGGCTATCCGAAGATTAACGCCCGCTGATCTTGTGGAATTAGGCTTAGTAATTTGCGCTTCAAGCGGTTGCGTGCACGACGCGCATTGGGAAGTGGCGAAAGAAAGTGCGAGCCTACCCAACGCAGGGCCTGGGACGTTTCAAACTGTTCGTTTTTACTGCGATTCTACTTGGAAGCCGATTGTAGAACCGCCCCGAGCTCTTCGATTGAACTAGCACTAAAGGAACTGTTGAATTGTGCCAGGAGCTCAGGAGCCCGAACGAAACAATCAGTTGATTGACATGATTGTCATGTCCTGCAATACTTCGGATTCCACTAAACTTGGTGGAGGTCCCCGATGTCATCTCGCCGAATATCTCCACAATTAATTTTAATTGTCTTCGCGCTTGCACTCCCGTCAGTAATTACGGCTCAATCAACCGCCTACGACAATCTGCTGGCCCGAGCCAAATCCGAACTTACGGCGGGTCAAACCGACCAGGCTCTATCGGACAGTAAGAAGGCTATCGCGCTTAAGGCCGACCGCTGGGATGCTCACATGATTGCCGGGTATGTGCTGCAATCTGAGAAACGATACGACGAGGCCGTCGAGGAATTTTCTCATGCTTTGGAATATGCGCCTGCCGATAAAAAGGCTGACGCAAAGAAATTCTTGGAAGAGTGCATGAATGAGAAAAGCGCTGGCAGTACTGCCCAAGCGAATTCAATTCAGCCAGCAAACAGTTCTGTTCCGGGCTGCCGAATGTCGGAAACAGCCCCTGTCGGCCCCAGTGCTCAGTCGACAGGCGTCGGTGACAATTCGACTACTCCGGGCACCTTTCAAAACAAAAGAAGAGCTTCCGAGCCACCACCAACGGTAGTGGCGCAAGAAATACAGGCTTCGAAACTTCTATCGCGTACTCCTCCTGTTTATCCGTCATTGGCCCAAGCAACGCGAATAGAAGGGACTGTCGCTCTTCACGTGATCATAGAGCCAGACGGTAGCGTTGACGAAATAAAGGTTGTGTCTGGCCATCCATTTTTGGTTCAGGCCGCTGTTAATGCAGTGAAAGCCTGGCGCTACGTCCCTACTTTAGTAAATGGTAAACCAGTATCAGTTGACTCAACTATTGCGGTCATATTCTCTCTTGGAAATCCGCCCTCGGCGGTCAGCGTTGTGCCAAGTCCAGGCCGTTCACCAGCACCCCCTCCAGCTGTAACTCAATTTTCCGATCTTAAATTACATTTCACGGCTGGACAAACCGCTCTCCAAAATCAAAAGTACGACGAAGCCATCGTAGAGTTTCAAAACGCTCTTGATGCTGCGAGCGCCAATGATAAGAATCGTGCTCTCGTGCTGGCTAATTTGGGAACGGCGTATGAAAACACCGGAAGGTACGCGGATGCTGTCAATGTATTCCGGGATGCAATTGCGATCACGCCTCTTGGTGCATACTACAGTAATCTTGGAAGTGCATTACTTAAAATGGCGCAAGCCGACGAAGCGTCCGTTGCTTTCCGCCAAGCAATCATTGTTGATCCTCCAGGTGCTGCGGCATATTGGAGTAATTTAGGCATTGGCCTAATCAATAGCGGAAAATTAAAGGAAGCAATAGATCCCCTCCGGAACGCTACGCAGGCCGATCCCAACAACCCAAAGAATTGGTATCTGCTTGGAACGGCCCTCGCGAGCACCGTTGAGATAAGGGAAACAGGAAGCACGAGCTCACTGACATTCCCACCTGGGACCGCTGAAGCCTTTCAGCGAGTTGTCTCTCTCGATGCCAATGGGTATGGTCAACAAGCCAATCGGATGCTTGACGGGCTGAGGACTTTTGGAGTCCGCTGGACTTGCTTCTAACGGATCGAGATCGGGATATTCGGACAATAGCAGCCCAGCAGACATTGTAGTCGATTCGAGCATTATCCCCGGTAATTGATAGGGAGGCATACATCACGTGAACAGTAGAGTGCTGGCGTCATGCGCGACGGTTGTTGTGTTTATTATACCTATGTCCTTCGGTATGGGTGCCTTGGCGCAAAGCAGTGGTGGTTGCCCAGACTGGTCTCCGAAATTCGACCAGATAAGAGGATCAAAGACTAGGATGGCCATGGAATCGAGCCGTCAGCGGGGCTGGGCTAACTTAATTGCTCATTCAGATCCGCGTCAGCTATTCGATCAAGGGAACGGAGTTATAAGACAACTGAAAGCGGACATCGTGCGAATTCAGCAAGGAGTCCAACAAATAGGCCAACAAATGGGCGACGGAGGAAATTCGAGCGGTGTGAACGACGCCATATGTCAAAGCCGTAGCAGTGCTATGACTGCTTATGAATGTCAAATCATGCTCGACGAGGACACGATTCTTGCGACACAAGGATCACTTGAGATTGCGCGTTGCATCACTGGCTATAACGGGATGATCGAAGACGGTCCGATAGGCCAGGGTTCTCTCACGCCCGCCGGAAAAACTGGCGGATCGGGTTCTCGTGCGACCAATGGGCGACCTCCCACAACAAGCAACACCGACTCATCTGGTTCGCGGAACTCACACTATGGAGATGGAAGAAATCCGCAGGACCGCGGCTCTGGATCGGGCTCATCGCCGGGAGTCAACGACTTGATTCAGACTCTCAATACGCCCAGCAGGGTTCAAGACCTTCTGAGCACTCTCGACACCCCGAGCAGGGTCCAAGATTTGCTGAACACTCTCGACACCCCGAGCAGGGCCCAAGATTTGCTGAACACTTTGAATACGAGCAATGGCGCATCGAATCAGAACGGTTCATGGACGGATCCGCTTCTCACCCCACGAGACACACCTTATGCGCTCCGAACTAATTCTAGTCAGAGTAATCAAAACGGGGATAATTGGAAGCAGTTGTCGTACGATATCCTTAAACAGGGTGTTTCAAACACGGGCGAAACGGGCGAATCAGTGGTGCAGACGTTCCGCAATCTCGACGGCTGGGCGCAGCTCTCTTCATCAAGTGCGAATGATCAAATTGAAGGCGCGACTACAATTCTCTCTGGAGCTAATGACACTTTTAACACGAACCCCGCCTCTAAGGCTGTCACTGGTCAAGCCATCGGGGTGATAAATTCTGTCGCCCAACAAGAAGAAAACATTATCGGCACCCTGGATCGGGCCATGCAAGGCGATGCTTCGCCAACGGCCGTAGATTCTTCCCTGCAGGGGATTCAGCAGGCGATCGGCAACGCTTTACTCCCCGGCTCGCAGTACGTCAATTATCTTCAGAACAAATTCGCGAGCGTGCAGAGTCGGATTAACGATTGCGTCGGTAAAAATCTTGGTCTCATACCGCTCTCAGAATGTCTGCAGTCCGCGGAATCAGCTGGGCCGTAAAAACTTGGTAATCCTAAACATTCGTTGCGGGGGTGTGATATGGCTCAACCGGGCTCCAAAACTCTAATAGATATCCGCCGTAACCGACAATGAAGGTTTGCATTGCTGTTCTGAGTATCTGTACGGCGTGTTCCCTTGCAGTAGGGGCCGAGTCGAAGCCGCTTGCTGCCGCGAAGAAATGCGAAGAACAGCCATACCGTGGCATCGATTCCCGCCTAAAACCCGATCTCCTTGGGGTAGTCCCAAACCTAAAAGAAACCATTGTCGGTTTTGAGTTAGTAAATCATCTGCCCGTCATTGCATTGCATGACCAATTGCTCGACATCGGACAAAAGAACATTGCAAGACTGACTGTTCCGGATTTCGTGAGAGGCATCTCCGTTGATAAACAGGGGGGGCTACTTATCCAAACGGATCACGCCATAAAAACGATCGGACATTCCAGTCTACAGACTAATGCGGGGCTCACCGACATAATCAAGGGTCGGTTGTACGACTCTGGTAATTTGCTGTTTTTGGAAGGCCGTTCGCGCGAAAGTATAGTCCAGTTTATAGCGCGGAATCGAAGTGGACAGGGCTTTCTCATAGGCTCGTTCAATGGCCCGTTCTCGGCCGCCTCGTGGAACACTGTTGGTTTGGCAGTTGTGGTGGGCGATAGCCTTTACGGTTGGCAAGCAGGGGGTCGAGAAATCGTGCGCCTCCTGACGGATAGGGGCCTGAGATCCGCAAAAGACGTTGTGCTTGTCGGACCAGCGAGAGCTATCGTAACTCTGAAATCGACAGTCCTCCTAGTGACCCCTCAAACAGTTCTCGTAATCGCAGGGATGTCGTCTGCTCGTTCTCGCTTCGATGGCGCGGTACTCTCCCTACTGGATAGTAAAACGGGTTTAATCTGGTCGCTAAAAGGGCTCGATCAGCTAGGAAGCAAAACGGGCGACAGATTACACGCAATTGACCTTTTAAAAACGGTTTCAACACCAATAGACGAGAGCTCCGCTCAATTTCTGGAGGCGGCGCGTATCCTTGGTTGCGATGGTGCTCGACGGGAAGTTGCCAACCGCGCTTCTCGCATAACCGCGTCAGGAGAAGGCAAGCATTAGAACCCAAAGAGGAAGGAGTAAACTCCATGGCTTCACGAAATTACTCTCGAATAGGTTCTCGATTCGTAAAACGGACGTACAGGTATATCTTTATCTTACTTTTGGACACGGCGCTAACGACAGCGTTTGCCGCAGCATTTGTACCACGTGCGTTCGGCCAATCCAGCAACTATGACAAGCTCGTCACCCAGGCCAAGTCCGAGTTGTCAGCTGGACAAAATGACGAAGCTCTGACGGACAGCAAGAAGGCCATTGCGGTTCAGTCGAAGCGCTGGGAGGCATACATGATCGCAGGCTATGTCCTGCAATCTGAGAAACGATACGACGAAGCCATCGACGAATTTTCTCATGCTTTGGAATATTCGCCTGCCGATAAAAAGGATGACGCAAAGAAATTCTTGGAAGCGTGCAAGAAAGCTAAAATGGCTCGACCGACTGTCAGCGCGACTGCACGCGGTACTACGGCCCCGGAATCGACAGCCCAATCTCAAGATCAAAATCAGACAACCAGTAAAGGTTTGGTGAGCTATTTTTCTGGGAGTTGGGCCTATATGAATGAATCGCATAGGACTTTTCACAGTGGACAATGCGAAGCTGACAATACATTCACCGACGAAATTGCTTTCGAGGGGCTAGAAGGTCAGGTTGCAAACGGAAAGAGACTTGTTCAGGGGGAGGGAACAATAACGCGAGACGATACTAGGAATTCGGAGTGCGAAGCGGTTAATTTTGGACAACCAGCAGACGTTTCCGTCTTCTGCGGCGAATCACAGTGTACAGTTTCTTACAATTTTGAGCCCTGCATCGGAGATTGCACTTCACAAACCACTGTGAGGGGTCGGGGGGTGCAAAAATGTACGGTCTATGCTGCGGACATGCATGACGACTGGTTTTTTGATAGTTGTGGAGGTAACACGAGAGTCTACCGCAAGTCTCCGTAGAGGGCGCCGGGTCATAACTAGCAGTCCAAAAGGTACAAGCGGCAAGAGAACTATGTCCGCTGCTGTTCGAGCGAAAATAGCCCGGTCGGCGAAAGCACGATGGGCGAAGTTTAGGGCTGAGAAGGTTAAGAAGGCAAAGTAAGTTTTGGTCGATTCGGGAAGGCCCAATGATTCAGTTTCTTCACGCTGTCTCCGATTCGTCAGCATCATCCGAGTGGACAACGCGGAGGACGGATTCATGCCGCACGTATTCGTATATCTCAAACACAAAAACAGCAAGTAATGTTGGGGCAAAATTCGCAAACCGCGAAAAGGTGTGGAAAGAGACGAAGCTGAAGGCCAAAGAAATGGCCACCGTCGCCGGCAGCCCCCACGCAAGTGCTTTCCACGGAGAAAACGCAAAGAAGTGAAACAGCAAGACCAGTAAAGCGCTAGCCAAAAATTCGAGCACGAACAACGACCATGGAGCATATGCCCTTGTGCCTCCACCATCCAATTCAGTCTGAATAGCATTTGCCAACACAGCTGTGCCCGGCAACGTTCCGATTGGCGTGTAGTGGCGATCGAAATCCCGGTACGTTCCTCCAATCAAGACGATTTTCTTTGAAAACGCGGGAATGATCTGCATCTGTCCTCCAACCTCTTTGCTACCGGACAGTCCCAAAACTTGCGATGCATCCCTTTCGTAAAGTGTGGTCCCCTCCCTGAGGGCGTATCTAATTAGAAGGGGCTGTTTTGAAGCCTCGCCCTGACTCGCGCAGCTGCTGAAAGATCGTCCCGGGTGAGCCGACAGGTAGGTTCTGGCAATTGCGTAGACAAATGTCTGCTCAATGCCAGCTTCGGTATCCACGCACCGCGTGTAGAATCGCGTTACTTTGTCTTCCGGATCGTTTAGCAAAACGGGTATACCGGAGTTCTCGTTAAAGCTCGGATTCTGGCCACCGAGTACATCTAACGGCGCCATCTGGCGTTCGTTCTCGCGAGTACTGGTCGACACGTCGCGTTCCCAAATTATTGGCGGCCAATCTTGTTCACTTTTCAGGTTTTGAAATTGCGGATGAGAAGTATCGATGTCGACGCCGATTACTGCAGGTCCGCTCAAAGCAACCGCGCTTATCAGGTCGTGCAGCTTTTGGGGCTGCAACGGACTGCGTCCGTCAAAGATGCTGTCATAATCTGCATCCGTGATATTTACGACGCAGATGTAAGGTGAGATCTTACCGCTTTCAGTCGTTTCCGCATCCAGGGCCATCTTTTCAAGCCCGTGAAGGGTACCAAGCCTGCTTAGGACATAAGTGCCAAGAATGGCGAGTAAGATGGCGGGAATTGCCTTTCGAAATCTGGCCAGAAGAAAAAACCTGCGGTCGATTGATGACATGATTTATCGCTATTGAGTTGTTGTCTTCGCTGTCGCCGCTTGAGTGAGAAACGCGCGCAAAAACTCATGGGTTGCGTCCGGGCTCGCTGCTCCGACCCACGTAGCCGTTTGAGATCGGACTCTTTCAAATGATGCCGCGGTTTCCGGATAGTCGATGGGAGAACAGATCAAGACCCGAACTGAAATCCTCTCTCCCGGAACGTCTCCTTCTGGCTGAAGCAAGCTAATTTCGTAGATTCCTGGGGGCCGATTGCCTATCGAGGCCGTTGTGCTTACGGAGGGATCCCAATCGAAAGTGTTCGCATCTCCTGCAGACATCTTACGGTCAGCGGGATCATGGTGAGCTGTTATCAAATACCTGCCCTTGGGCATATTCGTCATCAACCCAGCGAGATCGATCTTGCCATGCTCGTGTGGAAGTAAAGCAACGCCCTCATTGAGCACGGGTGTGGCGCCCCTCACTCTGTAGAGCGATGCCGTCGGCGACTCTCCCCATAGAAGGGCCCAAGCTCTGTCTAAGAGAGAATCTAGTTCGGTGGAAACACCGTTTTCACTCGCGGCACGTGGGAGAAAAATAGGTTGATTGCAACTATTTGGGCTATCGCATTTTTTATCCACGAGCATGTTGAGATGAACATCGACGATCGTAATGTAATCACCAGCGGAGGGCAGTTTGATCCGAATAACGCCCCCGGCCAAAACATCCTGCCATTTGGAGAGTTTGTGCGCCTCACTACTCTCGGCACTTCCTGGATAAAAATACCACTCACCCTTAATATCAACGACGTGTCCTATTCGATCTTGTGCGCCCACGCCGGGAGCCATCATCAGCATGGCCAGCAGAATCAAACTTCGTGCCGGAATAGATGGAGACATATGGTAAAGACGGTATTATACACCTCTCGTATCCCGAGACGATTCAGGGCAACGCGGGACGATGTCGTATTCTGCGCGCATTCCAAAAAGCCCTAATCGCAGGATTGTAGAAGTGGTATAACCTCTTTTGTATCAGAGCATATGGAAATGAACGCCCTTCGAATCGCCTTCCAACGGCGCCTTCTGCTTCTTCTTTGTGTTACTGCGTCCGTTTCGATTCCCTGCCATTGCCAAACTCCGTCACCCATAAACAGAGACATTCCAGTCGAATTTCAGCCGGCCGACCCGGAGATCAAAACACTGTTCGACGAGGCCCGATCAGCCACCGACATCGGAAATTACGACGTTGGTTTTTCGAAAGCTAAAATGGCACTGGACCTAGCAGAGAAGAAGGGCCTCATTGGCGATAGGGCGCTAGCTGAGGAAATGGTTGCCGTTGGGTACCTTGATCTGGGGAAAATGCCGGATTCGATGAATCTGTTCCATGCGAGCCTTCAGGATGCAGTGGATTCCTCCAACCTCGTTCTTCAAGCAGATGTTTTGGTTGCCCTTGCCGTTGAGCCCAGGATTCGGGGAAATCTTGCAGGCGCTCTCCAACTTCTAACACAAGCGTTGGACCGAGCTAATCAGAGCAAAAGCCTTCTAATCAGGGCTCGCGTGTTGGGAGAACTCGGAAAACTTCAAGTATTTACGGGCAAAATAGATGAGGGTCGCAGATCTATTGAGGAAGCTTTGCAGATTGATAGGACCAACGGCTACAGCTTTGAACCGCTGCATGAGGTCTATCTTGGTGACGCGATTCTTTCTAACTCAGCACCAGATCTTACGAAGGCCATTAAACAGTTCGAGGACGCAAGAGATCTAGCGGTTCAGAAGAAAAACTACTTAGCACTCGTTATGGCTGAAAACGCGATGGGGGCGACCTACATTCACAAAGGAGAGTTGCAGAAAGGTATTGAGAACCTAGAAGCCATTCGAAACGGGAAAATCCTAAAGGACGGGCAGCCACTGCAAATGCCACCATCTTTTGGTGCGGCTGTAGCGCAGCCCCTGATTAAAGTGACCTTACTGGAAGCCTTAGCCCAGGGATATGAGAGTGCCCAACAACCCGACAAAGCTCTTAACGTATGGAATGAACTTTACGCGTTCTCGGGCGAATCAGGTTTTTCGGCGGCTGAAGGCGAAGCTGCTCTCAAGATTGCGAATATTTACACAGGCCAAAAAGACACAACGAACGCGCTCAAATACTTTTCCATCTCTGCTGAGATCGCAGAAAAACAAGAAAATAACACGCAGCTTTACCAAACCATTATCGGGGAAACCCTTTTGCTAATCCGAGTCGGTAGGGGTGAGGAAGCAATTCCCATGGACGAACGAATTGAAGAAATCGGTCGTAACACTAAAAACAGAAAGCTTCAATTTCTAGCCGATCTGGTTCTAGCCGAAATCTACCAGCCGTTGGGAAAGATTAATGAGGCGAAGGATGCCTTGGAGAAAGCACAGGCACTGATTACACCTGGCCCAACGGATTCTGAGATCGATGGGAAATCAGTGATCGAAACCTATGTCAGGCTGGCAGACGTTTACGAAAAGCTGAACGATCCGATACGTGAGATGGTGGCACTCCAAAAGGAGTATTCCGTCGCTTTGTTTGTTAAGGACGACAAACTAACAAAAGTAGTGGCTACCATTGAGGGGCAAAAACTTGAGGCACTTCACATAGATCAATTGATCGAAGATTTACACAAGGCAGGGAAACTGCAAGAAGCTTTGGCGTACTCAGAGATTCTGTACATTTACAACGGTGGGGTGACGCCCTCTGGGAACAACGAATATTGGAACGTGCTCACGCAGGTTCCCTTTCAGTTGGTCAATCAGCCTGGTGGCGCTGAATTTCTCAGCGAGAACGTTAAATTGTTTGATCCGATTCTGGCAATCGGGAGAATACCTATACTCCAGGCTCTTTCTGAACACTACTTGTATGTTGAACAACAGCCTCAACTAGCGGCAGATTTCGCCAATACGGTGGTCAACTTTATAGACAAGTCTACAACCGGCTTGGATGCTGTCAAAGCGAGAGCGATCTGCGCTCTTGCGGTGGCCAATGCGCGGATGAAGAGGGAGGAAATCGCATTGGCTCAGGCCCAAGAGTGCGTAGACTTAGCGAGAAAAAGTGGCGATCCAGATTTCGAAAAACGTGCTAACGCTTCATACGCCTTGGCCCACATCGCCGTCAATGATCTCGGTGCGGTCCAACAGTCTTTAAGCGACTTACTTAAAAATGCCCCCAATGATGCGGGACTTCACGAAGAACTTGCTCTAGCACTTGAACAAAATGGTCGATTTCAGGAAGCCCAATCGGAATTGAACATAGCCCTCCGGATATTTGAGGCAAGGGGCGACAAATCGTCCATGGCGCAAACCTATCACCAAATGGCAATCTCTCTCGACAAAAACCAGTCTGCGGATGCCAATCGACAGAAATTGGCTTACTTCGAGTCATCGATGAAACTGTTTCAAGAGCTAGGTGACGCAAGAGGACAGGTTGGTGCCGCCATAGGCATTGGGCAGTGCTACATGAAACTCGCGCAGTACGGAGACGCCTTGAGCATTTTGCAAACGGCTCTAAGTCTTGCTGATAAGACTGGGCAGCGTCAAGTCATCGCTCTGGCCCTCGCAAATCTGGCGCAAGCTTATTCTGAAAGTGGCGACAGAGTGAGTGCAGCCGACTTTCATCGAAAGGCAGCGGATGCATATCACAATGTAAATGACGCGGCTAATGAAGCATTTTCTCAAATTGGTCTCTATTTTGACCTTGCTGCACAGCACAAATTTGACGACGCCTTCTCAGTTTTAATTCAAGCGAGAGCTGTAGCGGCGACGAGTTCTTCAGAGCTGGCTAAATTCTATACTCAGCTCGACCTCGGTTGGGCATATGAACGACAAGGCGAAGTTGAATTGTCGATGGTGGCGTTTCGCGAAGCACAGCGTGTCGCCGAAAACGCAGGGAATTTGGAAAATCTTGCCCAATCGCGCTTAGCATTAGCCGGGTTGCTTGAATGGTGGACAGGAGACTGGCAAGGTGCGGGCGAGCAAGCCGAAGGAGCACTAAAGCTGTATCAACAACTGCAAAACAAACAAGGTGAAGCAGCGGCTGATGTCGAGCTCGGGAGCATCTATGGGGATCGCACATCCCCGAACAAGGATTTCGCCAAAGCTCTGAAGTATTACGAAACAGCGCAAGGTCTTGGGTATGGGTCCTCGGTTTCCTTAGATCAACTCGAAATTTATCTCCAAACTCGTCGGTACGCGGACGCGATTAAACTTGCTAGGGAGGCTATAAAGAGTTGTCGCAATCAGAAGGATTCTGATTGTGAAGCAGGTGCTTTGATTAGCCTAGCTGAGTCGGAGCGGAGACAGGGCGACCTCTCCGCCGCTGCGGCGACACTGCGAAAAGCCGAACCACTGGTGGCCAAAGAGGATGATTTTTACCTACATGGCCGTCTTTTATATGGCCAGGCTAACCAGGAGAGATCCTCAGGTCACTTTCAGAAAGCCGTCGAGTTATATGCGAACGTAATTGCTCTCGTTGAACAGATCAAAGGCAAATCGGACAATGAATCTCAACCTTCAGTTGGAGAAACCTATGACTTCATCTACGACGAGCTGGTTGACGCGCTGTATTCGCTCAAAGGGCAAAGCAACAGTTCGGAGGCAGATGGATACGCGGCGGAGGCATTGAAATACGCAGAAGCCAATAAGGCCCAGCAATTCAACCACTCCTGGGGAAAGACTTTTCTATATGCGGCCAAACGACAGGTGCCCGCTGACGTTCAAGAGCACGAAAGGATGCTTGTCTCAAAACGAGAGGAGCTTGATGTCGAGCTGCAGGGGGCGATTTCCGGCAGCGATAAAAGCGCCGCCCGCGAGCCTGTTACGATTCGTAAGGAGCTTGTCGCTGCGGATGAAGACCTGCAGTTGTTCGTTAATTCATTGAGGATGTCTTATCCAACCTACGCGTCCCTGAAATATCCGGAGCCGGTCGAACTCCGTAATATTCCGTTACATAGGGATGAAACCTTAGTTGAAACGAAGGTTACTGACGACAGCACCTTCGTGTGGATGATTAGACGCGATCAAGATGAAGGCAACCGCCTGATTGCATTCTACAAAGTTCTGCAGACACGAGAATGGTTCGCGAGACGCGTGCTTGCGCTGCGGGACTCGTTTAATGGGGGCGGCCCAGGCTCTTACGACCCTCATATTTCTGAAGACCTGTTTCAGGCACTTTTCCCAGGACATTATGGGACGGAGCTACTTCAATCAAGAACAATCGTCTTTATTCCCGACGATGTTCTGTTTCTTGTTCCTCTAGAGCTGCTTTCACCGCGTGCTACGAATGGAGACTTCAAGCTCTTGGGAGTGCCGACCCGATATTATCCTTCTGCATCCTCACTGCGGATAGCTCGGAATGCCAACCATACTGCTGATTGGAAGAATGCTTTCCTTGGTGTTGGAGATCCGATCACATCACCCGATGACCACCGTTTTATTCCAGTCTCCCTCGTTCCCGCTGACGAGAATAAGAGTTCCAAAGAGAAGGTGACGTCGGCTGATTTGGAGCGAGGAGAACAATTTCGTGAAAAGGTGAAGACACGTGGATTGTCGTTTGAGCGGCTCGAGGGCACTGCAACAGAACTTCGGGAAATAGCTAAACTATTTTCTCAGGAGAATCAACTCGTCGACGTGAGGACGGGCCCTCGTGCTACAAAAGAAAGCGTACTGGAAACCGACCTAACACAATTCAGGTTCATCCATTTTGCAACACACGGAATACTGCCGGTCGATACTGGAATTTCCGAACCCGCATTGGTTCTCTCCCTTGACGGGAAAACGACTGAGTCTATGTTCTTGTACGAATCCGATATCCTTGGACTTCGGATAGACGCGGACGCTGTCGTGCTCTCCGCTTGTGAAACGGGTTCCGGCAAAGTCACCCGCGCCGAGGGTGTTATGAGTTTGGGTCGGGCGTTTATGGCTGCCGGAGCTTCGAGCGTGACAGTCAGCCTCTGGAAAGTCTCAGACGAGTCCACCCAAATGCTGATGGAGGAATACTACAAGAACCTCTTGAGTGGAAAATCAAAGGCTGAAGCTCTGGCTATCGCGCGGTCCAGTCTTTTCGCAAAGGGGGGTGATTTCAAAGATCCGTTTTTCTGGGCACCATTTGTCCTAATTGGAGAATGAACAGATGTGCCGTCACTTTGAGCTGAACTGATCTGGTACTTCTGAGTTTCCTCTGCCCCGAACTATGACCCCATTTGGCAAGGAAATATTCCACTTCTGAAAATTAGAGAAAGAATTCGGTTCCCATGCACTCAAATGTGTCTTATCTGACGTATCCGCTAACAACCCAACTGCCTTTCCCTTTTCATCCGAGATCAGATACTCAGTGAGGTTGGGATACGAAATCTTCAGCGCTGTGCGGCCATCCACTAAGCCACTAGTGGAGTATTCTGCATTCGGAGACTTGGGTTCTGCGGGCCGCCCACGAGTGCTAAGCGTTGCCGCACTTGCAAGGAATTTCTGTACCGCGTCAACTGCAATGGCATAGTCCAGATTTTGACCCTCCTCGCTCATCGCTATAAGTCCAAGGAGCTTCCCTTGATCGTCAAGCACGGGGCCGCCTGAATTGCCAGGATTAATCGCGGTTTGAAGCTGAAGAACCTTGGATTCGTGTTTGGAACCGTCCTCATATGTCCAGTCGTAAGGGTCTCTTACCTGGCTGACTACGCCGGTGCTATACGACCACACCTTTCCCTTAGGATGGCCGATGATATGTATGTCTTCAGCGACTTGCACCGAAGCAATGGTCCCAATTGCAACGGGACGTAGATCTGACGGCGGCTTCACGATCCGCAGAAGTGCCAGGTCAGCTACTTCATCTTGGGCGACTACACGAGCGCCGTACGCGTTAGCATCCTCCACCTCGCTGCTTCCTTGAGGCTTCAGAAAGATAAGCGCGCCGGGATATCCTTTGATTACATGCCAATTTGTTAGGATGTCTCCAGATGCGTTCAGAAGGACACCAGCTCCAAGTCCCTCGGGGTCAAAATCGTCTTTCGTCACTTTGCCTACGATGACAAGGACGACACTCGGCGAAACGCTTCTGAATACGGCGATGCCTGACGCCCCTCTTGTGACTACAGGCTCCCGGTATGAGGGCAGCAACCGGTGTCCCCGAGCGTAGGCTGTTGCTTGACTTATTGTCTGCATCAGATCGGCGTAAGAAGGAAAATTGAATTGGCTTGGTCGGGCAATCTTTTGGTAAGAGCCTGCCGTTAAATCGGCAATCTTCGGCAAATCCGGTGTTTCCTGCGAAAAAGAAGTCGGGGTGACCGTTAACAAGTACAATGTGTACAGCAGATACGCTAGTTTCCTGCCTCGACGAGTTGATGACAGCAGATGCATGAATTTCTCCGTCCGCAGTTTTGCATTCTGAAAGAAACAGTCGCAGTATGTTTTCTAAATCATACAGTGTCAAGGAACATCGATTCTCGCATTGGTTTGCATAGACAATCGACTAACGGGGATGTTATAAGCCCGCGATGATCAAATTCAACACCCTGCTTCGGGATGAGGGGGTTGACCCCGCCCAGGGTAAGGGCAGAATGGCAGCGGCTCTCCGCATAACTGGCACATGATTGCGCGAACAAATATGCGAGCACAGGGACTCGCTAAACTTTTCCAGATCGGGGCATTCGGGTTAATGCTAGCCATGACGGTGCGGGCGCCAGCGGAATGGACGCATGGACACTCGCACGTCTTGCCGGGCACAGCAACATCCGACAGAGCATGACGTATGTGCATCCGTCCGACATTGCGTTGCACGCTGCAATTGACCGCCTGAGTGGCTCGGATGTTCAGGGTGGTGACGAAATCGGGGACAATGCGAAACTAGCGATTTCTGAGCCTGAGTCAGATTTGCTTGTAGTATCCTCACGGCAAAAGCCTTAGCAGACTGCGGAGAGGTGCTGGAGTGGCCGAACAGGGCTGCCTGCTAATCAGTGCTTGCCATCAAACAAAAGACTTACGGCAATTACCAGCGTTTGCCATTATTCGCCGGATGTTGCTCACCCGTAAGCGGTTGGATAGCAAATGCTGTTAAATCGTGAATGCAAGTGGTAGTGACAAAATCGGGGACAGAAATATTGCAGCAAGAAAGATAAAAAGGGCCTAGTTGAGAACCCGTCTCTACCCGCAACATGCCGATCTAAGAAGCAGCCGGAACTTCCGATTTCGCGCCTATGTGTGGCGAATACAAAGCGAATATTTTTGATATACTGAAGTGTGGAGGAATACAAAGATTATGAGCACTGCTCCTCAAACCCAGCTTCAACAGCAGCCGCCGCAACCGCCGTCACAGCCTGACTGGTTCCTTCAGTCGCTTGTGGAAATGGTCAATCACAGCGAACTTGAAATCGGAATTACTTTGCAGATTAGCGGCTTTTTGGTTTCGGGCGGTTTGGTAGGCGGAGCTAAATATTTTGAAGGTTTCGCATCCGATTTCGTCTCAGGATTGGACTCGAACAGCAAGGAGATCGAGAGCATTAAGCAAATGCTCGCAAAACACGGTGATGTTTACAAAACCACCGAGAATGAAGACGAGTCTGTTCCCCCTTTGCCGATGTACATTCACATCAAGCAGGCAAAGTTCTTTAACACGAACGGCACTCCGATACCTGCACA
>Ga0302324_100012589_pt1 | contig 17238 bp, 17 predicted proteins | sample Palsa_T0_1_FD_201949 | JGI IMG/M metagenome (GOLD analysis project Ga0302324, IMG submission 201949) | Peat permafrost microbial communities from Stordalen Mire near Abisko, Sweden - Palsa_T0_1 | ecosystem: Environmental > Terrestrial > Soil > Palsa > Peat permafrost | place: Sweden: Abisko...
CTGGCTGGCCACGACGATTCCCAGGGCCGCGGCCCGGGCGGCCAGCATCGGGTACATCGCCCCGCCGTGCTCGATCCGGTGACGGCGCGGATTGCCCGCCGAGCCGGCCAGGACGGCGGCGTACGCGTCCAGCACGGTCTCGATCGCCCGGTCGCCCTGGGCGTGGATGCACACCTGGAAGCCGCGGGCGTCGAAGTCGCGGACCATCTCGGTCAGCTGGTCCCGCTCGAAGTACGAGATGCCCGAACCGTACGGCGGGACCGGGTAGCTGCCGTGAATCGCCGCGGTCCGGCTGCTCATTCCGCCGTCGGCCCAGATCTTCACCGCCTCGGCGGCCAGCCGACCGGAGCGCCCTCCGCGTAGGCCGGCGCCGAGCAGCCAGTCCACCTGGTCGTGCACGACCAGCCCGTAGATCCGCTGGCTGAGCCGGCCGTTCGCGTCCGCTTCGGCGAACGCGGCGAAGCTGTCGCGGCGCATATCGGCCTCGCACGCCGCGGTGAGGCCGAACGCGGCCAGCCGCTGCCCGGCCATCTCCACCACCCGGGTGGCCTGCGCGGCACCCATCCGGGCCAGGTCGTGCCGCAGGTTGCGCTCGAACAACGCGAACATCGGGCCCTCGAACACCACGCCGTCCAGCCGTCCCTCGCGGTCACGGCCGAACGCGCCGCCGGGCGGATCCGGCTGCCCGTCGGCGAACCCGGCCTCCCGCAGCGCGGCGGTGTTCAGCACGCAGGCGTGCAGCGACGTGTGGTAGACCACCGCCGGGCGGCCCGGGACAGCCTGGTCCAGGTCCGCACGGGTCGGATGCCGCCCCTCGCGGAGCTTGTACTCCACGTATCCGCCGCCGGTCACCCACGAGCCCTCGGGGGTGCGGTCGGCGGCTTCTCGCAGCCGCGCCTGGATGGCCGGGATGTCCGGCGCGGACGGCTGGCTGCAGTCGGCGGCCGCCGCCAGGTAGCCGACGTCGCAGACGTGGCAGTGCGCGTCGATCAGGCCCGGGATGACGGTGGCCCCGTCCAGCCGCGCCACCCGGGCGCCCGGTGACGCCGCTGCCCGGACCGCGTCGGTCGGCCCCACCGCGACGATCCGCCCGTCCCGGACCAGCATGCCCTGGGCAGCTTGGCCACCCGCTGCCATCGTAACGAACTCGGCATCTTCGACGATCAGCTCCATCGGCCTGCCCTCCGGAACCAACGCTATACGCTGCCCTCATGGTGGCACGGGCGCGCCGGGCGCGGATCGGGGACGTGCACGAGCTGGCTATCGGCATGCCCCACGTCACGGTCGGCCACGGACCGCAGGGCAACCCCATCTACCAGGTTGGCGGCAAGTCCTTCGTGTTCTTCCGCAACCCGCGCCCGGATGCCGTCGACCCGGATACGGGCGAGCGGTACCCGGACGTGATCATGTTCTGGGTCACGTCCGAGGCCGACAAGCAAGCCCTGGTCCAGGACCAGGGCTCACCGTTCTTCAGTACGCCGCACTTCGACGGCCACCCGTCGGTCCTAGTCCGGGGCAGCCGGATCGGCGAGCTCACGGTCCAGGAATTGGCCGAGGTCATCCAGGACGCCTGGCTGGCCCGGGCCTCGTCCGCTCGGACCGCCGCCTGGCTCAGCGCCCGAGGCTGATCAGCCCCCCGCGCGCGCCAGGCGGAACGACATCCGGCCGGACGCCTAGCTGGCGTCGGTACCCTTCGGCGTCGCGGTCTTAGTGCCCGCGCTCTTCCGCGCGGAACCCGCCGCCGCGCTCTTGGGTGCGCTCTTGGCCGCCGTGCTCTTGGCCGCCGACCGAGCAGGCGCAGCCTTCGCCGGAGCGCTGGCCGCAGGAGCCTTGGCCGGACCGCTAGTCACAGGGGCCTTGGCCGGAGTGCTGGCCACAGCCGTCGTCGCCGGAGTGCTAGTCACCGGAGCCTTCGGCGGGGTGCTGGCCACCGGGGCCTTCGCCGGAGGGCTGACCGCAGCCGTCGTCGCCGGAGTACTGGCCACCGGGGTCTTCGGCGGAGCGCTGGCCGCAGGCGTCGCCGGCGGAGTGCTGGCGGCAGGAGCCTTAGCCGGCGGAGCGCTGGCCACTGGAGCCTTAGCCGGCGGAGTGCTGGCCACGGCCTTCGGGGGAGTGCTGGCCGCGGGCGTCTTCGGGGCGCTGTCGGTCACCGCTTCCTGCCACGCGTTCCGGCTGGGGACCGCGGTCGAGTTCTCCCGGTAGCCGGGCCGCAGCGGCGCAGTCACCTTCACCAGTTCCTCGGCGAACTTCCGCTGGCTGGCCAGCAGCTGCTCAGCCAGGTGGTAGGCGCTGGCCACGGCGTCTTGCGGCGTGGGCAGCTTGTCCGCGAACGGCAGGCCGACGTCCGACAGCTTGGGGAGCTTGTCGGTCAGCGTGTACACGGAGGTCAGTTTGGGGGTGGCGGTCCTGACCGTCTCGAGCCAGTTCTTGACGGCGGCCATCATAGCCTCCTGGCTCTTCCGGGTCGCCGCTAGGACCTCTTCCTGGGTAGGGATGCTAGCCATGCTCATAGTCTCCTTGATCAGCTTGATACTGCAAACTATACCAAGCATGATTGAGATGTCAAGCAGAGTGCTTGATGTACGCAGCGCCCAGGTCATTGGGCCCGGGCGCGGGAGCGTTCAGCGGTACTGGTCGCCCAGCGTCCTGGACGGGGGCGGGGTGGACTCGTCGTAGCCATCGCTGGGCCGACGGCGCCGTACCGCCCGCCCCGCGACCCCGGCGAGCAGCGTGCCGATGGCGATGCCCAGCACCAGGTTGACGAAGCCGGTGGCGATCTTCTGGGACACCGGAGCCGTGGTGCTGAACGGGAACACCACAGCCACGATGGTGGCCAGCCCGATGATCCAGCCGAAGAACACCTGCGGCCGCGGCGTGGTCAGGAGCAGCAGGTGCATGATCGCGGTAGCCACTAGCGCGGCCCCGGCCGCCGACAGCACGTACATCCCGGTGGACACGTTGCCCCACGCGCCGTCCTGGCGCGGCGCCAGGATCGGGACGGTGAACAGCCACCGGGCGACCAGGATGCCGACCAGCGCGATCAGGGCCGCGACGATCGCCGTCGCCACTCCGCCGGCCCATAGCGGTCCCGGTTCGATCCAGCGAACCGGGCCCGAAGGCTCCGGGGGTGGTTCTTCTGCTCTCCGCATCGGAGTTGTCATCGGCGTGCCTTAGCTAGACCCGAGGATCTCGGTTTGAGACCCCACCGCTCACGACTGAGACCTAACCGCTTACGGCGCTCCGAAACGCGGCATTGATCACAATCGTACGAGCGCCGCGGCCTACCCGACCGCGACCGAGGCCGACGGGTAGCCGCTGGCCCCGTTCGGCTCCGGCGGCTCCTGGACGGCGGTCTGGGTGTAGCCGGTCTTGTCGGTGGCCCGGGCCTCGATCAGGTGGGTCCCGTTGGTGGCTTCCCACTCCCAGACCCACTGCCGCCACGTGTCGAGATCGGGGACCGCGGCCAGCCGGGCCTGGTTCCACGGGCCCTGGTCGACCCGAACCTCCACCGCCTCGATGCCCTTGTGCTGGGCCCACGCCACCCCGGCCACCGCCGTCCGGCCGGGCGAGATCTGGCTGGCGCCCGGCACGTCGATGCGGCATTCGGTCTTGATCGGCGCCTGCTGCGACCAGCCGCGCTGCGCCCAGTAGGCGTAGTTCCCGGCGAACGTGGTGACGTTGATGTCGGTCACCCACTTGGTCGCCGACACGTACCCGTAGAGCCCCGGCACCACCATGCGCGCCGGGAAGCCGTGGGCGATCGGCAGCGGCTGGCCATTCATCGCCACCGCGAGCAGGGCGTCGCGCCCGTCCATCACGGTCTGCACCGGGGTGCCGGAGGTGAACCCGTCCACCGATGTACACATCAACTGGTCGGCGCCGGCCTTGATCCCGGCCTCGCGCAGCAGGCTGGCCAGGCTCGCGCCCAGCCATAGCGCATTGCCGATGTACGGGCCGCCGACGGGGTCGGACACGCAGCACAAGGTGACGTAGTCCTGGATCAACGGTCGCTTCAGCAGCTCGTCGAAGGTGATCGTGAGCTCGCGGCTGACCATCCCGTGGATCCGCAGCTGCCAGCTTGACGGGTCGACCTCGGGCAAGACGATGGCCGTGTCCACCCGGTAGAAGTTGTTGTTGGGCGTGATGAACGAGGACAGCCCGGGGATGTTCAGGTTGACGCCCGGTGGGAGGCCCGGCGCGGTCACCGCCGGCTTGGGGATCTTGATCGCGGCGCGCGCGCTGGTCACGGCGCCCCGTTCGGCCAGCAGCCGTCCGGCCAGCCCGGCTACGGCCGCCACGCCCGCCGTGACCGCGCTGGCGGCCAGGAAGCCCCGCCGGTCCGGCTCCAGCGGGGCCGAAGAACCGGGGGCACCCGCCAGCCAGTCCCGTCCCTGAGCCGCCGACGGCCTGATCACCCCGCCCGTGCCGCCCGCCCACGCCGACCCGCCCGGCAAGTCAGGCACAGCGGGCAGACCCGGCCCAGCGGGCTCATCTGGCGCAGCGGGCACACCCGGGTCGGCCAAGGTGCCCAGCGCAGGCCCCACCGCCGCCGGGCCGATCCGGTTGATCAGCACCCGCAGTGCAACGGCTGCCGCCGCCGTCGCGGCCAGCGTCGGCAGCACGCTGTCCACGGTGGCGGTGGGCCGGGTCGCGGCGGCGGTCAGCCCGATGGCCGCGAACACCAGCAAGCCCGCCATGCCGTACCCCAGCCGCCGCGTGGCCGCCACGCCGAGCACGGCCGCGAAGATCCCGAGCACGACGAGGATGCCGCTCACCAGGACAAGCTTGTCGTCGGAGCCGAACTCGTTGATCGCGAAGTTCTTCAGCCACGGCGGCGTGAAGTCGATCTGCAGCTGCCCGACCGCGACCACCGGCGACCCGTTCGCGCCCGTCAATCCGGCCACCAGCTGCCCCACCCCGAGCGCGGTGGCGGCGGCCAGCACGCCCGCGATCGCGCCCAGGCCCGCCCGGCGCCTGGCCCGGGGATCGCTGGGACCCCGTCGGTTCCCCGTCATGTCCATGTCCTTTATTCGGTGCGGCCGGGCCCAGGGTTTGCCGCGCAGCCCCACCGTTGCCAGCCGTGATATTCGAGCGGCCCAGGCCCATGACCCCAGACGGCAAACCATAGCGGCCTGCTGCTACGAATATCAGTCGTGACGCCCACTGGCAGCCAGGAACCCGGGAACCGGATGCGACCCGCCCCCGCCACCCCGGCAGGCACCGACCTCGCTGGTCAGATCACCCTGGTGGCCCGCGGCGACGCCGCGGCCTTCGACGTCATCTTCGAGCAGATCGGCCCGTCCGTGTTCGGCGTGGTCAAGCGCGTGATCCGCGATCCGGCCCAGTCCGAGGAGGTCACCCAGGAGGTCCTGCTCGAGGTGTGGCGGACCGCGTCCAAGTTCGACGCCGGGCGCGGCAGCGCGACAGCCTGGGTGATGACGCTGGCCCATCGCCGGGCCGTGGACCGGGTCCGGTCCGTGCAGAAGGAAGCCGACCGCGAGCGGCGGATCGCGTCCGCCGAGATCCCGTACGACGAGGTAATCGAGGCCGTCGAGTCCAGCCTGGAGCGTGAGCGGGTGCGGCGCTGCCTGAGCTCCCTGACCGACGTTCAGCGCGAGTCGGTCACCCTGGCCTACTACCGCGGCTACACCTACGGCCAGGTGGCCAGCCTGCTCGGCGTGCCGACCGGAACCGTGAAGACCAGGATGCGCGACGCGCTGATCCGGCTACGTGACTGCCTGGGGGTGGCGGAATGAAGCTGACCAAACAAAGCCAGAACCGCGATGCGCACACCCTGGCCGGGGCGTACGCGATGGACGCGATCCCCGCGCCGGACCGGGAACGGTTCGAACGGCACCTGGCCGGGTGCGAGGAGTGCGCGCGGGAGATCACGAGCCTGCGCGAGGCCACCGCCATGCTCGGGACCGCCGCGGCCGAGCCGCTGCCCGCGGGCCTGAAGGAACGGGTCATGGCCGCCGCCGCGATGACCCGCCAGCAGCCGCCCGCCCAGGAGACCGAACCGGTGCGGCAGGCCCGCGGCGCCCGGGCCGGGACCTGGTTCGGCTCGCTGGCCTGGCCCGGCCGCCTCGCCCTGGCGGCGGGCGGGGCGGCCGCCGCGGCCGTGCTCGCGGTGGCCGTCGTGTTCGGCGTCGCCAACGGCAGCATGCAGCAACAACTCGACCAGGCCCAGGCCAGCAGCCATCAGATCGCCGTGGTGCTGACCGCGCAGGACGCCGCGATGACCACCGGGCCGGTGGCCGGCGGCGGCACCGCCACCATCGTCATGTCCCCCTCCCGGCACGCGCTGGTCTTCACCGCCCAGGGCCTGCACGCGCTGCCCGCCTCGCGCGGCTACGAGCTGTGGCTGATCGGCCCGGATGGAACCCGGTCGATCGGCATGCTCCCCGCGGGCAGCCACGGCATGACCGGCCCGGTCATCGCCTCTGGCCTGCGCCAGGGGGACCACCTGGCCCTGACCGCCGAACCCGCGGACGGCAGCGCGCGGCCCGACACCCCGATGATGCTCGACATGGTCCTGTAGCCGCGCCCATTCCCCGAGGAGGCCCGCTGAGCACTTCGCCCGCGGTGCTCGGCGTCGACCTGGGCACCAGCCAGGTCAAGGCGCTGCTGTGCGCCCCCGACGGGACCGTGCTCGGCCAGGGCACGGTCAGCTACCAGGTCAGCACGCCCCGGCCCGGCTGGGCCGAGGCCAGCCCCGAGCACTGGTGGCAGGCCACGTGCACCGCGGTCCGGACGGCGGTCGGTCCCGCGTCGGCCGAGGTCGCGGGCCTAGCCGTCGCCGGACAGATGCACGGTGTCATTATTTGTGCCGAACGGTCCGTGGCTCTTCGCCCCGCCATCACCTGGCTCGATCGCCGGGCGGAAGCGCAGGTCCAGGACTATGAGCGGCTGCCCGCGGATCTGCTCGCCCGGCTCGGCAACGCCCCGTCGCCCGGCATGGCCGGCCCGATCCTGCTCTGGCTGGCCCGCCACGAACCCGACGTCTACTGGCAGGCCCGCTGGATGCTGCAGCCCAAGGACTGGCTCCGGTTCCGGATGACCGGCCAGGCCGCCACCGACCCGACCGATGCCTCGGGCACCCTGCTGTTCGACCTCGAAGGCACTTGGGCCACCGATGTCGCCCGGGCGCTCGGGCTGCGCACCGACCTGCTGCCCGTCATCCGCTCACCCGCCGAGATCGCCGGGCCCCTGCTGCCCGCCGCCGCCGAACACCTGGGCCTGCGCCCCGGCCTCCCGGTCGCGATCGGCGCCGCCGACACGGCGGCTTCCCTGCTGGCCGCGCACCTCCCCCTCCCGGGATCCCCGCCCCTCCCGGGATCCCCGCCCCTCCCGGGATCCCCGCCCTTCCCCGGATCCCCGCCCTTCCCCGGATCCGCGCCCCTGGGCTCGCCGGCTGCCCCCTGGGGTCTGCTCACCCTGGGCACCGGCGGCCAGCTCATCGTCCCCACCCCCCCGAACTCCGATATTCCATTTTCGGATAATCCGGATCCGGGGGTTGGCGCCATCAACTTGTTCCGGTCCGCGGACGGCGGGACCTACCGGCTGGCCGCGGCCCAGAACGTGGGCGTGACCCTGGACTGGGTCCGGCGGACGCTCGGTGCCAGCTGGGATGAGCTGTACGACACCGCCGCCCGTCCCTGGCAGGCGGACACCCCCGTTTTCCTGCCCTACCTGGCCGGCGAGCGCTGGGACCACCGCGCCTCCGGCGGCGCCTGGACCGGCCTGACCCTGGCCCACCGGCGGGCCGACCTGCTGCGCGCCGCCTTGGAGGGGGTCGCGTTCCTGCTCCGCGGCAAGCTCGACGACCTGCGTGCCCTCGGCTGCGCCCCGGCCGCGATCCGGCTCGGCGGCGGCGGCAGCCGCCACGCGGCCTGGCGTCAGCTGCTGGCCGACGCCCTGGCCGTGCCGCTCTACCCGGACCCCGACCCGGCGAGTGCCGGATGGCTGACCGCCCGGGGCGCCGCGCTGCTCGCCGTCGCCGCGACCGGACTGGTCCCGGATACGAGCACCACGGTCCGTTCGGGCCAAAATAGTGAGGCCGTCCTGCCAGCAAGCCAGCAGGCCGAACAGAGCTACCGCCGCTTCGCATCAGCAGCTTCCCGCCAAGGCGCCTAATACCCATGTATCGTGCTTTGTCGTGAGAGAGGGGACCGGCCGGGCCGCGAAGCTCAAGCGCGTGATGAACGCCCGCATGGAAGAGATGAGCTTCCGGTCGGGCGTCGTCGTCGTCACCGCAGTGCTCGCCCTCGCCGCGGTGGTTATCGCGCTCACGGTCACGCTGGGTGGCGGCCACCGGGCCGCCGCGGCACCGTCCGCGGTCTCCGCCAGCGTGGGCCCAAGCTCGGCGGCGGCTCAGTCGTCCGCCGCGGCCGACCCATCGCCGTCGGCGAGCCCCACCGGCACCCAGGTCTCGCCGGAGGCCCAGCCGGCCGCGGACTTCACGCCCGCGCCGGGGACCAGCCCCAGCCGGGCGGCTCCCTCAACGTCGCCGTCCGCGTCGCCGTCGGACTCTCCGTGGCCGACCTACCGGCCCATGGGCCTCGCGCCCTCCCACTCCCTCAAGACACCCGGAATACATCCCGGACACTAACCCGTGAGCCTGACCGGCATGGCGATGTGACGGCCCGCCCGGTCCGGGTGGGGGAGGGTCGGCCATGATTAGCGGATGCCACTGTTCGAGTTCGAGGGCCGCGGACCGCAAGTCAGCCCGACCGCGTGGATCGCGCCGACCGCCACCCTGGTCGGTGACGTGCGGGTCGAAGCCGAGGCATCCATCTGGTACGGGGCCGTGCTGCGCGCCGACTTCGGGCCGATCCTGATCCGGCGGGGCGCCAACGTCCAGGACGGGTCGGTGCTGCACGGCGGCGATGACCCGGTGACCGAGGTGGGGGAGGGGGCGACCATCGGCCACCTGTGCGTCGTCCACGGCGCGGTCATCGGGGAAGAAGCGCTGGTGGGCAACGGGGCCACGGTGCTAGACGGCGTAGTGGTCGGCCGCCGCGCGCTGGTCGCCGGGGGCTGCACGGTGCCGCCCGGCATGGTCATCCCCGATGGCATGATCGCCGTGGGCGTCCCGGCGCGGATTGCCGGGGAGGTCGCCGGCGGGGCAAAATTCTGGGTGGAAAACAATCCCGCCGTCTACCGTGACCTGGCCCGGCGTCACGCCGCCACGGTCAAGCCCGCGGACTGAGGGGAAGGTGTCATGGACAAGGACCTGGCCGAACAGGTAGCCGGCATCGCCCATCGTGTGGTCGCCAGCGGGGCGATCTCCGCCAACGGGCACGGCAACGTCAGCGTCCGGGTGCCCGGCGCGCAGGAGATGTACTTCACCGCTGGTCCCTCGCTGCACGGCCACCCGGCTTCGGCTGTCGTGCGGGTGTCCCTGGACGGGACCCTGCTGGAGGGCGACCTGCCGCCGATCCAGGGTGCCGTGGTCGCCATGCATACGGCCATGTATCAAGACCACCCCGAGGTCGACTGCGTCCTGCACACCCACTCGCCGTACGCCACGGCCTATGCGGTGGCGCAACGCCGCATCGGATGCTGGGTCGAGGCCATGGCCATGTTCGGGCTGCCGGACGGCGTACCCGTCGCGGGCTACGGACCGCGCGGGTCGGCCGAGGCGGTGGCCAACATCCGCAGCGCGGTTATCCCTGGCGTCCCGGCCGTGCTGCTGGCCAACCACGGCGTGCTGATCTTCCACCGCACCCCGGACCTCGCCATCCTGGTCGGCAGCGTCGTCGAGGAGGCGGCCCAGGCGGGCCTCAACGCCGCCGGGCTGGGCGGGCCGGTGGAGATTCCGCCGGACCTGCGCGCCGCGGCCTTGCAGCGGGCCATGGCCTTCGACAGCCAGGGGACCGTGCACGCCTGAGATGCACGCCACCACCGAGTTCTCCGTTGCCGAGCAGACCGCGCTGCGCGGCCAGTGCACGGTGTTCCTGGCCGGTCACGGGCCGCTGAGCGCGGCCGGGCTGCTGGGCAGCATCCCTCCCGACACCGCCCTGGACCGCTACGGCGACGGCGGCGTCGTCGCCGAGCTTGAGGCCGAGGTCGCCGACCTGCTGGGCCTGCCCGCGGCCGCGTTCCTGCCCAGCGGCACGATGGCCCAGCAGTCGGTGCTGCGGGTTCACGCCGATCGGCGGCAGCGCCGGACCGTCGTGTTCCACCCGATGTGCCACCTGCACCGGCACGAGGGAGAGGGGTTCCAGCGCCTGCACGGCCTGACCGGGCGCACCGCCGGTGACGCGGACCGGCTGCTGAATATCGACGACCTGACCTCGATCGCCGAGCTGCCCGCGGCACTGCTCATCGAGCTGCCGCAGCGAGACCTCGGCGGCCAGCAACCGGACTGGGCGGACCTGCGAGTTCAGGTCGACTGGGCTCGCGAGCGGGGCGCCGCCGTGCATCTCGACGGCGCCCGGCTGTGGGAGTCAGCCGCCGGGTATGGCAGGCCACTGCGCGAGATCGCGGCCTTGTTCGATAGCGTCTACGTGTCCTTCTACAAGGGCATCGGCGCGCTGGCCGGATGCTGCGTGGCCGGGCCGGCGGACATTCTCGCCGAGGTGCGGGAGTGGCGGCACCGCATGGGCGGCACGCTGTTCGGACTCTGGCCGAATGCCGCTTCCGCGCTGAGCTGCCTGCGGCAGCGGCTGCCGCTGATGCCCGAGTACCTGAGCCACGCTCGCGAGATCGCGGCCACCCTCCGCGACGTGGCCGGGGTGCGGGTCGTGCCGGACCCGCCCCAGGTCCCGATGATGCACCTGCTGCTGACCACCACGCAGGAGCGCTTCGCCGCGGCCGCCCGCCGGCTGGCGATCGAGCGCCGGATCTGGACCTGGCCGACCGCGGCGCTGACCGGCGATCCGGCCGTGCAGCGGGTCGAGCTAGCGGTGGGCGATGCCACCCGGTCTCTGTCGCCCGCTCAGGTCGGCGACATCATCGCCACCCTGGTCTCCTGATCGCGGCTGCCCCGCCTTGACGGCCAGATCGCCTACCCGGATGGTTCCGGGTACGACCACGCGCGCGTTCATCCCGCGCAGCCGCAACTGGCGGCCGAGCCGGGAGTTGACGAACCGGATGGCCTCCGTCCCGAAGCGCTCGATGAACTTCGCGCAACCAGTGTGCGGGGCCTCGCTGACCCGCAGCACGGCCTCGCCCACCGCGAGCAGGCTCCCGGCCGGCAGATTATCCATGCTGAGGTCCAGATCGAGGAAGAGCTGATCTCCGGCCAGCGCCATCCGTTCGGTCCCTTCGGCGACCAGCTCGGCCACCCGCGCGTTGATCACCGTCACCTGCTTGTCCGGATTCGCCGTGCCATCGGGTGTGCTGGAGCTGCCACGGGTGAGCCAGTTGTCTCCCTCGAGCCCGCTGACCTGGTCCAGGACCGCCTCGTCCAGCAGGTCTCGCTGGCCCACCTCCGGGCGGCGGACGACCAGCACCAGCCGGCCGTGGTTCTGCGGAGACTCGCGGATGTGCTCGAGCCCCGCCTCCAGACGCTCACGTGACAGATGCCCCACAGCCCGATTCTCGCCAGCCACCCCCCGATTGGCCAGTCGATATTCCGGCCCGGGCGGCTCGCGTCCCGTCATGGAACACCCGCACCCGTGGCTGACCGGGCCGGGCGGTAGCTTCTCTGAGTGACCCGTGCGCCCATCTCGCTGCCTGGCCAGACCGTCATCTTCGATTACGGGGAGGTCATCTCGCTGGCCCCGTCAGCCGCCGACCGGGAGGTAATCGCCGGGCTGGCGGGGGTAGGCGGCGACAGCGAGCCGTTCTGGCGGGCCTACTTCGCCCACCGGGACGGCCTGGACCAGGGCCGCGCGGGCGTCGCGGCGTACTGGCGGGCGATCGCCAAGGACGTCGGCGCCAGCTGGGATGACGCGCGAGTGCACGAGCTGTGGGCCGCGGACTTCCGCAGCTGGCTGTCCATCAATCCGGACGTCATCGAGGTGCTCTCCGACCTCAAGGCCGGCGGCGCCAAGCTGGCGTTGCTGTCCAACGCAGGTCCGGACTTCGGCAGTTATCTGCGGCACGGCCCGCTCGGCGACTTCTTCGTGGCGTGCTACGTCAGCGGCGAGCTCGGCCTGCTCAAGCCACACCCCGAGATCTACCAGCACGTGCTGGACGACCTAGGCATCAGCGTCGCCGAGGCGGTATTCATCGACAACCGCGAGGCGAACGTCCGCGGCGCCGAGGCGCTCGGCATCACCGGCCACCTGTTCACCGACGTGACCGCGCTGCGCGCCTTCCTCACCTCACTCTCGCCGGTCGGATTTCGTCCGAGCTGACGCGCATACTCGGACTGTAACCAGCGTTACCGCTGGTCCGCGCCTCGGACGGTGCGGACTACACGCGCGTGCTCCCGCATGGTCTCGGTGCCGTCCGCGCCCGGCTGGCGGCCGAACCCGCAGTACATCGCGACGCCGAAGTCGGGCAGGTAGCGCGATGCGGTGGCGTGCCTGCGCCGCAGCCCGGGGCTCCCGTCGATGGGCAGCACGATGCCCAGGAAGACGCGGGCGTCGCCGGGCTCCAGGTCGGCCAGCGGACGGAAGAAGCCGCGGTCCTCACTGCGCAGGTATCGCGGCCCGGCCAGGTGCAGCCAGTCCACCGTGCGTCCGGAGTGCGCGACCGCGAAGTTCGCCATCCGCACCAGCAGCCCCATGTCGCGCGCCTCGTACATCGGCCACTCCGGGAACGTCCCGTAGCACAAGTGGTAGCCGACCAGGACTTCCTCCGGGATCAACCGGGTCAACCGGGTGACCGGTCCCGCGAACCGCTCCCATCCGCCTTCCGGGGTCCACGCGAGCACGCCCTCGATGTCCTGTGTCTCGTAAGCCAGATCCCATTGGATCGCCAGTTCGGCGGGCGGGATGGCCGCGGTTAGCCGGGTCAGCTCACGGGCCACCAGATCCTCGAACGCCCGCTCCGCGACCGGGTAGTCAGCGGCGAAGTCAGCCTTGAACGCGTTCAGCGCGCTGGACGGGAACGGAAGCCCGACCTGGAACCGGAGATGACCGGGGATCACCCCTTCGGCGCGCAGCGCGCTGAACACCTGGTAGCCGGCGATCGCGTCATCGATGCGCGGCCAGGAATCCCAGCGCAGTTCGGTGACGCCGGGCGCGATGCCGAAAACCGGGGTCTCGTACGCATGCCGCGGGATCCCGGTGGGCGACTCCGTCTCCAGCACCACGACGACGCCGGGGTTCGGCCGGACGAGCCGTTCCCGCTCGTAGCCGACCCACGCGGCCCGCGGCCCGGTCTCGCCGTCCGGCAGCGCGAACACCAGGTCACCGAAGAACCCCGCCGCCGCACGCAACGCCGAATCGGTCGAGTCCGCCGGCAGGCTCCCGACCAGCAGCAGGTCACTGTTCACTCGCGGCGCCATCGGCTTCCTTCCCCGCGACCGCGGGCTGCGGCCACCCTCGATCACGGTAGACCCGTGCTGCGGAATACTGGCGATCATGCCTGAACTGATTCGCGAGCCGACCCGGGTCGCCGCGGCCGGCGAGCCGCCCAAGCTGATTGACGAGTACGTGGGACGGGCCAGCACCGGCCGGGCCGGATTGAGCATCGCACACATGCGCAGCCCGTCAGGCTGGGCTGAGCCCGGGCAGCGCCCGGAGTTCGACGAATTCACCATCGTGCTGCGCGGGGCGCTGGTGGTGGAGTCGAACGACGGCCAGTTGACGGTCCAGGCCGGCCAGGCCGTTCACGCCAGGCCAGGGGAATGGGTGCGCTACAGCTCACCTGGAGCGGACGGCGCGGAGTACATATCCGTATGCGTGCCCGCCTTCACCCCCGGCACGGTTCACCGCGACGACTGATTGAAGTGTCCGGCCTCGGGGTATCGGTACGGCCATACGATCCGCCGCGTAGCACTGTCTGGGAGGGCCGATGCGTATCAGCGACGTGCTTCGCGTCAAGGGCACCCAGGTCATCACCGTCACCCCGGACACCAAAGTGCGCCAGCTTGTGGCGGTCCTGGCCGAGCACCGGATCGGCGCTGTCGTCGTCTCGCGCGACGGCACGACGGTCGACGGAATCGCCAGCGAGCGGGACATCGTCCAGGCCCTGGCCCAGCGGGGCGCCGCGGTGATGTCTGAGCCGGTCACGGCCATCTACACCGCCGAGGTGCACACGGTCACGCCGCAGACCCCGCTCGACGAGGTCATGCGCATGATGACCGAGCGCCGGGTCCGGCATGCGCCAGTCGTGGTTGACGGCAGCTTGCATGGGCTCGTGAGCATTGGCGACGTGGTGAAGATCCGTCTCGGCGAACTCGAAACCGAGCGGACCGCATTGACGGAGTACATCACCGGTACTCGCTGATGCATTTTCGGCAGACGGCTTTCGAGGAGTCGCGTTGGCGATACTGGCTGCGGTAAAGGACAAGCCTGTCCAGCAGCCATCGCCTGGCCGCCGCGTCAGGCGAGCGGCGGTCGGGATCAGCGCCGCGTGCCTGATCGCGTTCCTGGCCTTCCTGGCCGGAGAGCACCACCAGCATCCGGTCACCGTAGTGAGCGGCATTGCCGATGCTGGTGACCACACGGCATCGGTTACCGTCGCGGGTTCAAGCTGGGTGTACGGGATTTCGGGGGTCGACCAGTGGGTCGACCAGCAGGGCCAGACCCACCTCGGTGGCTGGCCCGCCTGCCTGAGCACGCCCGGGAAGACCGTCCCCATAACGTTCGGCTGGGTTCCGGTGACCGGGCCGGACGACTCGTCGTGGAGACAGGTCGTCTGGGTCGACTGCCGCTCCTGACGATGCCGGCCTCGGACGGGATTGCGCGAAGCCGGGGGGTGTCAAAATGTGTACGTGGGGGTTACCGCTGGTTTGGTGACGTTGCTGTTCACCGATATCGAGGGCGGCGTCTGGCTATGGGAGGCTGACCGCGATGCTATGGCGGCGGCGTCGGCCCGCCATGACCGCATTGTCCGCGAGCTGGTCGAGGCATCCGGCGGGCACGTCTTCAAGACGGTAGGCGAGGCGCATCGCGCGGTATTCGCCGATCCGGTGGCGGCGCTTTTGTCGGCGGTGGCGATCCAGCGGGCGGCCGGCGTCGAGCCGTGGCCGGCCGGCCTGCCCATCAAGGTGTGCATGGCGTTGCATGCTGGTACCTGCGCCGAGCGCGACGGCGACTACGCCGGTCCGGTGGTGAACCGGGCCGCCCGGTTGCTGGACGTCGGCCATGGCGGCCAGGTCCTGGTGACCGCGGCGGCGTACGCGCTGCTGGCCGGGCGGCTACCGGGCGGGATCGGGCTCCGGGACCTGGGTGAGCAGCGGCTGCGGGATCTGGGCCGCGCCGAGCGGGTCTTCCAGGTGACCGGGCCGGGCCTGGCCGGCGGGTTCGGCGTGCTGCGCTCCCTGGACCACCCGGCGCTGCGCCACAACCTGCCGTCCCAGGCCACCAATTTCGTCGGCCGGGTCGCCGAGCTGGCCGAGCTCCGGGCGCTGATGGCGGGCGGGTCGCGGCTGGTCACGATCGCGGGTCCAGGCGGGATCGGCAAGTCCCGGCTGGCGCTCCAGGCGGCGGCCGAGGTCCTCGATGGCACCGGGGACGGGGTGTGGCTCGCCGAGCTGGCCCCAGTAGCGGAACCGGAGCTGGTGGCCCGTACCGCGGCTGCCGCGCTCGGGGTCCGCGAGGTGCCGGGGCGGCCGGTCCTGGACACTCTGATCGACGCTCTCGGGGACCGGGACCTGCTGGTGATCCTGGACAACGCCGAGCAGGTGCTCGGCCCGGTCGCCGAGCTGGCCGACGCGGTCATCCGGTCGTGCCCGCGCGTCTGCGTGCTGGTCACGAGCAGGGAGCCGCTGGGCATCAGCGGGGAGCACGTCTTCCGGGTTCCCGGCCTGACGGTGCCGCCCGCCGGCCTGGCCGCACCTGACCGGCTGGCCGCGTTCGAGTCGGTGCAGCTGTTCGCGGAGCACGCCGCGCGGCACCGGCGGGGCTTTACCGTCGATGACGCCAGCGCGGCGGCGGTGGCGGCGATCTGCGTCCGCCTCGACGGGATCCCGCTGGCCCTCGAGCTCGCCGCGGCCCGCCTGGGCTCGCTGTCGGCGCCGGAGATCAACGCCCGGCTCGGTCAGCGGTTCCGGCTGCTGACCACGGGGAACCGCACCGCCCTGCCGCGCCACCAGACCCTGCGCGCCCTGATCGACTGGTCCTACGACCTGCTCAGCGCGCCGGAGCAGATCGTGTTCGAGCGGCTCTCGGTCTTCGCCGGGGGCTGGACCCTGGAGGCCGCCGAAGCGGTCGCCTGCGGCGGCGACGTCGAGGACGGGCAGGTGCTCGATCTGCTAGCCGCGCTGGTCGGCAAGAGCCTGGTCCAGGCCGAGGTGACCCACGGGCCGACCCGCTACCGGCTCCTGGAGACGATCCGCCACTACGCCGCCGAACGCCTCGCGCGGCGGACCGGCCCGGACCTGCAGGACGCCCGCGTCGCCCACCGCGATCATTTCCTGGCCGTCGCCGAGGCGGCGGCCGCTCATCTGACCGGGCCGGACCAGGGCAGCTGGCTGGACCGGCTGGACGCCGACCAGGCCAACCTGCGGCGCGCTGGCGAGCATGCGATCCACGACCCCGATGGGACCGCACTGGTCCTGCGCCTAGGCGTCGCGCTTTACCGCTACGGGATAGTGCGTTCCCGGCAGCAGCAAGTCCTCGAGTTGCTCGTGCCAGCGGTCAGGCGGCCGGACGCCGATGCCGGCCCCGCACTGTTCGCGGCGGCACTGGTCACCGCGGCGCACACCGCTTCCTGGGTTGACATCGGCGCAGCACGGCACCTTGCTGAACAGGCGGTCCAGGTCGCCCGCCAGCTGGGGGACGACCGGCTGCTCAGCAGGGCCCTTGCGGCGCTGTGCACCGCATGGCACTTCGCCGGCGAGACGGAGGCAGGGCGCCCCTTCGGGCAGGAGTCTGTCGAGCGAGCCCGCCGCCTCGGCGACGACGTCCTGCTGGCCGAGAGCCTGGCCCACTATGTCCTGACCCTCGACCCGGCACGGTCCCCGCAGCTGGTTAGCGAAGCGATCGCTTGCACCGAACGATCCGGTGACCATCTCCACAACTGCCTCCTGCACAACAACGCCGGCCTTCATGCCCTGATGGTCGGAGACATCCCCGTCGCCCGGGCTCACCTGGAAGCCGTGGCACGAGCCGCGCAGCAGGTCGGGTGGGAGAGCGCCGAACTGCCGGCGAACGTGGGCCTGATGCTGCGCGC
>Ga0302324_100012594_pt1 | contig 17235 bp, 16 predicted proteins | sample Palsa_T0_1_FD_201949 | JGI IMG/M metagenome (GOLD analysis project Ga0302324, IMG submission 201949) | Peat permafrost microbial communities from Stordalen Mire near Abisko, Sweden - Palsa_T0_1 | ecosystem: Environmental > Terrestrial > Soil > Palsa > Peat permafrost | place: Sweden: Abisko...
CGTCGCCGACTGGAGGAGCACCGGTCAATCGATCCTCGAAGGGTAGAAGGGACGATGGCGCAGCATCCGACCGAAGCCCCTCCGAAAGCCCGCGGCGGCAAGACGGCCGCAGCCGCGCCGGTCGCCGGCGCCAAGCCGCCCGAGCTCGCCGCCGCCGACGTCGCCGCCTATCTGCGGCGCCATCCCGATTTCCTGGTCAGCCGGCCCGACCTGGTCGCCGTGCTGACGCCGCCGGCCCGCGAGATGGGCGACGGCGTGGTCGACATGCAGCGCTTCATGCTCGAGCGGCTGCGTACCGACGTCGCGCGGCTCAAGCTGGTGCAGCGCAAGCTGATCGCGACCAGCCGCGCCAATCTGCAGAACCAGTCGCGGGTCCACGGCGCGGTGCTCGCGATGCTCGCCGCGACCACCTTCGAGCACCTGATCGCGGTGGTGACCGAGGAGCTGACGCTGCTGCTCGACATCGATGCGGTCGGCTTGTGCGTCGAGGCCGGGCAAGGCAAGGCCATGCGCTCGATCGGCGCCAAGCATCCGGCGCTCGCCGCCGGGGTGCAGGTGCTCGAGGCCGGCTCGGTCGACGATCTGCTGGGGCCGAGCCATGCCGTGCTGCTGCGCTCCGACGTGGTCGGCGATCCGGCGCTGTTCGGCGCGTCGGCCGCCGGGCTGGTGCGCTCGGACGCGCTGGTGCGGCTGCGCGTCAGCTCGGCCGCGCCGGTCGGGCTGCTGGCGCTCGGCGCGCGCAAGCCGGGCGTGTTCCATCCGGGCCAGGGCACCGAGCTGCTGGTCTTCCTCGCCCAGGTGATCGAGCAGTCGATCCGGGCATGGCTCGACCTGCCCGATTGAGCTTGCGGCCGGGCTCGACACGGGGCTCGAAACTGGGCGCGCCCGCCGCCATCGGCTTCGCGGGCGATCAAGCGGTCGTCCAAGCCTGCGTTGCCTGGCTCGACTGGCTGACCCACGAGAAGCGCGCCTCGCCGCATTCGGTCGACGGCTACGGCCGCGACCTCGCCGCCTTCCTAAGGTTCCTGCAGGAGCATCTCGGCCACCTGCCGGGCCTCGACGATCTCGCCGCGCTGGTGCCGGCCGATTTCCGCGCCTATCTGGCGCAGCGCTTCGGCGAGGGCCTGGCGCGCAGCTCGGCGGCGCGCGCGCTGTCGGCCCTGCGCGGCTTCTTCCGCTTCGTCGATCGGCGCGGCCTGTGCAGCAACGCCGCGCTCGGCACGGTGCGGACGCCGCGCCTGCCCAAATCGGTGCCCAAGGCGCTGACCGAGGACGAGGCGGCGCACAGTCTCGAGACCGTCGCGGCGCTGGCGCTGCATCCCTGGATGGGCAAGCGCGACCTCGCGCTGCTGACCCTGCTCTATGGCTGCGGGCTGCGCCTCGGCGAGGCGCTCGGCCTGACCCGCGGCGAGGCGCCGCGCGGCGACAGCCTCGTGGTCACCGGCAAGGGCAACAAGCAGCGCGTGGTCCCGGTGCTGCCGATCGTGCGCGCGGCGCTCGACGATTATCTCGCGGAGTGCCCGTGGCGACTCGAAGCCGGCGCACCGCTGTTCGTCGGTGCGCGCGGCGGCGCGCTCAACCCCGGCGTGGTGCAGCGTCAGGTGCGCCGGCTGCGCGCCGCGCTCGGCCTGCCCGAGACCGCGACGCCGCACGCGCTGCGCCACAGCTTCGCCACCCACCTGCTGGCCAGCGGCGGCGATCTGCGCTCGATCCAGGAGCTGCTCGGCCACGCCTCGCTGTCGACCACCCAGCGCTACACCACGGTCGACGCGACGCGCCTGATGGAAGTGCACCGCGCCGCCCATCCGCGCGCGCGGGTGTGAGGAACGGCTAACCGGTCGGCGCGGGCATGAGATCGAGCCGACGCTCGATGCGGTCGACCCGGTCGTCCAAACGATCGAGGCGTCGCGACAGGCTGGCGCACGTTTCCTCGATCAATCCGAGCCGAGTCTTCACCTCATGCATATCCTCGCGGAGACCGTCGACGGCCCCGCGAATATAGCGAAGATGCTCAATGAGCAGGTTTTGGGGCTCTTCAGCCATAGATTGCATATAGCAGACGCGCGACCATGCGACAATGAGGCGACGTCGCGACTCACGAGGGGAGCCCATGCAGCGCAGCGAACACCGCATCCTGACCACGCACACCGGCAGCTTGCCGCGGCCGGCCGAGCTGGTGCGACTCTATGCCGAACGGGCGCAGGGCAAGACAGTCGACGCGGCCGAGATCGCGCGGGCCGGCCACGCGGCGATGCGGCGCGTGATCGACCAGCAGCTCGCGGCCGGGATCGACGTCGGCAACAACGGCGAGCAGCAGCGCGAGGCGTTCTTCCTCTATGTGCGCGACCGGATGAGCGGCTTCGGCGGTCGCTGGAAGCGCTGGCCCCAAGCCGACGTGGTGCGCTATCCGCTGTTCCGCCAGGCGCGCGACGCGCAGCTGGCCGGGCGGATCGCCGTCAGCAACATGGATCCACCCAAGGCGATCGGCGAGATCCGCTATCTCGACCGCGCGCTGGTCGAGGCCGAGTGCGATGACTTCCGCGCCGCGCTGGCGGCGCTCGAGCGCGGCTTCGCCGAGCCGTTCGTCACCGCGCCGTCGCCCGGAATCATCGCCGCGGCGGTGCTCAACGAACATTATGCGAGCGAGGACGCCTATCTGGCCGCGCTCGGCGACGCCCTCAAGGTCGAGTACGAGACCATCGTGGCGTGCGGCTTCCTGCTCCAGCTCGATTGTCCCGATCTCGCGCTCGAGCGGCACGTCTCCTACCAGGATCGGCCGCTCGCCGATTTCCTCGGCTTCGTCGAGCGGGTGGTCGCGACGCTCAACCGTGCGCTGGTCGAAATCCCACGCGAGCGGGTCCGGCTGCATGTCTGCTGGGGCAATTACGAGGCGCCGCACGATTGCGACGTGCCGCTGGCCGACATCATGCCGATCCTCAGGCAGGCCAAGGTCGGCGGCTTCGTGCTGCCGTTCGCCAACCCGCGCCATACCCACGAATATCGCTGCCTGGCGGGCGCGCTCGACGACGACCAGGTGATCGTCGCCGGCGTAATCGACACCTTGACCAACTTCGTCGAGCATCCCGAGGTCGTGGCCGAGCGGATCGAGAACGTCGCCCGCGTGGTCGGTGATCCGCGGCGCGTGCTGGCCGGCACCGATTGCGGCTTCGACACCTCGGCCGGCATGGGCCGGGTTACCGAGGACGTGGTGTGGGCCAAGCTCGCCGCGTTGAGCGAAGGCGCGCGGCTGGCCAGCGACCGGCTGTTTTAGAGCGCCTTTACGCCGATCGGAGCCATCACGCTCTGACCGTCATGGCCGGCCTCGTGCCGGCCATCCACGACTTTGCATCCGCGATGCCGTCGCGCCCGACCAAGATCGCCGGTCGGCGAGAAAGACGTGGATGCTCGGGACAAGCCCGAGCATGACGGTTTGAGTGACTGAACTGCGCGCTACAAATTGAGCGTGCGTCCGGCGACCGCGAGGGCGGCTTCCTTGACGGCTTCGTTCAGGGTCGGGTGCGCGTGGCAGGTGCGCGCGATGTCCTCGGACGAGGCGCTGAACTCGATCGCGAGCGCCAGCTCGGCGATCATCGTGCCGGCGTCGGGACCGATGATGTGGCAGCCGAGCACCCGGTCGGTCTTGGCGTCGGCGATCATCTTGACCATGCCTTCGGTGTCGGCGTTGCAGCGCGCGCGCGCATTGGCGCTGAACGGGAACTTGCCGACCTTGTAGGCCACGCCGGCGGCCTTCAGCTCCTCCTCGGTCTTGCCGACCGAGGCGACCTCGGGCCAGGTATAGACCACGGCCGGGATCGCATCGTAGTTCACGTGCGGCTTCTGGCCGGCCATGAATTCGGTCGCGGCGACGCCTTCCTCCTCGGCCTTGTGCGCCAGCATCGGGCCGGCGATCACGTCGCCGATCGCGTAGATCGACGGCACCGAGGTACGGAAATGCCCGTCGGTCTTGATCCGCCCCTTGTCGTCGAAGGCGACGCCGACCTCCTTGGCGCCGAGCTTGTCGGCATAGGGGCGCCGGCCGATCGCGACCAGCACGACGTCGCACTTGATGGTCTCGGCCGCGCCGCCGGCAGCCGGCTCGACGGTGAGGGTGATGCCCTTGTTGGTCTTCTGCGCCTTGGTGACCTTGGTCGACAGCTTGAACTGGAAGCCCTGCTTGCCGAGCGCGCGCTGGAGCTGGCGACCGATCTCGGCATCGAGGCCCGGCGTGATGCGGTCGAGGAACTCGATGACGGTGACCGCCGAGCCGAGGCGGCGCCACACCGAGCCCATCTCGAGCCCGATATAACCGCCGCCGACCACGACGAAATGCTCCGGCACCTTGTCGAGGCCGAGCGCGCCGGTCGAGCTCACAATGGCCTTCTCATCGATCTCGACGCCCGGCAGCGGCGTGCTCTCCGAGCCGGTCGCGATCAGGATCGTCTTCGTGTCGATGGTCTGCGCCGCGCCGGCGCCGTTCCCCGTGGCGTTGACCGTCACCTGGGTCGGGCCGGTGATCCGGCCCTCGCCCTGGATGTGGACGACCTTGTTCTTCTTGAACAGGAAGCCGACGCCCTTGGTCAAATCGTCGACCACCTTGTCCTTGCGCGCCATCATGGTCGCGAGATCGAGCTCGACCGACTTCAGCTTGACGCCGTGCGCGGCCAGCGTGTGCTGGGCCTCCTCGTATTTCTCGGAGGATTGCAGCAGCGCCTTCGACGGGATGCAGCCGATATTGAGGCAGGTGCCGCCGAGCCGGTCGCGCTTCTCGACGCAGGCGACGCTCATGCCGAGCTGCGCCGCGCGGATCGCCGCGACGTAGCCGCCGGGGCCGCCGCCGATGACGACCAGATCGAACCGGCTGTCCGCCATCCTATTCTCCCTCGCCTCTAGAGCATGATCGGGTCAAGTTGAAGCAAGATTCTAGCGCGGAGGTCGCGGAGGAAGCGCAGAGGACGCCGAGGGTAGGTAACTCGAAACCCCGCCTTGGCGTCCTCCGCGCATCCTCTGCGTCCTCTGCGCTAAAGACTTTCTCGAGCACGATTCAGTCAGATCCGATCATGCTCTAGAGGCCGAGCAGCAGGCGCTGCGGGTCTTCGATCGCGTCCTTGACGTGGACCAGGAAGGTCACGGCCTCGCGCCCGTCGACCACGCGGTGATCGTAGGACAGCGCGAGATACATCATCGGCCGGATCTCGACCTTGTCGCCGGCCTTGTCGGACACCACCATCGGGCGCTTCTGGATCTTGTGCATGCCGAGGATGCCGCTTTGCGGCGGGTTGAGAATCGGGGTCGACATCAGCGAGCCGTAGATGCCGCCGTTCGAGATCGTGAAGGTGCCGCCCGACAGCTCGTCGAGCGCCAGCTTGCCGTCGCGCGCGCGCTTGCCGAGCTCGGCGATCTTCTTCTCGATGTCGGCGAAGCCCATCTTGTCGGCGTCGCGCACCACCGGCACCACCAGGCCCTGCGGCGTGCCGACCGCGACCCCGATGTCGTAGTAGTTCTTGTAGACCAGCTCGTCGCCGTCGATCTCGGCATTGACCGCCGGGACCTCCTTGAGGGCGTGGATGCACGCCTTCACGAACAGCGACATGAAGCCGAGCTTGACGCCGTGCTTCTTCTCGAAGGCGTCGTTGTATTGGCTGCGCAGCGCCATCACGTGGCTCATGTCCACCTCGTTGAAGGTGGTCAGCATGGCGGCGGTGTTCTGGGCCTGCTTCAGGCGCTCGGCGATGCGCTTGCGCAGCCGAGTCATGCGGACCCGCTCCTCGCGGGCGGGATCGCCGACCCGCGGTGCCGTCGGTGTGCTCGGGGCGGGGGCGCTGGGCGCGGGGGCGCTCGCGGCGGGCGCCGGCGCGGCAGCGGGCCGCTCCATGAACTGGACCACGTCGCCCTTGGTCAGGCGGCCATCCTTGCCGGACGCCGCGATCTTGGCCGGATCGAGCTGGTTCTCCTCGACGATCTTGCGGACCGCCGGCGACAGCGGCGCGGCGGCGGCCATGGCGGGCGCCGGAGCCGGTTGCGGCGCCGGCTTGGCGGCGGCCGGCGGCGGCGCAGCGGGCGCGGCCGGCTTCGCGGCGGCCGCCTTGGGCGCCGCCTTGGCGTCGCCGGCACCGTCGCCGATGCGGCCGAGCAGCGCGCCGACGCCGACATTGCTGCCCGCGGGCGCGACGATCTCGGCGAGCGTCCCGGCGGCGCTCGCGTTGACCTCGAGCGTGACCTTGTCGGTCTCGAGCTCGACCAGCGGCTCGTCGACCGCAACCGCGTCGCCGGGCGCCTTCAGCCACTTGGCCACGGTCGCCTCGGTGACCGACTCACCGAGCGTTGGAACCATGATATCCGTCGCCATGCTCAATCCCCCGCGTTAGCCGGACCCAAGGCGCGAAGCCGCGGGCCTCACGCGATGTTCAATGCCGCGTTGACCAGCTCCGCCTGCTCCTGGACGTGGCGCTTGTTGAGCCCGGTCGCGGTCGAGGCCGCGGCCCGGCGCCCGACATAGCGCGGCCGCCGCGCCTTCACGGTCAAGTTCGACAGCACCTGCTCGATCGGCCGATCGACGAAGCCCCAGGCGCCCATGTTCTCGGGCTCCTCCTGGCACCACACCACCTCGGCGTTCGGATAGCGATTGAGCTCGGCGCCGAGCGTGTTGCTCGGGAACGGATAGATCTGCTCGAGCCGCACCAGCGCGACGTTCTTGTCGGGGCGCTTGGCGCGCTCGGCCGCGAGGTCGTAATAGACCTTGCCGGTGCACAGCACGACCCGCTTGATCTGATCGTCGGGCGCGATCTTCTCGACCTCAGGCAGCACGCGATGGAACGACGACCCGTCGGCCAGGTCGGCGAGCGGCGACTGCGCCGCCTTCAGGCGCAGCAGCGATTTGGGCGTCATGACGATCAGGGGTTTGCGGAAGTTGCGCTTCATCTGCCGGCGCAGCGCGTGGAAATAATTGGCCGGCGTGGTGCAGTTGACGACCTGCATGTTGTCTTCGGCGCATAGCTGCAGATAGCGCTCGAGGCGCGCCGACGAATGCTCCGGGCCCTGGCCCTCGTAACCGTGCGGCAACAGCATCACAAGGCCCGACATGCGGAGCCACTTGGATTCGCCGGAGGAGATGAACTGGTCGACCATGACCTGGGCGCCGTTGGCGAAATCGCCGAACTGGGCCTCCCACAGCACCAGCGCGTTGGGCTCGGCGAGGCTGTAGCCGTATTCGAACCCGAGCACCGAGTTCTCGGCGAGCGGGCTGTCGATCACCTCGAAGGTCGCCTGCCCGTCCTTGAGGTGGTTGAGCGGGACGTAGCGATCCTCGTTGTCCTGGTTGACCAGCACGCTGTGGCGCTGGCTGAACGTGCCACGGCCGCTGTCCTGGCCCGACAGCCGCACCGGGATGCCTTCGGCCAGCAAGGTGCCGAAGGCCAGCGCCTCGGCGGTCGACCAGTCGAGGCCTTCGCCGGTCTCGATCATCTGCCGCTTGGCCTCGAGCTGGCGGACGATCTTGCGGTTGACGTTGAAGCCCTCGGGGACCTCGGCGAGCTTGAGCCCGACGTCGCGCAGGGTCTCGAGCTTCACGCTGGTGGAGCCGCGCCGGTCGTCGCTCGGGGCGGTCGCGAAACCCGACCACTTGCCCTCGAGCCAGTCGGCCTTGTTCGGGCGGTAGCTGCTCGCCGCCTGGAACTGCTCGTCCAGATAGGCCATGAACTTGTCGACCGCGCCGGTCGCCTCGGCTTCCGTCAAGGTGCCCTCGGCGACCAGCCGATCGGCGTAGAGCTGCCGCGTCGGCGGGTGCTCGGCGATCGTGCGGTACATGATCGGTTGGGTGAAGCCGGGCTCGTCGCCCTCGTTGTGGCCGAACCGGCGATAGCAGAACATGTCGATCACGACGTCGCGCTTGAAGCGCTGGCGGAACTCGGTGGCGATGCGCGCGACGTGCACGACCGCCTCGGGATCGTCGCCGTTGACGTGGAAGATCGGCGCCTGCACCGCCAGCGCGAGGTCCGACGGGTAGGGCGTGAAGCGCGAGAACGCCGGCGCGGTCGTGAAGCCGATCTGGTTGTTGACGATGAAATGGATGGTGCCGCCGGTGCGGTAGCCGCGCAGCTCCGACAGCGCCAGGGTCTCGGCGACCAGGCCCTGGCCGGCGAACGCGGCGTCGCCATGCATCAGCAGGCCCATCACCCGGGTGCGCTCGGTGTCCTTGCGCTGCTGCTGCTTGGCCCGCACCTTGCCGACCACCACCGGATCGACCGCCTCGAGATGCGACGGGTTGGCGGTCAGCGACAGATGCACCGTGTTGCCGTCGAACTCGCGGTCCGACGACGTGCCGAGATGGTATTTGACGTCGCCCGAGCCCTGCACGTCCTCGGGATTGGCCGAGTGGCCCTGGAACTCCGAGAAGATCGCGGCGAACGGCTTCGACATCATGTTGGCGAGCACGTTGAGCCGGCCGCGATGCGGCATGCCGACGATGATCTCCTCGAGCCCGTACTGACCACCGCGCTTGACGATCTGCTCGAGCCCCGGGATCAGCGATTCGGCGCCGTCGAGGCCGAACCGCTTGGTGCCGGTGTATTTCTTGTCGAGGAAGTGCTCGAAGCACTCGGCAGCGACCAGCTTCTCGTAGATCGCGCGCTTGCCTTCCTTGGTGAATTCGGTCTGGTTGCGGCCGGCCTCCATGCGCTCCTGCAACCACATCCGCTGGTCGGTATCCTGGATATGCATGAACTCGATGCCGACCGAACCGCAATAGGTCTCGCGCAGCTGGGCGACGATCTCGCGCACGGTGGCGATCTCGCGGCCGAGCCGGTTGGCCAGGAAAATCGGCCGGTCGAGATCGGCTTCGCTGAAGCCGTAATGGTCGGGCTGCAATTCGGGCTCGAACTTGGGCGGCTCGAGCCCGAGCGGATCGAGATTGGCGGCCAGATGGCCGCGCGTGCGATAGGCGCGGATCAGGGTGACGGCGCGGATCGAGTCGGTGCCGGCGGCGCGGATCGCCGCGTCGAGGTCGGCGCCCTTGGCGGGCGCCAGGCTCTTGGCTGCCGCGCCGTTCGTCGCGGCCTTTTCGGCCGCGCCGTTGCCGATCACGCTGGTGCGCTCGCGCGACCAACTCGCGCCTTTCAGTTCGCTCAGCACCGAGCGCTCGTCGTCGGCCATCTCGGCAAAGAACGCCGCCCAGCTCGGATCGACCGCGCCGGGGTTCTCGAGATAGCGGGCATAGAGCTCGGCGATGAACGTCGCGTTCGTGCCGTCGAGGATCGAGGTTTGATCGGTCTGGGTTGGCATCGCTGTTCAGGCGCGGGGAATGGCCCGCGCCGCTCCTTTCGAAATGCGCGTCGATCTACGCTTTGAGGCGTTCCGTCATGGTGGTGCCGAGCGCGGCCGGCGAGGTCGCGACCACGATCCCGGCCGAGCGCATCGCCTCCATCTTGTCGCCGGCGCCGCCCTTGCCGCCCGAGATGATCGCGCCGGCATGGCCCATGCGGCGGCCCGGCGGCGCGGTCACGCCGGCGATGAAGCCGACGACCGGCTTCTTGGTCTTCGAGTCCTTGAGGAACTTGGCGGCGTCCTCCTCGGCGCTGCCGCCGATCTCGCCGATCATGATGATGCCGAGCGTCTCGTCGTCCTTGAGGAACAGGTCGAGCACGTCGATGAAATTGGTGCCGTTGACCGGATCGCCGCCGATGCCGACGCAAGTCGACTGGCCGAGCCCGACCGCGGTGGTCTGCGCCACCGCCTCATAGGTGAGCGTGCCGGAGCGCGACACGATGCCGATCCTGCCGCGACGGTGGATGTGGCCCGGCATGATGCCGATCTTGCATTCGTCGGGCGTGATGACGCCCGGGCAGTTCGGCCCGATCAGCCGGGTCTTCGAGCCGGCGAGCGCGCGCTTCACCGTGATCATGTCGAGCACCGGGATGCCCTCGGTGATGCACACCACCAGCTTGAGCTTGGCGTCGATCGCCTCGAGGATCGCGTCGGCCGCGAACGGCGGCGGCACGTAGATCACCGAGGTGTCGGCTTTGGTCTTCTTGACCGCCGCCTCGACCGTGTCGAACACCGGCAGGTCGAGATGCTTGGTGCCGCCTTTGCCGGGCGTCACGCCGCCGACCATCTGGGTGCCGTAGGCGATCGCCTGCTCGGAATGGAAGGTGCCCTGGGCGCCGGTGAAGCCCTGGCAGATCACCTTGGTCTGCTTGCCGACGAGGACTGCCATCTACGCGGCCTCCTTCACGGCCTTGACCACCTTTTCGGCGGCGTCGGCCAAATTGTCGGCGGACAGGATCGGCAGGCCGGACTGCGAGAGGATTTTCTTGCCCAGCTCGACGTTGGTGCCTTCCAAACGCACCACCAGCGGCACGTTGAGGCTGACCTCGCGCGCCGCCGCGACCACGCCCTCGGCGATCACGTCGCAGCGCATGATGCCGCCGAAGATGTTGATCAGGATGCCCTCGACGTTCTTGTCCGACAGGATGATCTTGAACGCCGCCGAGACGCGCTCCTTGGTGGCGCCGCCGCCGACATCGAGGAAATTGGCAGGCGCGCTGCCATAGAGCTTGATGATGTCCATGGTCGCCATGGCGAGCCCGGCGCCGTTGACCATGCAGCCGATCTGGCCGTCGAGCTTGATGTAGTTGAGCCCGAGCTTGCCGGCCTCGAGCTCGGCCGGATCCTCCTCGTCGGCGTCGCGCAGATCCTCGATGTCCTTGTGGCGGAACAGGCCGTTGTCGTCGAAATTCATCTTGGCATCGAGCGCCAGCACGTCGCCCTTGCCGGTGACGACCAGCGGATTGATCTCGACGATCGAGGCGTCGAGCGCGACGAAGGCCTTGTACATCGCGCCCAGAAACTTGACGCAGCTGCCGATCTGGTTACCGGTCAGGCCGAGCCCGAAGGCGATCTTGCGGGCGTAGAACGCCTGCATGCCCTCGACCGGATCGATCGCCACCTTGAGGATCTTGTCGGGATGCTTCGCGGCGACCTCCTCGATCTCCATGCCGCCCTCGGTCGAGGCCATGACGGTGACTCGGCTGGTCGCGCGGTCGACCAGGATGCCGAGATAGAGCTCGCGCTTGATGTCGCAGCCCTCCTCGACATAGACCCGCTTGACCTCCTTGCCGGCCGGGCCGGTCTGGTGGGTCACCAGCTTCATGCCGAGCAGCTTCGCGGCGACGTCGCGCACCTCGTCGGTCGACTTCACGACCTTGACGCCGCCCGCCTTGCCGCGCCCGCCGGCATGGATCTGCGCCTTCACGACATAAACCGGCCCACCCAGGCCGCGCGCAACCTCGACGGCCTCGTCGGGCGTGTAGGCGACCCCGCCGCGCGGCACCGCGACGCCGTATTTGGCGAGCAGCGCCTTCGCCTGATATTCATGAATGTTCATGTATAATCCGCTTCCTCAACTGGGCGGCATTCAAGGTAAAATCAAAAGGTTGCCAATCCAATACTGCGCGGCCCAGACCTTCGACCGAGGCCTGCAACCGGACCAGCAACCGCCGTGCCGACGCCGGCTCAGCCGGCCTTCTTGTCGATCTCGACCGCCGCGTCGATCAAGCCCTTGACCGCGCCGACCGATTTGTCGAACGCGGTTTTCTCCTCGGGATTGAGCGCGATCTCGACGACCCGCTCGACGCCGCCGGCGCCCAGCACCACGGGCACGCCGACATACATGCCCTTGACCCCGTACTGGCCGTCGAGCCAGGCGGCGCACGGCAGCAGCCGCTTCTTGTCCTTGAGATAGGCCTCGGCCATCAGGATCGCCGACGAGGCCGGGGCGTAGAACGCCGAGCCGGTCTTGAGCAGCCCGACGATCTCGGCGCCGCCGTCGCGCGTGCGCTGGACGATCTTGTCGAGCTTGTCCTGGGTGGTCCACCCCATCTTGACCAGATCGGGCAGCGGAATCCCGCCGACCGCCGAATAGCGCGGCAGCGGCACCATGGTGTCGCCATGGCCGCCCAGCACGAACGCGGTGACGTCCTCGACCGACACCTTGAATTCCTCGGCGAGGAAGTAGCGGAAGCGCGCCGAGTCGAGCACGCCGGCCATGCCGACCACCTTGTTGTGGGGCAGCCCGCATTTCTCCCGCAGCATGTAGACCATGGCGTCGAGCGGATTGGTGATGCAGATCACGAAGGCGTTGGGCGCATGTTTCTTGATGCCGTCGCCGACCGCCCCCATGACCTTGCAATTGATGCCGATCAGATCGTCGCGACTCATGCCCGGCTTGCGGGCGACCCCGGCGGTCACGATGATGACGTCGGCGCCCTTGATCGCGCTGTAGTCGTTGGCGCCGACCATGGCCGAGTCGAAATCCTCGACCGGCGAACTCTGGACGATGTCGAGCGCCTTGCCCTGGGGCACGCCCTCGATGACGTCGAACAGCACGACGTCGCCGAGCTCTTTCAAGCCGACCAGGAAGGCGAGCGTGCCGCCGATATTGCCGGCGCCGATAAGGGCGATCTTGTGACGGGCCATGGGGATCCTCATGCGGGAGGGCACGGAAGGGGTTCCGGGGCGGTGCCGCGTGGCCCGTCGCGCTCCCCCAGCCGCCGGTTGTGATATTGCGAATCAGCCGTCAAGGCAAGGGGATGCCGCAGCGCAGCAGCGTTGCGCCGGGCTCTGGGCGGCGCAACCGACTCGGCCGATTTGCGTTTCTGACAAGGCACTTGCACCACGGTGTGCGGCCCTGCCGAGGAGATTTGACATGCCGATTGGTCGGGTTGCCGGATTGATGTTGCTCGCGGTCGGGGTCGCGCTGCTCGTGATCGGCCACGACGCCACCGACTCCTTCGGCGAGCAATTGTCCAAGACGTTCACCGGCCACTACAGCCAGGACACCGTCTGGTACCTGGTCGGCGGGATCGCCGCGCTGGTCGGCGGCGCCGCGCTGGCATTGTTCGGCGGGCGGCGCTGACGCTCGTCTACTCGGCGGCCTGGCGCGTCGGCACCGCTAGATAGTCGGCCGACTGCATCTCCATCAGCCGGCTGATCGTGCGCTTGAACTCGAACGCGCCGGTGCCCTCGGGGTAGAGCAGCTCGGGCGGCGCGGCCGCCGCCATGATGAGCTTGGTCTTCGACTCGTAAAGCGCGTCGATCAGGGTGATGAAGCGGCGCGCCTCGTTGTGCAGCGCCGGGCCGAGCTCGGGCACCTGCTCGATGATCAAAGTGTGGTAGCGCGCCGCCAGCGCCAGATAGTCGGAGGCGCCGAGCGGCTGCGCGCATAGCGCCGTGAAGCTGAAGCGCGCGACCCCCTTGGCGGCGCACGGCACGGCGACCGTGCGGCTGAGCACCTCGACCGCCTCTGCCTTGCAGTCGGCATCGTCGGTCAGATCGGACCAGGCGTGGGCGATCGCTTGATCGGCGGCCGGCCCGAGCGGCGCGTAATAGACCGGCCGGCCGGCCAGCCGCGCCAGGCGGTAATCGACCGTGCCGTCGAGATTGAGCACGTCGACCTCGCGCTTGATCAGCGCGATGAAGGGCTCGAAGCGGTCGCGCTGCAGCCCGTCCTTGTAGAGCTCGTCGGGCGCGAAGTTCGAGGTCGCGACGATCACGACGCCGAGCTCGATCATAGTCTGAAACAGGCGGCCGAGGATCATCGCGTCGGCGATGTTGTTGACCACGAACTCGTCGAAGCACAGCAACCAGGCCTGATCGGCGATCTCGGCCGCGACATGGACCAGCGGATCGCTCTGCTGGCCCTTGGTCGCCAGGCGCTGGGCATGCAGCCGTTGATGCACCTCGGCCATGAAGGCATGGAAATGGACGCGCCGCTTGCGCTCGACCGGCGCGCCGGCGAAGAACAGGTCCATCAGCATCGACTTGCCGCGCCCGACCGAGCCGTGGATGTAGAGCCCGCGCGGCGGCTCGCGCCGGCGGTCGCGCTTCAGCAGGCTGCGCCAACTCGGCGGCTCGGAGTGCGGCCGGTAGCCGCCAAGCCGATGGTGCAGCGCGTCGAGCTGCTCGACGACGCGGAGCTGGGCAGGATCCGGCCGGACCCGGCCCTGCGCGACCAGCGCGCGATAGCGTGGCAGCGGCCCGGCGACCGAGACGCTGTCGCTGTCTTCCAGATCCACGGCCAATTGGGTCGCCTGCCGCCCTTCGCCTCATTCCACGCCGGTCGTCGCGCTCGGTCGTTTTGATAAGATCACGGCCGGGCAGCCGTCAACCGCAGGAGGCCATGATGGACGAAGACCGCTTCAATATGGAAGTCCGCAAATTTCTGAAAATTGTCGGCATCACCAGCCAGCGCGAGATCGAGAAGGCGGTTCGCGCGGCCTTCGAGGCGAAGCGCCTGACCGGCCGGGAGACATTGTCGGCCAAGGTTTTGCTGACCGTCGAGCCGCTCGGCCTGTCGCATGTCATCGAGGGCGACATCACGCTGGGTTGAGGATTCCGAGCCGATGGCCATACCATCTCCCTTACCCGGGTGCGCAGCGCCCGCAATTTGATCTATAATGGAAGTTCTGGTGCGGGAAACCTTGGGGGGAGGTTGGACCGTGAAGACGCCGAAAGTGACGCTCGAGGACTGCTTTCTGCCGGCGACCAAAACGACGACCGGCAAGACGACCGGCATCGTCTGGCGCGTCGTCGACCTGTTCGAAGGTCGGGACGGCATCCCTTATGCGCGTCTGGTCAATACCAACGATCGCAGCCTGGTGAAGACCGTCGCCACCGAAGCCCTGCTCGACCGCACCCTGTTCCGCCCGACCTGAGGGTCGGCCTTTAGAGCTCGAGCGGCACATTGTCGATCAGCCGCACCCCGCCGAGGCGCGCCGCCGCCACCACACGGCATCGTCCGACCGCCCGCGCAACCGACACCAGCGAGTCGGCATCGACGACCGCGACATAGTCGACCGAGCCGAAGCCGGCCGCGATCAGCGCGTCGATCGCCTCGGTGCATGCGGCCTCGACCGATTCAGGCGCCGACCGCAGCCGGCTCGCCAGCGCCGCCAGCACCCCGTTGAGGCGCCGTGCGACAACGAGCTCGGCTTCGCTCAACCTCGCATTGCGCGACGACAAAGCGAGACCGTGCGCGTCGCGCACGGTCGGCACGGCGGCGATCTCGACATCGACATCGAGATCGCGCACCAGCCGGCGGATCACCTGAAGCTGCTGATAGTCCTTCTCGCCGAACAGCGCGATCTGCGGCCGCGTCTGCAGCAGCAGCTTGAGCACGACGGTCGCAACGCCGGTGAAATGGCCCGGCCGCAACGCGCCCTCCAGCCCGCCGGTCAGCGCGCCGTCGAGCGACACCGACGTGGCGAAACCGGCCGGATACATCGCGGCGCCATCGGGCATATAGAGGAGATCGACACCGGCCCGCGCGAGCAGACGCTGGTCGGCGGCCTCCTGGCGCGGGTAGCGGGCGAAATCCTCGGCTGGACCGAACTGCTTGGGATTGACGAACAGGCTGACCACGACGCGCTCGGCGGCGCGCCGGCCGGACGCGACCAGCGCCAGGTGGCCGTCATGCAACGCGCCCATGGTCGGCACCAGGGCGATCCGCTCGCCGGCGGCGCGCCACGCCGCGACGACGGCGCGCAGCGCCGCGACATCGCGCACCACCGGCACCCCATCATCGACCATCGCGCACTCCCGAGACCGGCCCCACGGCGCACCCGGCGCCGGGATCCAGAGGCCGTGACCCAGAGATCGGTCGGCGCGACGCCGTGCGCCAGCCGATCATGCCGCGACCTGGCGTCGCGCGCGAGCGCGCGGAATAAATCCATGGCGCGAGCGCGCGGAATAAACCCATGGCGCGAGCGCGCGGAATAAACCCACGGCGCGAGCGACGGGAATAACCCGGCGGCTCGACCGGTCTATGGCGTGATCCCATGGTCCGGAGCATACCCATGAAACCCACCCTGATCGCGGCCTGCGCCGCGCTGCTGCTGTCGAGCGCGGCGGCCTGGGCGTTCCCCAGCCGCGATTCGGCGGCTGCCGATCCGACCTACCGCGCCGCGATCCAGCTGATCGACGGGCAGCGCTTCGCCGAGGCGATCAAGCTGCTCAAGCAGGTGGTCGCGCACGATCCGACCCGCGCCGACGCCTACAGCGAGCTCGGCTTCGCGTCCCGCAAGCTCGGCGATTACGGCGCTGCGCTGGCCTATTATCGCATCGCGCTGCAGCTCGATCCACGCCATCTCGGCGCCACCGAATATCTCGGCGAGCTCTATGCCGAGTCGGGCGACCTGACGAACGCCGAGGCGCAGCTCGCGCGCGTCGCCGAGATCTGCCACGGCGCATGCGAGGCCTTCACGGACCTCGAGTCGGCGATCCGGCGCCACCAGCCGCGCCAGGCCGGCGGCTGATCCGAACACCGGCTCCCCGAACTCTCGTCCCCGAGCACCGCCTTCGTCCCGCGCGAAGGCCGGCGCAGGCATTTGCGCATTGTCGCGCGTGGTCGACACGGTCACGGTCGCGCGCATGTCGGTCGCCCTCGTCATCGCGCTCACCTTCCTGCTCGCCGGCCTGGTCAAGGGCGTCATCGGGCTCGGCCTGCCGACGGTCGCGGTCGGGCTGCTCAGCCTCGTGATGAAGCCGGCGCAGGCGGCCGCCCTGCTGGTCGTGCCGTCGCTGGTCACCAATGTCTGGCAGCTGCTCGCCGGACCGCGCTTCGGCGCCCTGCTGCGCCGCCTGTCGGGCATGATGCTCGGCATCTGCGTCGGCACCGCGGCGGGCGCCGGCTGGCTGACCGGCGGCGACAGCGGCCGCGCGACCGGGCTGCTCGGCATCGCCTTGATGATCTATGCCGCGGCCGGGCTGGCGACCCTCCGGCTGGCGGTGCCGCCGCGCGCCGAGCGCTTCCTGTCGCCGCTGGTCGGCGCGACCACCGGGCTGGTCAGCGCGGCGACCGGCGTGTTCGTGCTGCCGGCCGTGCCCTATCTGCAGGCGCTCGGTCTCGACCGCGAGGATCTCGTGCAGGCGCTCGGCCTGTCCTTCACGGTCTCGACCCTGGCGCTCGCCTTCGTACTGGCGCGCGACGGCGCCTTGGAGCTGTCGAGCGCCGGCGCCTCGCTGCTCGCGCTCGCCCCGGCGCTCGCCGGCATGCTGCTCGGCCAGTGGCTGCGGGCGCGCGCGAGCCCGCGCGTGTTTCGCATCTGCTTCTTCGTCGGCCTGCTCGCGCTGGGCGGCCACCTGGCGCTGCGCGCGGCGCTCTGACGCGTCGAAGCAAAAAGCGGTTCACCACAGAAACACAAAGGAAGGTCTTAACGCGGAGGGCGCGGAGGGTTCGCGGGGGAC
>Ga0302324_100012596_pt1 | contig 17233 bp, 13 predicted proteins | sample Palsa_T0_1_FD_201949 | JGI IMG/M metagenome (GOLD analysis project Ga0302324, IMG submission 201949) | Peat permafrost microbial communities from Stordalen Mire near Abisko, Sweden - Palsa_T0_1 | ecosystem: Environmental > Terrestrial > Soil > Palsa > Peat permafrost | place: Sweden: Abisko...
AACTATCCGAGTGAGACCCCGGCGAAATTCGCGCCGGTCAATTCGAGCTTCGATTACACCCGGCGCGACGTCATGATCGCGATGCGCGACGGCGTGAAACTGCATACGGTTGTGCTGGTCCCAAAGGGCGCCTCACGAGCTCCCATCCTGCTCACGCGCACGCCTTACAACGCGGATGAGCTAACTGGCCATTCGCAGAGCTCACATTTGGGTCCCCTTCTGAAGGGCTCCGACAGCTCGCTGCTGAACGGCTACGACAATCCGCTCGAAGTCATTCTGGAGGGCGGCTACATTCGCGTGGTGCAGGACGTCCGCGGCAAATACAAATCCGAAGGTGACTACGTGATGAACCGGCCGCTTTCGGGCCCGCTGAATCCGACGCCGGTCGACCACTCGACCGATACCTACGACACCGTCGACTGGCTGGTAAAGAACACGCCGGAATCCAACGGCAAGGTTGGCATTCTTGGAATCTCGTACGATGGTTTCCTGCCGCTGATGGCGCTGATCAACCCGCATCCAGCGCTGAAGGTTTCCGTGCCCATGAATCCGATGGTCGACGGCTGGATGGGTGACGACTGGTTCCACAACGGAGCGTTTCGCCAGCAAAACCTGCCTTACATCTATGAGCAGGTTGCGACCCGCGCGAATGAAGCCAAGTGGTGGACCAGCCACCATGACGACTTCAACATGTACCTGGAAGCCGGATCGGCCGGCGAACTCGCCCAGCGCCGCGGCATGGAAGTAATCGGCTTCTGGCGCAAGATTCTGGCCCACCCGGCTTACGACGAGTTCTGGCGTGAGCAGGCGATGGACCGGGTGCTGGCCGCCCGGCCGCCGCAAATTCCCGTAATGCTCGTGCACAGCCTGTGGGACCAGGAGGACATTTACGGCGCCATGGCGGTTTACAAAGCCATTGGGGCGAAGAGCAACGTATTTCTGGTGATGGGGCCCTGGCACCATGGGCAGGAAATCATGGATGGCGGCAGCCTGGGCGCGCTGAAGTTCCCCATGGACACAGCGCTTTATTTCCGTCAGCATATTCTGCGTCCGTTTCTTGACGAGTACCTGAAGGACGCGGCTCCCAAGTCGGGCATAGCCAAAGTCACGGCATACGAAACCGGCGGCAACCGTTGGCAGCAGCTCGACTCTTGGCCAGGCGCGCCGCAGCCTTCGCGACTCTACCTGGCACAATCCGGCAAGACCGCTTTTGACGCGGGGGACAGCGGTTTCGATGAGTACATCTCCGATCCGGCGAAACCGGTGCCTTTCCGCACGCGGCCGATCCAACCGACCGGCTACGGAACCTGCGCGCAGTGGGCGTGCTGGCTGGTGGACGATCAGCGCGAATCATCAGGCCGGCCGGACGTGGCTGTGTGGACTTCTGAAGTGCTGACCGAACCATTGAAGATCGCCGGCCAGCCGATGGTGAACCTGACGGCCTCCACCAGCGGCACCGATTCGGACTGGGTGGTGAAGCTGATCGACGTTTATCCGGATGAAGTCGCGGGTCAGCCGCGGATGGGAGGCTACCAGCTGATGGTTTCGGCCGATATTTTCCGCGGCCGCTACCGCGAGGGCTTCGAGACCGCCAAAGCGATTGAGCCGAACAAGCCTCTGCCTTACCGATTTGCACTGCCGACGGCCAATCATGTTTTTCTAAAAGGCCACCGCTTGATGGTGCAGGTGCAATCGGCGTGGTTTCCGCTGTACGACCGTAACCCGCAAACGTTCGTGCCGAATATTTTTTGGGCCAAGCCGGAGGATTTCAAAAAGGCGACCCAGCGGATCTACCACTCCAGCTACATCGAACTGCCTACGGCTAGACTATGACGCCCCGGATCGCCAGGACTACTTTTTGTCGGGAAGCGCGAACACGTACAGGGCGTTGCCCGTCGCCGGATAGTGCAATTCGTTTGCCACCACGGCCGGCACTCCGCGCGGGCTGCCTCCGCCGTTGCTCGTGGTTACGGCCAGGTACTGCCTGCCACCCGCGGTGAATGTCAGCGGGAAGCCTTGCACCGCGGCCGGAAGCCGCGTCTCCCACAGAATGCGGCCGGTGCCTGCGTCGAAGGCGCGGAACATTCGATCCAGGTCGCCTGCGAACGCCACGCCTCCCGCGGTGGAAACTACGCCGGTCAGGAACGGCGCGCGTTGTTCGTATTTCCAGATCTCGCGCAGGGTCCGCACATCGTACGCCGCCAGCTTGCCGACGTTGCCGTTCGACCCCGGCATCTCATAGAAGCGCCGCAGAGCGCCGTTGCCGCTTCCGCCCCCGGCGATTTTTTCGACCGCCTGCCCGTTCATCGCCAGGCAGCTCTGGCTTAACGGAATGATCAGCCGATTGCCCGGCGGATAGTAGCTCATCGACGGCCAGTTCTTGCCGCCCTCCGTCGACGGACACGCCATCACCCACTCTCCCACGCGCTGCTCCACGATATCGTTGCGATAGTGCGGCTCGCCGGTGCGCGCATCGATGGCATCGTACACGTTCTGGAACACCATTTCCTTGTGATCCAGATACTTTCCTGTCTTGCGGTCGAGCTTCCATAGGATGCCCGCCTTGCCCGCGCTGAAAACCAAATTCCGGCCTTGATCGTCCACCAGCACCCGTTCGAAAACTTCGTCCAAGTCCAACGTCTCGCCCGGCGCGTAACTGTGGTACCAGGCCAGCTTTCCGGTATCGGCATTCAGCGCCAGCGTGGAGTTGGCATACAACGTCGCGCCGTTTCCCGAGCCGCGGCTCACCCTCATCCACGGTTTGGCTTGCGCCGTTCCCCAGTAAGTCAGGTTCAGGTCCGGATCGTAGCTTCCGGTAATCCAAGTCTCCACGCCCGCCCGGAACGTATTCGCGAGCCCTCCCCAGGTATCGCCCCCGGGTTCGCCTTCCAGCGCCACGGTTCGAAAGCGCCACACTTCTTTACCGGTCTCGGCGTCATAAGCGCTGATGAAGCATTTCTCTTCGCGATACGTCGCGCAGGAATCGCGGCCCAATCCTTGAATCACGAGGCCGTTTACTACGATCGGGCCGCTCGAAGCTGCGTACTCTCCTTTGGAGCGGTCGCCGATGGTGGTGTCCCAAACCGTCTTGCCGGTCCGGGCATCGAAGGCCATCAAATGCGCTTCGCCGGTGGCTGCGAAAATCTTGTCGCCGTAGATCGCGATGCCTCGCATGGCGGGGGCATTGGAAGTGGAGCCGTAACGATTCTCCCAGATCAATTCGCCCGTCTTCGCATCCAATGCTTGCAGCACCATGCCTGCGTTATTCACGTAAAGCACGCCGTTGTGAACCAGGGGGGCAGGCTGGTTTCCGTTGCTCGCGCCCTCCTGCATGGCCCAACTACACACCAGACGCAGCTCGTTGACGTTCTGCGTGGTGATCTGGTTAAGCGGGCTGTAATAGGTGGCGTGATAGTCGCGCCGAATCATGAGCCAGTCGCCTGGATCGGGATTGCGCAGCATGGCGTTGGTGACCGGAACGAAATTCTTCACTTCACCCGCCACCGTGATGCCACGCGGCGCCTGCGGGCCTGGTGCGTTCTGTCTACCTTGTTCGGCGGGAGCGGCAGGAGGCGCCGCCGCGCCTGGTTGCAAATATGCCGCGCGCTGTCCGGACGCCACCCCGCGGATCGCAACGCTCGATTCCGCGGTAAGCGTTCGATCGCTTGGCCGCGCGCCGTTCGCGTCCAGGATGAACGCCGCGAGATTGATGTAGGCCTGGTCCGGAAGCGACCCGGTGGCGCCGGGCGGCATGGTGGCCCGCATGAAACCGATCAAGTCGCTTGCGGTCTTGTCGCCCCATTGAGCCATGAAATTCGCGCCGGCCAGTTGCGGTCCTTCGCGTCCCGAAAGATCCGGCGCATGGCAGGCTGCGCAGTTGGCTTGATACGCCGCGCGCCCCGCCGAGGCTTGTTCGGCTGTGTATGGCGCCGCCATCATCGCGGCACACGCGGAAATAACCGCGGCCCCCAGAGTGGTTCGAGTTTTCAATGCTAACTCCAATGTTCGCGCTTTTCTCGGAAGCACGAGTGCCCCCGTCGCGTAGCTTACCAGATGCGGCGGAAGTGATAGGCCGTATGTAGGACAGGTCGGCCGGGCCGGAGCAGTCGCTAGCGCGCGGTGCTACGCTGGCTGTTTATGCAGTTGTCGGAAATCTTCCTGGGCCAGGGCGAGCCGCGGTTCACGGATCTGTTGCGTGGCATCTCCATCGGCAAGCTGAAGACGTATCAGCTTTACGACCGCATGAAAGTCCGCCTTCATCTGGCAAAGCTGAATTCGGAGAACCTTCGCAAGGCCGCGCCGAAATTTTGGGCCAGACTCGGCGAGAGGGACGAGGATTTTGCGAGCGAGCTGGCGCAGGCCATTCTGGTCTCGCATCTGGACATGATCAAGGCGGTGATCGACGATCTCGGGATTCCCAATCAGGACGGTTTTTTCGACAAAGACATCGACGGCTCGAAATATTTTACCGACGGTTGGCAGACGCGGTCCTATGAAAAATTCAAGGACCTCTATCCGCCGCAAGTGCTGCTGTTTTACATCAACCATCTGGCGTGGGAGTTGGCGAAGAGCGAGCAGGTGTTTCAGGTACCGGTGTAGTTCCGAGACAGAACATGAGTCGGGAATTTTTTGATGCGATTCGCGCGGGTGATCGCGGCAAGGTGGAGGAACTGCTGGGGGCCAATCCGGGATTGCTGGGCGCGAAAGACGAGAGGGGTCTGGGCGCATACACAGCCGCGAAGTATTCAGGGCGCAACGAGATTGCCGCGCTGTTGCTGGAAAGGGGCGTGGAGCTGGACGTGTTCGCCGCGTGCCTGGCGGGCGCGCGGGAACGGGTGGCTGAACTGATCGGCCAGCAGCCTGACTTAATCAAGTCCTACAGCCATGACGGCTGGACGCCGCTGCATTTGGCGTGCTTCTTTGGGCATCCAGCGCTCGCGGAAATACTAATCGCGCAAGGATCGGATGTGAACGCGCGATCTCGGAATCCAATGCGAAATGCGCCGCTTCACGCTGCGGTCGCCGGGCGGAATCGGGAGGCCGTGCGCATGCTGCTGGAACACGGCGCCGATGTCAACGCGCGCCAGGAAGGCGGATGGACGGCGCTGCACTCCGCGTCGCAAAATGGGGACGTGGAGATGGTGCGGCTGCTCATCACTGCCGGCGCGGATGTACAGATGCGAGCCGCGAACCAGCAGAACGCGATGGACCTGGCGTTGACCAAAGGCCATCCGGCCGTAGTGGAAGTGCTGGAAGCGTACGCCCAATAATCAAACAAGAGTGGTCGAAGAACAAATCCAACAGTTGCAGTCGTCCGCGCTGGCTCGGATCGAAGAAGCGAAAGATCTGGACGCGCTGGAGCAGGTGCGCGTGGACGTGCTGGGGCGCAAGGGATCGCTCGCGCAGTTCAGCGTCGGAAAACTCGCGCCGGAGGAGCGCGCGAAGGCGGGCAAGGCTCTCAACGCGGCGAAACGGGCGCTGGAGAATGCGTTTGAAACAAGAAGGCAGGCGTTTGCGGCCGAAGCGCTCGACACCCGGCTGAAGCAGGAATGGCTGGATCTGACACGGCCCGCTCCGGGCCCTCGGCCGGGCAGCCTGCATCCGGTGACCATCGTCCAAAACGAGATCGAAGATCTCTTCACTTCGCTCGGGTTCGCGGTGCTGGATGGTCCGGAAGTGGAAACCGAATATCACAACTTCGATGCGCTCAACATCCCGCGCGAACATCCGGCGCGCGATATGCAGGACACGTTCTGGCTCAGCAATGGCCATCTGTTGCGCACGCACACGTCGCCCGTGCAAGTGCGCGGCATGGAGAAGCTGGGGCCGCCGCTGCGCATGATCGCGCCCGGCCGCGTGTTCCGCAACGAAGAAGTGGACGCGTCGCACGAGCACACGTTTTATCAACTGGAAGGCATGATGGTGGATCGCAACGTGTCGGTGGCGCACCTGATCTATTTCATGAAGACGCTGCTGAGCGCGATCTTTCATCGCGAAGCGGTGGTGCGGCTGCGTCCGGGCTATTTCCCGTTCGTTGAGCCGGGCTTCGAGCTGGACATTCGCTGCCTGATTTGCGACGGGGTTGGTTGTCCAGTGTGCAAGCAGAGCGGCTGGGTGGAGCTCCTTCCTTGCGGCCTGGTGCATCCGAACGTGCTGCGGATGAGCGGCATCGATCCGGATGAGTGGGGCGGTTTCGCGTTCGGGCTGGGGCTGACGCGCCTGGCCATGATGCGCTACGGGATCGATGATATTCGCCTGTTTGCGAGCGGCGACTTGAGGTTCCTGCGGCAATTCTAACCGATGAATTTCTCCTACAACTGGATTCGCGAATTGGTTCCCGGCTTGGAGACCGAGCCCGAGGAGTTGATGCGCCTGATCACGATGAAAACGGCCGAATGCGAAGGGTTGGAGCAGATTGAGGCGGACGCGATCATCGAGGTAGACAACAAGTCGCTGACGCATCGGCCCGATTTGTGGGGGCATCTCGGAATGGCGCGCGAGGTAGCGGCCATCACCGGGAAGAAGCTGCGCGATCCGGTTAAGCTGGATCTGCTCCCAAAAGGCCAAGCTCCGATCGGAATCGAGATCGAAGATTTCGCTCTGTGCCCGCGATATAGCGCCCTGGTTTTCGAGAACGTCACGGTGCAGCCGTCGCCAGCATGGCTTCAAGATCGCCTGGAAGCCATCGGGCTGAACGCGATCAACAACATCGTCGATATCACGAATTACGTGATGGCGGAGCTGGCGCAGCCGATGCATGCCTTCGACGCGGAAAAGCTGCATGGCTCCACGATTTTCGTTCGCAGCGCGCGCACCGGCGAACAAATCGCCGCGCTGAACGAGGAGAGCTACAATCTTGGCCCATCGAACTTGGTGATAGCCGATGCGCAGGGTCCCATCGCGCTGGCGGGCGTGATCGGCGGATTGCATAGCGCGATTGGTCCCCACACCAAGCGCATTGTGCTGGAGAGTGCGAATTTCCAGGCTGCGAGCGTGCGGAAAACATCCGTTGCGTTGAAGCTGCGCACCGATGCGTCCATGCGATTCGAAAAATCGCAAGATCCAACCAACACGGTGCAAGGCTTGGCGCGTGCTTTGGAATTGCTGGAGCAGGTCTCGCCGGGGATTCGGGTGGTTGGCGGCGTGGCAGACTCGCGGGGCGAGCTGAAAACTCCGCCTCCGATCGAGTTGAGCGTGGAGTGGTTAAAGGCCAAGCTGGGGCGCGCGCTGGAGGCGCACGAGGTGCGATCGATTCTCGAGTCGCTCGAGTTTGGCGTCGAGGAACACGCGCCCGGCCGTTTCCTGGTCTGGGTGCCGAGCTGGCGCGCGACGAAAGACATCTCGATCAAGGACGATCTACTGGAAGAGGTCGGCCGCATGGTTGGGTATGAGTCCATCACGCCGCGGGCGCCGCTGATCGAATCCGTTGTGCCGCCCGAGGATGCCTCGCGCAAATATTCGAGGCGCGTGCGCAATATGGCCGTCGCGCAGGGATTCAACGAGGTCTACAATTACTCGTTCGTCACCGAGGAAATGGCGCGGGCGTTCCACATAGACGTTGCGGAGCACGTGGGCGTCGCGAACCCGATCGCATCCGGTCAAACGCTATTGCGCGCGAGCCTGCTGCCGGCGATTCTCAAGAACATCGTCGACAACAGCCGACACCTGCACTCGTTCCGGCTATTCGAGATCGGCCGCGAGATTCATGCGCGCGGCGGGGCGCTGCCGGAAGAAGTGCCGCATTTCGCCGCCGCGATGTACGCGCGTGAGGGCGATGGCCGCGAGTCGCTATTCGAGTTGAAGCGCTTGGCCGAGTGTTTGATGGACGGATGCGAAGCGCGGCTCGCGGCAGCCCGTCCGTTCGAACATCCCGAGCGAGCGGCGATTATTTCCTGGCGTGGCGAAGACGTGGGGCGTTTGTTTGAACTGCATCCGTTGCTGGGCGTCGAGGGCCGCGCCGCGATTCTCGATCTCGATTTGACCACGATGGAAAAATTGGACGTTCGCGAACGGCGCTACCAGCCGTGGAGCCGTTTCCCTATTAGCGCATTCGATATTTCGGTGGCCGCTGGTTTGCGCGAACTGGCTGTTGATATCGAACGTCGACTGGCGGCCGCGGCTGGGAGCGATCTGGTCGAGATCGAGTTTCTACGCGAGTATACCGGCGCGCCGCTTCCACCGGATCGCAAAAGCGTGACGTTTCGTCTGACAGTTGGCGCCTCGGACCGCACCTTATCTTCGGAGGAAGTGGCCGCTATCCGTGAGCGGGTGATCGCGGCCACTGGTAAGCCGCCGGATTAGTGAACGTGCATGGGATCGCCAAAGTACCCGATGATCCGCTCGGCGCACAGCCGGCAGGCCTCCAGTTCGTCCGGATCGCGCCCTTCGCAATGCAGCAGCTGCTCGTCTCGCACGGCCATGCTGCGCCCGCAAACCCAGTCGTCGCCGTCGCGGGAGTGAATGTGGTTGAAATCGGTCAAGATGTCAGAATATCAGATCGGTTGCGGGGGCAATTCCGATGCTGATAGACTAAATCATAACCCCAAGGAGCGATACGACCATGGCGAAAGTATGTGAAGTGTGCGGGCGCGGGCCGCAGTTCGGCAACCGGATCAGCCACGCCCACAACGTCTCCAAGCGCCGCTGGAATCTGAATCTGCAGAGTGTCCGCGCGGTTGTCAACGGCGCCGCCAAGCGCATCCGAGTTTGCACCTCCTGCATCCGCAGCGGCAAAATACAAAAAGCCGGCAAAGTTGCGAAAGCCGCGTAAGATCCCTCGGCCACCCGCTGGCCGGCTAACCGATTTCCGACGCGTAGCATGAAATTCATAACGTTCCAGGGCGCGAATGCTCGTCCGCAGGCGGGCGTGTTGCTGGGCGGTCAAGTGGTGGGTTTGGCGGGCGCGGGGTTTGCGAACATGCTCTCGGTGGTCGGGAGCGGAACTGAAGGGCGCGCCAAGATCGACAATTTCGTGCGTAATCCGCCCGCCGATTCGATGTTCCCGCTGTCCTCCGTCCAGCTGCTGGCCCCGATTCCGCGGCCGCCCAAGCTGATCTGCGTGGGGCTCAATTATCGCGATCACGCAGCCGACGCACGGCAGGAGATCCCCAAGTTCCCGACCATCTTCGCGAAGTTTTCCAACGTCGTGATCGGACCGGGCCAGGCCATCGTGCTTCCGAAGAATTCGCGCAAGCCCGACTACGAGGCCGAATTCGCGTTTGTCATCGGAACGGGCGGGCGGCACATTCCGGGATACGAATGGAGGCGGCACGTCTTTGGGTACACGGCGTTCAACGACGTCAGCGCCCGCGATTTTCAAAGGGCCACTTCGCAATGGATGATCGGCAAGACGTTCGACACGTTCGCTCCCATGGGCCCGCATCTGACGAGCGCCGACGAGATCGCCGATCCGCATGTGCTGGATATCAGCCTGCGCATCGGCGGCGAAACGCTGCAGCATTCCAACACGCGCGAACTGATCTTCAAGATTCCCGAACTGGTGGCGTATCTTTCGAGCGTGGTGACGCTGGAGTCGGGCGACGTGGTGTCGACGGGAACCCCCGCGGGCGTGGGTTTTGCGCGCACGCCCCCGCGCTATTTGCGGCCGGGAGACGAAGTGGTGGTGAGCATCGAGGGAATCGGCGAACTGCGCAATCCGGTGGTCGCCGAGAGTTAAGATTTGGTCAAGAATCGCTCGTCGATTTCCACTTGATAGCCGCTCGCGAGGTGATTCGTTTCATTCGCCATGCCAACCACGGCCATCACTTCGGCCAGCATCGCGTCGGACATTCCCGCTTTGCGCGCGGCGGCGGTGTGCGAAGCGATGCAATATCCGCATTGATTGGTGGCGCTCACAGCGAGATAGATCATCTCCTTGGTAACCGCGTCCAACGCGCCCGGCGCCATGATCTCCTTGACGCTTTGCCAGGTGCGCCGCAGCGTGGCGGGATGGTGCGCCAGCGCCTTCCAGAAATTGTTGATCCAATCGGTTTTGCGCGTGGCCATGATGTCGTCATAGACCGCGCGCACCTCCGGGCTCGCGTCCGCGTATTCGATCAATCCTAGGGTCGCCATAACACTAATCATCACTCATCATCGCTAACCCTGCCGGTTCGCGTAATAATATAGGTACTCCTTCATGCAAGAAACAATTTTGGAAGGTCTCACTTTCGACGACGTGCTTCTTCAGCCGGCGCGCAGCGGAGTTCTGCCGGCGCACACCGACACGCGTACCTGTCTGACGCGGCGCATCGCGATGAATATTCCGATCGTCAGCTCGGCCATGGATACCGTCACCGAATCGCATCTCGCCATCGCGCTCGCGCAGCAGGGCGGCATCGGAATTATTCATCGCAACATGCCGGTGGACCGGCAGGCCGAGGAAGTGGATCGCGTGAAGCGCAGTGAGAGCGGGATGATCGTGGATCCGGTCACCATTGAGCCGGAGCGCAAGATCGAGGACGCGCTGGAGCTGATGAAGCACTATCGCATCTCGGGCGTGCCGGTTACTAAGAACGGCAGGCTGGTCGGAATCCTCACTAATCGCGATTTGCGCTTCGAGACCCGCCACGATCTTCCCATCTCGCAGGTGATGACGAAGGAGAACTTGATTACGGTGCCGGTGGGTACGACGCTCGAAGAAGCCGAGAAGATTCTGCACCAGCATCGCGTGGAGAAGCTTCTGGTGGTGGACGAACACTTCGCGCTGAAGGGCCTGATCACCGTCAAGGACATTCAGAAAAAGCTGAAGTATCCCAACGCGGCGAAGGATCCGCAAGGGCGGCTGCGCGTCGGCGCGGCGGTGGGAGCGGTGGGCGATTATCTGGAACGCGCCCAGGAGTTGGTGGGCAAGAAGGTGGACGTGATTGTGGTGGATTCCGCGCATGGCCACAGCGATCGCGTGATGGAAGCGGTTCGTCTGATCAAGCACGAACTGCCGGACGTGGATTTGATCGCCGGTAATGTGGCGACTTTTGAGGGCGCGCGCGATTTGATCGATCTGGGCGCGGACGGAATAAAGGTCGGCATCGGGCCGGGCTCCATCTGCACCACGCGGGTGGTCAGCGGCGCGGGCGTGCCGCAAATCACGGCAATTGCCGAGTGCTCACGCGCCACGCGCGGTTCCGGCGTCCCGCTGATTTCCGACGGCGGCATCAAGTTTTCCGGCGACATCAGCAAGGCCATCGCGGCCGGCGCCGATGCGGTGATGATCGGGAGCCTGCTGGCGGGAACCGAGGAAAGCCCGGGCGAGACCATTCTCTATCAAGGGCGCACGTTCAAGAGCTACCGCGGTATGGGTTCCATGGGCGCGATGACGCAAGGGTCATCCGACCGGTACTCGCAGGACGCGAGCGGCAAGCTGGTGCCGGAGGGCATCGAGGGCCGCGTGCCATACAAGGGTCCGCTATCGGAGATGGTCTATCAGCTGGTGGGCGGATTGAGGGCCGGCATGGGCTACTGCGGCTGCAAGAACATTCGCGAGTTGCAGGAACGCGCGAGTTTCTTGCGAGTGACGTCGGCGGGGTTGCGCGAAAGCCACGTGCACGACGTTATCATCACCAAGGAAGCGCCCAATTATCGACTCGAATAACTGAGCGCTCGGGGCGAGAGCCTGCAAATCTGCGATGCCACTTGCTCTACCTGGGACGCCGTCATGCGGGGATTGAGCGGCAGGCTGAGCACCGTGCGCGCACAGTCCTCGGCCACTGGAAAGTCCCCCGCCTTATAGCGCGCGTCAGCATACGCGGACATCAAGTGAATCGGCAGCGGATAGTGGACCGCGGTCTGCACTCCCGCCGTTTCCATGCCACGTTGCAAAACGTCGCGATCCGAGGCGCGAATCGTGTACAGGCAAAATACGTGGCGCGAATCCGGCGCTGCGAGCGGACGCGTGACCGAAGAGTCTTCGAGCAAGCGGTCGTATTCGGCGGCCAAGGCGCGGCGCGCTTCTATCCATTGTTCGAGGCGCGGCAGTTTCGCGCGCAAGATGGCGGCCTGGATGGCGGGCAGGCGGTAGTTGTAGCCCTTGAGACGCGGGCGATAACGCTGCTCCTCGCCCCAACTACGCAACAGCGCTGCGGTGCGCGCGTATTCCGGATTGTTGGTGGTGAGCATGCCACCTTCACCGGCCGCGCCGAGGTTCTTGGTGGGATAAAAACTGAAGCACCCGATATCGCCCATGCCGCCCGCGCGCCGGCCGCGATACTCCGCGCCGTGGGCCTGCGCCGCGTCTTCGATCACGATCAGCTTGTGACGCCGGGCGATTTCGAGGATCGGATCCATATCGGCGCACTGGCCGTAGAGATGCACCGGCAGAATGGCGCGCGTGCGCGGGGTGATGGCCGCCTCGATCTTGCTCGCGTCGATGTTGAAGGTGGCTGGATCGATATCGACGTAGACCGGTGTTGCGCCTGTGTAACCAATGGCCGCCACGCTCGCGTAGAACGTGAATGGAACGGTGATCACTTCGTCGCCCGGTTGCAGGCCGGCGGCGAGCAACGCCAGATGCAGCGCGCTGGTTCCGGAGTTGACCGCAACACCGTGCTGGGCGCCGCAATAACTCGCGAATTCCTCTTCGAGCGCGGTGACCTCGGGCCCGCCCACGAACTGCCCGCTTTCGAGCACGCGCGCTACCGCAGCGTCAATCTCGGTCTTGAGTTCGTGATATTCGGCGGCAAGATCAAGGAGGCGGATCATGCAGGTGTGGATCAATTAAGAAGCAGTTCAAATTTGCGAGCGACTGCTTCCCAAGAATAACATGCAGAGACCATTTCCCATGCCGTCTGGGACTGCTTGCGGCGCGCCTCCGCACAGCCGAGCAAAGCCAGGCAGCGATCGGCGAAAGCGTCGGGCGAATCCGCAAGCGCGATATTTTCTCCATCGCGAACATCTAGTCCTTCGGCCCCAATTGTAGTGGAAATCACCGGGACTTTCGCGGCCATCGCTTCATAGATTTTGAGCCGCGTACCTCCGCCGATGCGGAGCGGGACGATGGACACGGCCGATTCCCGCAGGTACGGACGAACGTCCGGCACCGTGCCGGTGACCCGGATGCGGGGGTCGACTTCGGCCAGGCGCAGAATTTCCGCCGTGGGGTTGCGGCCCACGATGGTCAGCGAACACTCTGGGCGCCGCCGTCGAATTAACGGTAGAATGTCAGTTGCGAACCAGCGGATAGCATCGATATTGGGCCGCCAATCCATGGAGCCAAGAAATACGAGATCCGTAGCGGGCCACGGCGCCTTAGGCCGAGCGGCAAAATAATCGACATCGACGCCGGTGGGCACTGCCGCAACGCCTCTGACGCCATAAAGCGATTGCATGGTCCGTGCATCACCATCGGAGACAGCCACAATTCGTTTCGCTGCCCGGCAGACGCGCTCCTCGTAGCGCAGCATGCGTTCATACTGGCCTTGAAAGTACATCTTCAGGACGAGGGTGCGCGCGTGTTCAGCATGCCGCTTCCAGATGATCGACTCCACGTTGTGCTGGAACAGGATCGCCGCGCCAGGGTCCGAAATGTTTAGGGACGAGAAAAGAAAGTCGCAAACGATCGCGTCGAATTTCTCGCTCTGAGCGAGGTGATCCACTTGCCGCCGGAGCGCGTCTGAACGGTAGCGCAGCACGGCCAAAGGGAGTTTCGAAAAATGGCTCTCACAGATCTGGCGGTAGAATCGCGGGGTGAATTGCGGTGGCGCCTGGTGCGCGATCGGATATGCTTTAGTGCAATATTCAACGCTGCGATCGAGGCCGCCGCGCGCGGAAGGCCGGTACAGCGCCGCATAGTGAATCTCATGACGCTGGTGCAGGCGCTTCAGCGTTTCGAGCGTACGAATCTGACCGCCGCGCGTGGTGGGATGGAGAAAATCCGAGTTGACCCACAGAATCCTCACGCTCGCGCGGCGACCTTTTCCGGTGCCGCGGCGCTGCTCCACAGATCGCGACGGCCAGTCAGGAACAAATCGCCCCACACTTGCAAATTCATCAGCCGCCAGATCCGATCGGTGGCGTCTTCACGCCCGGCGCGATGCCGATCGATGAGCGCTTCCACCTCGCCCCGGTCAAGATAAGCCGCCAGCAACCCATCGCGCGAACGCAACGCGGCGTAAAGCGGCTCGGCGCGCGGATCGAGTAGCCACTGCCGGAGCGGAGTCGGGAAGCCCATCTTCCGGCGGTAAATGATATCGCGCGGGAGCAAATCGCGGACTGCTTCCTTCAGGATGTACTTCTGAGCACGGCCGCGAATTTTCAGACCATCGGGGATGCGCGCGGCAAACTCCACCAGCGTGTGATCCAGGAATGGCACGCGACTTTCGATAGACGCCGCCATGCTCATTTGATCCTGCTTCATGAGCAATTCGACGAGATAGGTTTTCTGATCGGCGTAGAGGGTGCGCGCCAGTGGAGAATCTTCCGGGCGCGCGTTCCAATGGCGCATGTAGTCCTCGCAGCGGGCGCCCGCGTCGAACGCGCAATAGAAATTCTGGAGGAACAATGACTCAAAGCCCAGATCGCGGCCGAGCGGAGTGTGCCGCAGTTTACGCCGCAGCCCGGCGCTGAGGAGCGGGGAGGTCGCGGTCTGATCCTGAACCCAGCGGCGCAGCGGTTCAGGCACGATGGCGTAGGCCCGAGCCCAACGCTGGTTGAGCCTTTGCCAGCGATAGCGCTCGTAGCCGGCGAAAAGCTCGTCGCTGCCTTCGCCCGTCAGCACTACTTTTACGTGCTCTGCGGCCAGCTTCGAGACAAAGTATAGCGAGACGCTGGACGGCCAGGCGATCGGCTCATCTTCCTGCCAGATCAGCCGGGGCAGCGCGCCGAAGAAGTCGTCGATGCCAATGGTGACTTCGCGATGCTTAGTTCCGAGAGCACGGGCCACGCGCCGGGCGTGGTTCAACTCGCTGAATTGGGCCTCGGAATAACCTACCGCGAAGGTTTGCACGGGATGGGAAACCGCGTGCTGCGCGAGCGCCGCGATGGCGCTGGAATCCACGCCTCCGCTCAGGAATACGCCCAGCGGCACGTCGCTCATCAGCTGCATTTCGACGGAGTGTTCCAGTCGGCGGCGAGTCTCGGCGATCCAATCGCGCGGGTCGAGATCCTCGACAATGCCGCCTTGCGGGACATCCCAGTAGCGCTCAATGGTGAGTTCGGGATCGCCTGCGGTGTCCAGCACCAACCGGTGGCCCGGCATCAGTTTCTGGATGTTGCGAAGCAGCGTGCCATCGCCGCTGGTGTAGCCGAATGCCAGCACCTCGGGCAGCAGATCCTCATCGAGCGCCGGGGAAATTGCCGGATGCTCCAGCAGCGCCTTGATCTCGGAGGCGAACGCGAACAGCCGCCCGTCCCAGTAATAATAGAAGGGCTTGATGCCCAGCCGGTCGCGCGCGCAGAACAGTCGACTCCGGGGTGCGTCCCAGATCGCGAACGCGAACATGCCTTGAAAAAGCCGCAGGCACTCCGTACCGTGCTCCTCGAACGCATGCAAGATGGTTTCCGTGTCGGAGCGCGTTTGATAGCGGTGTCCGGCCCGCTCGAGCGCCGGACGGAGCGCGGCGTGATTGTAGATCTCGCCGTTGAAGGTGATCCAGAGCGAGCCGGTCTCGTTCGTCATCGGCTGGTGGCCGCCTTGAACGTCAATGATGCTGAGACGCCGCTGGGCCAGGTGAGCCCACGTATCGTTATAGAAGCCCAGATCGTCGGGACCGCGATGGCGGATCGCCTCAGCCATTCGCGCCAGTGTCGCGGCGTCGCCGGACCTGGGCGCTATACTCACGAATCCGGCAATTCCGCACATGACAAAGAGTGCCGAATAGCGCGTCGGCCTCTCAGGTGAGCGATAGAGACTGTTTCTATCGCTCATAAAACGGTGGTATTATGATCGATAGACAGTAGTCCTATCGCTCATGAAGTGGAACTGGCAACAACCGGACTGGCCAAACTTCACCTGGAACGAGGCTCGCCTGCGCAAGGCGGAAGAGCACTTCCTGGTAGGCACTGGTATGTTCGTTGGAACGCTCAAGCACCTCCCGCAGTCCGATAAGGAACTGCTTACGATTGAATCCATCAGCGCGGAGGCGGTGACCACCTCGGAAATCGAGGGGGAAATTCTTGACCGGGCGAGCGTACAGTCGTCGATCCGCCGCCAGCTTGGCCTTGCCACGGACAACCGGCGGGTCAGGCCCGCCGAAGAAGGGGTTTCGGAGATGATGGTTGATCTCTACCGCACTTTCGCGGAACCACTCTCCGACGAAATGCTCTTTTCCTGGCACGCGATGCTGTTTAAGGAGCGCGGCAGGCTCATCGATGTCGGCCGCTACCGAAAAGGCGCGGACGCGATGGAAATTGTTTCCGGCCCGATCCACAAGCCGAAAGTGCACTTCGAAGCGCCGCCATCGGAGAGGATACCGAAAGAGATGGCGCGGTTCATCGCTTGGTTTAATCGCACGCGGTTTAATCGCACGGCCCCTGCGGGCGGTCAGCCGCTGCCTGCGCTTACAAGAGCCGGCATCGCCCATCTTTATTTCGAGTCCATTCACCCGTTTGAGGACGGCAACGGGCGCATCGGCCGCGCCATCGCCGAGAAGGTGCTCGCGCAATCGTTCGGACAGCCGACCCTTACGGCGCTGGCGGCGACGATTCTCTCCCGGCGCAAGGGCTATTATGCCGCGCTCGAAGCCGCGAACAAAAGCAATCACGTGACGGCCTGGCTGTCCTGGTTCGCGGGCATCGCCATTGAAGCGCAGAGAAGAACGACGGCACAAGTCGAGTTCTTGATTGAAAAGAGCCGCCTGCTGGATCAATTGCGCGGGCGTATTAATTCGCGACAGGAAAAAGCTCTGCTGCGGATGCTGAGGGAAGGGCCGGAGGGCTTCAAGGGCGGCTTAAGCGCTGGAAACTACGCCAGCATCACCGGCGCCTCCCCGGCCACGGCAACGCGCGATCTTGCTGATCTCGCGGAGAAGGGGGCGTTGCTCCGCGTCGGCGAGCGGCGGCATGCGCGCTATCACCTCGCAATCGCCGCGAGGAAAGTGTCTCCCGTCATCATTGATGAGCACGGGAATCTGTGCTAGGGGTCATCGGTTGGGAGTGCGCTCAAAATGGATGAAATCAGGTAGGATGGGAATCGGAGGAATGGGTGAGTGGTTGAAACCGGCGGTCTTGAAAACCGTTAGCGGGGTAACTCGCTCGGGGGTTCGAATCCCTCTTCCTCCGCCAGATTGGGGCTGTGAATCGT
>Ga0302324_100012597_pt1 | contig 17232 bp, 14 predicted proteins | sample Palsa_T0_1_FD_201949 | JGI IMG/M metagenome (GOLD analysis project Ga0302324, IMG submission 201949) | Peat permafrost microbial communities from Stordalen Mire near Abisko, Sweden - Palsa_T0_1 | ecosystem: Environmental > Terrestrial > Soil > Palsa > Peat permafrost | place: Sweden: Abisko...
CGGCCGAGAATGTGATCGGCCGCTTTCTCGGCGAGCATGATGGTGGGCGCATTCAAATTGCCGGTGGTGATCGAGGGCATGATGGACGAGTCGACGACGCGCAGCCCCTCGAGTCCCCGGACGCGGGCCTCTCGGTCGACGACCGCCTTCGGGTCGCCGGGCGCGCCCATCTTGCAGGAGCACGAGGGGTGATACGCGCTCTCGACCTTCGCCCGCACGAAGGCGTCGATCTGCTCGTCTGTCTCAACCAGCGCCCCGGGCTGCAACTCGCGTCCGCGGTAGCGATCGAACGCCGGCTGCGCGAAGATTTCCCGCGTGAGGCGCACGCAAGCGCGCATCTCGGTCCAGTCATCGGGCTCGCTCAGGTAATTGAACAGGATCTTCGGCTTGGCGAACGGATCCGGGGAGGCGAGCCGCACCCATCCGCGGCTCTTCGAGCGCATGGGGCCGACGTGCGCCTGAAAGCCGTGCTCCTGTGCGAGCGTCGAGCCGTCGTAGGCGACGGCCATCGGCAGAAAATGGTACTGGATGTCCGGATACTCGACCCCGGGGCGGCTGCGGATGAATCCGCAGGTCTCGAAGTGATTGGTGGCACCGAGACCGTCCTTGCGCAAGATCCAGCGCGCGCCGATGAGCGCACGGCTCCACGGATTGATCGACGAGTACAGAGTGATCGGCTCCTTGCAGGCGACTTGAAAGTAAAACTCCAAGTGGTCCTGAAGATTCTCGCCGACGCCCGGCAGATCGTGAATGACCTCGATGCCGAGCGACTGCAATTCCGCCCCTGGTCCGACGCCGGAAAGCTTGAGCAGCTGCGGCGAGTTGATCGGTCCCGCGGACACGATGATCTCCTTATCGATACGCACCCGTTGAGGCTTGCCTCCGCGCACATAGCTGAGTCCGCGGGCGCGGCGTCCCTCGAACAGCACGCGGGTGGCGAGCGCATGAGTGATCACTGTCAAGTTCGGCCGGCGCAGCGCGGGACGCAAGTACGCGCGGGCGGCGCTGCAGCGCCTGCCCTCGCCCACCGTCATGTCCATGCGGCCGAAGCCCTCTTGCTGAAAGCCGTTGACGTCGGCCGTGCGTGGATAACCCGCTTGCTCGCCGGCGCCGAGCCACGCCGCGTGCAGCGGATTGCTCATCGACCCGTAGCTCGTCATGAGCTTGCCGGAGTCGCCGCGGTACCGGTCCCCACCCTCCTGTCGCCTCTCCGCGCGCTTGAAATAAGGCAACACGTCGCGGTACGCCCAGCCTTCGGCGCCTTCCTCGGACCAGCGCTCGAAATCCTGCGGATTGCCGCGGATGTAGACGAGACCGTTGATTGAAGACGAGCCGCCCAGCACCTTGCCGCGCGGGGTATGCAGCCGTCGGCCGTCGAGACGCGGCTCGGGTTCGGTGTGATAGAACCAGTTGTACTTGGCCATGTTCATCGGAATGGACAGCGCCGAGGGCATCTGAATGTAAATCGAGCCGTCGGTGCCGCCATACTCGAGCAAGAGCACACGGTCTCTCCCATCCGCGCTCAGCCGATCGGCCAGCACGCAGCCCGCCGAACCCGCTCCGACGATGACGTAGTCGAATTGTTGATCCGCCAAGATAGACTCCGATCGCCCGCCCGCGCTGCGCGCCGGCTGCCGACGATTCAATAGGGCGCGTCCACATCCTTGAGGGCCACGTAGACGCTCTTCAACTGGGTGTAATGCTCGATGGCGGCGCGCCCGTTCTCGCGGCCGAGGCCCGACATCTTCACGCCGCCGAAAGGCAGCTCGATCGGCGTGATGTTGTAATGATTGATCCAGCAGGTACCCGCCTGCAGCCGGGCGATCACGCGGTGAGCGCGCGTCAGATCGTTGGTGAAAACGCCCGCCGACAGCCCGAACTCCGTGGCATTGGCGCGCTCGATGACCTCGTCCTCGTCGTTGAATGTCAGCAGCGACATGACCGGCCCGAAGATCTCCTCGCGCACGATGGACATGTCGTCGCGGCACTCGTCGAACACCGTCGGCGCGACGAAGAAGCCCTTCGCGAGAGCCCCTTCGGTTACTCGCTGCCCCCCGACCACCGCGCGCGCTCCCTCGGCACGCCCGCGCGCAATGTAGCCGAGCACCTTCTGCATGTGCTGCTCCGACACCAAGGGCCCGACGTGCGTCTGCGGATCCATGGGATCGCCGATGCGCATCGCGTTCACCCGCTTCACCAGGCGCTCGACGAATGCCTCCTTGATGGAGGCGTGCACGAACACCCGCGTTGCATTCGAGCAGACCTGCCCCGAGGAGTAGAAGTTGCCGAGGAGCGCGCCCGAGACGGCATTGTCCAGCTTGGCATCGTCGAACACGATCAGCGGCGACTTGCCGCCGAGCTCGAGCGTTACGCTTTTCAACGTGGATGCCGCATCGCGCATCACGGCCTTGCCCGTGCCGACCTCGCCGGTGAGCGAAACTTTGCGGATATCCGGGTGACGGGTGAGCAATCGGCCGGTGTCCGCAAAGCCCTGCACGACTTGAAACACACCCGCCGGCACGCCGGCTTCGAGCAATATCTGCTCGAGCTTCACGGCGCTGAACGGCGTGATCTCGGCGGGCTTGAAGATCATCGCATTGCCGCACGCGAGCGCCGGCGCCGCCTTCCAACAGGCGATCTGCAGCGGATAGTTCCAAGCGCCGATGCCGGCGACGACCCCCAGCGGCTCCCGCCGCGTATAGCCGAACGCCTGGCTGCCCAGATCGATGTGCTCGCCGCTCAAGGATTGCGCGAGGCCCGCGAAGTACTCGAAGCAGTCCGCGCCGGACACGACGTCGACGACGAGGGTCTCCTGGAGCGGCTTGCCGGTATCGCGCGTCTCGAGCTCGGCGAGCTCCCGGTTGCGCGATCGCAAGATTTGCGCGGCTTGCCGCAGCACCCGGGCGCGCTCCGCGCCGGTCATCGTGGCCCAGCGCGTCTGACCGCGCTGGGCGGCGCGCACGGCCGCGTCGACCTCCGCCGGACCGGCGACGCTCACGTAGCCGAGCACCGCGCCGGTGGCGGGATTGATGGATGCGAAGCGCTGCGGTCCCGCCGTGCTCCCCGCGGCGGGCCGATCCGGCACATCGTCCCCCTCCTCGGGCGCGCGCCCGCCCGAGGCATGCCCTGCGTTCAACCGCCGGTCGACGAATTCCGTGAGCAGTGCGCGCGCGCTGGCGCTGTCCGCCTCGCGCCAGCCGGAAAGCGCGGCCCGCAGCCACACCCCGTCGATCATCGCGGCGATCATGGCCGCAAGACTCTGCGCCTCTTCGGGAGGGACCAGCGTCTTGAGTGAGCTCTTGAGGTTGGTGAGCGTGCGCCGCTGGTACACCGACTGCACCCGCCGCAAGCTCGGCACTTGCAGCACTTGACCCCAGAACGCGAGCCAGGCGGTGCCGGTGCGCCGGTCGAATTCCTCCGGCGCGAGATTGGCGTCGATGATGGCCTGGATACGGGCGCGCGGGGTGGCGATGTTGCGCAAGCGCGCCCGCACCTGATCGCCGACGCGCCGTGCCAGTGAACGGAACGCCGCATCCAGCAGACCGTCCTTGTCACCGAAGTAGTGCGCCACCAATCCGGGCGAAACGCCGGCCCGGCCGGCAATCCGCGCCAGCGTCGTGCCCATAAAGCCCACTTCGGCTAGGCTATCGATCGTGACTTCGATGAACTGGGATCGGCGCGGCTCCTCGAGGGGCTCACCCTTGAGGTCCATCGAGCTCGTTGATTGGTCGTTCAATTAAAGGGTCCTTGGCACGCTTGCCGCGCGTTGGAATGGACGCGCGAGCGCGCGAGCGCTTAAGATGCTGATGACGACAATTGTAGTTCTATATCAATATTTTAGGGATGTAAGGTGAGCGCTGATCACAGCCCGTTGAACGGTCATTCAAAGCCACCTCGCGCCAAACCATCATGCCGCCCGACGCCGCACCGGGTCAAGCCTTCGAAGGGGCTCCCGGGCAGGGTCTTCGCAGTCGCCCTCATCCTCCTGTTCGCGCTCGGGCTCGTGGGATCCGGAACCCCCGGGGGCGCGGCGTCGGCCGCCGATGCCGCGGGCGCCGCTCAGGGTGCAACCCCCACGCGAGGCGCCGATCCGGCGAGCTGCCGCACGGTGCGCTTCTCCGATGTGGGCTGGACGGACGTCACCTCGACCACGGCGCTCACCGCAGAGCTCCTGCGCGACATCGGCTACACCCCGAGCATCACCGTTCTCTCGGTACCCGTCACGTTCGCATCGCTCAAGAACAAGGACATCGATGTGTTCCTGGGCAACTGGATGCCGGCCGAGGCCGCGGATCGCGCACCCTACGACGCCGACGGCTCGATCTCGGTCCTCGGGCCGAATCTCTTCGGTGCCAAGTACACCCTCGCGGTGCCTGCCTACTTCTATGCGCAGGGACTGAAGGATTTCAGCGATATCCGCCGCTTCGCCGACCCGCTCAAATCTTCGATCTACGGCATCGAGCCCGGCAACGACGGCAACCGGCTGGTGCTCAAGATGCTGAAGGATAACCAGTACGGCCTCGGCGATTTCAAGCTGATCGAATCGAGCGAACAGGGGATGCTCGCGCAAGTCGAGCGCGCCTACCGCAACAAGCAGCCCATCGTGTTTCTCGCATGGGAGCCGCATCCCATGAATATGCGCTTCGACATCAAGTATCTGAGCGGCGGCGATGCCGTGTTCGGCGCGAACTACGGCGGAGCCACCGTTTACACGGTCACGCGCAAGGGCTACGCCGGCGAGTGCCCGAACGTCGGCCGCCTGCTCGACAATCTCAAATTCACGCTGCGCGGCGAGAGCGAAATGATGGCGGCTATTCTCGATCGGCACGAGCAGCCGGCCATCGCTGCGGGCGCCTGGTTGAAGTCGCACTCCGACGTCGCCAAGACCTGGCTCGAGGGCGTGCGCACCTTCGATGGACGACGCGCTTACGATGCCCTCGCGCAGGACTCCCATCAGCACACCGGCGGCTTCGAGGACTGGGTGGTGAGCCACAAGATTCCCGTGGGCGACGCCATGACGGTCGCGATCGACTGGATCAAGGCGCATGGCACGCTCTTTTTCGACGGCATCTCGATCGTCGTTCGCGGCACCGTCGACGGCGTGACGACGCTGCTGCGCGTACTGCCCTCCCCGTTCCTGATCGCGCTCGTGGGCGTGCTCGCCTGGGTCCTGCGCCGCTCGTGGTCCCTGACGGTGTTCGTCGTGCTGGCGCTCTTGTTCATCCTCAATCAGGGCTACTGGGACGCGACGCTCGAGACGCTCTCGCTGGTCGTGGTAGCGACGCTCGCCTGCGCACTCATCGGCGTGCCGCTCGGAATCGCGGCGGCGCATCGTCCGCGGCTCTACGCCGGGCTCCGTCCCGTGCTCGATCTGATGCAGACGCTGCCGACGTTCGTGTATCTCATCCCCACCTTGGTGCTGTTCGGGCTGGGCGTGGTCCCCGGCCTCATCTCCACCGTGATCTTCGCCCTGCCCGCGCCGATCCGTCTCACGCATCTCGGGATCTCCTCGGTTCCCAAACCCCTCATCGAGGCCGGCGAGGCGTTCGGGGCAACACCCCTGCAGCTTCTCTGGAAGGTCGAGCTGCCGAGCGCGGCCGGCACCATCATTGCCGGCATTACCCAATGCATCATGCTGAGCCTCTCCATGGTGGTCATCGCAGCGCTCGTGGGCGCGGGCGGACTCGGGGTGCCGGTCGTGCGCGCGCTCAATTCCGTGCAAGTGGGCATGGGCTTCGAGGCGGGCTTCACCATCGTGCTGCTCGCCATCATCTTGGATCGCATCAGCCGCCCGAAAGAGCATCAGGAACCCCGATGACCGCAGCCGTTGAATTTCAGCAAGTCGACATCCTGTTCGCGCGCCAGCCGGGCCGGGCCGGGCGCAACGCGATGCGCGACGCCCTCGCGGCGCTCGACGGCGGCGCCTCCCGGGCGGATATTCAGAACCGCTGCGGCGTGGTGGTCGGCGTCGCCGGAGCGAGCTTGAGCGTCGCGCGCGGCGAGATCTCCGTACTCATGGGACTGTCCGGGTCCGGCAAATCCACTCTTCTGCGGGCCGCGAACGGCCTGAATCGCGTGACTCGCGGCCACGTGCACATTCGCGACGGGGAATCCGACGTCGACGTCGCTACGTGCGATACCGCGCAGCTCCGGCGCGTGCGGCGCGAGCGCGTGGCCATGGTATTCCAGCAGTTTGGCCTGTTGCCGTGGCGCACGGTCCGCGACAATGTGGGCCTGGGGCTCGAGCTGCGCGGCGAGCCCGCGGCCACGCGCAAGAGCATCGTCGCCGAGAAGCTCGAGCTCGTCGGGCTCTCGCAATGGGCGGATCGCAGGTTGAGCGAGCTCTCCGGAGGAATGCAGCAGCGCGTCGGCCTGGCCCGGGCATTCGCCACCGATGCCGACATATTGTTGATGGACGAGCCTTTTTCCGCGCTCGATCCGCTCATCCGCGGCAAGCTCCAGGGCGAGCTCCTGGCTCTGCAAGAGCGAGTCAAGAAGACCATCTTGTTCGTGAGCCACGATCTCGACGAGGCCCTGCGGCTGGGCGATCGGATCTCGATCCTGCAGAACGGCCGCATCATCCAGACCGGTACGGCCGAAGATATCGTGCTCGCCCCGGCGGACGATTATGTCGCCGAGTTCGTGCGCCACATGAACCCTCTCGACGTGCTCACCGGCGCCATGATTATGTGCGAGAGCGCGCGCCTGGCCACCGAGGGCGGAGCGCTCTGGCTCGACGAGCGGCGCCGTTACCGGCTATCCGTGGGGGGCGGCGGGGAGGCCCTCGCGCTGCATCTCGACGGCGTGGAGCAGGCATTGCGCCACGTGCGCGACGACGCCGCGCTCGCGACGCTCGAGCCGGGACTCGCAGTCGCCCCCGCCTCGTTCTCGCTGCAATCGATCATTCGGTTGCGGCAGGCCACCGGGCATCCCGTGCTGCTCGTAGAGGAAGGCAAGATCGTCGGGGTGTGCAACGAGGGCGAAATCATCAGCGCGCTCGCCCGCAGCCGTCACTAGGGGCAGCTGACGGCCCCGGCGCTGCGCCCCACCGAGGCGAGCGCGGCGGGGCGCGAAGTCGCGCTGAACGGCTCGAGTTGCCGTGACTCGTTTTAAATATTATCATCGAGATAATATAAACACCCGCACCATCCTAAAGGCACCCTCACGAGGCAATCCGCCATGGCCATGAATCACGATGTCATCATCTCCTGCGCCGTAACCGGCGACGACACCAAGGTCACCAAGAGTCCGTATTGCGCGATCACTCCGGAGCAGATCGCCGCCACGGCCATCGAGGCGGCTCAGGCGGGCGCCGCCATCGTTCACATCCACGTGCGCAACCCCGAGACGGGCGTCTTCAGCATGGAGACCAAGTACTACCGCGAGGTGGTCAAGCGCATCCGCGAAAGCAACGTCGATGTGATCGTGAATCTCACGTGCGGCATGGGCGGCTATATCGTCATCGGCGAACACGGGTTGAAGGACACGCCGGCGCCCGGCAGCGATTTCGTGACCCAGGAAGACCGCATGCGGCACATCATCGATCTGTGCAATGAGGGCAAGTACCGTCCGGATATCGCGACGCTCGACTGCGGGAGCCTGAACTTCGGCGACGGCAACCGTGCGTACATATCGACCCCGAATTATCTGCGCCAGGGCGCCGCCATCGCCCGCGATCTGAAGGTCAAGCCGGAGCTCGAGGTTTTCGACACCGGCAACCTCTGGTTCGTCAAGCAGATGGTCAAGGAGGGGCTGCTCGACGCTCCCACGCTCATTCAGCTCTGCATGGGCATTCCGTACGGCGTGCCGGCCGACGTCGGCCATCTCATCGCGATGGTCAACGAGCTTCCCGAGAACTGCAACTGGGGATCCTTCGCCATCAGCCGCATGCAAATGCCCTGGGTGGCCCAGTCGATCCTGCTCGGCGGCAACGTCCGGGTGGGCCTCGAGGACAATCTGTACTTGAGTAAGGGCGTGTACGCGAGCAACGCGCAGCTCGTGCAGAAGGCGCGCACCATCATCGAGGCCATGGGCGCACGCATTCTCACCCCGGCGCAGGCCCGCGAGCGCCTGAAGCTGCATTGAGCGGCGCGTGACCGAGCTGCCCGCTTACGTTGCAGAGATCGAGCCCGGCTGGATCGATTACAACGGCCATCTGCGCGATGCGTACTACTGCGTGGTCATGAGCTACGCGGTCGATGACGTGATGGAGCATCTGGGGCTCGATGCGGCCTATCGCGAGAGAACGCACTGCACGCTCTATACCGTCGAGCTGCACATGCATTACTTTCACGAGATCAAGGGCTCCGACGAGCTCGCGGTCTCGACCTCGATCCTCGACTCCGACAAGAAGCGCATTCACGCCGGGTGCGATTTTCTCTGCCCGCGGATCGAGGGTCCGGCCGCGACGGCCGAGCTCATGCTGCTGCACGTGCAGCAGGGCGAGAAGCCGAGCGTCGTCTCCTTCCCCCCGGACATCGTGCAACGGCTCGAGGGCCTCAAGCTATCGCCGGAGTTGGCCGCGAAGCGGGGCGTCGGCTCGCGCAAGATCGAGCTCAGGCGTCGATAGGCCCGATGGCGTCTTCCGACATCCGACGTTTGATCGCGCCGCGCAGCATCGCGCTCATCGGCGCGAGTGCGTGGACCGACGCCGTCGCGGCCGGCAATGCCACCATCGGCTATCGCGGCACGGTGTGGCGCGTGCATCCCACGCGCGTATCGACGCGCGAAAATCCGTTCTATCGCTCCATCGCGGAACTTCCGGGCGTCCCGGACGCGGCCTTCATCGCCGTGCCGAATCATGAGGCGCCGGCCGTGGCGGGTGCGCTCGCGGCGCGCGGCGCCGGCGGATTCGTCTGCTTCAGCTCCGGGTTCGGCGAGCTCGGCACCGAGCTCGGGCGGCAGCTCGACGGCGAGCTGCGCGAGCGGGCCGGCACGCTGCCCTTCTTCGGCCCGAACTGCTACGGCTTCGTGAATTTCTTCGATCGGGCGGCCATGCTGCCGGACCAGATCGTGGGCGAGCCGCTCGAGCGCGGAGTCGCCTTGATCTGCCAGAGCGGCACCATCTCGCTCAGCTTGAGCTTCAACGAGCGTTCGGTGCCGATCGGTTACCTGTTCTCGGTGGGTAATCAGAGCCGGCTGGCGGTCGAGGACTTGATCGAGGTTCTCTGCGATGACCCGCGCGTTACCGCGTTCGGCCTGTATCTCGAAGGCGTCAAGAATGCCGAGCGGTTCGCTGCGGCGGCAGACAAGGCGCGGCGAGCCGGCAAGCCGATCGCCGTGATCAAGACCGGCCGCACCGCTGCCGCGGCGCGCACGGCACACAGCCACACCGGCGCGCTCGCCGGTGCGGACAGCGTGTTCGATGCGTTCTGCCGGCAGGCCGGGCTCGCCCGCTGCGACACGCTCGGTGGTCTGTGCGAGACGCTCAAGCTGTTTCACGCGGGCGGTGCGCTCGGCGGACGCAAGCTGCTGATCATGGGCGCCTCGGGCGGCGACATGGCCATGACGGCGGACGTCGCACGCATGGTAGACCTCGATTTCGCGCCCATTCCGCAGGACCAGGCAGCGACCCTCCAAGACCTGCTCACGGAGCGAGTGACGGTCGCGAACCCCTTGGATATTCACACTTACCTGTGGTTCGACCCGCCGGCGCTCGAGCGGGTGTTCCACACCGCGATGCGCTCGGGCTACGATGCGGTCGGCTTCATGCTGGACTTTCCCCCGGAGGGCAAGGCCGATGCCTCTTCCTTCGACGCCGCCATCGATGCATACATCCGCGCATCGCGCGACGCGCCGTCGCGCGGCGCTCTCATCTCATCGCTTCCCGAGGCGCTGAGTGCGCGTGTGCGCAAGTACTGTCTTGCGGGTGGAATCGTTCCTCTGCAAGGCCAGCGCGAGGCGCTCGAGGCGCTGGCGGCGGCGGCGGCGGTCGGCATCGCCTGGCGCTCGGGACCCGGGGTAGAACTCAAGCTCCCGCCGCGACCGGGCGCGAATGCGCCTGTCGACGTGTATAGCCTCGACGAGGCCGAGGGCAAGGCCGCCCTCTCACACCACGGCGTCGCCATTCCGGAGAGTCGCGTGGTGGCGGCGGCGGAAGCGGCAACCTGCGCCGAGGCGTTGGGCTTTCCGGTGGTCATCAAGGCCGTCGGCGCGCATCTCGAGCACAAGACCGAAGTGGGCGGCGTCGCGCTCAACATCCGTTCCGCCATGCAGGCCGGCGAGGCCGTTCATCGCTTGAGTACGCTGTCCGACACGCTCCTCGTCGAGGAGATGATCGGTGACGGGGTCGCGGAAGTCCTCGTCGGCTTGATCGTAGATCCGCAGTTCGGCCAGGTGCTGGTGCTCGGTGCGGGCGGCGTGCTCGCCGAGCTGCTCGCCGACAGTGTCACGCTTCTGCCACCGTTCACGCCGGATGCCGTGCGCTCCGCACTGGGTGCCCTCAAAGTAGCAAAGCTCCTCGACGGTTTTCGCGGCAAGCCGCGCGGCGATGTCGATGCGCTCGTCGAGGTCGTGCTCGGCATCGCCCGCTACGCGGCCGCAAACGTGTCGACGCTTGCGGAGATCGACGTCAATCCCGTGATCGTACGGCCTGCAGGGCTTGGGGCGGTGGCCGTCGATGTGCTGATTCGTCTCAAGCAATCAAGGTAATACTAAAAGAGGTCCGCCATGTCCGATGGAGTCAAGACCGTCACCGACGGCAGCATACTCGAGGTCACGATCGACCGGCCCAAAGCCAACGCCATCGACCTTGCCACCAGCCGCCGCTTGAACGAAGTGTTCGTCAATTTCCGCGATGACAAGGCGCTGCGCATCGCCATCATCACCGGCGCGGGCGAGAAGTTTTTCTCCCCCGGCTGGGATCTCAAGGCCGCCGCAGGCGGCGAGAAATCCGACGAGGATTGGGGCGTGAGCGGCTTCGGCGGACTCAACTACCCACGCAACCTCAACAAGCCCATCATCGCCGCGGTGAACGGCATTGCCTGCGGGGGCGGATTCGAGGTGGTGCTGGGCACCGACATCATCGTCATGGAGGAGCATGCGAAGTTCGCGCTGCCCGAGATCAACGTGGGCGTGCTGGCGGACGCCGGCACCATCAAGCTGCGCCGGCGCATTCCCTATCATGTGGCGGTGGAGTTCTTGCTGACCGGGCGCTGGATGGATGCCGCGGAAGCGAAGCACTGGGGCCTCGCGAACCATGTGGTCCCCAAGGGACAAAGCCTCGCCAAGGCGCGCGAAATCGCGCAGCAGCTGGTCGAAGGGCCCCCGCTGCTCTTTCCTGCCATCAAGCAGCTGCTGCGCCACACCGAGATGATTCCAGAGCACCAGGCATTCGAGCTGCACGATTCTCTGGACGTCGTGCAGCAGGTGATACGGTCGGAGGATCTCGCCGAAGGCACTCGGGCATTCACCGAGAAGCGCAAGCCGCGCTGGACCGGCCGCTAGGCGGAATGGGGCGCGTGTTTTGTCAAGTTTTCAAAAGCCCTAGCCACGCGGTGCAATTGCGTCCATGCTGATTGGCGATGGATGTCTTGCTCGTTGAAGATAACTCCGAGGTAAGCCTGATAACCGTTGAATATCTAACGGAACTGGGCCACTCTGCCGTTGCTGTTCAAGCCGCCGAGTCAGCGCTTCAGCGCCTCGCGGAGCGCAGCTTCGACGCCGTGCTGACGGATGTGAGCCTGCCTGGCATGTCCGGCCTCGATCTCGCCAGACAGCTCTCCCACCAGTACCCGAAGCTTCCGGTGGTGATTGCCTCAGGCTATGGCGCTCATAAGCTCGAATTCGGTTTGGGCCAGCATCGAGGGAACGTGTTCTTCCTTCCCAAGCCCTACGACCTGCCCATGCTCGAGAAGACCCTGAGCGAGGCGGCCGCCGTCTCAGACGGCTAGCGGAGCCCCGGCACCGGCCGCCTGGATCAGCCGTAGCGCCATCGATTCCTCACTCTTCCTCGCCATCCCACTCGGGCAGTGCGGACAGCAACGCGGCGCCGCGCTGAGGGTCTCGCTCAGGAGGTCCGTGAGGGCATTCGCGTCGTCGCGAAACTCCTGCACATAGGGCTTGTGTTGCCGGACGAGCTCCACCGCAAGCGCGAAGGCGCCGGAAGGGTCGACCGCGTCGTCGTAGAAAATCTCGTTGTGCCCGGGGCACATCTGCATAACGTGCGTTTGCAGGGCGATTTCAAGAGCAATGGCTTGTTTATGTTCCATGGTGTGCGTGCTCTTAATGGCGGCCTCCGAAATCCGACGCGCTCTTGACGGCTGCGCGGCCGCGCTTGTGCGTTCTCCAGGGGCGCACCTTGTTCGCTTCGCCCGGGTGCGTGCTCTCCATGAATATCACTCGCAGCGCGCGCTCCCACGCGGCGGCCTGCGGCGCCGGGTCGGGCGGGTCGTGCGGCGCGAGCGGCGGGCGCTCTGGACTTGCGGGCGGGGGCACGCCCTCCTCGCTCCTTGGAAAGTGAATGCTGGACATGACAGCCTCCGTCGGGATGATGCACTGCAAATTCGCGGCGCCATTATGCGAGCGGCCCACGGTCGTGTGGATCGGTACAGGGCCCTAGCCGGCTGTAGGAAAAGTCAGACGGCTACGAATTCGATCCGCTCGCGGCGTGTACGGACAACCGAGAAAATGTGGCGCTCGATATGCTCGTCGAGGGTCGTGGTCGCGTCGCTCTGGAGCGCCGCGAGAAGCTCCTCGTGCTCGGCAATCCACGCGACCAACTCATCCGAGGTTTCAGCTTGCTCCCTCATCAGGAAAACCATCACGCCGCGGGAGAGCAGCCGCCAGGTCGGCTCGAGCACGGGACTCGCGGCAAGATCGATGATGCAGTCATGGAACCACAGGTCCGCTTGGCACAATGCGAGAGGATCACCCAGCGCGGCGGCGTGCCGCATGGCCTCGAGCGCGGCGGACAGCTGGCTCGTGATGAGCGCCTTCGGCGTCTTGCGTTGGATGATCCGGCGCAGCGCGATGCGCTCGACCGCCAGTCGTAACTCGAGCATCTCGACCATCTCGTCGCACGTGAACTCGGTCACGTAGGTGCCGCGATTCGGCTCCGTGCGCACGATGCCTTGCGCCTGCAGCAAGCGCAGCGCCTCGCGCACCGGGATCCGGCTTACGCCCTTCATCTCGCAGATTTTCTTCTCGAAGACACGCTGCCCGGGTTTGAGCTCGCCTGTGGCGATCATGATGACCAGCTGATCCGCCAGCTGGTCCGGTAGATTCCGCGCTTCCAAGCCCGGCCGTCCATCCACGCGCTTCCCGCTCCCTCGGTTGGAATTCGCTGCTACGCGACATGATACGCGATTGCCTCAGAAGGCGAGGTAAGGCCAGTCTCCCTCGAACCTTTCGAGCTCCCCCACCAGGCTGCCGGTGTGGGGTGCGCTCTCGGCGCGGGCCGGCCGGAGTCGGGCTTCGAGCGTCACGCCTTGGGTCTCGGCAGCCAGCGCTTGAACCAGGGTCTTGATCTCGCTTTGCGAGCGCCCCAGGGCATCGCTGAAGTCGGTCGACCAGGTCAAGGCGCGCGCATCGTCGAGCCGGCACGACAGTGATTGCAGCTCGAAGGCCAATGCCTTGAGTCCCCGCGATCGGTCTTTGCGCGTGATCGCGATCCATTCCGCGGCGAGGCGGTTGCCGAGCAGCGACCCCACACCGGCACCCTGCTGATAGCGCGGATATGGATGTTCGATGAGCTTACCGGCCACCACCCGCGCGAGGCGCCAGCTGGTGCAGGCTCCGCGCGTCAGCAGCGGCTCGTCGATGCCCCATCGCCCGGCGCCGAGACGACGAGCGATCTGACGCACTCGCAGTGCCTGATCGCGTAAACGTCGCAAGCGCGCAACTTCCGGATCAATCATGGTCTGCCCCTTCGTGTTTATAGGCAATATCGATATCGGTACTGCATCACTATTCTCAAGGATTTGTGGGCCAATTGCTGTAGGAAGAACGCCGATCTGCTTGCAGGGAGAGAACTGTGGGATTATGTTGCACAATTGTCACATGACGCCATTTCAGGCCCCTGAACGCGTACTTAGCGGTCGCGTGATGCCAAAAGCTCGATGGGTCTTTTACATATCGCGTGCGCTTCGCCCAAAGCGCGCACCACGCTCATCATCCGCCCAGCGGACGTAACAGGGCCCGCGAGATGATGTGCCGCTGAACCTCGCTGGTGCCTTCCCAGATGCGCTCGATGCGCGCGTCGCGCCAGATGCGCTCGAGCGGCAGATCGGACATGACGCCGAGACCCCCGTGGATCTGCAGGGCCTCGTCGGCCACCATGGCGAGCATCTCGGTGGCCTTGAGCTTGGCCATCGCCATGTCCATGTCGGTGGCCGTCTTCTGATCGTGCTTCCAGGCGCCCTCGAGCACCAGGAGCTCGGCGGCGCGCAGCTCCATCGCCATGTCCGCGAGCTTGAAGCTCACACCCTGAAACTTCCCGATCTGCTGGCCGAACTGCACGCGGTCCACGGCCCATTGCTTGGCGAGCTCGAGCGCCCTCTCCGCCCGGCCGAGGCAGGTCGCACCCACCTGCAAGCGGGTTGCGCCCAGCCAATCGTTGGCCACCTCGAATCCGCGGTGCACTTCGCCCAGTACGGCGCTCTTCGGTACCCGGCAATTGTTGAACTCGAGAATGCTATTCGTGTAGCCGCGGTGCGATACGTTCTTGTAGCCCGCACGCACCTCGAAACCGGGATGCCCCATGTCGATCAGGAACGCCGTGATCCTCTTGCGCGAGCCGCGGGCGGTCGTCTCCTCGCCGGAGGCCGCGAACAAGATCACGAAATCCGAATGGTCGGCGTGGCTGATGAAGTGCTTGGTGCCGTTGATCACGAAGTCGCCTCCCGACTCGACAGCCGAGGTCTTCATGCCGCGCACGTCGGAGCCCGCGCCGGGTTCCGTCATCGCCAGGCACTCCGCCCGATCGCCCCGTACCGCGGGCAAGAGATAGCGTTCCCGCTGCTCGCCGCGGCACGCGAGCAGGATGTTCGACGGCCTGCCCACGCAGGACCAGTGCAGGGCGTAGTTGGCGCGGCCGAGCTCCTTTTCGTAGAGGATCCAGGTCAATGTATCCAGTCCCGCACCGCCGACCTCCGCGGGCATATTGGCGGCATAAAGTCCCGCCTCGATCGCCTTCGCCTTGAGCTCGCGCCGCAGATCGTCGCGCAGTACGCCGGTCTCCTCGACTTCCTTCTCGTGCGGGTAGAGCTCGTTGACGACGAAATCGCGCGTCGTCTTCACGATCATCTGCTGCTCATCGTTCAAGGCGAAGTCCATGCAGTTCTCCTTGGTCTAGGCGCGCGCCCTGCGGGTCGCCGGCGTGCGGGTTACCGACGTGCGGGCTACCGACGCGTCGTCGCGGTTGGGCGCCGCCCAGCGGCGCAGCAGCGCGAGCTGCAGATCGAGGTGCTCGATCTGGCGCTCGGGCGGCCAGTCACGCGGACTGGTCACCGCGCTCGCCGTGATGCCGTTCATGCAGATCACCACCGAGCGCAGGACCTGATCGCGCACCTCGGGCGTCCGAGTACTCCACTGCGGCCAATACTCTGCGAAGCACCGCGCGAACAGCCGCATGTACTCGCGATGCACCCAGGCGTTCAGCCGCTTGAGCTTCGGATCCGCGGACACCTGTCCCCAGAACGCCATCCAGAAGGCGCACTCCGTCACGCGTTGGGCATCGATCGGCATGGCCTCGGAGAGTACGCTCAGTAAGTTCGCCTCGCCGGCATCGCGCTCGCGCGTCAGGCGCTCCTCGATGCGCTTCAAGATCAGCCGCAGGGCCGCGAGGATGATGCCTTGTTTAGACTCGTAATAATGGGCGACCATGCCCGTGGTGTAGCCTGCCGCCGCAGCGATCCGGGCCACGGTCGTGCGCTCGAAGCCGTGGTCGGCGACAACCTGACAAGCGACGAGCGCGATCTCGTCGCGGCGCTGCGCGTGATCGACGATCTTCGGCACGCTAGCCTTTCGCCCGGCTGCCCACCGGCTTCCCCGCCTCGGTCGGAGCGGGCAGCTGGGCGTGCGCCTGACGCAGAGTCTCGAGCTTGGTGCGCAGCGCCGCGCGCATCGGCACCGCCTTGGGCTGGGTCGTATCCACGTGCAGGTGCATCTGCTCGCCGCTCGCGATCAGGGCATCGTCCCGCCGACGGTAGAGGCGATGAAAAACGCGCAGGCGCTTATCGTCGACATCGAGGATTTGCGTAGTCGCGTACAAATCCTCCCCCGCCTTCGCCTCCCCGAGGTGTCGCACGTGACTCTCGGCGGTGTAGAACATCCGTCCGTCGCGGCGGGCGGCATCGTCGATGCCGACGCTGCGGTAGAGCGCGTCCATGGCCTCGCCGAACACGTAGCCGTAGAGGAAATCGGACATATGGCCGTTATAGTCCACCCACTCCGCGCGCACCGTGGTGTCGAAGCGCGGCAGAGCGTCGCCCGCGCCGGGCGCCGCCGCGGCGCCCTTCGCGCGCGCATCCTCGTAGAGCCGCTCCTCGAGCTTGCGCAGCGTCGAGCCCGCTCCGATGTCGAACTGGCGCAGCACCTGCTGTATGGCGACCAGATAGTTGTCGCGCAGGCGCTCGAGCTCGCGGATCGAGCGGCCGGCGGCCTGTTCCTGGGTGCCCTCGACCATCCGATCGATCAGGGACTCGGTCAATTCCGGCGCCTCGAGTTTGGTCCACGGCCATTTCAAGGCGGGTCCGAACTGCGCGAGCATGTGCCGCATGCCGGTCTCGCCGCCGGCGAGGTGATAGATGAGATTCATGCCCATCCCGGCCCAGCGCAGCCCCGGGCCATAGATGATCGATTCATCGAGCTCGCCCGTCGTCGCAACCCCGTCGTTCACGATGTGCAGGATCTCGCGCCACATGGCCTCCTGCAGCCGGTCCGTCAGATGTCCCGGGACCTCGTGCCGCACGCGCAAGGCGTGCATGCCGATGTAGGTGAAGAAGGTGGCGGCGTCCTCGATGGTCTGGGGCGCGGTCTTCGCCCCGGGCACGAGCTCGACCAGAGGCAAGAGATAGACGGGATTGAATGGATGCGCAACGAGGAAGCGCTCCGGCGCGTTCATGTCGCGCTGCAGATCGGTGGGCGTCAATCCCGACGTGCTCGAGGCGATGATGACGTCCGCGCCGGCATGGCGGCTGACGTCGGCCAGCATGCGCTGCTTGAGCGCGAGCTGCTCGGGGATGTTCTCCTGGATGAAGTCCGCCGCCTGCGCCATCTCGCGGGCGTCGGTGG
>Ga0302324_100012600_pt1 | contig 17230 bp, 22 predicted proteins | sample Palsa_T0_1_FD_201949 | JGI IMG/M metagenome (GOLD analysis project Ga0302324, IMG submission 201949) | Peat permafrost microbial communities from Stordalen Mire near Abisko, Sweden - Palsa_T0_1 | ecosystem: Environmental > Terrestrial > Soil > Palsa > Peat permafrost | place: Sweden: Abisko...
CATTCGAGGACGAAGCGGCGGCCCGCGCCTGCTGGCGCAAGTACCGAAACACGCTGATGAGCGAAACGTACCCCGGCCACGTGCCAAGCGGGTTGTGGGAGTACGAACCGGAAAGCTTCGTCTCGCTCGAAGCGATACGGGCGTTGCGGCTCGATCGCGATTCGCTCCATCACGGCGCGAATGAGTTTGACGGCGCGGCACGCGCAGCACGGAGAAACGGCCGCCCTGAAGTGGCGGAAGAGTTTGAGCAACGCGCACAGCGCGTGCGTGCAGTGCGCGCAGAAATGGAGACAGCAAATGCTACAGTCCGCAAGCGACTGGAGGAAACGACCAATGCCTGACGATGATCCGAAGCGCTTCCGCTATCCCGGCAAAACCTCGATCGAGTTCGCGGATGAGCTGTACATCAAGCTCGCGAACTTTGGCGCAAAGCACATGCCGCCGCTGTCCGCCGATCGGGTGGCGGAGAAGTTTTGCATGGAGGGATTAGACCGCGCGCCGCACAAGCACGTGGTCTTCGAATGGCCGCCAAAAAGAGAAACCCGATCCAAGGAGAAACCATGAAACTCCCACGCATCTTAGACCCGGACGGCGCCAAAGATCTGCTTTCGCTATTCGAGACCGAGGGATATATTGAAACCCTCGAGCCAGACTCCCTAGCAGCTCTTCGACAGCAGTGCCGGCTTGCGGCGCCCTTGCACGCCGAGTGCGACCGCCTCGACCTGGCCCGACGATTCACAGACCTGGCCTTGAAGATTGAGGCCATGAGAAAAAAGGAGAACTGAATATGCCAAAAATCGAGAGACGCATTTTCACTGAAGAAGCCCGCGCGGAGAGTTCGGGCAAGGGGACATACGCGGCGGGCCTCGCGGCGCCCCATGGAAATATTTATCCTATCGGCGGCCCGCAGATCAGAGAGACGCTGCAGCGCGGGTGCTTCGATTCCGCTCTCAGGCGATCGGACCTCGATGTCCGATGTACCTACAATCATTCCCGCGAGCGCGTCCCGCTCGGCAGAACCACGGCGGGAACGCTTAAGTTGCGCGTGGATGACGAAGGCTTGCACTACCGGGCGTTGCTTCCGCAGTCCGCAGACGACGTGAAGGAAGCGCTGGAGCGCGGCGACGTCCGACACAGCTCATTCGCGTTCGTGATGCCAGACGACGGTAGCGGCCAGGAGTGGAGCGACGAAACAGACGAAGACGGCCAGCCTTACGCTCTTCGAACGATCACGCAAATTGAATCGTTGCACGATGTGTCCGTTGTCGATGACCCGGCCAACGCAGCCAGCACGGCAGAGCTGGCCGGCCGATCATTCCTGGATTCTATGCCAGCAGAACTTCGCAGCCGCTATGCCTCACGCGCGATCGACGATGATCCGGCCGATAGCTTCGATGATACGTGCGATTGCGATTGTGCTGAATGCATAGCCGGCGCCTGCGACGATTGCAGCGATCCCGATTGCACGGATGAGAACTGCAGGTGCGCTCAATCCATGCAGAACTCTCGCAGCGGTGCCGGCGACGGCGGGAAGGACACAAAGAAAGTGGATGGCGAGGAGCTTCCCCAGTCCGCGTTTCTCATCCACGGTTCCAGTGACGACAAGGCCAGTTGGAAACTGCCCGTCCGATTCTCCACACTGGCGAAAAGCGAGAAGCACGTCCGCCTGGCGATCGATCTCTTCTCCACCCTGAAAGACGTGCCCGAAGATGAGAAAACGCGCGCCTGGAAAGAGCTCGAAGCGCTCGCCGAGAAATACGGCATCAAAATCGACAACGAAGACGACGCGCGGGCCCGCGAACTAGACCTGGAACTCGCCGCGCTCGATTAAACATTTCGGCCGGCGAGTGTTTGTTATATACTCAGAGTGACTTCTTTGGAGATTTGGTGTTCTGGGCGGCGCGGGATGCCGCTCCCTTGGATGGGAAGCCGTCCCAGAACATGCGATCGACGCCCGCCTTCGCGCGTCGCGTGCTGTCGCAAAAGTAACAAGTGATCCGCACTGGCGCGGGGTGCCGCTAGCCTGAACGCAAAGCCAGCGTGAATCATGTGTACGGCCGCGGCCTTCGTGCTGGCAGGCGCGCGCACGAGTAATCCACAATTTCAAGGAATATTCGTATGCGAGATAATCTCGCGCTGCGCGAAGAGCGCGGCGCCCTATTAAAAGAAGCAAAGAAACTTCACGCCAGAGGCAGGCTAACGCCGGCCGATCAGGCGAAATTCAACAGCTTAATGCAGCGCGCGGCCGCGTTGAAGGAAGAGATCGACGGTATCGAAAACGGAATGACCTATGGCGCGCTGGGCGGCGGCTTCATTGAGCAAGAAGACCCGGACCCGCGTGAATTTCGGAACATGCCTACGCGCCATGAACAGCGCGCCGAAACGCGGAAAGAGAAAGCCCACCGCGAAGCGTTCCTGAGCTATCTGAGGTTCGGAATCACAAACATGCCCCAGGAGCAGCGCAACCTGTTGGAGCGCGAATACCGCGACATGGGCGTTGGCCTTGGCGGCGGCGCGTTCCCGGGCTCCACCTCGGGCTTCTTCGTCCCGCTCGGATTTGTGAACGAAATCTGCGCCGCGATGAAATATTACGGGCCGCTGCTTGACCCCGATGTTTCGCAATTTATGGACACGGCCACGGGTAATCCGCTGCCATATCCGTCGGACAACGACACTCAGATCATGGGTGAAAGAGTTGCGGAGAGCCAGCAAGTAACGGAACAAGATGTTTCCCTCGGTCAGATCATGTTCTACGCGTGGAAGTATTCGAGCAAAATGGTGAAAGTCAGCCTCGAATTGATGCAGGACAGCGCTTTCAACATGGAAGAGTGGCTCATCAAAGTCCTTGCAATTCGCCTCGGCAGAATTTTGGTGAGCGACTTCACAAACGGTGTCGGTTCCGGCCAACAGCAACCCTACGGCATTGTCACCGCGACGGTGGCCAACGGCCCGCTGGTCACGGCCATCGGTTCGTCGGGCAACGACGGAACCAGCGCCGGCAGCGATACGATCGGCTCGGACGATCTGACGAATCTAATCCACGCAATCGATCCGCTTTACCGGCCCGGCGCCAGCTTCATGATGAATGATCAAACGCTGCAGTCGATTTTAAAAGTCAAAGACAAATTCGGACGGCCGATTTTGGATCCGAACCTGCAAGCCGCGGCGCCCAACAGTTTTCTCGGATATCCGATCCGAGTAAACAATTTCATGATGACCTTGCAGACCCAAGCGAGCTCGCCGCAGGTGACAGTAAATTCTGTGATTTTTGGAGATTTCAAGCGATTTCTAGTCAGGCGTGTGCGCGATATGTCGCTGCTCGTACTTCGCGAGCGGTTCGCAGATTACGCCCAAATCGCGTTTTTGGCCTTTGCCCGGTACGATGCTTCGCCGCTTTATGGCGGGACTGGCCCAGCATTTCCGTTCGCCTGTCTGCAAAACGTTTACTGATCTTGCGCGGTTGACTTCCCGCGCGGCTCGGGCGGGGCGGAGTTGCTGCCGTCGTCGCTCGTGTTTTCCGGGCGCTCGTTGCATCCCAGCGCAGCGCCCGCTTTTTTCACGCCGCTTTTGAGGCGCCGTAGCACGTGCCGTCGGCCCTCACGAGGTTGTATCGAGCATACCGCGCGTGCCGTCGGGCGCTCGCTTCTGATGCCCTGCGCATCGCCTTGCGCAGTCGCGCGGCCAGCACGCGGGACTCTTCGGCAGTCTCGGCGGCGATGTACTCTCCGTCCAAGTAGGATACTTGCGAGTCCCACGCATCCGCCCAGTTCATCCGAGTCGCTGTGCTCATGAGTAAATAATAAAATATTCCTCAAACTAATGCAAGACTTATTTTCGATTAAACGCGAAATATATTCGCGCATTTAATTTCCTTGCCGTTGGCGCGTGGGGCGCGATACAATCGCCTTGCATGGGCGCGCCCGCCGTTCCCCGCCGCAAGATCGTGCGCGATCCTCCCCCCGCGCGCGATTCCGACGCGATCCCCGAGCGAATGTGCCTGCGCTGCGGGTTTCCCGGCCCTCACGTGGACTCAGAGGATTGTATCGACGCGCTCCGCGCTCGCCTGGCGATGCTCGAACAGCGCGCGCCCAACGGCACGCGGAAGCGCGAAGCTACCGCCGCCTCCTGATCCAGATGTAGAGTGCCGCGAGGGCCAGAGCTGCAAGCGCGATAACGGCCGTTATCCACGCGGGAGGGTTCGGCGCGTTCGCCAGATCCGGGGGACGCGGAATGTCCAGCATCAGGACTGCATAGCTTGGAGTGCCTTCAAGCACAAAAACATTGTACTATGATCTGTAGGTTGCTTGTACCCCGTGCAAGCTAATCAGCGCGCCAGACCCTTCAAGCTAGATATGCTACTTTCGAATGGCGCGCAAGAAAAAGCTGGAGGACTTCGACAGCATGACCGCGTTACGCGAATACCTGAAACAAAAGGGCCGCGAGGGCGGACTCAAGGGCGGAAAAAAAGGCGGCAAGGCCAGGGCGAAAGCATTGTCACCACGCCGGCGGAAACAGATCGCCCGCAAGGCCGCGGCGGCATCGGCCAAGGTGCGGAGCGCGAAAGCGAAGGCCAGAAGAAAGGAGGGCGCCTGAAAAATGAGTTGGATCGATGACGAGCTTAATAGCGAGCGCGAAGCGGCACGCCAGAGCGTGGAAAAAGCTCAATTGGACAGTGAACGAGAGCTACACAGAGCAAAACTCATTACGTCCAAGGGTCGCGAGATTTGGGATAGTTTGAAGGCACAATGCCGCGAACAAGCGGCTGAGTTCACGATTGCCCCCAAAAAGTATACCCCGCAGTATGCCCTGCCTAACGAGCTACCATTACCTTCGATTCCTCGCAAACCATTGATTAGGTTTGGTATTCGGGTGGTGAGCGCGGTAGGAATCGAACCTACAACCTAGTGATTAAGAGTCACTTGCTCTGCCAATTGAGCTACGCGCCCGATTCGGGACTTACGTCAAGGATGCCGGCGCTTCCAGCTTTCACTCGCGCCAACTTTTCGATTGTAGCATTGCACCGCATCGCTCATCCCAGCATTGAGAACTCGCCTCTTCGGGCCCGACGAAGTCGCTCCGATCTCGAGGGAATTCAAACCCGCGCGTTCGGTACGGCGGCTCCGCATCGCAAGCGCCCTTTCGGCGCGTGGTGGACCTGGCGCTGCACCGCCGCGCTTGATCACGGCTCGGCAAGTGGCCTCGCCGGCCACGGCCCCTCCGGATGTCAGAACCAAGCCGGGACGGAGCGCGACGCCCGGGCTGCCCCTTCGCCGCTTGTCCGATTCTATTGGGCGCAGCAGCGCTGATGGCTTGCCGAGCCGCATACCGCCGGGTGTCGCGCGGCCATCTCAGGGCAGCGGGTGTATTATTCTGTGCCCATGGACCGCGAATATACAGATCGATTTCTGTTGACCACAGGCACTGCCGCGAGCAAGGACGCGAGGGACCCTCAAAATGTTCTTCACGCGGCTTTCGATGCCATCATCCATGGCGATTTTGACGCTTTCGGCGCATGGGTCAGCGACGACGTGGAGCTGAACATCCGCGGACTTGGCGCGCTGGATGGAACCTGGCGGGGGCGCGCTGAAGTGGTTGCCGCAGCCAGGAAAAACTTCGCAATGGTGGCTGAGCAGAAGCCCGAAATCGAAAGCATGATCCGGGAAGGCGACTGCATTGCCGTACTTTTGCGCGAAAACGGAATCTTCAAATCTAACGGACAAGCCTATAGCGTTCGCGGCGTGCAGTGGTTCACGTTCACAGAAGGCAAGATTGGAAAGATCGACGAAATCGTTGCCGATACCGCGCACGGCCATTAGCCCGGCGGGTTTTCATCAGTTGGGCTGACGCAAAGATTTTACGGTGTTCACGTACCTGCGTGCCAGCTCTTCGATCCAGTCCGCCTCGCGAATGGCAATGGCGCGCGGCGGGATCAAGTCCGCCCCAATACCCACAGCCGCGGCTCCGGCAGCAAGATATTTTCCCGCGTTTTGCTGGTTGACGCCACCCGCTGCGATGAATTTTACGTGGGGAAAAGGGGCTTTCAAGGCATGAAGGTAGTCCACCCCGCCCACCTGAGCGCAGGGAAATATTTTGACGAAGTCGGCGCCCGCCTTCATCGCCGCTATGATCTCGCTCGGCGTCAGAACACCGGGCATCACGGCAACTCCCGCTTTGACGGAGAATTCGACAATCTCCAGGTCGAGCCCGGGACTGGTGATGAACTTCGCTCCCGCGGTGAGACAGGCGCGCGCGGTTTCCAAGTCCAGCACGGTCCCCGCGCCAACCACTATGCGCGGGTGCTTCTTTACCAGACGAGCGATTAAGTCCGTGGCGTCGGGAACTGTCATGGTCAGTTCCACAATGGGGATTCCGCCCCGGGAAACCGCTTCGGCGGCAAATAGGGCATCCTCCGCGTTCGCGGCACGAACCGCGGGAACTATTGCGATCTCCTCAATCCGCGCGCGAACTTCTTCCCTCGTCATCGATCCGATATCCTCCGATATTTCAGTGGACCACTAAGTGGTGTGAACGGGCAAACCGGCGGACAGCATTGTCGCGAGTGCGTGTTTCCAGGTTTTTACCGAGCCGCGACCGTGAGGGAGTCGGTTCCAAACGGTTTTTCAGCAGCCTGCTAGTGAGCTTCCTCTAAATGGATCTCCGGGGCTGGAAGCACGTCACCTTCCCGGGCCACCCAAGCATATAAGGTAGGCAGAAGGAAGACGCTCAGCAACAAGCCCGAGATCAAACCCCCGACGATCACGATGGCGAAGGGCCGCTGGGAGTCCGAACCGATGGCGTGCGATAGCGCGGCCGGCAGCAATCCCAAAGTGGCCACCAGGCTGGTGACCATGATGGGCCGCAGTCTAAGCACCGCGCCTTCCACCGCGGCTTCCTCGATGGAATGCCCGCGGGCGCGTCTTTGATTGATGTACTCCAGCATGATCACTCCGGTCTGCACGGAAACGCCGAACAGCGCCAGGAAGCCGATGCCCGAAGACACGCTGAAGTGGGTGTGTGTCGCTAGCAACGCAGCCATGCCGCCGAGCGGCGTCATCATGACGTTGACGATGATGAGGGAGGCCCATTTCATGGATTTGAACATGGTGTACAGAATGACGAAGATGATCAGCACCGTGAGGGGCACGATAATGGCCAGGCGCGCCGCCGCGCGCTTCTCGCTTTCGTACTCACCCTCCCACTTGATGTGATAGCCGCGCGGCAACTGGACTTGCTTGCCAACTTTGCTAATGGCTTCTTCCACCGTGCTCCCCAGATCGCGCCCTCGCGCGCTGTACTTCACGGCGACATAGCGCTGATTGCCTTCGCGATAAATTTCCGACCCGCCGTCCCTCATCTGGATCTTGCAAAGCTGCGCGAGTGAGACGCGTTCGCCCGACGGCGAAAGCAAACGGATGTTTGCAATCGCCTCCCGCGTATCCCTCCAGATAGCGGGCTACCAGATCGTAGCGTTGTTCGGCCTGCAGGACCTGCGTCAGCGCATTGCCCCCTACAGCAGTCTGGACGGCATCCTGAATGTCAGCCACGTTGAGCTGAAACCGCGCGGCTTGCTGGCGGTCCACTTGTACGTTCAAATTGGGCTGCCCGAGCAGGCGGAAGACTCCCAAGTCTTCGATGCCGGGAACGGTGTGCATGACCTTCATAACTTCGTCCGCTTTGTCCTCCAGCGTTCTCAGGTCGTCGCCATAAATCTTGGTCGCAAGCTGCCCCTTGACGCCGCTCACCGCTTCCTCCATGTTGTCGGCGATGGGCTGCGAGAAATTCCAGACCGCTCCCGGGATCTTTTCCACTTCCCGGTTCATGGCGGCGATCAGCTCTTCCTTGTCCTGGTGAAATACAGGACGCCACTGTTCTTTCGGCTTCAGGTCCACGCAGAATTCGGTGTTGAAGAAACCGGTGGTGTCCGTCCCGTCGTCCGGGCGTCCTACCTGGCTGGTGACGATGATAGCTTCGGGAAACGACGCCAGCGCGAGCCGCGCCAGATTGGCGACGCGGACGCCCTGTCCGGTACTGGGCGCGAACGTCCCGCACACCCACAGGGAGTCTTCGTCCAGATGCGGGAGGAACTCGGAGCCAATAATGCCGCTGGTGGCGAGATACAGCATCGCGCCAAACGCAAGAAGTCCGACAGAAACCGGCACCCAGCGTTCGCGAATACACCAGCGCACGGCCGCGCGATAGCGTGAGGTCAGAAATCTCATCACCGGATTTTCCCATTCGCTGGCCCCGCGCCGGAACAGGAGGGCCGCCACCAGTTTCGGCGGCCCCACGCGCGAATATCCCGGCCTGCTGCGCTTTGGGATGTTCGTCATCCCGTTCAGAAAACCGATTACAGACGCCACCGGGTGCTTTGGTGGAATCGCAATGCACATAATGTACATGGTCTGGCATCAGGTGTCCTTCGATGATTTGGCACTCTTTTTGCTTGGCCAAGGCGTGGAAAATTGGGCCCAATTGAAGACGCGCTTGGCCAGAGATGGCCTTGCGTCGTCGTTTGGGCATGAATACAACGTGGTACTTGCAGTCCCATTTCGAATGGGATAGGCTCTGATAAAGCTCTGACATTGTATCCTCTCCTTGTGGGTTCATCCAGCCACTTGGAGAGGATTCTACTCCCGCAACGGTCAATCCTCTTGGAGTCTGGTCGAACCAGTGGCTTACCCATTGAGTTAGTGCGAGAACCACAACTGAGTGGGTAGTAACCCGCGCGAGAACTCCGCGCACCTCGCGGCCGTAATTGCTCCGGCGATTTACCGAGGCCAGAGGAACGTGTTATTGGAGCAGTTTGCCAAGCTCCCGCGATGGCGTGGCGGGCGGAATTTCCTGGATGTATCCCATTTGAATCGCGCGGCGCTTCCAGGTGGACAGAATCTGCTGGATGCGCTGGCGGAGAACACCGTATCGTTCGGCGATCCTGGTGCAACTCCATCCAAAAAGAAAATAAAGCTGCACGGCCTTGCGCTGCAGATCGGGACGGTCGTGTTTCGGGAAGGTCGGCACTTGAGAAGGGAAACTGACCCGGTTCTTGCGAATCTTTGCTCTCAGTTCGGTCAACGAGAGTTCCTCGATTTTGTTGCCGCTCTCAATCCGCGGCCGAACCCGATACACGGACAACGCTCCATCCCCTGATAGGAGCTGGCTCGGTTGGCGCAGAGCGGGAACACTTCGGGCGGCCATGGTACCGGCTATTTTGGGCGAAAAGTCATAAAAAAGGCATAAAGACCAGCGCGGATAAGGGCGGGACCTAAGTAACAGGGACCTCTATTCTTCCGCCAGCAACTCGGACGGAGGGGAACCTGAGTCCGCCGGATTGTTGAAGCGATATCCGACCCAAGGCTCGGTCATCAAATAAAAGGGCTGAGCGGGATCGTCTTCGATCTTCTTGCGAAGCATGCGGACGTAAGAGCGCACGTACTCTAATTCGCCCACATATTCAGGCCCCCAAACCGCGCCCAGGAGCTTCGCGTGGGTCATGGGAGCGCCCTGGTTCTTCATCAGGTAGGCCAGGAGATCGAACTCCTTGGGGGAAAGATGAATTTCTTCGGTCCGTTTCCAGAGCTTGCGGCGGCGGAAGTCCATTCGTAAGTCGCCCGCCTTCCACCTGGCTCGGTTCGCCCAGGCTGTTCCTGCGGGTTCGCCGCAGCACCGCGCCGATGCGCGCAACGAGTTCTCGAAAGCGGAAAGGCTTGGTAACTTAATCGTCGGCGCCGGCTTCCAGCGCGCGCACCTTGTCCTCTTCGGAATCCCGCACCGTTACCATCACGATGCCAGTCTGCGGAGCGATGGATCGGATTTTGCGGCAGGCCTCCAACCCGTTCAATCCGGGGATATTGATGTCCAGCAGAGCAAGATCGAACGACCGTCGTTGCAGCAGCCCCACGGCCTCCGTGCCGGTTCCTACTTCTTCCACCGTATAGCCGCCGGCTGCCAGCGAAGCGCGAATTACTTTCCGCAGCGAAAGTCGTCATCGACGACCAGGATGCTGAAACTAACCGCGGATGTCATCGATCTCGCTTTCCGGAATTGGCAAAGTCATCCGAAACGCCACACTTCCGCCGTCCGAGGGCTCGCTGTCCAGCTCCAGGTTCCCGCCGTGAGCAATCGCGATCTTGCGCGCCACGTACAGGCCTAATCCCGTTCCGGCCGTCATCAGCCGGGCATCCGCCCCGCGATAGAAGCGATTGAATATGTGGGCTCTTTCGCTGGACAAAATCGGTGTTCCAGTGCTCAGCACGCGCGATGAGATATATCCGTCGCGTGCGGCGATAATCAAGTCGACAGAGGATCCAGCCACCGAGTACTTGCAGGCATTATCCAGGAGCTGGCTAATAGCCAGGCGAAGTAAGTCGGGATCCGCCAGAACATCGGCGGAGTGACAGCGCTCCAGCACATTGATGCGGCGGTCGCCCGAGAGCTTGGAATATTGATTCACCGCATCGGCAACCACCGACGAGAAGTGCGTGAGTTCCATTCAAGGTCTGATTTCCCCTTGCTCCAGCCGGGCCGTGCGAATCACGCGGGTGGCCAAGCGGCCTAGGCGCGCCGGCTCCGACTCCACGGTCTCCGCCAGCTCCAAGTGCTCGGGCCTCAACGACGCAGCTTCCCGGAGCGCGCCGGCGGCGGCCTGGTTCGCTTTCCTGACGGCGTGCGTTCTCTCCAAAAGGGCCGCGGCCAGGGCGGTTAAAGGGCCGGCCGTCAGCGGAGCATCCTCCAACCCCTCAAAACCTACTGCCACGGTGGTCCTTCCAGCCACCCGAATGCAGCGCACAAAAACGCCGCAGCACTGGTCATCGCCGTTCTGCCCGCGTATAAACGCATCCCGCGTTCTCCGCGCAAGGTCATATTCGGAATTTCCGGCGGCATGCAACTCACTGCTCTCGGCGTCAAACAGACACGCCGCCCTTACTCCAAACGCGCCCCGAAACGGCTCCAGCAAAGCGCCGGGCGCCTCGCGCGGGTCGGCCGCAAGTAAATGTCGCGCCACTTCGTAGAGCTGCTGGGTCTTTTGATGCTGCGCGTACGAAAGCGCCGCTTTATCTCTCACCTTGGAGACCAGCCGCGTGATCACCAGCACGGTGGCCAGGAAACAACGCCCGTATATTGACGGAGTGCCCGACTCGAAAGGACAGAATCGGGCTAGTGAAGAAGTAATCCAGGCTCCCTAGCTAGGCCAGATTCAGCACGGCATTTGGTAAGTGGTCGTCTTTCGACTGGGAAGCGCGCTGGTTCGCGCCCATGACGGGATGGGCGCCAAACTTTAGTGCGCTGGAGGTGCTCGCCAATGCCGATGAACTATCCGGCGATTATGTCGCTACACCGATTGAAATTCCCGATGACATCGCTGTTAGGGTGATCCCGATCTCCGACCTTCCTCCAGGTTGGAATGCAAGCCCGCCTATAGGCGCGACCCGCCAGATAGGAACAAATCGGGCCTGGGGACTTGCAACGGCCGTGCTCTCCGTTCCCTCGGCTATAATTCCACAGGAGCGCAACTTCATACTCAATCCTGCTCACCCGGACTTCGAGTGCATTCGGCCTCTAGCCCGGAGCCGTTTTATTTCGATGATCGGTTCGGTCGCACGAGATAAGGTGTTAGGCGCTTATTCCCACGGCACCCGATCCCCAAGCAGCGGCGGCAAGCGCCCCATCGCTCCTGATAGAATTTTCGATAACCGTGAGCTGGCGCCATTTCCTGTTGCTGCTCCTCCTGTCACTGGCGCTGGCTGGCCAAACAGCGCAGAATCCGTTGCCGAATTCGGAGCTGAAAGACCCGGATGGACAAAAGGTCCTGTTTAGGTTCCAAACCCTGCCCAACAGCGTTCAGATCTATGCCTGCCGGCCAACCGATCAAGGCTTCGCCTGGGCGGGGCCAGACCCGGACGCGATTATGACGAACCGCGAGAAGACGCTCACCGTCCACCATTACAAAGGACCGGCCTGGGAAGCGACCGATGGAAGCATCGTGCGCAGCGACGGAGCGCTGGCGAAGCATTTTCTGCCGGCAGACAAAAATGCGGTTCACTGGCTGGAATTACCAGCCAAAGAGCCGGCTAAAGATTTTGGGAAAGTGACATTTATTCATAGAATCGATACGTCCGGCGGACTTCCCCCTTCCGGCCGGCCCTGCGACGCGCAACACGCGGCCGATCAAGTGCGCGTGCCTTACAGCGCGGTTTACCTGTTTTACGCCGCTAAATAGATCGTCCGGCTGTGCTATGATCCCGTTAGTTACTCCCACATCTGGCTAGCTGTGCAGCGCGACGCTCGAAAGATACTGATAGCGTTCGAGTTTATGGGCATTTGGGCCGATCTGTCTAGTGTGCTTATCCGGGAGATAACATGATCCCGCCGCGGCCCATGACTTTCTCCTGCTTGCTCATAGCGGTGTGCCTACTGTGGCTGCCACGCGCTCAGGGGCAGACCAAGGCCGTGCCTCCCGCCAAGCCGCCGCCTGCTGCGGCCACGAAGATCACTCTGGAACAGGCTGGCTCGCGCGCCGGCCGCGACCTGGTACCCGCTTATGAAGGCAAGGACGTCGTGGTCAGCGGCCAAGTCTCCTCCCCGCCGATCTGGATCGCCGATACTTACTACGTCGCCATTCAAGACGACGCCTTTTTTGGGCTGCTTCTGCGGCTGGAGATCCCCCAGTTACCGGAGTTGACACCGGGAGATTGGGTGGAAGTGCAGGGAACGGTCTCCAAGCGAGCCGGCTTGCCGATCCTCGCGCCGCGCGCCGTCCGCCGATTGCGCCACGCATCGCCGCCCGCTCCTAAAGCCGTAACCTCGCTCCAACTGGAGTCTTTTCGGTACCTGGGCGTGCTGGTGAGGCTCGACAGCGTCCTTACAGGCGAGAACCAGAACGGCGGCGGGGATTTGCTCACCATCGGCCAGGGCCGGAACGAGCTGAATATATTCATGCCCCGCACCAGGCGCGATACCGGGCCGCAACTGAGCGGCTTTCGCGCGGGCGATCGCATCCGCGTCACCGGCATCGCCAGCCAATACTGTACGCTGCCGCCTTACGATCGTTACTTTCAGATCCTGATCCCGAGCCCCGCGTCGGTATCCGTCCTGGAACGGGGTTGGACGATTCAGCCGCCGGTGCTGTTAGCCGCGCTCATCCTGGCCGGCGCTCTGGCGTCCATCTGGTGGTTCCGCGAGCGGCGCATGGCGGCGCTGCGCAGGCAGATGCGGCTGCTCAATTCGCTGGGCGAGCAAGTGATCGGCGCCACCTCTTCCGCCGAAATCCTGCGGCGGCTGATCCTCAATCTCCCCGCTCTGTCGGATGCCACGGGTGTCGGCCTTTATATCCACAATCGCGCCCTGAAGACGCTGGAGGGAGTCCATTCCAACAACACCGCCGTTGAGATCATCGACCCGGAAGCGCCCTCCGGCGCCATGGCTTCGGCGATTGCGGCGTGCTTCCGCAATCATGCGCTGCTCGCCATTCCAGACGTTCGCCGCAGCCCGCACTTCCGCAAGGAAGATACGGTGCTGGCGCCGCGCTCGGTGTTGCTGGTTCCTATGTTCGCGCAGAGCGAGCTGATGGGCGCGATGGAGATCCACCACTCCACGCGCTTCCATTATTTCAGCCAGGGCGAGCAAGCCGCCATGCAGCACCTGGCCAACCAGATCGCCACCGCGCTCAAGCTGCAGGAACAGCACTCGATGCGCGAGCAATTGTTCCGCAGCGAGAAGCTGGCCGCCGCCGGGCAGTTAATCTCCGACGTAGCCAATGAGCTTCGTACCCCGTTGCAATCCATCGCTGCCCTGGCCACTGCGGTGCTTTCGCGCAACGGCGATGCCTATCACACGGAGCTCGAGTCCATCACTACGGAGGCCACCCGCGCCTCGGAAATCGTTTCGCGGCTGGTTTCGTTCGCCAACGTGGAGCAGGCGCAAGCGGAACCTTTGGATCTGAACGCCATCCTTTCCGGGCTGCTGAAGTTTCGCGCTCCCGAGTGGAAGGCCAAGGGCGTGGAAATCAAGTCCCAGCTCGCCGTGAAGCGCGCCATTGTGCTCGGCTCGCCCGGCCAGATCGAACAGGTGCTGCTCAATCTGCTGGTGGACGCCGAGAAATCCGCCGCCGAAGCCAAGGACAAAACCATCACCGTATCGACCAGCCTGCTGGCCAAGCGTGTGCTGGTGGAGATCTCCTATCCGCTGCGCTCGCCCGACACCCGCGGCGACTCTACCGATGGCGACCACACCGGATCGGGCGCACTCGGGCTGGGTGTTTGCCGCGGCATCATAGAAAGCCATGGCGGCGAGTTTCGCGTAGTCCGCACGTCGCCCGCGCAGGCTCGGTTCGACATTGAACTGCCCGTGATCGAAGCTCGCCAGACCGGCGGCGCTCCCGAGTTGTCCGAAGCCATCCGCCAGCTCACCGTTCTGGTGGTGGAGCCGGATGCTAAAGTGCAGCGCCAGCTGGTGCAGATGCTCGGCAATCGGGGCGACCGCGTGGTTCCAGTGGCCAGCGCCGAAGAGGGCCTGGACATCGTCGATAGGCTGCGGTTCGACATGGTGATTTGCGCGGTCCGGCTGCCCAATCTCAACTGGGTGGCGTTTTGCGAGCGCGTCCGGATGCGAGTGGGCGGTTTCGTTCTGCTCACCGACGCGTATAACAGCGATGTCGGCCGCGCCTTCCGCAATAGCGAAGGATATGTGCTCACCAAACCGGTGGACGAAACCAATTTACACCGCATTTGCCGCGCCGTGGAAGATCGCACCAGCCTGCTGATCCGGGAGTGATCCAGGCTGTTTCCGGCTTCCTACGATCGCGCGACCAAGATCATTTCCGGTGTGGTGTGTTTGGGCTTGCTGGCCATAACCTTGACCGTTCGTAACATCGGCGTAGCCACCCTGGCGGTTGTGGTTTTAGCGGTGTCGTACGCTTACTCTCCGCGCGGCTACCGAGTGGCCGGCAACTCGGTTGCGGTGCGGCGGCTGGCTGGAACTGCCCGCGTGGAGCTCAACGGCGTTCGCGAGGCCAGACGCGCCACTCCCGACGACGTTCGCGGCAGTTTCCGTCTTTGGGGCAGCGGCGGGCTGTTCGGATACTTTGGCCTGTTCACCACCGCGAAGCTCGGCAGGTGCACGTGGTACGTTACCGATCGGAGCAAGAGCGTAGTCGTGATCACAGCGGCGAAAACCGTCCTGTTCAGTCCGGATGACCCGGATGGATTCCTGGCCGCGATCCGAGCCGGCGCGCAATCTACTGAGCCGCGCGCGTGAGCAAGCGGTCTCTTCCTACTTTTGACAGAAACAATTAACCGAAAGATAGTCCCACTACAAGCTGGAATGGGGCCATAGTACTGGGTGCACGTCAGATTTATGAAGTGAGCCGCCCTGCCGTCTATTAGGGTGAAGTCACGCGGCGGCCTGCAACGAAGTCGAGCGACGTTCCCAGAAATCCTCGAAACGCCCACTGAGTTTGGAGCAGCGCAGAGCGATGATCGCATTGGCGCCTGAAACGCTCCAGTGCATGCCGGACCGTTTAAGCCGGGTTCCGATCGCTACTTTGCAACCGGCCTCCAGGACGCCGGTTGAGGTGCGCAGTCCCAGGGCGTGAAACTTCGGGTAGCGCATGCGGGCGCGATTGCGGAAGATATACATCGCGCATTTGATCGCCTCGGTGCAGGAATCATGGGCGCGAAGCTCGTGGATGAGGGCGCGCAGTTTTCCGTCATCCAACTCGGCGCAGCGTGCTTCGGCAGAAGTGGCCATGTCTTATCTTACGGCTACGATGGCCGTGAGATAAGCAGAAAAATCAACGCTTGACAGCCTTGTGGTACTTAAGTCTATAATCAGCCTTCGCGAGCCGATTGCCAACTGCTCCACCCTGAAGTGATCCGCGAGGAGTAAGTCAATGCAGTATCCCGTTTCCCCACTGAGGTCGTTCACCTTGGCAGCCGCCTGCATTAATCTGTTTTCGAGCTTCCTGGCGGCTGTTCCTGCAGTGGCTCAAACCACCGCGAACTTCGAGGCGTCTCAGACCAATCCAATTCGCCTCTCACCCGGTACTTACGATTGACGGGCTTCCGGAAATGAGGGTTGCTTGGCTCCCGTTGTCTTTTTCACGCGTTCTCTCCCACGTGCAGTGGTAGTCCGTCCGCGCCACAGTCACTGAAGTAGAGTGCCCACCGCGGCGGTGCCGGTGCCAGGATAGACGCCCATGACGCTCATGACGTCACCGTCTGAGATCAGCGCCACAAGCTGCGCGTGGGTTAGCGTACCGCCGGTGTCCAGATAAACGCAGGATATCGAACATTTCGGAATCCTGTTCTTGTCGATTCTACACAGGGCTGTAAGCGCTGGAATAGCGACTACGAAGAGCACATAGCCAGGAGGTCTACGTCCGGTCGTGTCCACCGATCACCGGTGAGTGGTCTTCCCTGTCTTGGGGGTGATCACGATCGCGGCGGCTTGCAGCTCAGCGGGTTGGTTCTCAATACATCCGGGCGCAGAAAATGAGTTCTTCAACTGGCACCCGCCCGAACCGGACGAAACGGAAATCTGCGGACACCCGCCACCCGGCAATCGTGGGAAGATCTGAAAAGCATCTGCACCTCGCATTCGATTAAAGAAAAGGAAACCAATGCCAACCGACCAGATAGCAGTTCTGACACAAGAGTGGGAGCGCGCGAAAATGGGTGCCGGAGAATTCATCGACGCCATGCCGGAAGACAAAATCGACTTCCGTCCGTCGCCTGAAATCTTCACCTTCGCCGAACAATTTCTCCACATCGCGAACACGAATCATCGCTTCGCCAGCGCGGTAAACAGTGCGAACCAGCCACCCGAGACGCTAACCGGACCGCAGCCGAAGTCCGTGCTGAAGGAATTCACGCTAGCGAGTTATGACGCCATCCTCAGCGGCTTGAAATCTTTGGAACCCGGCACGCTGGATGACGGAATCCAGTTCCACAAATGGACGCTATCGCGCCGCGTAATCCTGATGAAAGCCCTGGAGCATCACGCCCATCACCGCGGCCAAGCAGTAATCTATTTCCGCGTCCAGGGCTTGAAGCCACCATCCGAAAGGTTGTTCTAGGAGCCTGTCGGAGATAGATTGCCGGCTCATGGCGGGTGGCAGAACATTTTCGTAGATGAATGTTTCGGAATCCTTTATGCTGGATTTGTGAGCAAGAGCTTCCGAACGTGTGATCTGGATCAGCCGTTTCTGCTGCCCCCTTCATTACAGGACTGGTTG
>Ga0302324_100012601_pt1 | contig 17230 bp, 16 predicted proteins | sample Palsa_T0_1_FD_201949 | JGI IMG/M metagenome (GOLD analysis project Ga0302324, IMG submission 201949) | Peat permafrost microbial communities from Stordalen Mire near Abisko, Sweden - Palsa_T0_1 | ecosystem: Environmental > Terrestrial > Soil > Palsa > Peat permafrost | place: Sweden: Abisko...
GGGCGAGCCACTCGCAGCCGCTCCGCCGCCGCCGAGGGGCTGAGGTCGGCGTTGTCTCCGGTGGCCGCCTCCGTCACACCGTCCATCACGGTAACCAGAGCACCCAACGATTCAGCAGTCAGGCCCAGCGGAAGAGCACCGACCGTCAGCAGAGCACGCAGCGACGCGACAGCCGGACGCGCCCGCTGGATGGTCTCGGCCGACACTGTGTCCGGCAACTCGATATCCATGCGGGCACCCTTTTCGCGTCATGGCCGGCCACCGAGCCGGCCATCTATCGCCGCACAGTGCCGCCAGAGATCACCGGGTCAAGCCCGGTGATGACGAATTGGTCCTCTGCCGATCGGTCAATTCATTTACGACCGGCGGAGGGCGTGGGGCGAGCAACGGGACTCGAACCCGTGACATCCAGGACCACAACCTGGCGCTCTACCAACTGAGCTATGCCCGCCATCCAAGGGGCGCGGTGTAGTCCGCGCGGAGCTTCGCCGTCAACGACACGAGCGATCACAGGCTAATTGCCGAGATCGGTCCAGCGACACGGGAATGCCGGGCGGGCGAGTAGCCTAAACTTGTTGGCGCGGAACCGGACCGCGACGATAAGAACGAAATGAGGACATCCGAGCGGCTCGTTGCCGGATACCTTCGGCCGGCCTACCCCCCGGGCCGAACGTCCTGGTGGTTCGCGCGGTGTTCGTGCCCGACGGACAACAACCGCCGCCCGAGTTTCTTGGCGACTTCGACCCGCTCAAATTCCGCGCGACCCTCGACCCGGCGACCGGGATCATCGCCTGCGACAATGCCGGCCAAAGCTTCGGCGGCGATATTCGCGCCGAATGGCACCCCGATCCGGTTCAGGGATCGGACGCTGAAGTGGAGCCGGCAGACCAATATGGCGGAGCGCGGAACGCCGGCGCGCCGGATGAGGTCGCGCCGGGCCAGCAACCCGCTCCATCCCGGGCGTCCGGTTACAGCCCGATTGGGGGCACCTTGTCAGCGCGATCCGGCGGCCTTGCCGGCAATGCACCGGATGACAGCGGCGACGTCGCCGGCCCAGGAGATGACCCTGCGGCGAATGACGGGGCGGACGAGGCGAAGCCCGTCGCGCGCCGCTATCGCACCTGGGGTATCATGCCGTTTTCGCCCAGTGGCACCGGGCCCTCGGGATCGGGCGGACGGGTGCCCTTCGCCCTCGCCGGCGATGGGTCCGGGGACACGATCCAGCGTCGATCTCCGCCACCGCCAACCGTACCGTCTCAGGGGGCGACCGGCCCGGATGGTGGCGATCCGGCAGCGCCGCCGGCGCGTGATGCCGCGGCGGCCAGCGCCGATGCGGGGGCCGACGACGACATTCGGGAAACCTCTATCCCGCGTGGCGAGGATGGGCAGCGGATCGATCCACTTCTTTACACCTATGTCTCCAGCGCAGCGTCGAACATGCCGGCGCCGCGTGACCAGCCACCCGCTCAGGATGATCACACCGCGTCAGGCGTTCTTGAACGCTTCAACCCGATGGGCACGGCGCGAGCGCAAGGCCTTACGCCGACCAAAGTCGATTTGCTCTCGGATGAACGCAGCGGTGGGCACACGCTGGAAAAGCATGTCGGTAAGAATCAGGGTGATCTTGACAGTCGTTTAAGCCAGGAGCCAAAGATACCGGGAGCGTCGACCTATCGAAATCTCGACGAGGCAACCGCGGTTACTCAGCAGGTAATTGATCTGAATCGGAGCCAAATCAGCGCGTGGATCGCCAATCCGGCTGACAAAGGCAGAATTTCGGTCAGCGTGTCGCGGCCGGTGACCAGCTCGTTATATGTTCCAATAGGGACAGTTCTGGATCGTCGCCTATCGGTGCAGGTACCGGGAAATGGCGCAAGGGTCATACTCCAGAAAAATCCCGGCGCCCCGAACGGTTTCACGGTGATCACGAGCTTTCCAACATTCTCGGGCATTCCCTCGGAGGATTAAAACATGCACAGGATGTTAGTAGAGTTTTGCGGGTTCTATATGCAGGACCACGATCTGATTTATAAGCGGGACACTGATCCGATCGATGATTTTTGCGGGCAACACAGCATTCAAGAGCAAAAGGAAGCTCTGGTCCAACTGAAACATTTTCACAAGGCTGTTTTGTCGGGCAGCAAGTCCATTGACGATCTGCTCAACATGGGACTGGGGTACATCCCGAGCGACGACCCTGATCCGGCAATCTGGCTTCCACCGCTAATCGAATACCTTGAGGGCAAGATAACGAACTCGGGGAGCGACGACGGCGGCCACCCAAGAGGTGATTGACCTTAATCAGGGACCATCCTGCATCGAGGCCAACAGGTGCCGGTCCCAGGAAATGGCGCAAGGTTGTGCCCAAGAAAATCCTGGCGTGCCAAACGGTTTCACGGTGATCACGAGCTTTCCAACGTTCTCGGGCATTCCCTCGGAGGACTAAAACATGTATGAAATGTTGGCTGAGCTTTGCGGGTTCTATATTCAGGACTACGATCTGATTTACGAGCGGGACACTGATCCGATCGATCAATTTTGCGATCAACACAACGTTCGGGAACAAATGGAAGCGTTGGCTCAACTCATAGATTTTCGTGGGGGCGTTCTGGCGGGGAAACGAACGGTCCACGATCTTGTTTATATGGGACTGGGATGGTACCCCAATGTCGGCCTGGATCTGGCGACGTGGCTACAGCGGCTGATCGACTGCCTTAGGGAGAAGATCGCGAATTTTGGGCGCGACAGGATATGAATTCCGGACTCCCAAAGCAACCTCAATCGACTGTCACTTACCGATATCGCGGGCCGTCAGAAGATTACCTCTCAACTGCAAGGAACCTTCGTAACCGCAATGAGCCGTATCACAGCGACGCTATCGGTGCTCTCAAGCAGAATTCACCCAGACCGGATAACATCCCTTTTGTGTTTTACCCCAGATCGCTCTGTCCTGAAGGGAGAAGATCGGAATCCGCCACGGTCTGTCCCGAAGGCATATGGGTGGTACGTCACCTCGAAGTCGGAGGACGACGATACGGCCGGTGGAGTTCTTACTGTCTTGCTGAAGAGGTTGGGGAAGGTCCATCACAGAATTGCCAGTTTATCAGAATGCGACCCAGATGTACGAGTCGCATTTCACGCGGCGATAGCTCCATATTCCGAGAACGTCTCGTTGTTCTTAAGCGCGGAGACCATAAGCGGCGTATCAAAATTCGGTGGCAGCCTGGATATAGAATTTTTTAATCCATGAGGTGATATCAGTCCGGCGGCTATCGAACCCCAATCGACCCGCCATAGATGGCCGGCGTTGAGCACCATTGGAGTTCATGCGCGAAATCGCCGAATTCAGAGTTGCCAAAGAACGTGCTTCGATGCTGTTCGGCGATGATGATGGCAGGTTGTCTGACATTCCGTCGGAGGACGAAAATATGTACCGGATTCTAGCAGAGTTTTTCGGTTTCTTTATTCAGGACTTCGATCTGATTTATGAGCGGGACACTGATCCGATCGATCAGTTCTGCTCGCAACATACCATCAGAGATCAAAAAGAGGCTTTGGTGCAACTCAAGGATTTTCGTGAGGCTGTTTTGGCGGAGAAGCGAACTGTCCAGGATCTTGTTCGCATGGGGCTGGAATGGTACCCGAGCGACGACCACGGTCTGGCAACGTGGTTGCAGCGGCTGATCGACTATCTTGAGGGAAAGATAGCGAATGCCGGGGGCGACGAGGCATGAATTCGAGTTGCCCAAATGAACGTTGGACTACTGTCGTGGGCCGATATCGCGGGCCGTCAGCAGATTACCTCTCAATCGCTGGAGCCTTTGGAGCAAGGTAACCGCCTGTGTGCCCGCCAGCGAAACTTCCGACCCATTGTGATCGATCGGGCACGTGCGCGACGCTGGATCAGGCACCGGGAAACCGAACCGCGCGCCCGGTCAACCAAGAGCGGCGAAGTGTCGCTTCAGCCGAGCAATCGCCTCATCCAGCACCTCGGGCCGTTTGCAAAACGCGAAGCGAGCGTAATGCCGCGGCGCGTCCGGCTCGTCATAAAACGCGGACACCGGGATCGCCGTCACGCCGGCATGCTCGGTGATATGACGGCAGAACGCGACGTCGTCACCGTTGAACCGCAACGGCGTGAAGTCGGTGGTGATGAAATAGGACCCATGCGTCGGCAGCACGTCGAACCCGGCCTCGGCGAGACCCGCGGCCATTTGATCCCGCCGCGCCTGCAGATTGCTGGCCAATGACGCGAAATAGGCGTCGCTCTTACCCAGACCAACGGCGACCGCGCGCTGCAAATTGGGCGGCGTGGTGAAAGTCAGATTCTGGTGTGCCTTCGCGACCAGGGGCGTCAAATTGGCGGCGGCCGTGATGTAGCCGACCTTCCACCCGGTCAGCGAAAACGTCTTGCCCGCGCTACCGATCCGCATGGTCCGGTCGCGCATGCCCGGCAGGGTCATCAGGGGGATGTGCCGCATGCCGTCGAAGATCAGGTGCTCATAAACCTCGTCGCAGATGGCATAGCTGTCGTGGCGCAGCACCAGATCGGACAGAAATCCCAGGTCCTCCGGCGAGAATACCTTACCGCAGGGGTTCATCGGCGAGTTGATCAGGATCGCCTTGGTCTTTGGCCCGAACGCCGCTTCCAGCTCGGCCCGCGGCAACTCCCAGTTCGGCGGCGCCAACCGGACGATCCGCGGGATCGCCCCCAACATCCGAACGACGGGAACGTAGGTGTCATACAAGGGTTCGATGAGCACGACCTCATCGCCGGGATCGAGCACCGCCATCAAACAGGCGGTGATGGCCTCGGTCGCACCCGAAGTCACGGTGACCTCGGAGGCCCAGTCGACGTCGAGGCCGTAGAAGCGGCGGTTGGCGGCGGCAACCGCCTGGCGCAACTCGGGCACGCCAGGCATTGGCGGATACTGATTGCGGCCGTCCCTCAGCGCGTCGGCGGCGGACTGGACGACATCCTCGGGGCCATCGGTGTCAGGGAAACCCTGGCCGAGATTGATCGACCTGTACTCGGTCGCAAGTGCCGACATGACAGTGAAGATGGTCGTCCCGATCGACCCGAGATAGGTATTCGCTCCACGCATTCGCCGGCGCCTCGTTTTGATCGTGACAAGATCCCGCCAATAGCGCGGATGGACGGGCTTGCGAAGCCGCGACGGCCGGTGCGGCGAAGCGTCCAAATGGCCGGCGAATTGAGAAGATACAAGAAACGTCAGGCGACGCCCAAATTCTGGGCAATCGACGCTTGTGACGTCCCGCGGCGGCAGCTGATTTTCAAGGCATCCCGCCGGAAATTACTCGCCGCGCCGGACCGTGCAATAACGCATTGATACCTGGCACGGCCCGTGCAACCCTCACGTGCTGTTCGTGCCGCCGTGCCCTTTCGGCCGGGCGCGCGGCGGCGTATTTGGGAGACCTGGTTTACGACCGGGCATGGAGCGATGAAGAAAATCGAGGCCGTGATCAAGCCGTTCAAATTGGACGAGGTGAAAGAGGCGCTGCACGAAGTCGGCCTGCAAGGCATTACGGTGGTCGAGGCAAAAGGCTTTGGCCGGCAGAAAGGGCATACGGAACTCTATCGCGGCGCGGAATACGTGGTGGACTTTTTGCCAAAAGTGAAAATCGAAGTCATCTGCGAGGACTCGGTCGTCGAACGCGCGGTGGAGGCGATCATCAACTCTGCCCGGACAGGCAGGATTGGCGATGGCAAGATCTTCATTTCGTCGATCGAGGAGGTGATCCGCATTCGCACCGGCGAGCGCGGCGAAGCCGCTATCTGAACCGTGGCCGCCAGCCTTCGATGGCACCCTGGATGCGTCCGTTACGACCATCCATTCCGTCGGGGGATACGGTCCATGGGATCAACCTGAACCGCTAACGGCCTCCAGCGGAAGCAATGTGAGGGGCCAGGCCATGCGGGCTCGCGTCGCGCGGGTCCAGAGCGGTCGTGCGACGAACTGTGTCGGCGCGGCTATCATGATTTACTAACGGGGAATCTGGGTAATGGTGAAAAAGCCGACCGAAAGCTCAAATCTGAGCAAAGTCATGGAGATGATCTCCGAACAAACGGTGGAATACGTCGACCTGCGGTTCACCGATCCGCGCGGCAAGTGGCAGCACACCGCGCAACACGTCTCGACGATGGACGAGGACGCGTTCCGTGACGGCATCATGTTCGACGGCTCCTCGATCGCCGGTTGGAAGGCGATCAACGAGTCCGACATGATCCTGATGCCCGACCCCGACACCGCCGTGATGGACCCTTTCGCGGCCAAGCCGAGCATGATCCTGTTCTGTGACATCATCGAGCCCTCGACCGGTCAGGGCTATGCGCGCGACCCGCGCAGCACGGCGAAGAAGGCCGAGGCTTATGTCAAGAGTTCGGGCGTCGGCGACGCGGTGTACATGGGGCCCGAGGCGGAATTCTTCATCTTTGACAGCGTGAGATACGGCACCGGCGGCAACTACGGGATGTATCAGCTGGACAGCCAGGAAGGCCCGCAGGCGTCGGTGAAGGACTACCCGGAAGGCAACATGGGGCACCGGCCGTCGATCAAAGGCGGCTACTTCCCGGTGCCGCCGGTAGACGCCGACAGCGACCTGCGCGCGGAAATGCTGTCCACCATGGGCGAAATGGGCGTGGCGATTGAAAAGCACCACCATGAGGTGGCGCAGAGTCAGCACGAGCTCGGCATGAAATTCGGCCCGCTGACCCGGATGGCCGATCATCTGCAGATCTACAAGTATTGCATCCACAACGTCGCCAACAGCTATGGCAAGACGGCGACCTTCATGCCGAAGCCGATCTATGGCGACAACGGCTCGGGCATGCATGTGCATCAGTCGATCTGGAAGGGTGGCAAGCCGCTGTTCGCCGGCAACGGGTACGCCGACCTGTCCGAGACGTGTCTGTATTACATCGGCGGCATCATCAAACACGCCAAGGCGCTCAATGCATTCACCAACCCTTCGACCAACAGCTACAAGCGATTGATCCCGGGGTTCGAGGCACCCGTGCTGCTGGCGTATTCGGCGCGCAACCGGTCCGCGTCCTGCCGTATCCCCTATGCCACCAACCCAAAAGCCAAGCGCGTGGAGGTGCGGTTCCCCGACGCCGCCGCCAACCCTTACCTGGCATTTTCGGCGATGCTGATGGCCGGCATGGACGGGATCAAGAACAAGATCCATCCGGGCGATCCGATGGACAAGGATCTGTACGATCTGCCACCCGAGGAACTAAAAGGCATTCCCACCGTCTGCGGCAGTCTCCGCGAAGCCCTCGGCGTGCTCGCCGGCGATCATGAATTCCTGCTTGCCGGCGATGTCTTTAGTACTGATCAGATCGAAAGCTATATCGAACTTAAGTGGAACGAGGTGTATCGTTTCGAACACACACCGCACCCGGTTGAGTTCGAAATGTACTACTCGGTCTAATCGCAAGGGCTCGACTGGTTTAAAGCCTCGCCATCGTCCGGATGGCGAGGCTTTTTATTGTACACTGCAGCAAGCCTGGAGCCAATGCATTTGCCCCTTTGTTAGGCACGGCGATCTCTGTTCGGCGGCACCCGGGATGACGACCGTTACACACAGCAAAAGACTTGCACGCACGGTCACAATGAAGCGTCTTCGACCCCGCCATATACGGGTTATCAATGAGAAAGTCCGTTTCATATCGCCTCGTCATGGACGGATGATCGCGCGCATATAGGCCTGACGCCATTGGCGGCACTGTAGCTTACGGCGGTCACTGCCCTTCACCGGCGCGCCGACCCGGCCCAGGCAACAGGATCGGATCAGTGACTTCGGCGAAAGCCGTGATCAATGACGTTCAAACGGCGTATATGGTGGTCTGGCCCTGACAGCGAAAACGCCGGCGGCGATTATCCTTCGTTCCGCGCATCAGAGGGCGCGGCGCCACTTGCCGGCCACCTGGCACGATTGTTGAATTGAAATATGCGATCCGCCCCAACGGACCGGCGGCGGCCAGGGAGAGACAGGCGATGCAACCCTCAACAGGACGGGGCAGACGATCATGAAACTGATCATGGCCATCATCAAACCCTTCAAGCTCGACGACGTACGGGAAGCCCTCACGCCACTCGGTGTGCAAGGTCTCACGGTCTCCGAGGTCAAAGGGTTCGGCCGTCAAAAGGGCCAGACCGAGATTTACCGCGGTGCGGAATATCACGTCAGCTTCCTGCCCAAGGTAAAGATTGAAGTCGTGGTCGGCGACGATCTGGCAGACGGCGTGATCGAGGCGATCGCCAAAGCCGCCAATACCGGCAAGATCGGCGACGGCAAGATTTTCGTAATTGATGTGGAACGAGCAATGCGGATCCGCACCGGTGAGACCGATATCGCAGCCCTCTGACCACATCGGTGGGCCGCTCGTCCGGCAGCTTGCGTTACTGAAAAATGAACAAGGGAAACTGATACGATGACCCGACCCCGCTTGACCTGGGGCCTTGGCGCCCTGGCGACCGTCATGCTGATGGCCGCTCCCGCGTTCGCGGACGACGCGCCGCCGAAACTCGATTCCGGCGATACCGCCTGGATGTTGGCCAGCACCGCGCTGGTGCTGCTGATGACAATTCCCGGCCTCGCGCTGTTCTACGCCGGAATGGTCCGTAAGAAGAACATTCTCGCGACCATGATGCAGTCGTTCACGATTTGCTGCATCGTCACGATCGTCTGGATGGTCGCCGGCTACAGCATCGCCTTCACCACCGGCAATGCCTACATGGGCGACTTCTCGCGCATCATGCTGCACGGGATCGCCGATCACATCGTCAAAGGCAACGACAGTCAGGCGTTCGTGCTGGCGTCGGGTGTCAAGGACGTGGCGGACATGGCCACGACGATCCCCGAGACGGTCTACATGATGTTCCAGATGACCTTCGCGATCATCACGCCCGCGCTGATCGCTGGCGCATTCGCCGACCGCATGAAGTTCTCCGCGATGTGCCTGTTCATGACGCTGTGGTCGCTGCTGATTTATTCGCCGATCGCCCATTGGGTCTGGTCGCCCTCCGGCTGGGCCAATCAACTGGGTGTTCTCGACTTCGCCGGCGGCACGGTCGTGCATATCAATGCTGGCGTCGCCGGTCTGGTGTGCGCGCTCGTGCTCGGTAAGCGCGAGGGCTACCCCAACACCAACATGGCGCCGTACAACCTGGCCTACGCGGTCATCGGCGCCTCGTTGCTGTGGGTCGGCTGGTTCGGGTTCAACGCCGGATCGGCTGTGGCGGCGAACGGACGAGCGGGCATGGCCATGTCGGTGACGCAGATCGCCACCGCCGCCGCGGCTCTGGGCTGGATGTTCGCGGAGTGGATCGTCAAGGGCAAACCGTCGGTGCTCGGCGCGGCGTCCGGTGCGGTCGCGGGTCTCGTGGCCATCACCCCGGCGTCGGGCTTCGTGCTGCCGGGTGGAGCGCTGGTGATTGGCATCGCGGCCGGCGTCATTTGTTTCTGGTCCGCCACCAGCCTCAAGCATCTTCTGGGCTATGACGACAGCCTGGACGCGTTCGGCGTGCACGGCATTGGCGGCATGGTCGGAGCGATCCTGACCGGCTGGTTCTCCTTTGGGCCGTTGTCCGCGACGGACGCCACCCCCGACGGCAGCCCAGGAGGGTTGGCGCAGGTGTGGTTGCAGTGCCAGGGGGTGGCTTCGACGATTGTTTATAGCGGCATTGGAACCTTCGTTATTCTGATGGTCGTCAAGGCGATCATCGGCCTGCGAGTGAACGAGGAAGAAGAGCGCGAAGGACTGGACCTCGTCCTGCACGGCGAACAGGTATTCTGAACGATCGTTTCAAATGCGGGGTGCCTCACGACTGAGGCACCCCGTCCACAACTGGCACTAACAGGAAAATTCGAAATGCGAAGTTCTGGAATGACGTTCCGGACGTGGTTGGCGGCGGCCACGAGCCTGACCGCGGTGGTCCCCACCCTGGTTTGGGGACAGACCACACCGGCTCCCGCGGCGGCTGCTCCCGCGGCCCCCGCGGCAGAGGCTCCCGCGGCACCGGCAGCCGATGCGCCTCCGCCAGGCTATTGGATCAACGGGATCCATCTCTCGGGACAAATCGATGGCGGAATCGTCGCCAATCCGGAAGGTCCGAAAATCAACGATGGGCAGTCGTTCACCGACCGAGCCAACCAGCCCATACTAAACCAGGTCCTGATCGGCGCCGAAAAGAAGCTGGATCCAAAAGCGACCGGGTTCGACTGGGCTTTTAAGCTTTCGTTGATGTATGGCGCGGATGCGCGCTACACGCATTACCTCGGCTTTTTGGATCAGGCGCTGCCTAAGTCCGATCGCAATCAGTTCGACGTCGTTGAAGCCAGCGCGACGCTGCACGCACCGGTCCCGATCTTCGAGGGCGGACTGGACGTGAAAGCCGGCCTTTTCGCGACACCCCTCGGATCCGAGGTGATCGACCCATCCGGCAATCCGTTCTATTCTCATTCTTATATCTTCAACTATGCCCTGCCCTTCAAGCACACCGGAATTCTCACCACCTCGCACGTGACAGGCCTGGTGGACATCTATTTGGGTGTCGACACCGGGAGCAACACGACATTCGGTCCGAACGGCGACGACAACAGTTCGGTAGCCGGAATTGTCGGTTTCGGGCTCAATATGATGGACGGCAACCTGACGGTCCTGGCGCTTTCGCACCTCGGGCCGGAAAATCCTTCACGCGCTTTGTCGCCGTTGGGATTCAACGCCGACGGCTATTGGAGATATTTTAACGACGTCGTTGTCGTCTGGAAGGCGAACGACAAGCTGACCCTCACGACCGAAGCGGCCTGGGTGCGCGATGACTTTGGTGCGTCCGGCTATACCGGCCATCCGGCACCCGCGAATGGTTTTGGAATCGCGCAATATGCGGGGTACGCGCTGACCGATACGGTCACGCTGAACGCGCGTGCGGAAGTGTTCCGAGATGATAACGGTTTCTTCGTGGCTGGTTTCCCGGGGAATTACGATCCGGTTTACTCGGAAAAAGGCATCGGCGCGCCGCTCAACACGACCTTCGCCATACCTCCCGCGACTTATGGCGCGCTTACTTTAGGCGTGACCTACAAGCCCGCGGTGCCGCCGCCGATCACCAGCCTCGCGATCCGGCCGGAAATTCGTTACGACCAGTCATTGGGCGGCAACCGGGTGTTCAACAGGACGGTTAACGCGACGACCGGTGTCGCGACGTTCAAGGACTCCGGCGCGTTTACCTTTGCGACCGACGTTATTCTGACATTCTGACGATCGGGGGGCCGGGATCGGAATAGCGGTGTGGAGACGCGATCGCCGATCCTCTCCTCGGAAGATTTGATAGAGAGCCGAATTGATCTGTCGCATTTCGTGCGGATGCATCGCCGTGTCATGGCCGGGCCCCACCCCCCCAAGAACGCGAAAAAACCAAAAACCCCCCGTACCCGCTGTGATTAAAAGCAAGCCAAAGCGAGAGTAGGGCGGCGCGCGGCGTGTTCCTCGGCCTGGATGACCGGTGCCATCACGGCCAGCAGCTTTTCCTGCGTCGCCTGCGTGGCCCTGGTCAGCGGCAACCGCACCTCGTTCGTGCATAGCTTCAGGTTGGCCAGAGCCGCCTTCACGGGGATTGGGTTGCTCTCCAGAAACAGCGCGGCATTCAACTGGTCGAGCAGGTCGCGCAGCTCGGCGGATCGCGCCAGCTCGCCATTGTCCCAGGCGGAGTGCAGCAAGGCACACAGCGCGGGCGTCACGTTGGCGGTCACCGAGATGCAGCCATGGCCTCCCATCGCCCGATAGGCCGGCGCTGTGGCATCATCGCCGCTCCATTGCCTCAGCCCGAGGCCGCAGCGCGCCCGAAGCCGGGCCGGCCGCGACAGATCGGCGGTCGCGTCATTGATGCCTACGATGTATTGAGCTTCATACAGCCGCGTCACGGTATCGTCGGTGATCCCCACCCCGAGCGCGACGGCACGGCGCATAGCAGGGCGTCGGCGCCGGCGGCGACCGCCTCGACCCAAAATGCGACCGTGGCGGATGTGGAGAGCGAGGTGCAGCCGGCAATGACCGGCACCCGGCCGCGGCCGCCGCCTCGACCACGGTTCGGACGGCACTGAGGTATTCCGGCTGCGTCAGGGCAGCGGCCTCGCCGGTGCTGGCGCAAACGATGAGTACCAGCGCTCGCGCGGGGCGCGATTTCGGCTTGGGCGGAGGGCATCATGAACGGCAACTCCTCGCCGGGATCGTCAACGGGCTAAAAGGGCCGCGCGTCCCGGCGGGCGCGATGTCGTTGCGACGGCATATAGTCGCGACGGGCAACGTGGTCCCCGGCCATGAAATTGATATAGTCGATGCCACCGTCTTCGGGGAGCTGGCGACCGGACCGGTCCACGATCAGTGCGCGATACTGACACCGGTCATCACCGACCCGCCCATGTGAACGCTGACGGACCCGGGTGCTGGCTTCTCGCAGCAGGACGGGCCGTCGAGTGGCGGTGAATTCGCGCATCCGGCCAGCAGCGCACCCAACAGCAGCAATCGAAGCAACAGGTTCATTGGGGCAGTAAGAGCCAGGACCGGCCGGATCGCGCAAGCGATTTCAATCCGATCGGTCTCCCGGTGCGAAAACTCCGCGGACCCCCGCCGTCACTCCTGCCGCTGGCCGGTCTGGATTGGGATCCAGATTTCCACGTGGCCCAGTCCGGTGTTGGCGTCAAAGTCGTCGGAGTAACGTTCGAAGTTCGGCGTATCGGCGATCCGGTGACCGGATGCCGGCAGCCACTGCTCCATGATCGTACGCCACGTCATGGGGATGCCCGAGATATGACCGTTGTGCCGGAACACCAGATAGCTTTGCGCGGGGATCCGCACGCTGCTCAATTCGGGAGGAAGGTCCGTGACACTGGACACCGCGACACCGCACAGATAATCGTAATGACCTGTCTCGTCGAAGTCGCAGCACACGCCATACGCCATCCGGTCCACTCGCCGGGAAATGGCACCGATATATGGTCCGAACCGCTGCCACTGCATGGGAATGCCGGCGATCGTTTCAATCGAATAACGCGCGCGCAAGCCAGCGATCAGCAATTGTCCGCCCAGTTCCCGGCGCGGTTCTTCCAGGTTCATCGTCATGGTTTCAGTCATTGTGATTGGCTCCACGAGTTCGAGTTGATCCAGATTGCCACGCGAACGAACCGCTTCGGGCGTCACCCCGAACTGGTCGCGAAACGCCCGCGTGAACGCCTCATGGGAGCCGTAACCCGCGTCGAGCGCGACCTCGAGAATATCGGGAGCACCTCGCGACAGAGATCGCGCCGCCTCGGTCAGCCGCCGGCCTCGCACGTAACGCATGACCGATCGCCCGGTCGCGAAACCAAAGGCGCGCGATATGTGAAAACGCGATACGTCGCAGGCGGTCGCGACATCGTCGAGCGAAATCTCTTCCGCGAAATGGCTTTCGATATACCAGAGCGCCTTTCCCACCAGGTTCATACGCAACCCCAGATTGGCGGTTTCAGGAAATACAGGCGTCCTCCCGGTTTCGCTTGATCGATCTTGATGCCCGGCGCACGGGGGCGTAACCCGCTGCCGCCGGGCACTGCCGGACCAACGAACGCCTCCGGGAGCGAAATGACCAGCAAGGACCCGCTACTCCGCGCGTCGGCGGGAGGCACGACGCACCCGCTGTCCGGTGTCGCCGACAGGCTTAGCAGTGCGGCACCCCTGTTGTTCGTGCTGCTATGGAGCAGTTCCTTCCTCGGTACTCGCGTCGGTTTGCGCCACATGTCGCCATTGTGGTTCGTCGCGGTGCGGATGGTGCTCGCCGCGGTGATCATGGTCGCAGTCGTGGCGGTGGTGCGGCGCATCTCGTCTCCGCGTCTCTGGTCCGCACGTCTTGCCCCTCTGTCGCGCGCCAACTGGTTGCATTGCGCGGTCGTCGGCGTGTCAACCCAGGCGATCCTCCTGATGACGGCTCATGTCGCGATGACCCGCACCGAAGCGGCCCCAATCGCCCTCATCCAAACCCTGAACCCGCTGCTGACGGCATCGCTGGCATGGCCGCTTCTCGGCGAGCGACTGCGTCCCTCCCAAATCCTGGGGCTGTTCCTGGGTCTCGCCGGCGTATTGCTGATCCTGGGTCTCGCGGCGCTTAACAGCCGGGCCGAACTTCCAGGCCTGCTCGCGGCCACGGCGGGTGTAGGCAGCTTATCGGCGGGCACGCTGTACTACCGCCACTTCTGTCGTGACATCCCGCCCTTGCAGGGTGTCGCCGCGCAGTTTCTCGCCAGCGCCATTGTCTGCACAGGCTGTGCCATGGCGCTGGAGACGCCCTGGACGGACTGGAATCCGGGAGCATTCGCGGGCATCGCATGGAACACGATCGCGGTTTCCATGGGCGGCATGGCTCTGTATTTCCTCATGCTCACCCGTGGCTCAGCGGCGCGAGCCACCGTCAACTTCTACCTCGTCCCCGGCGTCACTTCCGTCCTCACCTGGGCGGTTCTCGGCGAGCGTCTGACACCCATCATGATTTTCGGTCTGGCGGTGTCCTCGGTCGGCTGCTGGCTGGTAGGACGCCGCCGGTGGTAGCCCGAAGTTTGCCTTGTTAACGCCTGGATCGGTGCCTATGCCTTCCACTACGCTTGTTAATTTTTCTCACAGGAGATGCACGGTGCATCATCGTCTCGCGCTCACGGCCGTTCTGTTGGCTCTGAGCGGCTGCGTCGTGCCGCCACCGCCGGGCCCGTATGCCTATCCGGGATATGCGCCGCCTGGCTATCCGCCACCGGGTTATCCCCCGCCGGGCTATCCGGCGCCCTATGGGCAGCCGGACTTCGCTTACCCCGGCTATGCTTACAATGACGGCTCGCCAACATTCTTTGCTGATGGCGTGAACTGGCCGTTGGTGTTTTTCGGCGGCGGGTGGGGTTATTGGGACGGGTACCACCGGTGGCATGGGGCCCCTCCGGCCGTATGGCATAATCTGGAAATGCGTCACCCGGGCGGCGTTGGCTATCACCCGGCTGGCGGCGGTCCCGTGGGCCGGCCCGTGAGTGTTGGCGGCGCGCCTGGAGGACCACGGGGTTCTGGGCCGCCCGGTGGTGCACATCCCGTGGCTGCCGCACCCCGTCCAACCGGAGGACATCCGCCATCGGGGCATCGGGAGGAGGATCATTGATTTCACTGTCTTGCTTCACCGCAAACCCGCCGCTTCGAACCGGGACCGCGAAAAAGCTCTCCGCGCGGCCGCGGCATTCGCTGCTTCTCGCGATCCTGTTCGTGACCTTGGTGTCGCTTCACGGCGGCCCGGCAGCGGCCCAACAGACAACGGCAGAGCCTGCCGCCGGGCCCCTTCCGACCGTCACCTATCCCGCCCGCGATCCGGACACGGCACCGCCGCCGGCGGCTTCGGTGCCTCAACCGGAGCCGACGGTTATCGTTGTCGTGCCGGACAGGTACTATCTGGTCGGTGGTGTGTGGGGTTACTGGGATCGCGAGCGCCGGTTCCACCGGGCCTCGCTCGATGGTCGGCGCGTCATTTCGCGTCGGCAACCGTTGCCTCAATACGCGATCCACTTGTCAAATTTCCCATCGGGTTCCATTCTCGCTCGACCGTTGGCATCGCGTGAGCGAGGCGTGGTGCGCTAACGATCCGCCACCCTGCCGGCGGCCGGCAACCTTGCCTGCCTGCCCCGGACACTCCGCCTGGGACATCTCGCCCGCCTGCCCAGTACATGAGGACACGCCATGAACGTCGACACCATTAAAGCGATGGGCCGCCCGAAAGGGCTTCCGTTCCGCATCGGCAAGATCGGCCATGTTGGGATGTATGTGAAGGACCTGGAACGATCGACCCGGTTTTACACGGATATTCTCGGCTTCCAGGTCAGCGACGCCATCGCGCCCGGCGAACTGCCCGGCGGCGCGGTGTTCCTCCGCTGCGCCACGGATCATCACGCGATCGCACTGTTCGGCGCGACCGAGGATCATCCCGCCGGCACCGGGCTGCACCATGTCGCCATGGAGGTGCCCACGCTTGATGAGATCGTTCGCATTCGCGAGCATCTGCGTGAGCACCAAATTCCGATCAATCTCGACGGCCGCCGCGGCGCGGGCGTGCAGCTCGTCGTGGAGTTCCGCGATCCTGACGGGCATTTGCTGGAGATCTACTGGGGCATCGACCAGATCGGCTCGGAGGGCGTCGTCCGCCCGGAAGAGCAGTGGAAACCGGTTCGCACGCTGGAGGACGCGATCGCCAATCCGGTCGACGGCCAGGACACCACCGTGCACGCCGCCCAAAGCCTGTTGAGCCAGCCATGAGCGTGCCGCTGCCTTCGCTGAAGCGGCCGCATGGGACACCGTTCCAGCTCCGCAAGATTGGCCATGTCGCGCTGTTCGTCACTGATGTCGAACGCTCGGTGCGGTTTTATGTCGACGTGCTCGGGTTCCAGATTTCCGACCTGTATGGGGAAGAGATGATCCCGGGCGGCGCGGCGTTCGTGCGCCTGAGCACGGATCATCATGGCATTGCTCTGTTCAAGGCGACGCAGGATCGGGATCCCGGCGCCGGGCTGCACCACATGGCTTTCGAGGTCGGCTCGTTGGACGAAGTGTTCCGTGTCCGCGACCATTTGCGCAAGCACGACGTGGCGATCCATTTCGAGGGCCGCCGTCGCGCCGGGGTGCAGATCGCTGTCGAGTTCCGTGATCCGGATGGGCATAACCTGGAGGTCTACTGGGGCATCGATCAGATCGGCTCGGATGGGAAAGCTCGGCCGTCCAGCCAGTGGAAGGGCGCGAGCAGTCTGGAGTCGGCGATCGTCGACCCAGTGGTCGGGCAGGATACGACGCTGCTGGATCCGTCGCTGGCGCGAATCGGTTAAGCGGGCGGGGTCGCCGCCTACCAGGGCCACCAGGGGCCGGCCGGCCCGCGAACGGACCGGCCTTTGACCCTACCGCTTCCGGATGATAAGCTTCCAGGTGATCTTGACTTTCACCACCAAGATCACGATTATAAGCGGCAGGAAGACGAGATGTGGATGCATCTCAGACTCCCACTGGTTAGCCGGCGGGCCTATTCCCGCCGGCTTTCCTGTTTTGGGGCCAATGTGTGAACAAGCCGTTCATGCGATGCCTGGTCCGCTACCCTCATTTAATCCGTCACGATCACATCGTTGACGCGTCCGTTTCGCGCATCGTGCCGTCTCCGATATG
>Ga0302324_100012602_pt1 | contig 17229 bp, 17 predicted proteins | sample Palsa_T0_1_FD_201949 | JGI IMG/M metagenome (GOLD analysis project Ga0302324, IMG submission 201949) | Peat permafrost microbial communities from Stordalen Mire near Abisko, Sweden - Palsa_T0_1 | ecosystem: Environmental > Terrestrial > Soil > Palsa > Peat permafrost | place: Sweden: Abisko...
CCGGCACCGCGATCAACGTGGAAGTGGATCTGATCGGCAAATATATCGAAAAGCTAATGGCTCCAAGGTAGTAGAATTCAGTATCCTAATGCGAGCGCCCCGCGTCCTATAATCGGAGAGTCAGCTCCAGGAGTTTTTATGCGCGCCCTGCAAATCGCACTCGTCTCGCTTGTTTTCGCTGTCGGAGCCTGTTTTGCCCAGAGGGGCGGGGGTGGTCACGGTGGCGGTGGTGGCGGCGGCCACGCGATGGGCGGTGGTGGCGGGCGCGCTATGGGCGGCGGTGGACGCGCCATCGGCGGCTCTGGCGGTGGATTTCGCGGGAGCGCGGTAGGTGGATACCGGGGAGGCGGCGGCTACGGCGGTGCATATCGCGGTGGGTATGGCGGCGGCTACGGATACCGTGGCGGGTACGGGCGTGGCTATGGGTATGGCGGTTGGGGCCTCGGATTCGGATTTGGATTCGGCTACCCTTACTACGGCGGCTATTACGGCTCTCCGTACGCCTACGGATACCCATACGGCGGATATTATGCCGACCCCTACGCGTACGATCCCTACGCCTATGGAGCGGACCCTTACTACGGCGCGCCTCCTCCGCAGCAACAGCAGCAGTATGAATACGGACCGCCTCCGCAGCAACAACAGCAGTATGGTCCGCAATACGGCCCGCAGCCCAATCAGCGGCAAGGCTATCCGCCGCCTCCACCCCCAGCGCATGGTCAGCAGCAGAACTCGGCGCCGGCTCCAGGGCCCGGTCCGAACAATCCGCCCGGAACCGCACCCCAAGCTAACAGCTATCAGTCCGACGGACAGTGGCATCGCTTCGGCGGCGCCAGTTCTCAGTAACGCAAAGGGTGCGGCGCGCACCACCTAGCTAGCGGATCAGGAACTGCCTCGCGCCGCACTCCGTTTTGCGCGCGTCCCTCAGTAGAGCCTGAGAACTTCCACAGCTCCGGCACACCTATATGGCGTGCAACACCAAGCTCTAAAATCCTGGCGCGGTCTGGTCTGTTGCGCGCTAGTATTCGCGGTTTCCGCAGACGCCTCGGTCATCGTGCAACTGAGAGTGGTGGAGGGCGAAGGCCTCACTTATCGCACTGGCTCGCGCGCCACGCGCGGCGTCACTGTTCTGGTTACCGACGAAGCCGGCCTTCCGCTCGACATGGCTTCGGTCAGTTTTCGCCTCCCGGAGCAGGGCGCCAGTGGTACGTTTAGTTCCGGCTTGCGCACTGAAGTGGTCACCACCGGTGCCGACGGCCGCGCCTCCGTTTGGGGGATGCAATGGAACAAGACGCCGGGGACCGTGCAGATTCACATCACCGCGGTCAAGGAGCAGGCGCGCACGGGCATTGTCAGCACGCAATATCTTAGCGATACCGTCGCGTTGAAAGCCGGGGGAGAAGGCGTGTTCACGGCGTCTCATGGCGGCGGACACAAGTGGCTCTGGATCGTGGCAGTTGCGGGCGTAGCCGCGGGGGGCGCTGCGTTCGCGTTACTGCGTTCTAAAGGGGCGCCCACTACTCAGGCTGCTACCACTGGGCCCAGCATAAGTGCCCCAACCATCACTGTCGGGCAACCAGTGGGGCAATCGGTGGGGCACCCATGATGAAGGAGATTACGGCTCTGCTCCTGGTGTCCGCGTGGGGTTGGGCGCAACCGGCCATTGCGCCCCCCCAGCTCGGATTTGTCTTGGACGGCGCGCGTGCGCTGCGGCCGGCATACGGGCTGGCGGGCAACTTCATTCTCGGTCCGGCTGTTACCGGCACGGTCGTCACAGCAGCGTTCTCCGGGTCATTGGGCTTGCTGAAGACCGATTCGTCGCTCGCGGCGTTTGACGCGCAGGGGAAGGTGCTCGCTTCCCTGGATGCTAGTCCAGGTCCGGCGCTCTTCGCGTTTTCTCCCGATTCCACTTCGGCGCTGGCGTATATCGCGTCCAGCGGCGCGCTGGTGGCGTGGAGCGGGAATGCATTCGCGGCGGTTTCGCTCAACTCCGGAGAATTGGCGGCGGACGCAGTGCTCGCGATCGCGTTTCCCGGTCCACTTGAAGCATCGTTGATTGTCCTAAGAAAAGACAGTCTTTGGGAACTCGTTCTGCCGCTCGACGCCAGCGGCCTTATTTCGCAAAAGGCTCTCACCGGCGTCCATGCTCCGGTACTGGTGCTCCCATCGGGCGATTTGGTCTATCGCGACTCCGCCGGCATCGCGATCCGCAGGGCCGATGCTTCCGAAGTCCACATTGGGGCGTCGCTGCCCGCCAGTTTTTCGCTGCAACAAATGTCGCAGGGCTGGGTGCAGCTAACCTGTCTGAACGGCAGTTTCGCGATCCGCGCCACGCATGGGAGCGAAGGGTTTTATCGGCTTCCCGAGCAGCAACAATGATCTTTCGCGCACTTTTCTTCGCTTCCATACTGCCGCTTTCGGCGCTGGCGGACATCCAGGTCTACGTGTTGAACGGGTCTACCTTGACCCCGATAGGATCTTCTTTCTTTGTTGGCACGACCACGGTAGGACAGACAGCTACAATCCAGTTTCGCGTTCAAAATAGCGCCAGCGTGGAAGTGCCTCTTACAGCCTCCGTAACCGGTTCGGGTTTTAGCATGCCGGAAAGTGAATGCCAACCCGCGCCTATCATCCCGCCGAACAAAGAAAACGCCTTTTGCGTCGTCTTTACTCCCACCATCGTCGCCTTGTACGCAGGCACGCTTGTCGTTAGCTCACCTAACACTACACTGAACATTCTACTGACGGGCACTGCCACCGGCGCGGCTGCGCCCACTGGTCAGATTACCGTTTCGGACAGCTCCGGATCGCTCGCCTACGGCGCTCAAATTCCGTTCGGCTCGGTCCTGGTGGGCAACCATCAGCCCGAGACCATCACGCTCTCCAATTCCACCAATGCCTCAGTTACCGTAAACTCGGTTTCGGTCTCGGGGACCGGCTTTAGCGGGCCGCCGATGGGCATCATGACGCCGCTCCAAATCGCACCCCGAAAATCCGTGCCTTTTGATATTACTTTCTCTCCGACGACGGCCACCCGATATCCAGGGACCCTGACCGTGGATAGCCTCAGCTTTAATCTCAAAGGCCAAGGACAAGTCCCACCGCTCCCTGGCGCGTCCATCGTCCTTGCTTCCACCGTCGGCGCCAGCGCGCAACAAAACAGCATCACCATTCAGCTTGCGTCGGCCTCACAGGTAAGCGGCAACGGGACTCTGACCATGGCGTTTCTGCCCAGCGTCGCGGGCGTTACCGATGACGCGGCCGTTCAGGTTTTGTCCGGGCCTGCTCACATCGCCACCGTGGCTATTGCCGCCGGCGCCACCTCAGCCACCATTGGCGGCCAATCTAGCATGGCGTTTCAGACCGGAACCACAGCCGGAACTATCACGTTCACGTTGACGCTGAATGGCGATCCTCCGCAGCAGGCCAGCCTAACCATTCCTCCCGCGCCCATCGACCTTGACAGCGCTACCGCCGTCCGGCTCTTTGGCTCGCTCAACGTGGCCTTTTCCGGTTTCGACAACACTTATTCCGCGTCGCAGATCTCGTACACTTTTTACGACATTAAAGGCAAAGCGCTGCCGCAGGGCGCGATCGACGTTAACGCGGCCACAGACTTCCAGCAGTATTTCAGCACCACGCAGGTGGGTGGAATGTTCCAAGTGCTCGCCGTGTTTCCCGTGACTGGAAACGAGGCGGAGATCGGTTTCGTGACCGCACAGGTAACTAATTCGCTGGGCACAACCAGTGTGCAACAGGTACCTTTCGGAAACTGATCGGCATACAGGAAGTTCGTTTGACAAACGTTCGGCCCGCTTCGGAGTGGCAGGAATGCGCAGGAATGCGCAGGATTGCGGATCCCTGAATGGACGGCGGCCAAGAACTGCCTCGTGTCAGCTATGCTGCAAACATGCTGCTCGCCAGCGTAGTCGACACTTCACGCCGTGTCGCCGATACCACCAAGCGTCTCGAAAAGATCTATCTTCTGGCCCGCCTGATCCGCCAGCTCAACCCGCAAGAGATCGAAATCGTCGTCCCGTTTCTCTCCGGCCAGACGCGGCAGGGACGCATCGGCATCGGTTATGCGGCTCTCCGGGACGTTAGCAATTCGCCCGCAGCAAGCCCATCGCTCGAAATCCTCGAGGTTGACCGCATTCTTCAAAACATCACCGAGACCAGCGGCAGCGGCTCCCAGCGGCGGCGTCTCGAGCTTCTGCAAACGATGTTCTCCCGCGCCACAGACGCCGAACAGCAATTCCTGAGCGGGCTGGTGATGGGCGAGCTGCGGCAAGGCGCGCTGGAAGGAATCATGCTGGAGGGCGTCGCCAAGGCTTCCGGTCTTCCGCCCGATCGAGTCCGCCGCGCCGCGATGATGGCGGGCGATATCGCCCGAGTGGCCCGAGCGGCTCTCGAACAGGGCGAAGCCGGGCTGGCGCAGTACGATGTCCAGTTGTTTCGGCCCATCCAGCCGATGCTTGCGCAGTCCGCCGACGACGTTCCCGAAGCGCTGGCCTGCATTGGAGAAGCCGCACTCGAATACAAGATGGATGGCGCGCGCGTGCAGGTTCACAAGTCCGGCGACGACGTGATCGTATACTCGCGCAGCTTAAAAGACGTGACAGCCGCAGTGCCGGAGCTCGTGGAAATAACGCGCAAGCTTCCCGCCAAGGATCTGATCCTGGATGGAGAAGCGATCAGCCTTCTGCCGGTCGGACAGCCGCAGCCGTTTCAGATCACCATGCGGCGGTTTGGACGCAAGCTGGATGTCGATCGCATGCGGCAGGAGCTGCCCATCACGCCATTCTGGTTCGACCTGCTTTATCTCAATGGCGGGAGCCTCCTCGACGAACCCCAGGCGCGCCGCTTCGCCGCACTCTCGGAGCTTTCCCGCCGCGAGAATCTGATCCCCCACACCGTCACTGGCGAAGCCCAGGCTGCGGATGAATTTCTCGAACAGTCCCTGGCGCGAGGCCATGAAGGCATCATGGCCAAAGCCATCGGCGCTAAGTACGCGGCCGGAGCGCGCGGGCAAAGCTGGGTTAAGGTGAAGCGCGCCCGCACGCTGGATCTGGTCATCCTGGCCGCCGAGCGGGGAAACGGCAGGCGCAAAGGCTGGCTCAGCAATCTGCACCTGGGCGCGCGCGATATCCAGAAAGGCGGATTTGCGATGCTCGGGAAGACTTTCAAAGGGCTGACCGATGAAATGCTGGCATGGCAAACGCAGGAACTGCTGCGCCTGGAAATCGGTCGCGACGCCCACACCGTACACGTGAAGCCCGAACTGGTGGTCGAGATCGCTTTCAACGAAATCCAGGTCAGCCCGCGCTACGTAAGCGGTTTCGCATTGCGTTTCGCTCGAGTGAAGCGCTATCGCACCGACAAAACCGCAGCCGAAGCGGACACCTTTGAAACCGTACAACGGCTCGCCGGCGTCTTGATTTGATGAACCAGCAGGCTGACCACCCCGAAGCCATCTGGAATGCACCACCAGTGTGGGGTAGCGGCATTGCTTGCTCAGGTCAGCCCGCGCTACGTAAGCGGTTTCGCGCTGCGTTTCGCTCGAGTGAAGCGCTATCGCACCACAAAACCGCGGCCGAAGCGGACACCTTTGAAACCGTGCAACGGCTCGCCGGCGCCTTGGTTTGATGAACCAGCGGGCTGACCACCCCCGGGGCTATCTGGAATGCACCGCCAGTGTCGCGGTGGCTGTATTGCTTCCGGGCATTGAAACCGTGAGCGGAACCGCGTCGCCCTCCGTGACTCCCGTTGGAACCTGGAAATCGATCTGATACTCTCCGGCCGTTCCCGGCGCGACACCGGAGAACAGCACAGTGGCTGCGACCCCACCCACTTGGACGGTTGGCGCGGCGGTTGTCTCGTACAGCGGGCTGCCGCTCACCGGCGCAACCACACCGGTGGGCAGCGGAGTGCCGCTCGGATCGCCGTTGGGCGTCACCTCACCCAGCCCCGTCGCGTAAAGCACCAGGTAATCGCCCGGAGCCGCCGGCTGTCCGCAAATCGATAATGGGTTCGCGTTGGACTCCGAGCAGTTCTGCGGAATCTGCAGCGCGGTAGCGGCGGACGTGGGCACTACCAGCCAGACCGTATTGGCAAATTGCGCGACGGCAATATCGGCGGTGGGATCCGAAGGGACGGTCACCAGAAAGATGCCCGGCACGGCCGGGTTCATGATCAACGGATAATCGATACTGGTCCCGGTGGGCGTGGTGAGCTGAACCTGCACCGTTCCCGTGGTTGGCAAATTGGATGGCGCCACCAGGTTGATCTGGCTGCCCGAAGCGGCTAAAGCAGTGAACGGCGTGGGGATGCCGTTGATGGTCACCGAAACGCCCTCCACCGTGGTGGAAGGGAAGCCGTAAAGTTGGTTCGTCGTGCCCAGCCCGTTCGCGAAGATGCTGATCATCTCCTCCGGGGCGGCCGTGTCGGTGTTGAGGAAGGAGGCGGCGTTCACCACTGCCGAGATGCCGAATAATGGCAGAGTCACTGTGTTGCTGCTCTGGCCGTCGATGCTCAGGACCACCGGAATGGTGCCTTGGACGGTCTTGGGAACCGTGAAATTGACCTGATACAGTCCCGCAAAGCCATTTGGGATCGCCGAATACAAGACTGTCGCGGCCACTCCCCCCACTGTCAGTGTGGGCATCGTCGCGGTTGGCAGAGTGCTCGCTGCCTCGCCGGAGACCGGTGCGGCCGGATTGGTTGGACCCAGCCCCGTGGCATAAAGATAGAGCGTGTCTCCCGGGTTAGCCAGGTTCGTGCCGCTCACAATCGAGTTTTTCAAGTTGAGGAAGAGACCGGCGGTGGTTGAGCCGGCGGCTAGCGAGATGGTCGGCGCTACCGCGGTGAGGGTCACATTGAAGGGGGCGGAGGTCCCTCCGCCAGTGGTGACAACGACGGTAGTTGCGCCCACCGGTGCATTGAAAGGTATCTCTACATTGACTTGAGTAGTAGACACAAAGACCACAAAGCCCTTCTGGCCGCCGACAAGCAACACTACACTGGTTAGAGAACCGGATCCAAAGCCAGTTCCAAAGACGCCCGCCAAGGCGCCCGGACATAATGATGTGCTGGTTTCGAGCGTTGCATTGTAAACGCCCGCGATAGTGGGCGCCTGTGCCAGCAAAGCGCCTGCGCTGATGCAAGACAGGAGAAAGAGCTTCCTCATAGAAATCGACCTCCCTGCTCCAGGCGTCGCCAGGGCAGTACACTATAATGAAGCTTTTCGAGAGAAACCGCCAGGGTTTTACGGTAGTATACGTGGTGCTGGCCATGTGAGCCATGGTTGATTCTAAAGAAGTAAACGCCGCGCTCGGCCGTATTCTTGCGACTCCGGCTTTTGTCCGTTCGCCGCGCCTGGCCCAGTTCCTGCGCTATACGGTGGAGCAGAAGCTCTCTGGACGCAGCGATGCTCCCAAGGAGATGGAGATCGGCGTTGAGGTGTTCGGCCGTGGGATGGATTTCGATCCGCGCACCGACCCGGTAGTCCGCGTCCAAGCTCGCTTATTGCGGTTCAAACTGCACGAGTATTACGAAACGGTCGGGAAAACCGACCCTGTTCGGATCGAGTTGCCCAAAGGCTCTTACCTGCCCTGCTTCTCCGGCGAGTGCCCACCAATCCAGGCGCGCGCCCCCACGCTGCCTGCTCACCGGACCGCCAAGATCCGGTGGATTGTCGCGGCGGCACTGCTGGCGGGGGCCCTGGGCACACTTGCGGTTTCCTGGAACGCCTGGCGGGAGGCCGTCGGCAAAGTGTGGGCCAAAACGCTGCCGGTTCGGCCGAAAGCCGTTGCGTCTCCGGCCGCGAACCTATATCTTGAGGGCCGATATTACTGGAACAAACGGACTCCGGAGGATCTGGAAAAGGCCGTGGATTACTTCACCCAGGCTATGGTCGCCGACCCCGGTTATGCCAGAGCTTTCGTGGGCCTGGCCGATTCCTACGGCCTGCTACGCGAGTTCGCCGCCATGCCAGATAGCGAAGCCTGGCCTCGGGCTCTGGCTGCCGCCCGGAAAGCCGTGGAACTGGACGACTCGCTGGCCGAAGCCCATAGCTCCCTGGGCTTCGATCTGTTCTATGGATCGCTGGATTTGAAAGACGGCGAGCGCGAATTCAAGCGCGCCGCGGAGTTGAACCCCAATTATGCGGAAGCGCACCATTGGTACGCCACGGCGTTGATGTCCGTGGGCCGGCTTGCGGAGGCTTCCGAGGAGATGGCGCGCGCCCGGGAACTGCAGCCCGCATCGCGATCCATTCTGGCCGATCAGGGATTGCTGCTGTTTTACCAGGGCCGGCGCGAACAGGCGGTCGAACAACTGCGTCAGATTGAAGCGGCGGAACCCTCGTTTCGATCGGCCCACCGGCATCTCTCCTATATCTGCTTCGTCTCGAAGGACTGCCGAAACTATTTGTCGGAATCGCGACTGGCGGCGGAATCGTCCCACGATGCCGTGGAACTTGCGGTAGTCGCCGAAGCGGAAAAGGGTTTCAGCGCGAGCGGCTCTCCCGGCATGTTCGAAAATCTGCTCAGGATTCAGAAAAAGTTCGCGAATGAAGGGAAGTACCCGGCCTTCCTGGTTGCCGAGACCTCCGGGTTGCTCGGCAGAAAGCGGGACGCGCTGGATTATCTGGCCGCCTCCTACAAGCAGCGCGAGCTCTACATGGCCACTCTTCCCGTCTCGCCCGCCTTGGTGAGTCTCCACTCCGACCCGGCGTACCGGCGCCTGATGGCCCAACTGGGGGTGGATGTCCCCAACTAAGTCCTCACGTGGCGCACGCACTCGTGCGTGCCGTGTTCGCACTCCTGCGAACACTGGTGATCGGGCCAGTACGAGGGCATTCACATGAGTGCGCCACAAGTGCACCAATGACCGAACTTGCGAACGTGAGTACTAAGCAGGCGGTCGCGCTGACAATTGCGGGGTCCGATGCCAGCGGCGGCGCGGGCATCCAGGCCGACCTCAAAACATTTCATCAATTCGGCGTTTATGGCGAAGCCGTGGTCACCCTGATCGCGGTGCAGAACACGCTCGGGGTGCAACGCGTCGAATGTCTGGATCCGGAGCTGGTGGCCGATCAGATTCGCGCGGTCATCGAGGATATCCCGCCCGCCGCTGCGAAGACCGGAGCGCTCGGGAACCGCGCGATCGTGGAAGCGGTGGCGGCGCTGGCCCGCGATTTCCCGTTCCCTCTGGTCGTCGATCCGGTCCTGGTAAGCAAGAACGGAACGGCGCTGTTAGCCGCCGACGCCATCCAGGCGCTCAAAACGTTTTTGTTACCAAATGCTTTTTTGCTGACGCCCAATCTGGACGAGGCGTCCCTCCTTACCGGCGACGAAGTTCGCGACGTCCCCGGAATGCGCGAGGCCGCCCGAAAGCTGGCCGGAATGGGACCTCAAGCGGTTCTGGTAAAAGGCGGCCATCTGGCCGGCGATGCGGTCGACATCCTGTTCCAGCAGGGCGAATGGACTGAGTTCAACTCGCCCCGCATCGAAACCCGCCACACCCACGGAACCGGGTGCACGTTCTCAGCGGCCATTACGGCATCGCTCACTGCGGGCTGCGATCTCAAGGAGGCGGTGGAACGAGCCAAGCGTTACATCACACAGGCCATTCGAAACAATCCACAACTGGGATCCGGATCGGGCCCGCTGAATCATCACGCGCTATTTTGAGTCGGGCGGTGGTGTGTCCGGGGTAGCGGCTTTGGGCTCCGGAAGAATGAACGAAGTTTCGCCCGGCCGCAAAAGCTTCAGCTTTTTCCGTATTTCCAGTTCCTGCTCCGAAGGGCTGCTTTCCAGCTTCTTGATGCGATCCCGCCGGTAATCGTTCTCGCGCTGGAGACTGGCGTTTTCTTCTTCGAGCTGGCGGATTTCGTTCCAACGCTCCTTGAGAGCGGGCAGACCTTGCGGGCCGCGCAGTTCGGACAACCCATATGCTGCGATCAGCGCGAAGACAACCCCCAGAAGAACGCGGCGTACTGAACTGCTCATTAAATTCGAGTCCCTACATTTGTTTATAATCCTCTTTTGCCGAAAGATCCAGAGGGAACGGCAAAAAAAGGCCTACGGCTTAAGAATTATGACCGACAAGATTGTTGTACTCAGCGCCTACGCATCGGCGGAAGAGTCGAGATTCTTTCGCCCGGGGAAGAAATCGATCGCAAGCTGACGCTTTCCTTTGCCGAGGGCGCGCTGGAGGTTTGGGTAATCGACGCCAGGCGAAAGGCGATGACCGTATACTCGCAGCTGAACGATCAGGTGATTCGTCGCGTGGTGGATCGCGATTACAGCTCTGAGCCGGTGCAGGCCACCTTTTCCTTGGCCGAGATTTTCGAGTAAGACAGACCAAACGGCTCCCGGTTGGTGTACGCTCGAAAGGAAGAGGAGAGTACCGTGGCAGCGATTCCCGAACAATATCTGGACCTGACCGAAAAGAAGGCTTTTGCGCAATTGGCTACATTGATGCCGGACGGCAGCCCCCATGTGGCGCCGGTCTGGTTCGAGTACGACGGCAAGCACATTCTCATTAACACCGCCAAGGGGCGGGTGAAGGACAAGAACATGCGGCACGACCCGCGGGTCGGCATCGATATTCTGGATCCCGACAATCCGTATCGCCACCTTTCGATTCGTGGAAAAGTGGTGGAGATCACCGAAAAAGGCGCGGACGAGCTGATCGACAAGCTGACCAAGAAATACACGGGGCAGGACAAATATCCGTATCGCGGGCCGGGCGAAGTGCGCGTTACGTATAAGATTGAACTCGATCACACTCACCAGATGGGATGATGCCAGATGGGATAATGGATGACGCATGCTCCCGCAACAGATTGAAACGGGAATTTCGCGGTCCGACGCCGGTAGATTGATTCGCGCCACCGGCGGCGAGCTGCTGGAGCTTCTTCGAGAAGCCGGCGCCATTCGCGACGCGCGCACCGGACGCACTGTCACCTATTCGCGCAAGGTTTTTATCCCGCTGACCAACCTTTGCCGGGATCGCTGCGGATATTGCACGTTCGCGCGCGAGCCGGGTGACGGTAAGGCGCACACCATGACGCCGGATGAAGTGCTGGCCGTGGCTCGCGCGGGCAAAAAGGCCGGTTGCAAGGAAGCGCTGTTCAGCCTGGGCGATAAGCCGGAGCTGCGGTATCCCGAGTATCGCGAGTGGCTGGAGCAGCGCGGTTTTCATTCCACTATCGAATATCTGCGGGCCATGTGCCAGTTGGTGTTTGAAGAGACCGGCCTGTTGCCGCATGCGAATCCGGGCGTTCTTTCGCGCGACGAGATGGAGCTGCTGCGGCCGGTGAACGCGAGCATGGGGATGATGCTGGAGACGGCCAGCGCGCGATTGCTGGCGCCGGGCGAGGCGCATTATCGCTGTCCCGACAAGGTTCCCAAAGTCCGGTTAGCCGCGCTCGAAGCCGCCGGGGAATTGCGCGTGCCGTTCACTACGGGCATCTTGATCGGCATTGGCGAAACGCCGGACGAGCGCGTGGACGCGCTGTTCGCTATCCGCGAACTGAATGAGAAATACGGGCATATTCAAGAGGTGATCGTGCAAAACTTCCGCGCCAAGGGGGATACGTTATTCGCCGGGCGTCCGGAGCCGACCGCGCTGGATGTGGCGCGCACGACGGCAGTGGCTCGGCTGATTTTAGGGAGCACGGTGAATCTGCAAGTTCCACCCAATCTTTCGCAGGACGCTTATGGATTCTATTTGCTGGCGGGCATCAACGATTGGGGAGGCATTTCGCCGGTGACGCGCGATTTTATCAATCCGGAGATGGCGTGGCCGCAGATTGCGGCGCTGGAAGCGGTGACGCGGGAAGCGGGATTTGAGCTGCGCGAGAGGCTGGCGGCGTATCCGGAATATTTGCGCGATCCCCGCTGGATGGCTCCGGGATTTCGCGAGAAGGCTCTGGCATGGACGGATGAAGGGGGTTTGGTGGCATGAATATCGAAGCAGTTCTGGACAAGGCGCAGGAAGGGCGGGAGCTTTCGGCCGAAGATGGCGCGGCGCTATTTGCGGCGGAGGGCGACGACTTTCTTCGGCTGGTTGCTATGGCTGACGAACTGCGGCGGCGCAGAGTGGGCGATCGCGTGGCCTACGTGGTGAACCGCAACGTCAATTTCACCAACGTTTGCGTGAAGCGCTGCGGCTTTTGCGCGTTCAGCCGCGGCCATCGCGCGGAGCAAGGCTATTTCCTGCCTACCGAGGAGATTTTGCGGCGCGTTCGCGAGGCTTGGGATTTGGGCGCTACCGAGGTTTGCATCCAGGCGGGATTGCCGCCGCGCATCGAAGGATCGTTTTACATCGATCTTTGCGCGGCCATCAAACGAGCCATCCCCGAGATTCATGTCCACGCGTTTTCACCCGAGGAGATTCTGTACGGCGCGACCTTGTCGAATCGAAGTATCGAAGATTACTTGCTGGCTCTGAAAGACGTGGGGCTGGGGTCCATGCCGGGAACGTCGGCCGAAATTTTGGACGACCGCATACGCGAGATCATTTCTCCGGGGCGCATTTCCACCCGCGACTGGATCACGGTGATCCGCACCGCTCATAAGATCGGCCTTCCCACCACTTCCACTATCATGTACGGGCATATCGAGACGGCATTGGATCGTGCGCGGCACCTGGACCTGCTGCGCGGGATACAGAAGGAGACCGGCGGCATCACCGAATTTGTTCCGCTGAGTTTCATTGCGGCCGAAGCGCCGATGGTGAAGAAGTCGCTGGTGCCCGGCGTCCCCACAAACATACCTCGCGAGGATGTTTTGCGTATGTACGCCGTCGCTCGATTTATGCTGGACCCCTGGATTCCGAATATCCAAGCCACGTGGGTGAAGCAAGGAGCGCAGCTTGCGCAAGAATGCCTGGCAGCCGGCGCCAACGATTTCGGCGGGACGTTGATGAACGAGAGCATCTCGACATCGGCCGGCGCGCAGCATGGCCAGTTCCTGCACCCGGCGGAGTTGCGATCCTGGGTTCGGGCGGCCGGGCGCATCCCGGTGCAGCGCTCCACCACGTACCGGACGCTGCGAGTATTCGAGGAAGAGCCGATCGAGCCGGAGCCGAGATGGGACGGCGATCGCTTCGGATCTTATGCGACGCTGATCGCATCGCCCGAGTTCAGATTTCGGGATAGACGCTGAGGCACGGTTGGTCCGTTCCCGCCCTGCGACCCAGTACAATGGAATGTAAGCAAGGCATGCAGACTTTCTACATCGAGACCTTCGGATGCCAGATGAACGCGCACGATTCCGAAAAGGTGGTCGGCACTCTGCTGTCGCAAGGCTACTCCCAGGTAGCCAAGCCGGACGATGCCGACCTGGTGCTCTACAACACTTGCAGCATCCGCGACAAGGCCGAGCAGAAGGTGTTTCATCGCCTGGACGAGTTCAAGCGGCACAGCAAAGGGAAAGCATTCGGAGTTCTCGGTTGTGTTGCGCAACAGGAAGGCGAGCGTATCTTCGAGCGCGCGCCGCACGTCAGCCTGGTGGCCGGATCGGCCAGCTACGCCCGGCTCCCTGAAATGCTGGTCCAGCTTGAAACCGGAAACCGCCGCGTCACCGGGTTGAGCCTGGACAATGATCGCGCTTTCGAAACGCCCTTCACGCGCCGCGACAACCCGCACCGCGCTTACATCACCATCATCGAAGGCTGCGACAAATCCTGCGCTTATTGTGTGGTGCCGTTTACGCGCGGCCCGGAGCGCAGCCGCACCAGCGAAAGTGTCTTGAACGAAGCTCGCGAGCTGGCTCGCATGGGCTACGTCGAGATCCAGTTGCTGGGCCAGAACGTCAACAGCTATCGCGACCCGTCGCCAGCCGGTTGGGATTTTGCGCGTTTGCTGCGGGCCATGGGCGAACTGGACGGCATCCGGCGAGTGCGTTTTACCACGTCGCACCCCCGCGATTTCGTCAAAGAAATCGTCGACGCCATCGAGGAGAACCCGGTGCTCTGCAATCATGTCCATCTTCCGGTGCAGTCCGGCTCGTCGAACGTGCTGGCGCGCATGCAGCGCCTTTACACCCGCGGCGAATACATGCGCCGCATCGATTGGATGAAGAAGGCGCGCCGCAACATCTCCATCACCACCGACATCATTGTGGGCTTTCCGGGCGAAACCGAAGAGGACTTCGATCAAACGCTGGCGCTGCTGGACGAAGTGGAGTACGATTCGCTGTTCGGCTTCAAATACTCGCGCCGGCCAAACACCGCCGCGCTGGAGCTGGCCGATCACATCGGCGAAGACGAGAAGGTCCGCCGCCTGGCCATCGTGCAGGAAAAGCAGCGCGCCATCCAGGTCCGGCGCAACTCGGAGTTGGTGGGCACGGTCGAAGAAGCTTTTGTGGAAGGATATAATCATGCCACCGGTCAGTGGATTGGACGCACTTCACAAAACCGCACGCTCAACTTCGTTCATCCCCGGCATGCGGGGCCGCGGGACGGCGCAACACTCGCGGGCACGTCGTGGAACGTGCGCGTCACTCGCGCGGGGCCGAATTCGTTAGCGGGCGAGGTGGTGGTTTGACTCGCAATCGCCCGCTGTATTGTGCGCGATACTTGCTCTGAAGGGAGGGCCGCATGGAAGTCGAAATGAAAATCCGCGGATTGATGATGGATCCCGTCACCAACATGCCGATCGTGGTGCTGAAGGACCTGAATGGGAACAGCGTCTTACCGATCTGGGTCGGAATATACGAGGCGAACGCAATTGCCCTCGAGATCGAAAAAGTATCGACGCCGCGGCCCATGACGCACGATCTGATCAAGACGCTGCTGCTTGGCCTGGGCACCGGCATTCGCAAAGTTGTGGTGAGCGAGTTGAAGGACGACACCTTCTATGCCGTGATCTGGCTGGACAAGGATGGCGATTTGATTAGCGTGGATTCCCGGCCCAGCGATGCGCTGGCGCTGGCGCTGCGCCTGGATTGCCCCATCTACGTCGATGAGTCCGTGCTGAAAAGCTCCAAGCGTTCCAATGCCGCCGCCGATAAAGTCAGCGACGAGGAACAGCGGCGCTGGCTGGAAAGCCTGGACGACGAGGACCTTGGCCGCTACAAAATGTGACGGCTGACCTGCTGGAAAAGCTGCAGCGGCTGGCCGCCGCGGGGATTCAAATTGTCCCGGCTGAGATTGCTTCCCATTTCGTCCTGGAGCGCGATGGCTTCGTGTCGTTTGTAGCGCGCCGCGAAGAGGGTTTTGGTAATATCGGCGCGTCGGGTTTGATGACGGAACGCGGTTTCGCAGCGATGATCTGGCGCGGCGAGCATCCGTTCTTTGTCGGCAAAGGCTCTGAGCGGCCGGCGACCGCCGAGGAAGTGCAAAATATCCGGGCGTTCGCTTCGGATTTGGCAAACGCCCTCAATTCGCCGGCAAGCCTGTCTTAGTTTGTGGCGCACGCACTCCTGCGTGGATAGCGTCGGGATAAACCGGCGTGAAGTAGTGAATGAAAGAGTCATACAGAGAAAAGAGTAGCGAACCGCTCTGACCCCCAGCCAGGTGAGGGCAGCCGTGAGGCTGCACTGGAAGCGTTGGACAGGGGCATATGCAGGTGGTATCCCTGAAGTTGATGAGCTCCTAAATAGCGAATCCAGAGTGCCGACGGTGTCACGCGATCCGGAAGGCAACACGGCGGCGCGCGAAAAACGCGAGCGCAACGCAGGCTCTGCGGAGTCGTAGACCCCATGCATGTATAGAAACTTCACGCGCGAGAACCGAGAGGCCCCGTTGCCATCCGCTGCCGCAAGGTGGGAGAAAGCGATAAGCCATAAGATCCACATGAACGGAAACGGAGAGTCGTACAGCAGCATATTACCTGCGAAGCTGCCGAACGAAGGCCAGGGAGGGCCGCAGGAGGTTGCGGGGGGAAGGCTGTTGACCAGGGAGAACGCGGAACAGCTTCACCCGTGCCGGACGCAGAGTCGGGAGAGCGGGCCAAACGGGCTGGAACGCGTGCTAAATGCGGCGAGGGCGATGTCATTATCGTCCGGTATGCCGACGATGCCGTGCTGGGATTTCAGCATCAGGATGAAGCGGAGCGGTTCCTGTCAGAACTGCGGGAACGGCTGGCGAAATTCGGGCTGGAATTGCACCCGGAGAAAACGCGTCTGATCGAATTCGGGCGCTATGCCGCTGAGCGAAGGAAGAAGCGTGGGGAAGAGAAGCCTGAGACCTTTCACTTTCTGGGTTTCACTCAGATCTGTGGGGCGAGCCACAAGACGGGCTATTTCACGGCAAAACGGAAGACCAAGGGCAAGAGGCTGGCGGCCAAGCTGAAAGAAATCAAGGCGAAGCTGCGGGCACGCCTGCACGGGGCCACGGCGACACAGTGAAGTGGCTTAAGGCTGTGGTGAGGGGGTATTTCCAATACCATGCGATACCGGACAACGAGGAACAAATGAAAGCTTTCCGCCATGCCATACTCCGACTCTGGCTGCAACAGCTACGGCGGCGCGGTCATAGGAGCCGATGGACATGGCAGCGCTTTCTGGAAAAACTCGGTACCCAGCTACTGAGATCCAAATCCTGCACTCCTACCCCAATGAACGCTTCGACGCCAGAATCCGAGGTAGGAACCGTGTGCGTTAGTTAGCGCCAGCACGGGTCTGTGCGGGGTTGTGTCAAGAACGCGTTCTTCAAAGCGCGATGCTGTATCAGAGATGAAGGAGGACCCTTCGGAGCTGCGGCTGGCAGGAGCAGGCTCCAAACAACCGTAAGCTGCTGTCGTCCCAATGGCGGTGGTGGTGAACGTTACGGAAAAGGCGTGAGGAAATCACGTCATGTGTGGGTTAGAGAGACGAATGCAAGTGAACCACTGATGAGGCCTCGAAACAGATCTACTGGTGGCATCAAAACCGGAGCGCCCCCGCTCTCCGGGAAGAGCATGGCGGAAACCTGGTTACTGGCCATGTGGTGTCCGGGGTACAGGTGGCGTGACTCTAGCCTTGGCTCTGGTATGGAACTTGAGAACCTGTTCGACGGTGATAAGGGAAAAGGCACAAGCGGTAGCCCCGCGAGGCCGAAAGTACCGATCCGTCTGACAGGGACGGACTGTCCCGTAGTAGCAACGAAGCGGGGTAATGGCCGTGGAGCGAAGGGGACAGGCCATTCGCGTGATGGTCAACTTGGCCAACTGGCAACAGGAGGAGCCGACTGGTTGTGGCGGAGGGCGGCAGCTCTCAATGGATGGCACGAGCCGTG
>Ga0302324_100012604_pt1 | contig 17225 bp, 15 predicted proteins | sample Palsa_T0_1_FD_201949 | JGI IMG/M metagenome (GOLD analysis project Ga0302324, IMG submission 201949) | Peat permafrost microbial communities from Stordalen Mire near Abisko, Sweden - Palsa_T0_1 | ecosystem: Environmental > Terrestrial > Soil > Palsa > Peat permafrost | place: Sweden: Abisko...
TGCGACGACCGAAGACGTACGTACCCTGTGTCGAGGCGAGGTCGTACGCACAGGGTCGCGTTTTCGACGCGATGGAAACATCTCGTCGAAGGAGCAAGTGGACGCGCGAGATGCCATTGTCGAGCACGTTGCGAAGGGCATCAGCGCATTTCGGTGCTCGACCGACGAGCACGCCGAGCTCGAGATCCGCGGATGAGAGTCGCGTCGTCGCAGAGCCTCTCGATCCTTGAAGCACCAATCGGAGTCCTTCACCGGCTGCCGTCTCACCTGCTCCAATCTGAAGGGGCGGCGGGAGAAGCGTCACGCTCGACACGGGCGCGTCGCGATACGGGTGCGCGGCGAGGGCTCGCACACAGACTGGCTCTGGAAGCGCGTCTGGTAATGACTCACCGCCCGGTAGCGCAACGATGGCGTACGCGCCGACGCGAAACGCAATCGGCCCGGTGACGGCCATCGAACGTTCGTGTCGACCGTCGTTCAGCTGGAAGCCGATGTTCGTGTGGAGGTCGACAACCGACAACCGCGGGCAACCGTCATCGAGGCGAGTGGCACGGACGATCAGATGACGCAATGCGATCGACGGATCACCATCGAGGACTGCATCACAAAACGCATGACGTCCAACGACGACGTGTGCCATGGGGTCGATGGGGACGTCGCAGCTCCCAAACCGCCCGGACGCCATCCAATAAAGGCGATACCCAGCGGCTGGCTCGTTGCGCACACGCTCGGTGGCAACAGCACACGTGTAGGCCGTTGACAGCTGGGGAGCCTCTTCAACGGGTACCGCGAGCCAAGGCAAACATGTCGACGCGTTCGAACGAGAAACCATGAACGGTGAAGCGTGCAAGCCGCGTGCACGCTGCCAACCGCCCAATGCATGTGAATCCGTCTCGCCGTGCACCCGAATGGATCGCTCGATTGGTCCAAAACGGCGCGGACGTCAGGTCCAGCGCTCCACGTCGTATGATGGTCGCCATGTCTAGCGAGCTGGACGAGCTGTCCGCGCCATGTCCTGAAAAGACGAGGGTCGACCTCGAATGGGCTCGTGTGCTCGCGGCGATCGCCAGTCGGTGCGAAAGCGCCGGTGGCAAGGCCGCGGCGACGGGTCTTCCGTTTTGCTCGACGCGGGCTCGTGTGAAGCAGGCGATGGCGGAGGCTCATGACGCGTTCGTGCTGCGCACGGCGCGTGACGCTACGCCACGCGCGCCGTTACCAGCCATCGACCACGCTCTGGACCGCCTTCGTGTCGGGGCGGTGCTCGCGCCAGCGGAGCTTCGAGCGATGGCGCAGCTCCTTCAGTGGGCGCGAGCCGCGCGCAAGTTTCTCAGCGCTCGGAAGGACCGCGCGCCAGCCCTCTATGCGGCGTGCGCGACTGATCCCACGCTCGACGAGGTCGGAAGCGAGGTTCACGAGAGCTTCGACGAATCGGGCACGCTTGCCGACCACGCGAGCCCCCGCCTGAAAGAGCTCCGGCAGGAGCAGCGCATCGCGCGCGCCCGCATGATGTCGCGACTGACCGACTTGATGCAGCGTTACGCGGAGCTGCTCCAGGATCAGTACGTCACCGAGCGTGAAGGGAGGTTCGTCATTCCGGTGCGCGCCGATGCTCACTTGCGCTTTCCCGGGATCGTCCACGGCGCGAGTGGAAGCGGCGGTACGCTCTTCGTCGAGCCTCGGGCTGTCGTGCCCATGGGCAATCGCTTGAAGGTGCTCGAGGGCGAGGTCACCCGCGAAGAGGAAGCCATCTACGCCCAGTTGTCTGCACGGCTCTGCGGCCACCTCCCGAGCGTGATCGGTGCGGCCGAAGCCATGGCGAGGCTCGACGTGTGCGCGGCGATCGCCCAGCTCGCCGAGGAGCACGACCTGCACTTCGTGACGCTCATAGACGAGCCCAAGCTTCGCTTGCGACGCGCCCGCCACTTGCTGCTCGTCCTCGACACAGAAGACGCGCCCAAACCAAAACACCAGGCCGTCGTGCCGAGCGATCTCGAGGTCGCGGCGTCGCAGGCCGTCGTGATGAGCGGGCCGAACGCCGGTGGCAAGACCGTCGCGCTGAAGACGCTCGGTCTCTGCGCGCTCCTCGTTCGCGCGGGGTTGCCGCTCCCGTGCGACGAGGAAAGCGAGGCGGGGATCTTCCACATCGTCCTCACGGACGTGGGCGACGATCAGAGCTTGCACAAGAGCTTGTCGACCTTCAGCGCGCACGTGCAGAACGTGGCTGCGATCCTGTCGCGCGCGCACGCGGGCTCGCTCGTCTTGCTGGACGAGCTCGCTGGTGGAACCGACCCTCGTGAGGGTGAAGCGCTCGCCGCAGGCGTGCTCGATGCGCTCGCGGCCCAAGGTGCCGCCGTGGTCGCAACCACGCACTACGAGGGCCTGAAGGCGCTCGCGCTCGCCGACCCTCGTTTCGAGAATGCGTGCGTCGGCTTCGATCTCGCCACGATGATGCCCACGTTCAAAGTGACGATGGGCGTGGCCGGTGTCTCCAGCGCGCTGACCGTCGCGCGGCGCTACGGGATCTCGGCCGAGGTCGTGGCCCGCGCAGAGCGGTTCCTTGCGCCCGAGGTGCGAAGCCTCGACGAAGAGCTTCGGCGTGCCCACGAGCAGCGCGTCGCCGCGGAGCTCGCACGGGAGGCTGCCGATCGCGAACGTGCACGTGCCGAGGCCCTGTCGGTGGAGCTCGCCGACGAGCTTCGTGCCGCGAAGACTCGCGAGAAGAAGGAGCTCTCCGAGGAGGCTTCGCGGCTGTCGCAATCGATCAGCCGTGCAAAGGAGGAGCTTCGGAGCGCCCAGGCCAAGCTGCGCGCACGAAAACCCGACGAGGGTCAGCTCCGCGATGCCGAGCGCTCACTCGCGCGTGCATCCTCCGGCATCACGATCGGCGGCGAGCTCGAGACCCTCATTCGTCCTCTCGAGCCCGAACGGGAGCTTGCAACCGACATTCGCCCGGGCTCGCGTGTGCACGTGTCGCGGTTGCGCATCGATGGGGAGGTCATCGAGGTCTTGGGCGACGGTCACGTGCGCGTCGCAGCGGGCCCTCTCAAGGTCGTGGTGACACGTGAGGAGCTCCGCGCTGCTTCGGACAAGCGTGCGCCCCGCCGCGCACCCCACGTGCGGAGCGACGCCGAACCGGGCTTGCGCGAGCCGGCGATTCAAACGACGGACAACACGTGCGATCTCCGTGGTCTTCGCGTCGAAGAAGCCATCTCGTCGGCGACGCGCTTTCTCGACCGTTCGATGCGCACCGGTCGTCGTGTTGCGTTCTTGATCCACGGTCACGGCACGGGTGCGCTTCGCGAGGCCGTCCGCAGGGAGGTCGAAGCGAGCGGTTATGCCGAGCACCTCCGCCCGGGTGACTCCACCGAAGGTGGTGACGGCGTGACGGTGGTGTGGCTCGCCTGACGAAGAAGCTGATATGCCACGCGGCATGACGTGGAACATCGACGGCAAACAAGTTCTCCTCACCGGCGCGAGCCGCGGCATCGGTCGGGCGACGGCCTTGGCGCTCGCCAAGCAGGGCGCCAACCTCTCGCTCCTCGTTCGCAACCGCGAGCTGGGTGAAAAGGTCATCGAAGAGATACGCGGCCAAGGCGCAGCAGCCGCGAAGTCCCGCATCGATCTGTTCGTCGCTGACCTGTCGTCGATGAAGGACATTCGCCGCGTTGCAGCTGAGGTCATCGAGAAGCACGACCGCCTCGACGTGCTCCTCAACAACGCCGGCGCCATCAACATGGATCGCGAGGTCACGGTCGACGGGTACGAGCGGACCTTCGCGACGAACCACCTCGGGTACTTCCTCCTGACGACGCTCTTGCTCGACGTGATCAAGAAGAGCGCCCCCGCACGCATCATCAACGTCGCGTCCGAGGCCCATCGACAGGGCAAGCTCGACTTCGATGATCTGATGTTCGAAAAGCGCAGTTACGGCGGGTTCGCTGCGTACGGCACGTCGAAGCTCGCCAACATTCTCTTCACGCGCGAGCTCGCGAAGAAGCTCGAAGGCACGAACGTCACCGCCAACTCGCTTCATCCCGGCGTCATCGCCAGTGGATTCGGGCGCAACAACCAAGGCGTCTTCGGCTTCATCATGCGCAACCTCGCAGGGCCGTTTCTCGGCACCGAGGAGAGCGGAGCGCGGACGTCCGTGTATCTCGCGACCTCGCCCGACGTCGAGGGAAAGACCGGCCTCTACTTCAAGAGCTCGCACGAAAGCACGCCCACGGAGCGGGCGCGCGACGACGCTGCGGCCGCGCGCTTGTGGACGGTGAGCGAAGAGCTCGTGCAGAAAACTGCGTAACGGGAGCCGACAGCGATACACTTCGTGGGTTGAGCCACGAGATCCACGACTCCGTCATCATCGTGGCGTCCGACCCGACGTGGGCCGAGGCGTTCGAGCACGTCAAGGCCGACCTCCTGATCGCGCTCGGTGCACGAGTCCTCGGGGTCGAGCACATCGGGAGCACGGCGGTTCCAGGGCTCGCTGCCAAGCCTGTCATCGACGTTCTCCTCGGGGTGACCTCGCTCGACGAAGTCGCGGCGATCACGCCCACTCTCGTCGCACGGGGCTGGGAGTTTCCAGAAGATTTCAACCTCGGCCTCGTCGGTCGCAAGTTCTTCCTCCGGCGCAACGACGACGGCGTGAGGACGCACCATGCCCACTTCGTCGTGTATCGCGGCGCGCTGTGGAACGACTACGTCGAGTTTCGAGACGAGCTGCGCCGGAGTGACCACCTTCGCGATCGGTATGCGCGGCTCAAGCGCGATCTCGCGGCGCAGTTCCACGATCAGCGAGAGCGTTATACGGCGGCGAAGACCGACTTCGTGAAAGAGGTCCTCGGCGGCGTCACACGCTGATGGCACCCTTGCGGAAGTCACTCTTGGCGATCTTGACGTTGACGCAAGCGGGGACCTTCGACGCGAACGCCGCATCGAGCGCGGGCCCGAGCTGCGAGACCTCCTCGACGTAAGCACCGAACCCGCCACAGGCTTCCACCACCCGGTCGTAGCGGGTGTATTCGAGACCCGTGGCGACCGCGCGCTCCGGTCCGTACATGTCGACTTGCCCCCGGCGGATCTGAGTCCACGCGGCGTCGTTGCCGATGACGGCGACGACGGGGATCTTCTGGCGAACCATGGCTTCGAACTCGAGCGCGTGGAGGCCAAAGCTGCCATCGCCGTAGACGAGGACGACGTGGGCGTCGGGTCGCACGAGCTTGGCTGCCATCGCGTAGCCAGGGCCAACGCCGAGCGTTCCGAGCGGCCCCGGGTCCATCCACAGCTGCGGCCATTCGAGCTTGAGGACGTACGCCGCGGTCGCGACGAAGTCACCGCCATCTCCTATGACGATGTCGCTCTTGCCGAGCCGCTTTCCGATCTCGGCACACACACGGAGCGGGTTGGGGGGCGAGTCGTTCGACTCCATCTCCGCGCGCATCTTCTCGCGGCGCTTGGTCTCGTCGGCGCGGATGAGCGCGAGCCACTCGGGCGCTGCTTTCTTCGGAATGGCCGCGAGGAGCTGATCCAGCACGAGCCCCGTGTCACCGTGAATGGCGAGGTCGACCTTGCGATTGCGTCCGAGCTCGGTGCCATCGAGATCGACTTGTACGATGCGGGCACCTTCTGCCCATGTCGGAGCGCGGCCGTAGTCCACGCGAAAGTCGAACGGCGTGCCGAACACGAACACGAGATCGGCTTGTGCGAGCGCCGCCTTGCGCGAGCGTGACATGAGGCCCGTGTGGTCGCAGGGCAGGGCGCCGCGCGCCATCCCGTTCAAGTAGAACGGAACGCCATAGGCGTCGGCCGCTCGCTTGACGGCTTCGCGCTTCGGAGAGAAACGCACCTGCGAGCCAATCAAGAAGACGGGCCGCGAGGCTTCGGCGAGGAAGGCCGCAGCGCGCTCGATCATCCGTGGATCGCCCGCGGGCCGTGGAGGTTCTTCGAGCGCGGCCGTCGCGGGCTTGTCCGCGTCGTCGTGCATGTTCATCAAGAGATCGAGCGGCATCTCGAGAAAGACCGGGCCGGGCACGTTCGCCTGAGCCACACGCATGGCCGAGTCGATGTATTCGGCGATGCGTCGCGTCTCGGGGACCTGGACGCTCCACTTCGTGATGGATCGCATGAGCGAGACGCAGTCCATGTCCTGGAGCGAGCCCATGTCGGTGAGCAGCCTTGGTCCGGCTCCGCCGATGCAGATCATCGGGATGCCAGCCCGCTGCGCGTTCGCGACGGCCGTGACGACGTCCGTCACGCCGGGGCCCGCGGTGACGGCGCACACGCCAGGCTTGCCCGTCACGCGCGCGTAACCATCGGCTGCATGCCCGGCGGTCTGCTCGTGGCGCACGTCGACGACCCGAATGCCCTCGTCGATGCACCCGTCGTAGATCGCTTGGATGTGACCCCCGCAGAGCGTGAAGAGGTGTGTCGTGCCGTGCCGTTTGAGCGCCTGGGCGACGAGCCGCCCGCCGTGGACGAATGCCATGCGGCGGAGCATAGACGTGCCGCCCGAGGGGCGTCACCATCACTTCACGGTGATGGTCGTCTTCGGGGCGCTCACTTCACGGTCGGTCCCCTCGAAGACGAGAACGAGCGGCATCGCCACACGAACCGTGTAGACGCCTTTCGCGAGCGGGCCCGCGGGGGCGCGCGGATAACCTGATTCGGCCGGCGTGCCCTTCAGCTTGTCAGGAGCCCACTTCATCTTCACGGCGTCCCACGGGATCGTGAGCTTCGCGGTGGCGTTCGCGACGAGCGTGATGCGTGCGGTCTCGTGCGACGTCGCCTCACGGGGCGGCATGCCCTTCGGAAGGGCAGGTGGATTGCCGGCGGGCATGTCAACGCGCTTGTTCTTCGCGTCGTAGGTCTCGGTTGGAAAGCGCGGCGTCGGATCGAGCGTGAAGCTGAGGGGAAGGGGAGCGCCCGACTTGTTCGTCAGCGTGAGCGTCAGGTCCGCGTGACCACCCGGCGACACCGTCGCGCTCGATGCGGTGAGGGCGACGTCGAGCTTGCCCTTCGTGTCGACGGACTTGTCAGTGGGCTTCGGATTCGGCACCTCGCACGCCGCGTTCATCAGCAGGGTCGAGAGATCAATCTCGAAGCCCACGCACGGGTCCTTCTTGGGTGCCGTGTCGTCGGCCTTGGGCCCCGCGTCCGAGTCGACGTCGTTCGTCTCAGACAGCTCGTCGGGGTTGGTCTTGGTGTTCGTTGCTTGCTTCGGCTGTTGGTTCCCGGCTGCGTCGCCCCCACAGGCGACGAGCAGCACCAATAGAGGCAGCATCCGGTCATTCATGCGCGCGAACCTACCACGACGACTGCCAATGCGACCCCGATCGGATAGGCGAGGAGGGCGCCCGTCACGAAGCGCGTGACGTGCCAGATGGGATGCAGCCCGCTCTCTTGCGTGACCATCTCGACCACGAGGAGCGCCGCCGCGACCGCGATCCAACCCCACATGAGCTTCGGGCCTCGATACGGCGCAGCGATCGCGAGGCCGAGACCAAACCCGACGTCGAGCCCAGCGCACCGCGAGCACATCGGCATCGCACAGCCCAAGAGGTGCATCGTTCGATCGGGGAGGCGATGACACGTGAGCGTCCACGGCCACGCGATCGCGTCCGCAAGAGCGTGCAACCCCAATGCGTGGAATAGCGGTACCGCGATGGGCCACGACAGGATCAAGACCGCGAAAGACACGCGCGCCGTGCGTCCGAATCCCAAGCGAACGAGCCTACACGTCGGCTTCTGCCACTGCGCCGCCCTTCTTCACGGCGCCCCCTGCGGCTGCGAGTAAATAGGCTTCGATGAAGCCTCCGAGATCGCCGTCCAGCACGGCGTCGACGTTGGATTGCTCGAAGCTCGTCCTTGCGTCCTTCACCAATCGATAAGGCGCGAGGACGTAGTTGCGGATCTGGCTGCCGAAGTTGATGGCGCTCTTGCTCGCCTGATAGACGGCGTTCTCCTGCTCGCGCTTCTCGAGCTCCATCTCGTAGAGCTTGGCCTTGAGCATCTTCATCGCCATGGCCCGATTTTGGTGCTGGCTTCGCTCCGCGCGACACACGATGTTGAGCCCGGTCGGGATGTGCTTCAAGCGCACGGCCGTCTCCACCTTGTTGACGTTCTGACCGCCTTTTCCACCGGCCCGCATGGTCGTGATGTCGAGGTCCTTCTCGTTGACGACGATGTCGATGTCCTCGTCGGTGTCGGGCATCACCTCGACGGCGGCGAACGCGGTTTGCCGCGTGTGGTCGGCGTTGAAGGGGCTCATGCGAACGAGCCGATGGACGCCCATCTCGCTTCGCAAGTAGCCGTACGCGTGGTCGCCCTCGACCGTGAACGACACGGCATCGAGGCCCGCCTCGTCACCCTCTTGGTAGTCGACGATCTCGGTCTTGTAGCCGCGCTTCTCGCAGTAGCGGAGGTACATGCGGAGGAGCATCGCCGCCCAGTCCTTGGCGTCGGTTCCACCAGCGCCGGGATGGATGCTCACGATGGCGTTGGCGTGGTCGGCGGGGCCGCTCAACATGCGCCCGAGCTCCATGGCCCGCGTGCGCTGGTCGAGATCGGGGACGAGGGCCTCGGCTTCCGCGATGGTGGGCTCGTCGTTCGACTCCACCCCGAGCTCGAGGAGCACACCGGCGTCCTCGACGTCCTTCTCGAGCTTCTCGAACGACCCGACGACTTGCTCGATGCCCGAGCGTTTCCGTGTGAGCTTCTGCGCCTTCTGATGGTCGTCCCAAAACCCGGGGACGAGCGTCTGCTCGCCGAGCTGCTCGATGTCCCGCTTCAGCCGCGGGACGTCAAAGATGCCCCCTTAGCGCAGCGAGGCGCTTTTTGAGGTCTTCGAGCAGGGCGCGCGTTTCACTCAGCATGATGACCTGAGCTTACGGACGCGTGAGCACACGTCAAGCCGACGCCTACTTCAAAGGCTTGCCGGCGAGGAAGGCCGAGAACCAGCCGTCGGTCCACACGTCGAGGGCCATCTGGGCGTTCTGGTGACGGATGGTCGCATCGAGGTGCGCCGGCGATGTTGCCGGCTCATCGCGCTCCTCTGCCATGGCGCGGGACCACTTCCCCACCTCGTCGATGACACGCTGGGTGATGCGTGCGCGCGCCTCACGACGCTCGATGCGGAGGCGCTCGAGGCGGGCCTCCTGCCCCGAGTAGCCGAGCTTGTCCAAGTGGAACGTCAGCGAGCCCATGATGGAGAGGCCCGGACCATACGTGCTCGTCGAGAGGGTTCCCGTATCGGACACGTAGTCGGCTGCACCTGCCGCCGATTCGATGAGCCGCACGCTGACCTCGGGAAGGAGCGCGCTCGCACGGGCGCGAGACGCGAGAGAATCGACGTCACCATCGTTCGCGGGCACCCCGGCCGTGCGGAGCGCGACTCTGGCCGCACGTTGCGCGAGATCGCCGAGCTCCACGGCCGTCACCGGCTCCGTGTGCACGACACGAGGCACATCAGGCAGGGGAACGAAGACACCCACGGCGGCGAGCACGAGTGGAAACATGAGCGGTTGCATGGCCGCACGTAGTGCTGCCCGCGTGCCAACCGCATTCACCGTGATTTCGCGTGCCTCTGCCTGGCCAGGCCAATCGTGGCCAGATGACCGCGCCACTCGCGCCTTCGGAGCACGTGGTGCTATGGAGGCGCTCTTGAGCACGTCTGCCGCGACCTCGCTCGAAGCCCCGACGCACACGCGCGCGTTTCGCGTGCGACGCTTCGCGAACTGGTTCCCGCTCGGCCTCACGTACGCCGTGATCTACATGGGGCGTTACAACTTCAACGTCACCAAGGGGCCCATCGGCACGGCATATGGCTACGACATCGACGCGATGGGCATCATCGCGACGGCAGGCTTCTGGACCTACGCGCTGTCCGTCCTCATGAACGGACCCATCGCCGAGCGTCTCGGTGGCCGGCGCGCCATCCTCTTCTGCACCTTCGGGTCGGCCATCATGAACGCCGTCATCGGAGCGTGCTTCGCGGCGCACTGGCCGACGGGCCTCATCGGGTCGATGTCGGTGCTCTACGCCCTGAACATGTACTTCCAGAGCTTCGGCGCGCTCTCGGTGGTGAAGGTGAACTCGGCGTGGTTTCACGTCCGGGAGCGCGGCGTCCTCGGGGGCGTCTTTGGGTCGATGATCTCGGCGGGCTACGCCCTGTCGTACGGCGTGTGCGGCTGGCTCTTTCACCACTTCGATTCGCTCGCCATCGTCTACCTGGTGCCCTCGGTCGCGATCGCCGTGATGTGCGTCGTCGACTTCTTCGTCGTCCGCGACAAGCCTTCCGACGCCGGCCAGGACGACTTCGACACGGGCGACGAGCAGCATGTCGACGGATCCGCCGCCCCCAAGTTCTTCGACGTCACGAAGCAGGTGCTCGCCCACCCGGTGATCCGCAGGCTCGCGCTCGCCGAGTTTTGCACCGGCTTCGTGCGCCAGGGGCTCTTGCTGCACTTCCCCGAGTTCCTGAAGAAGGTCTATGGCATCGAGGTTGGCTCGAAGCTCTTCTCGGTGGCGAGCATCGGCATCACGGTCGGCGGCATCGCCGGGGCTCTCCTCTGCGGCGTCGTGTCGGATTATTTCTTTCAGTCCCGGCGGGCGCCTGTCGCGTTCGTCTTCTACCTCGGGCAGGTCGGCTCGCTGCTGCTCCTTCGGGCCAACGACTCCCCGCTCGGGGCAGCCCTCCTCATCGCGTTCACGTCGATGTGGATTTTCGGCGTTCACGGCATGCTCTCGGGCACGGCGTCGATGGACTTCGGCGGTCGCAAGGCGGCTGCGACGGCGGCGGGCCTGCTCGACGGCATTCAATACGTGGGCGCGGGGCTCACGGGTCTGCCGCTCGGCTGGGTGCTCAAGCGTTGGTCGTGGAGCGTCTGGGCTCCGAGCTTGATCCCGTTCTCGCTCGTCGGCGCGGCGCTCATGCTCACGCTGTGGAACGCGAAGCCGAAGCACACCTAGACCTTGTCGAAGGCCAAAATGGGCCGATCGGGTCTCCTGCAGGATGGATCAGGTCTCCTGCAGGATGGATCAGGTCTCCTGCAGGATGGATCAGGTCTCCTGCAGGTTCGATTGGGTCTCCTGCAGGATGGATCGGGTCTCCTGCAGGATGGATCAGGTCTCCTGCAGGATGGATCGGGTCTCCTGCAGGATGGATCGGGTCTCCTGCAGGATGGATCGGGTCTCCTGCAGGATGGATCGGGTCTCCTGCAGGATGGATCAGGTCTCCTGCAGGTTCGATTGGGTCTCCTGCAGGATGGATCGGGTCTCCTGCAGGATCGATCAGGTCTCCTGCAAGGTCGATCGGGGGCCGTGCCTTAGAAACCTAACCCGTCACGAGATCTCCGTTGGTGATGTGCGCGCGTGTCCCACCAATCGACATCGCGTTGCGCCTTCAAATCATCCCAGCCCGGTAGTTCATGTGGGCAGACATTCGCCCCTCTCGTCAGAGTAATAAGTGTGGGGGGTGACACCAAACCCCGTCTCGTCAACAGACATGGCGGACGGACTTTTGCTTCTCCTCATGAAGGCCAAACAGATGTCTGGGCGCTCATTCAGGGCGCTCAAACAACGGGTCGCAAGACCCAAACCCGCGAAGCCATGGTGGCCCGCGGGAACCTCAACCCCAACAAAGGGAGGTGACACATGTCACTTCTAGCAAGCACGATCTTCGTGGTTCTTGGTATCGACCAAACCACGCCGGTCGCAACGCTGATCGAGACCGCGACGACCGTCATCAATGCGATGACGGCCAACAAGGTCACGTTCGGCACCCCCAGTCCCGCGCTCTCGACAGTGAGCGCGGCGAGCACCGCGCTCGCGAATGCCCAGGCGGCCTACAAGGCCCACACTGGGACTCGCGCAGCGCGGGACGACGCTCGGACGGCCCTCATACAGCTGATGCAGCAGCTGCGTGCGTACGTCCAGAGCGTAGCGAGCGCCAATCCGGCGCAAGCAAGCACCATCGCAGAAGATGCGGCGATGAGGCTTCGCAAGACCCCTACGCATCACAAGAGCGACCTCTCCGTCAAAGCGGTCGCTTCTGGGTCGGTGAAGGTCGTCGCCAAAGCGCTGAAGGGCGCCAGGGCGAATGACTTCGAGTACAGCACCGACGGTGGCAAAACCTGGGTCGCCGTTCCGACGTCGACACAAGCGAGCACCACCATCACCGGCCTCGTGCCGGGCACGACGGTCACCTACCGTCACCGCCCGATCACGAAGTCGGGTCCGGGTGACTGGAGCCAGACAGTCACCGCCGTCGTGACCTAGCGTCGTGACGGTCGTGTAAGACCGAGCCCACCCTGGCTGCAACCCGGGGTGGGCTTTTTTTTTGCCTAAATTAGTTCGGCAGGATGGTGACGGTTGCCGTCGTCGTCACGCCTGCGCCCGACCAGCCGCCGGAGATCTGCGAGAACGACTGCACGACTTGCCCGGTGCCCGTGCCGTCGATCGCGATGAGCTGTGCGGGGGTGTCGCCCGAGGTGCGCGAGAAGGCGAAGACCTGGTTGTTCCACGCGCCAATGCCGAAGAGCCGTCCGTAGCCCGTGCCGGACCCGAGGAGCTGCTTGGTGAGCGACGCAGCCACGGTCTTTGTCTGATAGGCCGTCGTCATCGCCGGGACGTTGATCTCGGCGAGGATGTCGTTCGTGGTGTCGCACGTGCCGCTCTTCGAGCACGTCCTCACGGTCGCGAGCCCGCGCGGCGTGCCGCTCTGCATGAAGAACATCACGTCGCCGGAGAGCTCGTACGTACTGCCGGAGCTGTTCGTCCCGAAGGAGCCGAGCTCGGTCGTCTGGCCGTTCGTCGCGATGGCGTAGAGCACGCCGTTGTTGTCGCCCGCGACGAGCGTCTCGCCGCTGCCGAGCACGCCTGCGGGCGCGAAGCCGAGAGCGTAGAAGTACTGCCCCGAGCCGAGCGCGATGTTGGCCACGAGGGAAAGCGTGACCGGGCCTTGGCCGTTCGGAAGCGTCGCTCGATAGATGGCGCTCTCGGAGTTCACCCAGACATCGCCCGTGTCGTTCACGGCGAGGTCGGTGATGGCCGAGAGGTTGCCCGATCCGTCGTCGAACGGCCCGATGTCGGTCATGACGCTGGTCGTCGGATCGAGCGAGTAGAGCTCCGTGTCGCTGTGCGCGTAGATCACCGACGCACCGCTCGCCATGGAGCCGCCGTCACCGTTGAGGCTGTAGCCGCCGCCGTCAGAGCCGAATCCTTGCTTCCCGTCACCGTTGGCGAACGTGCCGACGGCACAACCCACGAGGGTCAGGGAACCGAGGAGATAGGCATAACGAGGCATGCCCCTCTATGTGCGTTCATGTCCGATACGATCAGAGAAAGTTGCTTTTACGGACAAGTCACAGGCGGAGACCGACAATCGCTCGCGTCCGCGAGACACCAGTAACCGCCGTAACATCCGTTCGGCTGGCAATCGGATGCGTCGGGCTCGCAGGCGCGGCAGTCGGACGGCGTGCCTGGCGCGATGAGAGCGCCGCACTGCGTGACGTCGCCCGTGCTCGCTGCATCGGACGCCGTTCCGCCGAGGTCGACGTTCGTGCTGCAGCCCATCACGCCCATCACGAACAATGACGCGAGCGCGAAGAGACCAAGCCGCACTCAGGGATCGTAACTCAAGAGCGCACGAACGCGAACCGCGTGGGGGGTCTTCGGGTAGGTGCTCAAGAAACGTTTTCCTACGCGTTCGGCTTCGGCACGGTTGCCTTCGCGAACGAGCGCGTCGATGCGCACGACCTCGGCTTCCTGCGTGAAGGCCCCGCTCGGGTACTCGGCCTCGTAGCTGTCGACGAGATGCCTTGCACGCACGGCGTCACCCGTGTCGAGGGCTGCCCGCGCACGATCGACTGCCGCGACTTGCTGAGCGAGCGAGCTCGCAGCGGGTGGCGTGGCGGCTCGCGAGGCCATGGACGCTTTCTCGGGGAGCTCGATGAGCACAGGCTGCGTTTCGGCGGGTTTGGCTGGAGCCACGACAGCCTGGGTCGTCTGCATCGGGGACGTCGTGCTCGAGACGTCACGCGCGCTTCGCACATGCCCAATCGCGTACGTGGCAGCGGCTGCTGCGGACAGAACGACGACGGCAAGCGTGGTCCACTTCGCCAGCGCCAGCCATCCCGCAGCGAGTGCCTTTGGCGCGACGGACCCACCGGCAGCTGCGATGCCGCCCACCGCCACCCCAAAGCCGAGCATCGTGAGCGTCTTCTCGCGTGCAGCCATGGACGGGCGCTCGCCTTGCCACGACCGCAGGAGCGTTCGCTCGAGCTCGGTAGCCTCGGGCGAAACGAGCAGGCGCGTCGGGTCGCTGGCGTCGTCAGTCATACGTAAAAGCACAATGTTCGCGCGGGCCCGAGGTGATCACCAAATCTCGAATCCAACCCCGGCTCCTGCGTGCCCAGTCAGGAACGAGGCTTGAAACACGGTGTCATTCGGCTCGAGGAAAAAGCGATCCTGAACGAGCGGGACCCCGACGTACCCCTGCGCCTCGACGAACACGGGGCCTGCTACGCGCAAGCGCAGCGCGACCGCGACGCCGAGGTCGACCCACGGCCGTGTCGCCGTGCGCTCGGGAACCACTCCCTCGCCGTGAGCATCGATGGCTCCCGCGTGAGAGCGTACGCACGTGTTGAACCGCACGCGTCCACTGCGGAGAACGAGGCAGAGATCGAGTGCGCCCACCGTCCAGGTGAAGTCGGCCCCTGTTCCTGACATGAGCGATGTTTCACCGGCCCGCTCGAAGCGGATCCCTGCGCCCAGCCCGACGTGCTCGCCGACCGCGCGTGTGGCCTCGAAGAAGACGGGCACGGCGAAGAGCGGATCCGGAGAGGCTCCAATGACGACCTCTCCGCCTCCACCTGCGCCGAATGACCACCGCCGCTCCGCGAGTGGTTTGGTCGCGTCGTCATCGTCGTCGTGCGGGTGTTGGGGGACTGCGCTCGACGAGGTAGTCGCGGTCGCGGTCAAGGATGGGGCGGATCCGTTGACAGTGGATGATGGGCTCGACGCGGTCGGATCCAGCGCAAGCGCCGTGACCAGACCCAGCGCGGAGACGACCTCTTCGCATGACGCGCCCGACACTGTCCGCTCGGTGGTCGTGCCATCGACCTCGTGGAGCTCGATACGGCCGGCCATCTTCGAAGCTCCCGACCCAAAGGCACGCGTGATGCGCACGACGAGCAATCGCGCGGCGTCCTGGGACACACGTATGCGGGGGCTTCGGGCGTGGACCTCGGCGACGAATGCCTTCTCGTCGGAGCACCTCGCATCGGCTTGATAGTCGAGCCGCACACCTCCGGCTTCGGGCTGCGCTACGGCGATCGCGCTCACCAGCCCCACGATGATCATCGCGGCGCTTGCCACCTTCGAAGGCAGACGCACGACGCGGCAGACTACCGGCGCGACACCCAAAGCGCGAGCGCGATGAGCACCAACTGAAGCGGGAGCCTCACCCACAGAGCCCAAAGCGGGACGGTTCCACCCAGCGCTGGATGAATGACCATGTTCACGTTCGCAGGAAAGACCGCCACGTACAGCAGCACGAGCCCAATGCCGGCGGCGCGTCGCACGCGGAAAATGAGCAACCCGAGGCCCCCGAGCACTTCGAAGAAGCCGCTCACTTGAACAAGGAGGAGAGCGGTCGCCCCGCGTGGGACAAAGGCGTCTGGCACGATTCGAACGAAAAAGCTCGGCTGCACGAAGTGATCGATTCCAACCGCCATCATCGCGAGGGCGAGGACGACGCGAACGGCGGCTCGTGCTCGCGGCGCGCGTGAGGTGTCCATTCCCGCGCGACTCTAGCGCACACCGTGGCGACCGAGCTTGATCCGTCGGCCCGAACGGGCGACCATACACGGAGGATGCGTCACGCCGATCTGCTCGCTCAGATCCCCCTCTTCGAAGGCCTCGCCGACGAGGATCGCGAGGCCCTCGCCCAGCGTCTCTCCGAAAAGACGTTCAAGCCGGAGGAGATGGTCTTCAACAAGGGCGACTCGGGGTCGTCGATGTACATCGTGCTCACGGGCGCGGTGCAGATCTTCCTACCGCCGCCCGACAAGGACACGCCGCCCGTCGTCTTGAAGGACGTTCGGACGGGGGAGTACTTCGGCGAGCTGTCGCTTTTCGATGACAAGCCGCGCTCGGCGAGCGTGAAGTCCAGCATGGAGACGGTGCTCCTCGAGCTCACGCGCGAAGAGCTGGGTGAGCATCTCCACAAATCGAAGAGCGCGGCGCTCGCGATCCTGAGCGAGATGGCCAACCGCCTCCGCGAGACGAACGCGATGCTCAGCCAACGAGCCGCGAAGGACGTCATCAAGGAGATCGAAGAGAACCTCACGTGGGGTCAGCGCCTCGCGGACAAGGTCGCCGAGCTCAACGGCTCGTGGGCCTTCATCCTCTTCATCCTGGCTCTGACGTTCGCGTGGGCCGGGGCGAACAAATGGCTGCCGCCGTTCGACGAGTATCCGTACCAGTTCTACAACCTCGCCCTCGCCATCCTCGTCGCCCTCCAGGGGCCGCTCATCGTCATGAGCCAGAACCGCCAGTCGACGAAGGACCGCGCCACCGCGGAGACTGACTTTCGCGTCAACCTGAAGAACGAAGTCGGGATCGAGGCCTTGCAACGCGAGCTCGCTGCGTTCCGTGCCGAGGCCGTGAAGCGTCTCGACGTCCTCGAGCGCAGTGCCCTGTCCGGTCGCGTGCGCACCGAAATCGCGCCGAAGACCCCCGGCGGGCCGCTGGCCGAGCCTAAGAAGGCGTCAGCCAGCGACTAATCCGTAGCCGTGCTCTTCAACTCGCCCCTGTACGGCGTCTTTCTCATCGTCTGCTTCGCGGTGTTTTGGGGCCTGAGGCACGTCCGGCTTGCGCGTGCGCTCTTTCTCGTCGTCGCGAGCTACGGATTCTATTTCTACGGGACCCTCGACACGGCGCGAGAGCAACGGCCGCCGCTGGGCCCGTGGGGTTGGAGCGGCCTCTGCCTCGCGGTGATCTTCGTCGGCAGCACGATCGATTTCTTCGTGGGGCAGCGGCTCGGCAAGGAGACGCGTCCGCGCGCTCGCAAGGCGCTCCTCATGATTTCGATCGTCTACTACCTGGGCGTCCTGTCGATCTTCAAGTACTGGAACTTCGCGATCGACTCGTTCGCGGATGGCGCGAGCGCGCTGGGCCTCCACGTCTCGCGCGTACACCTCCGCATCGTGCTGCCGTTCGGCATCTCGTTC
>Ga0302324_100012608_pt1 | contig 17224 bp, 10 predicted proteins | sample Palsa_T0_1_FD_201949 | JGI IMG/M metagenome (GOLD analysis project Ga0302324, IMG submission 201949) | Peat permafrost microbial communities from Stordalen Mire near Abisko, Sweden - Palsa_T0_1 | ecosystem: Environmental > Terrestrial > Soil > Palsa > Peat permafrost | place: Sweden: Abisko...
GGCGCTTCGAACCGGCCTTCAACTGAACCTTGCCGGTATCGATGTTGAAATCACCGTTGTCGATCTTGACGTTGGCGTTGCTGCTGCTGCCGTTGTCGGCGCAGCTAAGGCCCTCAGAAGTCACGGCTGGCGTGCCGACGGGAGACTTGCCGTTGCAGGTGATGACGTTGCCATAGCGAGCCAGGGCCTTCTTGTAGAAAGCGGTCACCTTCTCCTCGCTGTCGGAACTGCCGTAGGAGACGGCGCGAACGCGCAGCTCCCACTCGCCGAAGCCAATGTGGACGTCCGCCGACTTGTGCTTGTCGTCGCCCTTGATCTCCGATGCGCCGGGATAGACAGGTAGTCCGAGGTCGGCGGCCGAGGTCTGATCGGTGTTGACGTGGACGCCGCCGAAAGGGGTATCCACCTGAACGTTCTTGTCTTCACCGTTCTGGCCTTTATCCACGTGGACCCTGCATCCGACTATGCCGGCCACAAGCGCAAGGCTGGCGACCAATCCGAGAGAGTCCAGAATCCTGTTCTTCTTGCTGGTGAGAATCATGGGAAGTGCCCTCATGCACCTTTATACGACGAATGAGAGGCGGCGGTTCCGGGAAATGATCGCTCGAGCAGAGGTCCGGTCAGCTGGACGGGTGGCGCTCGAAGCCCAGCTCGCGGGCAAAGGAGAGGAAGACAAGAGCGGTGGGCGAGTAGCCGCCGGGGTCGGGCAACGTGAACTCGCCGGTGAGGGGGTCGAGTTGCTGGCGGAAGTCGTCGCTGCGGAGGATGGCAAGACACCACTGGTGCATCAGCTGGCGGAGTTCCGCGGATTTGCCGTAGTGGGCCATCCAGCGCGGGGCGCGCAGTGCGGTGAGAGCCTGCGAAGCGCCTCCCCATGAGTTTCGCGGAATGGGACGGACGAAGGTTGGGTCGTCCATGGCGATGCTGGGAAACGGATAAGGGGCCCAGAAGGCTGCGGGGTTGTGGAGCTGGCGCTTCCAGACGGCGTCGAAGATGGCCTTGTCGCGGCGGTCGGCCGGGTTGAGCACGTGCTCGCCGAGTGCGCGACTGATGACGTCGGAACGGACACGGACGAACTTTCCCTGCGCATCGAGATCGTAGAAGGCTGCGTCCTCTGGGCTGTAAAGCTTGTCGATGATGAGCTGGCGGATGGTCTCGGCATCGTTGTGCCAGCGGTCTGCTTCGGCGGTTTTGCCAAGCGCTTTGGCCATCTGCGCGAGGGCGACGCGGCCGCCATAAACCGTGGCGGAAAGATCTGGGCAGAGGCGCGGCAGAGAGGCGATAGGCGGGCAGTTGCGGGCATCGCCGTCAGGACAGCGATTGGGGATGCCGTTCCAGCGCGGACTGTTGTCGTGGCCGGTATCGTAAGTACAGAATCCCTCGATAAGACCGGTTTTGCGCGTGTCGCGATATTGGCGAAGCCAGGCGTCCCAGCGCGAGCAGGTCGCGTATGCGACGGATAAGAACGCCTCGTCGCGGGTTGTGTGGGCGAGCTCAAGCGCCGTGGCGGCAATAGGGACCACCATCTGAATCTGGCCGAAGCCGTTTTCAGTGGTCTTGATGTTGGCGGGGAACTGACCGTCGGGGCGTTGATTACGGAAGAAGGCCATGTGATTGTTGACAGCGGCCTGGATGGGCCTGGGCTGGTCGGGGGCGGACTGGTTCGAGGCGGCTGGGCCCTCGCTGTGCAGGCGCAAAACAGACTGGTCGGCGACGACCGCAATCACATCGGCCAGCGACGCGTAGACGAGGCCTTCGTGTGGGCCGCACTCAAGCCAGATGCCCTGGTAGGTGCTGCCCTCAAAGAGGAGCGGTTGATCGTAACCGGGGGCTTTGCGCAGATTTTCGGCGAGGACGGCAATGGCTGCATCCCAAGTGCGCTGCCAATCATTGACGGAGGGCTGGTCGGAAGAGAAGGATGGTTCGGCGAAGAGGTTGCCCGAAAAATGAGTGCCGGGCCCGAGCATGATGGCCGCGCCCGTTGCGCCTGCGGCTGTGGCTATGAAGTGCCTGCGACTCGCATTGGACACAGGATGGGAAGGCATGGAGGGTGCTCGGCGAGCCGTGCGGCGTCGAAGGCCAGATCAGCGGCAAGATTCAGGGCTGATCAGTGCGAGGTGGGTCCGTCTTCCTTCGACGAGGTGGCGAAGAGGATGGCGCAGATGAAGACGATGGCAATGAGGGGCACGACAAAGAACGGGGAAGAGATGTTCACGATCGGAACTCCTTACTGGAAGGGTAGCAGAGAGGCAGGTTGAGGTGAAATCTGATCGGGGTGCTGGGTTTCCCCTCCATTCCGTGGTGAAGCTGCGGAATGGGTGGGGCACGGAGCTTCCTCTTGATGCGAACTGAAGACCGAGCGAGCTAGCTCTTCGGTCCGGCGCTGGGGTAGTCGACGCGGATGGTCAGGATTTCGTACGGCTTGATCGGCACCTTGACTGTGTCGCCCATGACAGTGAGCGGATCGCCCTCGGGAACCTCCATCATGTTGGTGACGGTGGCTCCTGTTGCGCCGGGCGGGACGTGGAATTCCACTGTCGATTGCTTCCCTGCCCACTCATAGACGCGGAAGATCAAACCGTTCGCATCTTCGGCTTTTTTGACGGCAGTGAGGACGACGTTCTCCGGGCTGACCGACGCGAAGGAGTGCTCGGCGGGCAGTGAGCCGGGGTGGGCAGTGGTGACGACGGCGGTGAGCGGGTAGTTGTACTCCCAGCCGTGGCGCACGGTGAGCGCGTCTTTCCACGTGCCGGCGTGAGGATAGAGCGCGTAGTGGAAGTGGTGGTGGCCCATGTCGGCTTCAGCGTCGGGCCACTTGGGCGAGCGCAGCAGCGTGATGCGGATGGTGTCGCCGGCGGCGTCGTACCCATACTTGGAGTTGTTAAGGATGCTGAGGCCATGCACGCCGTTGCTGCCCGCCGTGCCGGAAAGATCGGCCCAGCGCATGGCGGGGACTTCGAACTGGGCCTTTTCCCACGAGTTATTGAGTGTGGTTGGCCGGTCGATGGTGCCGTAGGGAATCTCGTAGGTGGCAAACGGCCCGTAAGCTGCGACGGGGAAGGCTGCCTTGAGCAGGACGTGGGCCTCGTGCCAGTCGATGTCGTTCTCGATGTCGACCTGGTCGCCTTGAAGGCGGATGGTCTGGACGAATTTGGAGTTTTGCCAGTGGCTGGTTACACGGATTGCGTCGCCAACTTGTTCGACGGAGTCGGCCTTGTCGATGGTGGATGGCTCAGCGTCAAGCGTGCCGGGATCGATATTCCAGGCGTCATATTCCTTGGGCGTGTCCTTGAAGAACTGGAGTTGGTTGCCGCAAGCGCCGGGGGCGATGGCGTCGAACTTCGATTTCTCGTCGCGAAGACTGGTGATGCAGCCGGTGTTGCCATCTACTGAGAGACTGAGTTGTGCAGTGTGAGCCGTTATGCCGTCGATAGATGTGGCGGACTCTCGGGCTCCGCCCGACTGGCCTTTTGGAGAGATGACGACGTTCAGGGCCTGGTATCCCAGCGCGGGGATTCCGTGAACGGGAACGTCGATCTCTACGCGATGCGTGGTCTTGTCGTATTCAAACTTTTGGATCAGAATCGAATCGCCCTTTTCAGGCACAACAGCTGCTGTGTCTCCGGGCTCGCCATCCAGTGGAATCGAGACATGCACCAAACCATCGCGCGCCCAACCAAGTGGATTGAAGATCACAACGGGGATTCCTTCTACCGGGAACACGGCCTTCGCGTTGCTTTGACCTGCAACCCTCAGCACGTTCTTTGGAATCTCATCTGTTTGGGCTTTTTGCGCCCGTATCGCACCACTTGTGTTGATTTGGGTCACAATGCCACCCAGCGCCCCCGCATCGATCTCGTTCGTCGACCATCGAACCACGTCGTAGTCCTTTTGCGCGTCTTTGTAGATGACGCCGATGCCGGAGCCGGCGGCGAGGTCGTGGAACTGGTTAAAAAGCACTTTCTTCCAGTCTTCGGTGATCTCGGCCGCGGAATACTTCGAACCATAGAGCCAGGCGAGCGATGACCATTTTTCGGCGTTGAGGACCTGCTCTTCGGCGTCGCGCATGTTGCGCTTGTGGTTGGCCTGCGAGGTCATCACGCCGCGGTGGTACTCGAAATAAAGCTCGCTCTTCCAGGTGGGAATGCTCACCTGACCTGCAACCGTGGGAGGCGCGGTGTAGCCCTTCGCAATCGACTGGTAATTCCACTCGGGGCTGTCCGGGGCAATCTGTTTTTCGATTGCGGTGAACCAGGTTTGGGCGGTGCCAAACTCGTACTTCGGAGTGACGTGGCCGGGGGCTGCCCAGTGAGAGGCTTCGTCGAGGATGGCGCGTGTAGGTCCGCCGCCGTGGTCGCCGATGCCGTAGAGGTCCATCATGTCGAGCATCCCGGGCGCACGATTGCGCGCGGTGACCAGATCGAAGGCCAGGCGGTCCGGATTCATGTCGAGGTTGACGTAGTCGTGGGGGAAGTAAGTGAGCACCTTGGAGCCGTCGGGAGACTCCCACCAGAAGAGCTTGAAGGGGAGCTGGTTGGTGTCGTTCCAGGTCATCTTCTGCGTGACAAAGTAGTCGACGCCTGATTTCTTGTAGATCTGCGGCAACTGCCAGGTGTAGCCGAACGAGTCGGGGTTCCAGCCGATGCGGACGTCCACTCCGTAAGCGTTTTTGTACCAGCGCTTGCCGACGAGGAGCTGGCGGACGAGCGATTCGCCGTCGGGCATGTTGAGATCGGGCTCGACCCACATGCCGCCGACGACCTCCCAGCGGCCTTCCTTGATGCGCCGCTTGATTTCGTCGTTCATCTCCGGGTACTTCTGGGCCATCCACTCGTTGTATGCGGCGGCGGACTGCGTGTAGGTGTAATCCGGGTACTCGTACATAAGCTGGAGGGCGGTGCCAAAGGTGCGCTTCACCACGTCGACGGTCTCGGTCCAAGGCCAGAGCCATGCAGCATCGATGTGGGCATTGCCTGTGAGGTGAAAAGTGGCCGTCTGGAGCAGCGGCTTGAGTGCCTGGAGGCGGGACTCAGCAGCGGCGAGGCTGAAGTCGAATTTGCTCTGGTCGCCGGCGGCGAGAGCCTTGAGGTCCACGTCCTGAATTGCGGTGTTGAGCGTGGTCATCTGCGAAGGATCGTTGGGTGCGAGCGATGGAATGAGGTAAGTGGCAGCAAGGAACTCGAGGCGGAGGCCCGTAGGGTTGGGACGGTTTGAGGGGAACTCGATAGCGAGAGTTGCACCGCGGAAGCGCTTGTCGTCGACGGTGTGGAGAAGCTTGACGGCAACGACGACCTTGTCGCCTGGGTGACACTGGTCAAACAGGACGATGGGCTCGAGATCGTCGCCCATGGCGACGCGGCGGCCGTTGAAGTAGAGAATCTCGGGCATGGGACCGTTAGCTTCGGCATGGAACTCGAACCAGATGCGCGCGCCGGTGAGGTCGTATCCGTTGAGATTGGGGGGAACAACGTAGGTCTGCCGGAACCAGACTGCTTCCTTTGGGGCCGTGGCACGGTTGGCGATGGGCTGCCATGAGGATTCGTCGAGATCGACAGCCTCGCCGTGGGCCAAATCGCCAGCGTGCATCTTCCAGGCGCCATCGGGCAGTTGGCGGAGGGTGCCGAGGCGGTCGAGGACGGCGCGCGACTCAGGCGGAAGAACGGCGAGGGCCTTGGCCGTTGCCACGCCGATGGCCGCCGAGGTTTGCGCCGCAGCCGGAACAACGAGAGGCAGAGTGCAGATGGCAAAAAGGACCAATGCGAGGGAGAAGAGGACGGTAAGGCGGGCCTGTTTAGCGGCGTCGGACATGGTGGATAAACCCCCCGAAGAATCTTAAGGCATTGCATGCAGCAGTCGCTCGCGATTCGCTCGCAGGGCATTGCACGCAGCAGTCGCTCGCTACCCGCTCGCAAGAGGTTATTGGCGTAGGCAGGGTCGGCTTGTCGAGGTCGTTGGTCTCCCGCCCTTTCTCGATGGGGCTGCGAAAGAATGGGACGCGGGGCATGAATGCAGATGGAACGCAACAATACAATAAGGATGAATGGAACACTTCGTTGCTCTGTTTTTCCAGACACTTTGGGGTGTCGACTGGCATTGGCTTTGGCTGGCCGTGGCGGCGTTCCTGGCTGGGGTTTTGAATGCCGTGGCCGGGGGCGGATCGTTTTTGCTGTTTCCGGCGCTGCTGGGGATGCGCATGCTGCCAGTGCAGGCGAACGCGACCAACACGGTTGCGCTTTGGCCCGGGCAGATGACCTCGATCTGGGCGTATTGGGAGGAGATCAAGATAAACCGTCGACTGGCTCCGGCGATGGGGCTGGCGGGCTTGCTGGGCGGAACGGCGGGGGCGGTGGTACTGCTGAATACGCCGCAGAAGACGTTCATGAGCCTGGTGCCGTGGCTGCTGCTGGTAGCGGCATCGATTTTTGCGGCGAGCGGTCCGGTGAGCCGCTGGCTGGCGCGGCGCAGGGTGGCAGAGACCAGACCGGTTGCAGTGGCTGGGCAGGACGCGGGGGGCGACACCAGTACGAAACGCGGGCCAAAACTGGCGCCAGTGTTTGTCTCGGCGATGCTGGTTTGCTTCTACATCGGGTACTTCGGCGCTGGCGCGGGATTCCTGATTATTACTGTGCTTTCGCTCTTCGGCTTTAAGGATCTGAACGAGATCAATGCGCTGAAGGTGGTTTCGACGACAGCAGCGAACGGCATGGCGTTTTTGATCTTTGTCTTCGACGGCCAAGTGGTGTGGAAGTATTGCCTGCTGGCCATGGTGACCTGTGCGGTGGGAGGATACACCAGCGCGCGGTTTGCCCGGATGGTGCCGCAGGCGGTGTTGCGCGGGACGGTAATCGTGATCGGCTTTGGAATGGCGGCGTGGTTCTTCTGGAAGGGGTAGAGGCAGGGTTCAGGGTATAGGGTCCAGGGTTTGGTGGATCTGGGCCCAGGGGTATGAGGAGGCTCTCATGGGAAAAGGCTTCACGCAGATGGATGCGACGCATCGGGAGTTTGTGGAGCGCCAGCGGATCTTCTTTACCGGGTCAGCAGCAGCGGGCGGCCGCGTAAATGTTTCGCCAAAGGACGGAGCTTCGCTGCGGGTGCTGGGACCGGATCGCGTGGTGTATCTGGACCAGACGGGCAGCGGCAATGAAACCGCGGCGCACATTCGCGCGGCAGGGCGGCTGACGCTGATGTTCTGCGCTTTTGAGGGCGCACCGATGACTCTGCGCCTCTATGGGCAGGGGCGGGTTGTTCGGCGTGCGAGTGCCGAGTACCGGGAACTTCTGAGCGCGGAGTTTGGGGGTGTTGAACCTCCGGGTGCGCGGCAGATAGTGGTCCTGGAGGTGGATCGCGTGCAGACGTCGTGCGGCTATAGCGTGCCGAAGTTTGAGTACGCGGGAGAGCGGACGACCCTGTTGCGTTGGGCTGAGGGGAAAGGTGAGGCTGGCCTGGAGGAGTTTCGTCGCGTGAAAAACACGGTCAGCATAGATGGGCTTCCGACAGGGATTCAGGAGCAGGATGAAACCGCAAAGCAAGCGGCGGACGTAAATCGCCAACTGATCACTGATCACTGACCCCTGTAAACTGTCTTTATGAGCCACGAGGGAATCCGCTTTGCGGAGAAGGGCAAAGGCGAACCGGAAGAAAAGCTGCCGCTGACGCGGATCATGGTGACGCCGGAAAAAGTCCGTGTGCTGCTGACCGAGGGCAAGGGCCTGGAGATTGACTGGGCCGACGGGCACCGGAGCGCGTGGAGCTTTGCATGGCTGCGCGAGGCCTGCCCATGCGCCACATGCATTGACGAACGAGAAAAAGAGGGGCGGAAGGCCGGCCAGCCGAAGCCGAAGGCGGCTAATCTGCTGCCGATGTATACGCCGCCGCCGAAGCCGAAAAGCGCGCAGGCGGTGGGGCGATATGCGCTGCAGTTCAACTGGCTCGATGGGCACTCGAGCGGAATCTATTCGTGGGAGTATCTGCGCCGGGCATGCCAATGCAGGGAGTGCACGTTTGTGACAGATGAAGCGACGGGGACGCCAAACTAGGGCGTGGGCTCGCGGGCGACGATCCCGCATCTTTCGAACTGACTACATCCGAGAAACAGCAAGAGAGACCGCTGAAGTTGCGTCGGGAGCGGCGTGCAGCAGCGCTCGGTTTTCCGGCTTCAGGAAGCCTGCGGCGACGGCGGAGTCGAGAAAAGTAAGCAGGCCATCCCAGTAGTTGGCCGTGTTGATGAGGATGACCGGTTTGGTGTGGAGGCGAAGCTGGGCCCAGGTGACGATTTCGAGCAGTTCTTCGAGAGTGCCGTAGCCGCCGGGAAGGATGAGGAAAGCGTCGCCGAGCTCGGCCATGCGGGCTTTGCGCTGGTGCATGGTTTCTACATATTCGAGGCGCGTGAGCCCGCTGTGGGCGATCTCCCGGCCGGAGAGAACGTCCGGAAGGACGCCGATGACGGATGCACCCGCGGCAAGTGCAGAGTCGGCGACGGCGCCCATGAGACCGGCGTTGGCTCCGCCGTAGACAAGACCCAGCCCGGCCGCGGCGATGGCCTGGCCGAGGGCTAGGGCTTCCGCACGAAAAGCAGGGACGTTGCCGTCGGCGGAGCCGCAATAGACAGCGACGCAGCGGGGCGCAGGGTGGGGCTGGCTCATGGTTAGATCAAGCATAGCGCGACGGTTGGGGGACTGGTTCGGGCGCGGAAACCCTGCATCTGCCAAGACAGTACACTGGAATAAGGACGTTTTCCCGCCTGGACTCTCGCCGTGCAAAGACCTATTGACAAACTGAATCCCGAACAGCGCGTGGCGGTGGAGGCCACGGAAGGCCCGCTGTTGATTCTTGCCGGCGCCGGCTCGGGAAAGACGCGCGTAATTACCAGCCGGATTGCCTGGCTGATCGAGGAAAAGGGCGTTGCGCCGGACGCAATTCTGGCGGTCACTTTTACCAACAAGGCGGCCAGCGAGATGGGCGAGCGCGTAAGCCGTCTTCTGGGTCACACGTCGCTTGCCAAACCACTCATCTCGACCTTTCACTCGCTATGCGTGCGGATTCTGCGCCGCGACATTGAGGCGTTGCAGGTAAATGGAAAAGGACTGACGCGAACCTTTGCCATCTACGACGAGAACGACCAGCAGGCGATTGTGAAGCAGGTAATGCGGCGGATGGGGCTGGACACCAAGCAACTGACACCGCGCAGTGTCCTTGGGCGGATTTCGTGGGCCAAGAACCACATGGTCGACCCCGAGGAGTACTACCTGGGATCGAAGGACCCGAACAGCGAACGGATCGCGCAAATCTACAAGCAGTACAAGGAAGAGCTGAAGAAGAACAATGCGATGGACTTCGACGACCTGCTCCTGGAAGCAGCGCGTTTGCTCAAGGTTTCAAGCGAGGTGCGCGAGCGCTATCAACGGCGCTGGCGCTACCTGCTGGTGGATGAGTACCAGGACACGAACCGGCCCCAGTACGAGTTGATGAAGCTGCTGGCCGGCGAGGCGAAAAACGTGTGCGCCGTGGGCGACGAGGACCAGAGCATCTACTCTTGGCGCGGTGCCGACATTCGCAACATTCTGGAGTTTGAGCAGGATTTTCCCAACGCGCGAATTGTGAGGCTGGAGCAGAACTACCGGTCGACGCAGGTGATTCTTGAGGCGGCGGGCGCGGTGGTGGCAAAGAACATAAAGCGCAAGGGGAAGAAACTGTGGACCGACCGGCAGGGCGGAAGCCTGATTGGCTACTACGAAGCGCCAGACGGGGAGAATGAGGCGCTGTTCATTGCGGACCGGATTCAGAAGTTCCTTCGTGAAGCGGGCGAGGCCGGCGAAGCGGCGAGGTGCGCGGTTCTTTATCGGACGAACTCACAGTCGCGGCTGGTGGAAGAGGCGCTGCGGCGTTACAACATCCGGTACACGATGGTGGGTGGATTCAGCTTTTACGAACGCGCCGAGATCAAGGACCTGTTGTGCTATCTGCGGCTGGTGAGGAATCCGCACGACTCAATGGCCATGCAGCGGGTGATCAATACGCCTGCCCGTGGCATTGGCAAAACAACGCTCGAAACACTGGAACGGCTGGCGCTCGAAACGGGCAAGTCGATGTGGGACGCGCTGGGGGCTGCGATCGAGAACCGGCTGACTCCATCGCGGGCGCTGATGGCGCTGGACTCGTTCCGCCAATTGCTCGTGGACGCGCAGGCGATGATGGACCCGGATTTTGCGGGGAAGCTGGCGATGGATGTGGCGGCGGGAGATGTCGCAGCGGGTGCGGCGAGCGAAGACGGGGATACGGATTTCGGATTTGGTGCGGCGAAAGAAGAAGCGGCAAGTACGGACTTCAACTTTGGCAGCGCGGACGAGGGACAGATTCCGCTGCTCGATGCATCGCACTTTTCGCCATTCCACGCGGCGAAGGCTGCGGCAAAGAAGCCGTTTCTCAAGATGCCGCAGGCGACGGACGAGATGCAGGACGCACAGGTCGACGCAGCGGAGGCGAGCGAGGCTGAGACGAATGGGACCGTGGAGCGGGTGGAAGGGTTTCGCGCACCGGGCGATGCGGCGACGCTGCCGGAGCTGATCCGGTTCATCATCGACCGGACGGGGTACATCAAGGCGCTGGAGGCTGAGGGGTCGCCAGAGGCCTTCAGCCGGATCGAAAACCTGAAGGAGCTGGCCAACGCGGCGCACGACGCGGAGACACGGGGTGAGACGCTGGGGGATTTTCTGGATCATGCGGCGCTGGCTTCGGACGCAGATCAGTTCGATCCAGAGGCGCGCGTGACGCTGATGACGCTGCACGCCGCCAAGGGCCTCGAGTTTCCGCTGGTGTTTCTGGCGGGGCTGGAGGAGGGACTGTTTCCGCACTCGCGAACTTTGAACAACCCGGACGAGCTCGAAGAGGAGCGGCGGCTCTGCTATGTGGGGATGACGCGGGCAATGGACACGCTTGTACTGACGCAGGCGCACTATCGCAGGCGATACGGGAACGATGCTCCGGAACAGAGCATTCCTTCGCGGTTCCTTAGCGAGGTGCCAAACGAGCTGGTCGAGAATCTGGGAGGAGCGGGCGCGGCGTGGGCCAATGGCGGACACGGCGCCGGATATGGGGCAACTGGTTACGGTCCAGGCCGGAGGCAATCGAGTGGTGGGGAATTCGGGGACGGGCATTACAACTACGAAGACGAGAGCCAGGAGATTCCGCGCACCCCTGCTGGCGGGGCCACACGCCGTGGGATGGCGGGACGAGGCGCATCAGGGAAGCCGTTTGTGGCGTCTTGGATGAAAGCCCCGGCGCAGGCAGGCGGGGCTCAGTTGGGTGGGGACAAGACCGGCGGAGCAGGGACTGCGCGTACAGGCGCGAGCGGACCTCAACCGGACTCCATCGACAACATCGCTCGTTTTTTTGGCGGGAAGTCGGGTAGCGGCCGGCCTGGCTCGATGGCACGTCCGGCGATGGATGTGCCAGCACCGAGCGGCGCCTTCGGGCTGAAGTCAGGCCAGCGAGTCAAGCACGCGAAGTATGGCGAGGGGACTGTGCTGGTCCGCGAGGGCGAAGGCGACGACGCAAAGCTAACGGTGATGTTTCCGCGCCACGGGCTGAAGAAGTTGATGGAGCGCTTCGCGAATCTGCAGAAGATCTAGAAGGTAAAGACCGGGCAAAACAAAGGAATCCGGCTGGCGGCTTCTGTCTTAGTTGCGTGAACGGGTCTTAGGCCACCAGAGCGATAGCAGACGGCCTTTTAGGGGCTTCACTCGCCACGGAATTGCCTGCCTCGGAATGGCATATAAGAACATGCTGTTGGAACTGCGATTGGTAGCATTCAAAGGCCTCGCGGGAAGAGAGCGGACCTTGCGGCGGATCGGGCATCTGCTGACCACAAGCGCTGCAGGCAGCTGAGCTTGGATATCCGCTTTCTTCATACCCGACAACCAATTCGGGAGACATGATTATCGCGCATATTACTCCGAATTGATTTTCTGGACAGTGACAAGCCCAAGTTTTTGATGCGATGAAATCGACGCACCGGTCAGGGGACCGGCCTGCGGCAGCGAAGCCCGGCTGGGGCGGGGAAAAGGGTGCGGAGGCCGGCGGAGACCGGCGCGAGGCCTGCGGTGTCGTGTGCGCCGGAGATAGCGGATCGCCTCGGGATTGCGGCAGATTCGCGGCTTTCCCGGGATCGAAATCCCTGTTACGATTGAATTCACATTCGCCCCATTTAGGGAATCATTGAAGCGATTGCAGGGAAAGAGGTTATACGTGGCAGACACAACCAAGATTGAAGACAAGGAAGAACGCAAGAAACTGAAGCGCGCAGCCCGCAAGAAGGCCGCTCCAAAGGCTAAGCGGACAGGCGCTCGCGGCGAGAAGAAGAAGAAAGTGAAGAAGATGGCGCGCGGCCAGTCGAAGCGCTAATGCTTCGTTCGAGGGCGTAACCGGGGTTCCGCTAGAAGATCGCACACGGAACCCCGGTTCCGTTTCAGGGGCTGGCTTAAGCCCATCCGATTTCCGGGCCCCGTCGATTTCAAGGCCCACTCCATTTCCGGAACTTCGAGGACGAGGAGAAGCGCGCTGCCAAGCCAACTGCTTGCCCGCAAGTCGATCGACAAACTGATCAGGGACTCGGCAGAGCCGGAGCACTCCCTGAAAAAGACCCTCGGGCCCTGGTCGCTGACCGCGCTGGGCATCGGGGCGGTGATTGGCTCGGGCATCTTCACGGTGATCGGCACGGCGATCTCCGGCGAGCAGTTCGACACCACCAGCTTCGTGAATACTCCACTGGCGGACTACATCATCACGCATACTGCGCTTGCCGGGCGACCGGGCGCGGGGCCCGCGATTGCGTTGTCCTTGATCCTTGTTGCGTTTGTCTGCGCGCTCACCGGGCTTTGCTACGCTGAGCTGGCGTCGATGATTCCGATTGCAGGGTCGGCCTACACCTACACCTACGCCACCATGGGCGAACTCATCGCCTGGATCATCGGCTGGGACCTCATACTGGAGTATGCAGGCTCGAACATGACGGTGAGCGTAGGGTTTGCAGCGCATGTTGTGGACCTGCTGGATTGGTTCGGGCTGCACCCAGCTGCGACGTGGATTTCGCCTGCTTATCTGCCCGAGGGGTTGCAGGATCTGGCGGGAAACTGGATCTACCATCCTGGATGGCACTTCGGATTCAACATTCCGGCGTTCCTGATTGTGCTCATCCTCACGGTGATCCTGGTGCGCGGCATCCGCGAGTCGGCAAGCACCAACAACACGATGGTGGGCATCAAGCTGGTTGCGATCCTGATCTTTATCGCCGGCGTGATCACATTTATTCATCCGTCGAACTGGCATCCCTTCATGCCCAATGGCTGGTCTGGCGTGCTGACCGGCGGCTCGATCATCTTCTTCACCTACATCGGATTCGATTCGGTCTCAACCGCGGCCGAGGAGTGCAGAAATCCGCAGCGCGATCTGCCTATCGGGATCATTGCAACGCTGGTAGTATGCACGGTGCTGTATGTCGCGGTCGCGATTTGCTTGACGGGATTGGTCCCGTGGCAGTCGATGGTCGGTGACGCGGCGCCGGTGGTGAACGCGCTGAAGAAGCTCTCCGGCCAGCCGGGCGGACATCCGCTCCACTGGATACGGCTGGTGATTCTGTTTGGGGCCATCATGGGGATGCTGTCATCGATCCTGGTTTATCAGCTTGGACAGTCGCGGGTATGGTTTTCGATGTCGCGCGACGGGCTGCTGCCAAAGGTCTTCAGCAACGTGCATCCTGTCTTCCGGACTCCGGCGTTCTCTACCTGGGTGGCGGGGATCGTGGTGGCGATTCCATCGGGGCTCTTCGATATTGGCACGCTGGCGGACCTGTCTAACATCGGAACGCTGTTTGCGTTCGTGCTGGTCTCGGTAGGGGTAATCGTGCTGCGCTATCGCGAGCCGGAGCGCCGGCGCGGATTCCGTGTTCCATTTGGGCCGGTCATTCCAGTGCTGAGCGTGGTGTTCTGCTTCCTGCTGATGGCAGGCCTGCCGATTATCACGTGGTTCCGGTTTGTCATCTGGTTGGTGATCGGGCTGGTGATTTACTTCTTCTACAGCAGGCATCGGAGCGAGTTTGCGAAGGCGCGATAGCCGCGCACAGAAGCGCTCCCCGAACTCTGCAGCTCTGCTTTTAGCAGGTGATCTGGCTCGTGGTTTTTGCTCCAGAAATTCACCGAGTTCCTGTTGAGAATCCTTGGGTAATCTGGAGGCAAAAACCCTTGACTCCAAGGATGATGTCCGAATAGTCTGGCCCTTCCAGACCCCTCTGGATATCTCGCGAGTTCGACCAGGCCCCGGTCGGGAGTTCGTGTCCGTTTAAAACTGAATAGCTTCTTTTTTAGCTTGGTCCTTTTGTCACACGGAAGGCTCAGAGGAGGACTTCGTGGGCGACCGCACAGCCGAAGCTGTCTCGGATAAGAGCGCTCAAATGCAGGTTCCCTACAAGCGCTTTGGTGTCATTGCCGGATTTGGCATTCTGCTGATCCTCATCCTCGGCAATGCTATTGTGACAAGGCGTCAAATCGCCGTTCAAACCGGCGTTGAATTCTGGGTATCCCATACGCACGAAGTGTTATTCAACTTGAAGCAAACGGAAGTGCTGCTGCTGGAAGCCGAGAGTGGAAAGAGCGCTTATCTCTACACAGGCGCCAACGAGTATCTGGACTCCTATCACGGGGCCGTCGGCCGGATTGACTTGCAGATCGACACCGTTCAAAAACTGACGGCCGACAATCCCCGCCAGCAGGCAACCATCCCGGAACTCCGCAATCTCGCGCACGCAAAGGTTGCCGAGATGGAGCAGACGATTGCGCTTTACCAGGCTGGCCAAGCCGATGCGGCGCGGAACCTGATCCTCACAGACACCTCGCGACGCACGATGGAACAGATCGAACAGACGATCGCCCGGATGGAGAACGAGGAGATTCGACTTGAATCGATAAGGACAGCAGCGTTCCAAGATAGCACCCGCCGGGCCGTCCTCAGCCTGTACTTCGCCAGCCTTCTTGCAGCGGTGGGTCTGGTTATTCTGGCGTATTTCATTCTGCGCGTCATCGACCTGCGTGAAAAACACGCACAGGAGTTAGAGGCTCGCGAGGAGTGGTTCAGAGTTACGCTTACCAGCATCGGCGACGGCGTGATCGCAACCGACAAGGAAGGCGGCGTAACCTTCCTGAACCCAGTTGCTGAGGCGCTCATCGGGACCACTCTGGTGCAGGCAAAGGGTAGGAACATCCTTGATATTTTTCCCATCTTCAACGAACAAACCCATCAACCGGCCGAAAACCCCGTCAGGAAAGTGATGGAATTCGGCTACGTGGTGGGTCTGGCGAATCATACGGTGCTGAAGCGGAGAGACGGCACGCAGATTCCCATTGAGGACAGCGCGGCGCCGATCCGCGGCGAAAAAGGGGAATTGCTCGGCGTCATTCTGGTGTTTCGCGATGCCACGAACGAACGGAAAGCGCAGGAGGTGATGCGCAAGACCGAGCGGCTGGCCGCTGCCGCGCGGCTATCAGCCACAATGGCGCACGAAATCAACAACCCTCTCCAAGCCGTCGGCAGTCTGGTTTATCTCGCCAGGTCCACGCCCGGGGCGCCCCCTGAGATCGTGCGACAACTCAGCCTCGCCGATCAGGAACTGACGCGCGTCGCGCACATCACGCAACAGACTCTTGGGTTCTACCGGGATTCACCTGTCTCCGAGTCCGTTGACTTGCCGGCTCTGATTGACTCGGTGTTTACGCTCTATTCCAGCCGGCTGCAGGGCAAAGCGATTCGCGTCGAGCGCCATTTCGGCGATTGCCCGCGAGTGCGAGCCGGATCAGGAGAAGTCAAGCAGGTAGTTTCGAATCTGGTGGCCAACGCTGCCGATGCTGTGGGCATGAGGGGGACCATTGCAGTCACGCTGAAGAGCGTAGAAAAGGCCGGCAGCGCCATGGTGCAGATTCTGATTGAGGACGACGGACCGGGTATACCGCGGGAGCACATGCAGCGTATCTTCGAACCGTTCTTTACTACCAAGCAGGATGTCGGCACGGGTCTCGGACTGTGGCTCAGCAAAGAGATCGTGGAGCGGCACGGCGGTAGCCTAGAGGTTGTTCCACGGGAGTCCGGGTTGACGGGAGCCGCATTCAGCATTCTTCTTCCCCTTGCGGTCAGCCTCCCCGGACCCGCAGCCGACAATGGTGGTGGCGAGCGCATGCATTCTTGAGAGCCACGAAAGTGGCAAGCCGATGATCCCTTTGGGAAGCGGGGTTGGCTCCGTCGGAGGTTCGAAGGACCCGATATTCGGAAAGGAGAAGTAGCATGATCGAAGCAGGCAAACAACTCCGGGTCTTTGTGGTTGACGACGAAGAGGTCATAGCATCAAGCCTCGCGATGATTTTGCGACTTCACGGCGGCCTCCACGCCACGTCGTTCACGGACCCTCTTGATGTGCTGGAGTTGGCTCATTCGGATCCTCCAGACCTCCTCATCGCGGACGTGATGATGCCGGAGCTCTCCGGGATTGAACTGGCGATCCAATTGAAGCTGCTCCGCCCGGATTGCAAGGTGCTGCTCTTCTCGGGGCACGCGGCCACAACCCATATGCTCAAGGCGGCGCAGGAACAAGGGTATGCTTTTGAACTCCTGTCGAAGCCGGTGCACCCGGCAGACTTGCTTGCCAAAATCCAGGACCTTGCTGAGACCACACAGCCGGTTGTTGCCCAAGAGTAGGGACCGGGAGTGGATTCCAGCTTCAGGACATTTGGCGCGCTCCTATTTACCGCACCCTGTCGATCGCTTTTCGTTGGGCCTATACTGGCCAGCGGTAATGCCCTGCCGCCCTGTGGGGATGGAATCCGCTGAGCGCAGTCTCCTCGGCGCCCGAGCCGATGTTGTGGACCACCGTGGTCGGCGGCCAACCCGTTGAAACCACAATTCCAACATGCGGCAACCGTGCATCCAGCAGCCAGGTCACAATGTCGCCAACCTCGATCGATTTGGGAAATGCATCGCCGGGCGTCGGGGCTTCCGCTGCCCAAAGCCGCGCGCCGACTCGCGTCCAGTACGCCTCGAGGTTCAGTACTCTCCTGTGGTCTATGTTTTCGTCCGGCCTTCGCGATCCCCACGCTTTCCGCGCCGGATAGGCGTCGAAGCCCTTCACCATGTCCTCGTGTACAAGCTTCTGGAGGTCCAGCCCCAGCCCATCGCGTGCCGCGCGAAT
>Ga0302324_100012609_pt1 | contig 17220 bp, 12 predicted proteins | sample Palsa_T0_1_FD_201949 | JGI IMG/M metagenome (GOLD analysis project Ga0302324, IMG submission 201949) | Peat permafrost microbial communities from Stordalen Mire near Abisko, Sweden - Palsa_T0_1 | ecosystem: Environmental > Terrestrial > Soil > Palsa > Peat permafrost | place: Sweden: Abisko...
TGGGCTAAACTCAGAAGCGATCTCTGAACCCCGACGACCCACCCGCCTCCCGGCGCGGTGGGCTTTCTGTTTTGGGGCGGTTAACGATTTCCCACAAAGTTCATGAAGTCAGATTGACGCTTCGCAGCCGATGCATCGGAAGCATTCCATACTCGATGCGGCCGCGACACAGAAGTAGTGAAGAAACAGACACCGACCGACGAATCATCAGAAGTCTTCCTCTGAATGCTTCTGAATGAAAGGGAGAAATGCAAAGTACATTTCGCAAATTGCTTTACATCGGGCTCGCACTGCTCTTATTGCCAGGCATTGCCACCCGCACCTACGCTCAATCCACGGGGACCATCCGTGGAACGATAACCGACCCAAGCAAAGCCGCCGTTCAAAGCGCCTCAGTGATTGCGACAGATACAAATACCGGCATCATTCGCACCATTACTTCAAACGAGAGCGGAATCTTTGTCTTTCCCGACCTGCCCATCGGCTCGTACACTCTGAAAATTTCCGCGAATGGTTTCGCGACGCAAGATCGTCCCGCTCTCACGTTGCTAACCGGGCAGGTGATCGATCTGGCGATTGGACTATCGGTCGGATCGTCGACGCAAGAGATCAGCGTCAGCTCGGACACCCAGCAGATCGAAACCAGCACCTCGACTGTGGCGCAGTCGGTCAGCCAGGAACAGATGCGGGATTTACCCCTCAACGGCCGCAACCCCCTGCAATTGACGACTCTGACAGCGGGCACGGTGCTTACCACCAGCGGCACTGAAAGCGGACAGGAAGATAACACCGGGCTCTCGGTCAACGGCCTCAGGGCAACGCAGAACACCTACACGCTCGACGGCACTGTCTATGTCGACCGCTTCTTCGACTCGGTGCCCACCATGCCCAATCCCGATGCACTGCAGGAATTCACCATCCAGGCTTCGAACTTCAGCGCCGAGCATGCGGGAGCAGGAGCGCTGGTGCAGCTCTCCACGCGCTCCGGAACAGACCAATTGCACGGGTCCGCCTGGGAGTACCTGCGCAATACGGTGCTCAACGCGCGCAACTACTTCTGGCCGGCCACGCGGCCTGATCCGCCCTTTAAGCTCAACCAGTTCGGAGGCACGGTAGGAGGGCCTGTCTTCAAAAGCAAGAAGGCGTTCTTCTTCTTCTCGTCTGAAGATCTCCAACAGCGATCCTCGCCGACCCCAATCACCATCGAGGTGCCCACGGCGGCTGAACTGACGGGCGACTTCTCGGCTCTGGCTGCGCAGGGCATCGCCCTTTATAACCCGGTGACGGGCGCGCCATATGCCGGAGACATCATCCCCACGCCCATGGATACGCTTTCTGCCGCGGTGAACAAACAGTATCTTGCTGCGCAAGAGGCTCTGTCCACGCCGGCAACGGGAGCCAATGCCGGCATCTATAACAGATTGAGCACCAGTACCAACAACAACATCGATAACACCCAGTACCTGACCAGACTCGACTACGCCGTCGGTCCGAAAGACAATCTCAGCGGACGGTACTTCTACAACCAGGACAATTTCCAACGGCCTTTCACTGCTCCGCTGGGTTTTTATGCGGCCAACCTTTTTCGCAATCAGTCTTTGAACATCAGCGATGCGCATGTGTTCAGCAACACGCTTACATTGGCGGTCTACGGGGGCTTCTACCGCGGCGCGCGCACTCAGATTCCAGAGGCGCCTGGTCTGAAAACGCTGCAGGATCTGGGACAGGATGCTCCCTACGGAAGCCCGAATGAGAACCTGATTCCATTTCCCGGCGTGCGCGACAACTTATCCTACATCGATATCTTCTCCGGCGGCGCCCTCACCCAGGATTCAACCACGTTCGACTTCAGCGCCCAGATCGTCAAGGTGTTGCATACGCATACACTGACCCTTGGCGGCGATCTGGAGCGCACGCGAATCGACGCGGATGACTACTCCTACACGCCGGGCGACAATACCTTCAACGGACAGCGCACCCAGGCCCCTCCGGGAACCACTCTGCCCGCGGGGTTCACCAAGAGCGGCAACCCGTTTGCGGATTTCTACACCGGCTATGAATCCACCTTCTATCAGGACAACGGGCGCAAGTTTTACCTGCGCGAGATCCGTCCGGCTCTCTATGTGCAGGACGACTGGAGATTCCATTCGAGGCTGACGCTTAACCTCGGATTGCGTTGGGATCCATGGCTGCCTCCGATCGACGACAACGGCACGCTGGTCGGCTTCGATCTCGCCAACCCGAGCTTCCAGTCGACGGTCGCTCCCAATGCGCCCAGGGGCATGATGTTCTATGGCGATCCTGGTTTGTCACGCTCGGTCTACAAGAACAACTTCAAGGACTTCGCTCCGCGCGTGGGGTTTGCCTATAACGTCTTTGGCAATGGCAAGACGGTAGTCCGCGGCGCTTACGGCCTTTTCTACGGATTCCCGGAGGGCCTGCTCTATCAGCGCACAGACGCCATGCAGCCCGTGGACCTTTATCTCGAGATTCCCAACCCGGCGCAGTGGGATAACGTGTACACCGGCTATGCGGGCGGCGATCCGTTTCCGCGCGGCCACATCTCACCCTCGCAGTTCAGCAGCTACCAGTTCCTTACGCCGCTTTCAGGCGGAGTGTTGAATCCTGCCGCGCATGTCGAATACACGCAGGACTACAACCTCACTGTGGAGCAGGACCTGGGTCGTAACATTGCTGTGAACGTAGGCTATGTGGGCAACCACGCCGAGCACATCATGGGATCGCGGCAGTTCAACCCGGCCGTCTACACACCAAACGCCGGCGACACCGTCGCCAACGAAAACTCGCGCAGGCTCTATCCCGGCCTGGGCGCGGTCGAACTCGCAGATGACTATGAGTATGAGATTACAAATGCTCTCGAAGTGAATGTCACGCGCCGCGCAACTCACGGCCTGACCTTGCTCTCCAACATCGTGTGGATCAAGACCATTGACAACACGTCCTCGGCGACCGAAGGCAACACGGGGCCGCCGAATCCGTACAACCTGCAAAGCGGCCGCGGAGTTGCCGACTTCGACCAGGCACTGCGCTTCACCGCCTCTGCCAATTACGCGCTCCCGCGCTTCCAGGTGAGCACCCTGGCTAGCCAGGTGGTCAACGGATGGCACGCGAACGGCATCGTCACGGTGCAAAGCGGCCTGCCGCTCACAATCACCAGCGGCGTAGATAATTCGCTTTCCGGCATTGGCAACGATTATGCGGACTATGTACCGGGCGTCAGCAAGACCCGCCCAGCGGGGATGTCGAAGATCCAGGAGTGGTTTAATCCTGCGGCCTTCACCAAGAACGCGACCGGCACCTTCGGCGACGTGCCTCGCAACTCCCTGCGCGGGCCCGGCTACGGCGACGTTGATCTTTCGCTCTTCAAAGACATCGCCCCCGAACGCCGCGTTCACGGCCAGTTCCAGGCGGAGGCATTCAACGCCTTCAATCACACCAACTTCGCCAACCCCGGAACCTCGGTTGCATCCTCGGGAACATTCGGGGAGATTACCAGCACCAGCAGCAGCACGGGCACGGTCAATGTGCCTTCGCAGGCCGGTACTCAACGCGTGTGGCAATTCGCGGCAAAGATCATCTTCTAAGGAGCATGCCGGAGCAATATGAAGCGGGCTGTTGATGGCAGGAGTAGGCGCGGGCATTGCGGCACTCGCTCTTAAGAAAAACGAAGCTGCAGGCAGTTGACCAGTCGTCTCAAATGAGTTGGCATCTTTGGCCATCACTGCAGCGGATCAAACTATTCTCATCCTCCCCAAGGCCGTAAATGCTCTGGATATTTCTCCCCTGCCGCGAACTAGTTTCCGCTCTCTTGTAGGAGAGTGCGTGAACCATCAATGAGGAAAATCGGCCTTGGATATCGGCTACTAGTAGACTTGATTTCGGGCGGCGTGGGTGCCGTCCCAGACTGGAGAGAAGAATGAAAGCGATCGCATTCACCCATCCGCTACCAATAGAGGCGCAGGACTCGCTGGTGGAGTTGGATCTGCCGCGACCTGATTTTGGTCCAAGGGACTTGCTGGTCAATGTTCGGGCGGTTTCGGTCAATCCGGTGGATACGAAGGTGCGAGGCGCTCGACATCAAGGCTCAGCGTCGGAAAACACAGGGAAGCCAAGGGTGCTTGGCTGGGATGCTGCAGGTGTGGTTGTGAGCAAAGGCGCTGCCGTCAGCGGGTTCGACGTGGGAGATGAGGTCTACTACGCTGGTGAGCTGGATCGTTCCGGATCAAATGCGGAATACCAAGCAGTGGATGAACGGCTTGTGGGACGCAAGCCGAAATCGATCGGCTTTGCCGAGGCAGCTGCGCTGCCGCTGACGAGCATTACCGCCTGGGAACTGCTGTTCGATCGGCTTGGTGTTCGTGAGAGTGAGAGTGGCGCGTCTTTACTGGTGAGCGGAGCCGCCGGCGGGGTGGGCTCGATCCTCGTACAACTGGCCCGTCGACTCACAGGCTTGACCGTCGTCGCGACTGCGTCGCGTCCGGAAACTGTGGAATGGGTGACACAGATGGGTGCTCACTACGTAATTGATCACACCAAACCGCTGGCTGAGCAAGTGAACGGACTGCGCGTGCCTCCTGTGAAGTATGTTGCCAGCCTGACCGCGACCGCGCGGAACTTTGCACAACTGGTCGAGGTTTTGGCGCCGGAGGGAAAGCTGGGTCTGATCGACGACCCGGCGACGCTCGATGTGGTGCCGCTCAAGCGCAAGGCGGCGTCGCTCCATTGGGAGTTCATGTTTGCACGCTCGATGTGGCAAACGGCGGACATGGGCGAGCAGGGACGCTTGCTGACCCGTGTTGCGGACCTTGTCGACCAAGGAGAAATACGCTCAACCCAAACGCAGACATTCAGCCCCATCAACGTTGAGAATTTGAAGAAGGCGCACGCACTCGCCGAGAGCGGCAAAGCAATCGGTAAAGTGACCTTGAGCGGATTCTGACGGGGGGATTATCTTTCTCTTCGGATCGGCGGATCGGGTTCAGCCGATAAGAAACTCTCGATCCACAGGGATCTGCAGTGAATTTGCCAGGGTATTCGTTTCCGCTGCCATGCCAAGGACCGCCAGGAACTCGGCATACTGCTCGTCGGAGAGGCCCTTGGCACGCGCCGCGGCAGTGTGCGAATGGATGCAGTAGCTGCAGCTGTTCGCCGTGGATACCGCAATGTAGACCAGTTCTTTTGTAAGTGGATTGAGCACGCCGGGTTCAATCATCACCTCTTTGATGCTCGCCCACGTCCGCTCAAGAAGGCTAGGCTGATTTGCGAGAGCGCGCCAGAAATTGTTTACGAAATCTGACTTGCGAGTTGCGCGTATATCGTCGAATACGGCTTTGACTGTTGGGACAGCTGCGACTTCCTCATCGGTCCAGAGCTTTACAGTGCTCACGTAGAAGTTCCTCCAATGCTCTTTGATTCTCTTGCGGTTTCATGTCGAGGGCGGCGGAAGTGAAGTTTCCTCGCCAAGGTATGCATGGTAAGAAAGTTAGCGTTGGATTGTTAATTTGGTGCGTGGTTTGTCGTTTACGAGCGTTGCGGGAACGAGCAACGCGAGTGCGGAGCCGAGAAATAACCAGAATGCTAGGACATACATTCCGGCGGTGGTGCTTTGCGTGAGGTCCTTGATCCAGCCTACGAGGTATGGGCTGACGAATCCTGCGAGATTGGCAATGCAATTGATTGCGGCGATTCCGGCTGCGGCTGACGTTGCGCCGAGGTAAGCTGTGGGCAGGTTCCAGAAGAGCGGCTGGCTGGTGATGATGCCCGCCGTGGCGATAGTCAGGCCAACCATCGCTACTACAGTGTTGCCTCCGTACAGTGTGCTGAGAATGAGACCGACGCCACCGACGATTGTCGAAATGGCCAGGTGCCAGCGCCGTTCCCCGGTGCGGTCTGCGCTTCGGCTTACCAGGATCATCGCGAGGATTGAAACGCCATAAGGAATCATGGTCAGCAGGCCCACATTGAGCGGCTTCTCGACGCCGGTTGATTTGATGATGGAGGGTAGCCAGAAGCCCACGCCGTAGAGCCCCATCACTGAACTGAAGGAGATCAGTCCCATAAGCCACACCCAGCGGCTGCGAAGAACGGCGAGAATCGAGCCATGGTTGTGTTTGTGTTCGGACTCCGTTTCGATGTGCGCTTTCAGTATCTGCTTCTGATTTGGGCTCAGCCAGTTGGCATCGAGAATTCCGTCATCGAGCCAATAGAACAGGACAAGGCCCATGAGGATGGCCGGAAGCGCTTCCAGAAGGAAGAGCCACTGCCATCCTGCCAGGTGGCGCATGCCTTGCAAGGATTGCAGTATCCAACCGGAAAGCGGTCCGCCTACCAGGCCAGAAACCGGCTGCGCCGCCATGAAGAGGGCGACCATCTTTCCGCGCCGGTGTGAAGGGTACCAATACGTGAGATACAGGATCACTCCTGGGAACAAGCCGGCCTCGGCCATGCCCAGGAGACAGCGCAGGATGTAGAAGCTGGCTGGAGTTCTGACGAACATCATGGATGCGGAGATAATGCCCCAGGTAATCATGATGCGCGCAAGCCACTTGCGAGCTCCGATGCGGGACAGGGCAAGATTGCTGGGTAATTCGCAGCAGAAGTATCCGAGAAAAAAGATCCCCGCGCCGAGTCCGTAGGTTGTTTCGCTGAAATGCAGATCGTGGAGCATCTGCAGCTTTGCAAAGCCAACATTCACGCGGTCGATATAGCCGATGACGTAACAGAGAAAGAGAATTGGCAGCAGGCGCCATGTCACCCCGGCGTAGGTTGCTCTCTCTTCAGCGAGGGAATCCGCTGGCGGATCGTGATCGACTTGGGCCATCTTTGTCTGGATTCCTCGATTGTCGAATTATCGCTGATCGACCGTTGGTTGCATCCGGATCGGGGCTGCGCAAGCGGATTGTGTTCGCCGAACCTCTCGAACTTGACTCAATGCACTCCGTGGTCTGACCATTAGGCTTCGGAACGCGGGCGAGCAAGCCAGGAGACGTAAACAGAATCAAACGGAGGATTCAGGGATGGCATTGACGGGTAACAATCGCAGGGAGTTTCTGAAGACGGGTTGCGCGACGCTGGCGGCAACCACGGTCGCGTGGAATGCATCCAGCTATGCCAGCATTCTGGGCGCCAATGACCGCGTCAAAGTGGGCGTCATCGGTTGTGGCGACCGAATGAAGAGCTCTTTGATCCCGGCCTTTCAGGAACATGCCAAGGAATTGAACTTCGAGTTTGTCGCTGTCTCCGATATCTGGAACCGACGCCGCGAAGAAGGCGCTGCCTATATCCAGAAGCTCAGTGGTAATCCCATCGCCGCCGTCCGCAATAACGATGAGCTGTATGCACGCAAAGATGTGGATGCCGTGCTGGTGGCGACAGCAGATTTCCAACATGCGCTGCACGGGGTGGAGGCGGTCAATGCGGGCCGCGATGCCTATGTTGAGAAGCCCACCGCGCACACCATGGACGACGCGCGCAAGTTCCGCGCCGCAGTTCATCAGACAGGCAAGATCGTGCAGGTTGGAACGCAGCGCCGCTCGACGCCCAGCTATCAGAAGGCGGCTGAGTATATCCAGTCCGGCAAGTTTGGCGACATTGTTATGGTCGAGATGACTTGGAATGTGAATCAGCCTGGCCGCTGGAGACGCCCTGATGTGGTGCCGCTTTTGAAGGAGCAAGATACGGACTGGAAACGCTATCTGCTCAACCGTCCTTACGAGCCCTTCGATGCGCGCAAGTATCTTGAGTTCCGCCTCTTCTGGCCTTACTCGTCCGGCATTCCCGACCAATGGCTGGTGCACCAGATCGATACGGTTCACTGGTTCACCGGGTTGCCGCATCCTCGCAGCGTCGTCGCCAACGGCGGTATCTATTTATGGAAGGATGGCCGCCAGAACTGGGATACGATGACGGCCGTCTTTGACTACGGCCCGCTTGACGATCTTACGAAGGGCTTCCAGGTGCAGTATTCCTCGCGCTTTACCAACTCCGCTGGCGGAGTGAAGGAGCTCTATTACTCGAATGGCGGCATGATTGACATGGACAAGCAGCGAGTTACCCCTGAAGGCGGCCTACAGGCTAAAGAGGCTGCAGCAATGGGGCTCAAGGCTAACCTGTTGCCCAGCTTTTCGCTTGTGGAGCACGCGGAGTCCGTATCGAGCGGAGCTGACACGGGCGGCGACCTTCAGACCTTTGCGAATATGCGCAACTGGATGGAATGTGTTCGTTCGCGCAAGACGCCCAATGCCTCGATTGAAGCCGGCTACAGCCACTCGATCGCGCTCTGCATGAACGTTGCAGCGATCCAGACAGGCGAGAAGGTCACCTTCGATGACAAGACGCAGCAGGTCATCGCGGGAGGCAAGGTCTATGCCTAAATTGATCGCGCTGAGTTGCCTGGCAGCAGCATTTGGGATGGCGGCGAGCGCTTTCGCCGCCGCAGCCAGCAAGGGCGTTCAGGTTGTGGCCGATGAGGCTCACAGGCGCGTCGATATTACTATCGACGGCAAGCCATTCACTTCGTACATATGGCCCACTTTGTTGAAGAAGCCGGTTCTCTACCCGCTCATCACCGAAGGTGGCATTACTGTGACCCGCGGCTATCCACTCGAACCTCGGTCAAATGAACGCGTCGATCATCCGCACCATGCCGGGCTCTGGTTTAACTACGGCAACGTCAATGGCTTTGATTTCTGGAACAATTCCGATGCAATAAAGCCGGAAAACCGTTCGAAGATGGGGACTATCCTTCAGACCAGGATCGTATCGACCAAGAGCGGAGCTGATCGCGGCGAACTTGTCGTCGAGTCAGTGTGGGTCACCGGTGAGGATCAGAGGATTCTTAGCGAAACCACGCGCTACATCTTTCTGCGCAGGGGCAGTGCACGATTCATTGATGAGGCTGTAACGCTCAAGGCGCTGGATCGTGCTGTCTTTCACGACGACAAGGAAGGGCTGCTGGGAATGCGGGTCGCACGGTGGCTCGAATCGCCGCAAGAGAAAGGCGGCACATTCATGGATGCAAACGGAAATCCTACTCAAGTGGATGCCGCTCCGGCTGGGCCGAATCCTGCTACCGGCGTCTATCTCACCAGCGAAGGCGCAAGAGGAGATGCGGCGTGGGGAACTCGCGGCAGGTGGTGTTCCCTTACCGGACATTCCGACGGTCATACGGTCACCATCGCTATCTTTGACCAGCCGGGCAATCCCGGTTATCCGACCTACTGGCATGCGCGCGGCTATGGTTTGTTTGCGGCCAATCCACTGGGCCGCAGCATTTTCGATCCGAAACAGCCTGCCTTCAATTACACACTTGAGAAAGGCAATTCGGTCACGTTCAGCTATCGCATTGCGCTATATTCCCACGCTGCAACTACAACGGAGCTGGATCGCGAAGCGGAGGCGTTCGCGACTGAATCAAGGTAACCGCTACTTGGCCGCGCAGTCCTTGCGCCCGGTGTCGGCGACGCTGGCAATCAACCACTTTCCATCCACGCGGACAAGATTGAATAAGTCGGTTCCGCAGTGGTCCACCTTGCCGTCCACAAGAAACTCGAACGGAGCCCACACCACGGCCAGATCGCTATCGATCCGCACCAGCGGATCATGAATTCGCTCCTCGATGTGCGTCGTTCCTGGTCTTCCGACGCGGTCGGCAAACGCTTCAAAGGTCATCTGAGTGGGCTTGCCATCCCGCATGAGCACCATGGCGCCGCCGGGCAGCACTGGGGCCTTCATCGCTGCCGCGTCGCGTTTCGTCATGCCTGCAAAGAGTGCGTTTACCGGAGCCAGAACTGCTTGTTGGTCCGCTGGCTCTTGCGCCTGGACTTGCGTTGCGGCGGCGTGCAGAGAGGCAGGGAACGAACCAGCAGCGGTTGCTCCGGCAATCAAGAAAATCATACCCAATCGACGAAAGTTGTTCATGGCTCCCAATTCTAACCTGCGCGATTGACTGGGCCAGCTGGTCACAGCAGTGCAGGTAGTCTAATTTATAGTGTCTTCACAGGATCCAGTCCACTGGAAAAGAGGCCGGAATGCATCGAGTCGTGAAATTAGCGCGTCTAGCATTATTTAGCACAATCATTGCGGGTCTCGTCCCGTCTGCGTGGGCACAGGGCAGGCCGCAGGACGCCGCCACAATAGCCCGCCGCAACGCCATTGAAAAGGAACTTGAGTCGATTGCGATTATTGAGCGCAAGGTGATGGTGCCCATGCGCGATGGCAAGCGCATGCAGGCGGACATTTACAGGCCCAAGGACGAATCGAAGAAATACCCCATCATCTTTTCCCGCACGCCGTACAACTTCAATTATTGGGATGTGGAACTGGGTGCGCCGCGCGATATGTCAGTCGAACTGGAGGCGGTAAAACATGGCTACGCCTATATCGAGATGAATGAGCGTGGGCGATATTTCTCTGAAGGCGACTACGACATTCTCGGAGTTCCACTTACTGACTCCGACGATGAGCTTGATTGGATGGGCGCACAACCGTGGTCAGCGGATAGGGTCGGTCTCATTGGCTGCTCCTCCACGGCGGAATGGCAGTTAGCCGTGGCGTCACGCGGTAACAAGGCGCTTGCTACCTTTATCCCGGAGAGCTTTGGCGCGGGCGTGGGCCGCGTCGGTCCATATTACGAGCAGGGCAACTGGTTCCGTGGCGGCGCGGTGCAAATGCTTTTTGCCTCATGGCTCTACGACTATGGCTTGCAAACGAACGAGGGCCGGCCAAACTTTCCGCCAGGCATGTCGCAGCAGGCCCTAGTTACAGCGGCCAAGTCCTACGATCTATCTGCGCATCCACCTACGGTCGACTGGTCCAAGGCTCTGCAGCACCTGCCGGAGAAAGATATTCTCGGGGCGGTCGGCAGTCAGCAAGGCATCTATGCAGACAGAACTCCTTCGGGCAAGCCGGGCATGATCGTTCGCACCCCCAACGACCCATCCTGGTATCAGGGCGGCCTGTGGAACGACAGCATGCGCATCAACGTGCCGGGTTTCTGGTTTATGACTTGGTATGACATCAGTGTTGCTCCTAACCTTGCTGCATACAATTACGTTCGCAAGACCGCCAGCCCCGCCGTCGCAAATGAGCAGTACGCAATTATTGCGCCGGTGCCTCACTGCAGCTACAAGCGCGCTGCGGAACATACCATGGTCGGCGAGCGCGATTTGGGCGATGCACGCCTGGATTACGATGCGCTCACGTTCGGTTGGTTTGACCATTTCCTCAAGGGACAGGACAACGATGCCCTCACCAAGAACCCGAAGGTTCGCTACTACACGATGGGCAGCAACAAGTGGCAGTCATCCGACACCTGGCCTCCGGAAGGCGCAAAGCCTGTCACTTATTACCTGGCCAGCAGCGGCCGCGCCAATTCGCTCAACGGAGATGGCGCTTTGCTTGCAGCGCCGGAGCCTAAAGACGCAGCGGATAAATTTGTCTACGATCCTATGAATCCAGTTCCCACCCACGGTGGAGGCTTCTGCTGCATGGGGGCTGACTACAAGGCAGGCGCACTTGACCAACGCGGTCTCGAAACTCGCTCCGATATCCTCGTCTACAGTACCGGCCCACTCAAGGAAGGCATCGAGGTCAGCGGGCCCATCGACGTTACTCTCTATGTGTCAAGTGACGCGAAGGACACCGATTTTACGGTGAAACTGATCGAAGTTCTGCCCGACGGAACTGCGTACAACATTGATGAGAATATTCAGCGAGTACGCTACCGCGAAGGGTACGACAAGCCGCCCGTGTGGATGGAGAAGGACAAGGTCTACAAAGTCACACTTCAGCCCATGCAAACCAGCAACTACTTCGCCGCTGGACACCAGTTGCGCATTGAAGTGAGCAGCAGCAACTTCCCACGCTATGACCGCAACCTCAACACTGGCGGCGACAATTATAGCGAGTCGCAAAGCATAGTGGCCCACAACGAAGTCCATCATTCAGCACAATATCCTTCCAGCATCACGCTAAGCGTTGTGAAGAAATAATCTCCGTTAAAGAGCAGGGAAGGATTAGCTGATGTGAGCGAACGTTGGCATCTGGGGGCGAATGAGTCTTTTCGCGGCTGTGCGACTTCTAATATTGAGAGGAGGGTCGTCTATGGAAAAGCGCAAGCTGGGATCTGCCGGGCCTGAAGTGCCGGTGATTTGTCTGGGTGGAAATGTCTACGGGTGGACGCTGCCGGAGGCGGAGACTTTTCGGCAGTTGGACGCGGCGCTTGATGCCGGGCTGAACTTTGTGGATACCGCGGATGTGTATTCGCGATGGGTTCCGGGGCATAAGGGCGGAGAGTCGGAGACGATTATCGGCAAGTGGTTTGCGAAGACTGGAAAACGCAAGAACGTTATTTTGGCGACCAAGGTCGGCATGGATCTTGGAGACGGCAAACAGGGTCTGAAAGCGGCGTACATCCGGCAGGCTGTCGAGGACTCGCTGCAGAGATTGCAGACCGACTATATCGATGTGTATCAAGCGCATAAGGACGATGCTGAGACGCCTCTCGAGGAAACTCTGGGCGCCTTCGACGAACTTGTGAAGCAAGGGAAGGTCCGGTATATCGGCGCGTCGAATTACACTGGAGCGCGCTTGGCGGAGGCGCTTGAGACCAGCCGGAAGAATGGCTTCGCGAGCTATGTCTCGCTGCAGCCGCACTACAACCTGGTAGAGCGCGACCCATTTGAGACGGACCTGTTGCCGGTCGTGGAGAAGCATCAGGTGGGTGTGATTCCATACTTTTCGTTGGCATCTGGTTTTCTTACAGGCAAGTATCGCGGCCAAAAGGATACAGAGAATGTCGCACGCGGGCCTATGGTGCAAAAGTACCTGAATGACTGGGGATTTGGTGTGGTTGCGGCGCTGGACGAAGTGGCGAATGCGCATGGATCAACTCCGGCGCGCGTGGCACTGGCCTGGCTGATTGCGCAACCGGGAATTACTGCTCCGATCGCCAGTGCGACGAATGAAAAGCAGCTAGCCGATCTGGCTGAAGCGGCGAAGCTGAAGCTGGATGCCGAGTCAATCCGGAAGCTGGATGAAGTCAGCGTTCCCAGGGTTACGACGGAGGCTTCTGCCGGGTAACAGCGTCTGGTTTAGCCGTTTTTTGCGTCAACGAATGCGTACGCCACGTGGGGCGTACGCATTCCAAGGTGCTGGCGACAGGAAACATCATCCAAAGAAGGGAGTGGTCAATTTGAATCGACGGCGCTTCAGCGCTTTTTTGGCCATGGTCGGAGCGGGTATAGGCAAACATGTCTTGGCATCGGATACTGCTCCGGAAGTCCTCCGTCTTTCACAAAACGGATGGATGCCCAACAATCAGAAGCTGCCGGTGCTGCTCTATCGGAGTGTGTTTGCCGCGCATGGGGCAGATATGGCTTCAGCAATGGAGGCCGCCTTCGAGCGAAACGGCTGGCCGCCGCAGTGGCGGAACGGAGTATACGACTTTCACCATTATCACTCCACAGCTCATGAGGTGCTTGGCTTCGCGGGCGGATGGGGCCGTCTAATGCTTGGCGGTGAAGGCGGGCACGAGCTGACCGTGAAGGCGGGAGACGTTGCCGTGCTTCCAGCGGGCACCGGGCACTGCCGGCTCGACGCCAGCTCAGACTTCCTTGTGGTCGGGGCATATCCTGCCGGCGAGACTTGGGACATATGCAGAACGGCGCCGGATGCGGCGACTCTCGAACGGATGAAGAGAGTAGCGTTTCCAGCGTCTGACCCAATTACCGGGCGAGGTGGTGCGCTGGTAAGAGAATGGCGGACTGCATAGTATCGGCCGAGTTTTTTCACGATCCAACGATTAATTATGCTAGCGTTTTCGCAGTCGCAGTGATTCCCAGCTTCCGTCCGCGGTCCAGCCCCCGTCAACGGCAAGGGCATGGCCGTTGATGAAGCCGCTTTCGCCGCCGTCAGCAAGAAAGGCTATGGCTCGGGCGATATCGTCAGGTGTGGCAAAACGGGCCATGGGGACGCGGTGGGTGATGTCGGCATCGCTGTAGCTTCCGCCAGCCTGATCGGCAACATCCATTTCAGTCTTCACCCAGCCGGGGCAAACGGCATTGACGCGTACTCCGCGACCTCCCCATTCGGCGGCAAGCGTGCGTGTAAGACCGATCAACCCGTGCTTTGAGGCATTGTAGGCTGCCCTGTCCGCGATACCCACCAGCCCTGCAACAGAAGCGACGTTGACAATTGAACCTTTGCCCGCTTTGAGCATCTGCTCTCCGAAGATCTTTGCCAGCAGGAATGGAGCAACCAGATTGACCTCAAGGACGCGGCGATAGTCGATGACAGCGGTGTCTTCCGCAGGACAAATCAGGCTGACTCCAGCATTGTTCACAAGCACGTCAACCTGTCCGTAGAAACCGAGAACTTGATGCGCGAAATGCTCGACGGCAGCTTCATCCGTGATATCGCCGACGGAGGCCATCACTTCTCCGCCCTTCGCTTCAATGGCTTTTACTGTCTCTGCTGAGTAAGACAGATCGATGATGGCAAGCTTGTATCCTCGCTCGGCAAGGAGCTCCGCCACTCGCCGGCCGATCCCCTGTGTTCCTCCGGTAATCACCGCAACATCTTTGCTCCTGCTCATCTTTTCTCTGCCTCCTCGACATGGTCGCAAATTTAGGGGCGAGATGAAAAGGCATACTGAACGATTCGTTCGTGCCCTACTACAGAACCATGAACCTTGGCAATGGCAACTGGCAGGAAATGTTCACTTTTGCACAAGATGCATCGTTACTGATAAGATTCTCCCTGTAGAGTTGACTGCGAATTACTCAATAAAAATCCGAAAAGTGCGGGAAGTATGTCAGCGACTTCACCCATATATATTTCGGCGAGTCAAGGTTGGAGTAGCCTAGCGGCTCTATTCCAACAGGCGCCCTCCAGCGCCCCGACCAGCATTTTCTCACCGGCTGGAACTCCAGCGCATTCTGCCTTTACCCTTTCGATGCTAGTGCTCAGTATCACGCTGGCCATCTTTCTGGTGGTCGCGGGACTTCTGTTGTACGTACTTCTGCGATACCGACATCGCTCCTCAGCGATGTTGTCGGTGCAGGAACCGGCACAGATTTACGGCAGCAACCAGATCGAACTCTCGTGGACGGTGATACCTGCACTGATCGCGGTGGTTCTGTTTCTCGCTACGGCGCGAGTCATCTTCTCTACCGAATCAGCGCCGAAGCCTGTCAACGCGCTTGATGTTACCGTGATCGGCCATCAATTCTGGTGGGAGTATCGCTATCCGAAGCTGGGCGTTGTTACCGCGAATGAACTCCATGTGCCGGTGAGTGGGCCGAGCGGCGCGGGACAGTCGATTCCAACCTACCTTACGATGTCTTCGGCAGACACGGATCATAGCTTCTGGGTTCCTCGTCTTGCAGGCAAGACGGATTTGATTCCCAACAAGGTCAACACCATGTGGATTGATCCGCAGGCACCGGGGCTTTACCTGGGGCAGTGCGCGCAGTACTGCGGCACGCAACATGCCAAGATGCTGCTGCGGGTGTATGCGGATACTCCGGCCGAGTTTGCCGCATGGATAGCCCGGCAGCAGAAGCCGGCGGCCGAGGACCAGACCGCCGCGGAGGGCCGCGCGGTATTTCAACACAATGCCTGCATAAACTGTCACACCGTGGCGGGGACAGTCGCGACAGGGAGATTTGGTCCTGACCTTACGCATGTAGCCAGTCGCGACACAATCGCATCGGGGGCCGTGCCCAATACTGCCGCGAATATTCGTGCTTTTGTCAACAATCCAGCGTACTTCAAGCCCGGTGCGCTCATGCCTCCAATGCATCTGAACGATCACGATCTCGATGCTGTTACTACTTACCTGACGACTTTGAAATAGGAAGACAAAGGGAGGAGCAGCGTGGCAACACAAACTCCGACGCAAGCGGTCCTGGATAAGACGGCTCAGTCGAAGCCGCGTCGCCTGTGGCTTGACACGGTGCATGAGTGGTTGACGACCGTCGATCATAAGAAGATTGGGCAAATGTATATAGGCTATGCGCTTGTATTTCTTCTCGTGGCGGGTCTTGAAGCATTGCTGATGCGCATTCAGCTTGCCATTCCGAACAATACTTTCGTCTCGCCACAGGTCTTCAACCGCCTATTTACGATGCATGGCACGACTATGGTCTTCTTCGTCGGCATGCCCATCCTTTTCGGTTTTGGAAATTACCTTATTCCGTTGATGATTGGCGCGCGGGATATGGCGTTTCCGCGCTTGAATGCCTTCAGCTTCTGGATATCCGCATTCGGCGGAATACTGCTCTATTTCAGCTATCTTGGTGGCGATGGCCTATACGGTGCGGGCAGCGCGCCCGATGTCGGCTGGTTTGCTTATGCGCCGCTAACAGCTCGCGTTTTCTCGCCCGGCCATAGCACGGATTATTGGACGCTGTCCCTTTTGCTGAGCGGAATTGGAACCATCGGCACGGCGCTGAACATTGTAGCAACTACCATCTGCATGCGGTGCCCTGGCATGAAGCTCAATAAGATGCCGTTGCTGGTGTGGCTCTACCTGGTGACCTCGCTGATGGTATTTGTCGCGGTAAGTCCACTTACGGCGGCACAAATCATGCTGTTGCTTGATCGTTACCTTGGCTCGCACTTTTTCGATACGCAGGCTGGCGGATCGGCTCTGCTATGGATGCATTTCTTCTGGATCTTCGGCCATCCCGAGGTTTACATCCTGGTGCTCCCGGCGTTCGGCTTCGCCAGCGAGATCATTCCGGTCTTCTCGCGCAAGGCCATCTTCGGCTATCCGGCAATGGTGGCTGCAACCATCGGCATTGGCTTCATCAGCCTCAGCGTCTGGGCTCATCATATGTTCACGGTTGGGCTGGGAGCATGGGGCAACACCTTCTTCACCTTTGCGACCATGATTATCTCGGTGCCAACGGGCATCAAGATTTTCAATTGGCTGGCCACGCTGTGGGGTGGCCGGATTCACCTGGTAGTGCCGATGCTGTTTGCGGTTGGCTTTCTGTTTCAGTTTCTGATTGCCGGACTCACCGGCATCATGCTGTCGGCCGCACCTTTCGATTGGCAACTGGGTAACTCGTATTTCGTCGTCGCACATTTTCACTATGTGCTGGTAGGCGCGATTCTATTCATGATCTTTGCCGCCTCTTACTATTGGTACCCGAAGATGACTGGCCGCATGATGAGCGAGAAGCTAGGGAAGTG
>Ga0302324_100012610_pt1 | contig 17219 bp, 17 predicted proteins | sample Palsa_T0_1_FD_201949 | JGI IMG/M metagenome (GOLD analysis project Ga0302324, IMG submission 201949) | Peat permafrost microbial communities from Stordalen Mire near Abisko, Sweden - Palsa_T0_1 | ecosystem: Environmental > Terrestrial > Soil > Palsa > Peat permafrost | place: Sweden: Abisko...
GGCGCCCGACGCGCCGCCCATGCCCGTTGTCCTCGAGATGTTCGCCCATCACCTCCCACTCAGCGCGTCGTGGCTCCCGTTCACCGAAATGCTCGCAGGTGAAAGTGCCACGCTGCGCGTCGAGCACCGCGAGCTGCTGATCCTGAGGGTCGCGTGGCGGACACGTTCGGGCTACGAATGGGCCCAGCACAGGCGCATGGGTGCCGAAGCAGGTCTGACCGCGGCACAGCTCGACGCCATCCCCAGCGGGCCCGCTGCCGCGGCGTGGTCACCGCTCGAGACGGCACTGTTGACAGCAGTCGACGAGATGATCGACGACCATGCGGTCGGCGACGCCACCTGGGCCAGTCTTGCGTCACACTTCGGTCCCGCCGAGATGTTCGAGCTGCTGTTCGTCGTCGGGGGTTATCTGTGCCTGGCCGCCGTGCTGAACAGCATCGGGCTGCAGGGCGGGCTGCCGACCCTTCCGCCCGGCGATGACGGTGCAGCCGGTGATGCGGACGGCGAGAGCCGAGAGGGCGGCGCAGCGCCGTAGGTCACGACGGGTCGCGGACGCACCCGCTGGCGCCTCCCTCTCAGGACGCCCAGTACTGCTCGAGACCGGCGGCGATGTCGCGACTGACCAGCTCGATCCGGGGGCCGCTGGCGCTGCGGTGATAAGCCCAGACCGCAGTGCCGTCGGGGCGGACGCCGGTCGCCTCGGCTGCGTAGCCCCGCGCGCTCAGGCGCGCCGCATCGGCGGCCACATCGTCCGACCAGTAGCCGAGGTGGTGAATACCCGATGCCGGTGCGGGCATCCACAGCGTCCCCGGCATGGTCTTGATGACCTCCACCCGGGGCGCCGTCCTCGAGTAGGTGAAGACGAGGTCAAGGGTGGACTCACCGTCAGGGAGGAGGACCGGCGTGCTGATGGACATGGTCGGGCACCACTCGTGGCCGAAGAGCTCGGAAAGCTCGTCCAACGCGGCGTCGAAGTCGTCAACGACGATCCCGACGTGGAAGTGATCGGCTGCCCTCATGACGGCTCGATCACCACCCGCAGTGCCCCGGCCGCTTTTTCGGAGGCCACCCGGAACGCCTCGGCGGCATCTTCGATCGGGAACCGGTGCGTGATGAGGGTGCGGGCGATGTCGGGATCGTCAGCCAGCATGGCCGCCGCGTCCTCCATCTCGCGGCCGCCGTCGTGCGCGCAATATCCGAGTGACGGGATAACCCTGGCCTCCTTGTGGAAGAGGGGCATCCAGTCCAGCTGCACGGGCCCGAAGTGGACGCCAAGGACGACAATCGTCCCCCCGGGCGCGACGAGCTCGCCGCATTTGGCCAGACTCGCTTGGGTTCCAGCCGCCTCGACCACGACGTCGTAGAGGCCGGTGGAACCGGGATGCGCGCCCAGCCGCTCTCCCGCTTCCTTCTGATGGGGGTGGCGCGCCTCGAGTGCGACGTCCGCTGCGCCGACGCGTCCAGCCCCGGCCACGGCGAGCAGCCCGAGGGCACCCGCGCCGACGACCGCGACACGCGTGCCCGGTCCGGTCTCGGCCAGGCGGAGCGCATGCCACGAGACCGCGGCCGGCTCCACGATGGAGGCATCGCATACATCGATGCCGGCCGGCAGGGGGACCAAGCGGGCCGCAGGCGCCCGGAAGTGCTCCGCCATGCCACCGTCGGCGCTGATGCCGAGGGCCCGCTGGCCATGGGTCGGGCACAGGTTGTAGGCACCGCGGGCACACTGCGCGCACTCCATGCAGCCGTAGATGGCCTCGACCACCACGGCCGTGCCGTCCTCCCGCACACCCGCAAGCTCATGGCCGAGAATGGCGCGGCTGCCGAAACGGATGTAGCTGAGGTCGGAGCCGCAGATGCTCGTGGCCTTCATTTCGAGTAGCTCCCCGCTGCCGGGTGGATCGTCGAGCTCGACGACCGCCACTCCCCCCTCTGTGCTGCGCACGGCCTTCATGGTCCTCCTCGTCCGCCCCTTTCACTACCACGCGGGGGACGGCGCTCACACGTGGCGAGGGATCCGCACTGCCAGATGGATATCCTCAACGGCACGTGTCATGGGGGGTCCGACGACGGTGCCGTCCAGGCCGATCTCGCTTGCGTTCCTTGATGAGGAGTTGCCCGTGATGAGCCCGCTCGAGTTCTGGGTCTTTCTGCCGCAGATGCGGCTGAGCATGGCGCAACTGGTGGAGCGCGCCCGCGCTGCGGAGGCAGCGGGGTTCAGCGGCGTCGCCGGCATGGATCACCTGACTCCTCCCATGGCGGAGAACCAGCCCATGTTCGAAGCGATGATCACGAACACGTGGCTCGCCAGTCACACCGAGCACCTTCGGGTGGGATCACTCGTTCTCTGCGACTCATTCCGGCATCCAGCCGTTCTGGCGCGCGAGGCGGTCTCCATCGACCATGCCTCGGGAGGGCGCTTCGAGCTCGGGATCGGCTGGGGCTCGGTCGCGGCCGAACTCGGAACGTTCGGCGTCGGGTCACCGCAGGCAAAGGTCCGACTCGGCCGGCTGCGCGAGTCCCTCGAGATCATCAGAGCGCTCTGGACCGGTGAGGTGCTCGACTACGAGGGCGAACACTTCAGCTTGCACGGCGCACAACAGGTACCGGGACCAGCCGGGCGGATCCCGATCGTCATCGGGGGAGCCGGCAAGGGAACGATGCGGTTGGTCGCCGCGCACGCCGATTGGTGGAACGTGCACACCCACATCGTCGACAAGCTCGACGAGATGCGGCCGCTCGCAGGAAACGCACGATGTTCCCTCCAAGTGCAGGTCGCCTTCGTCCCGCCCTCGGGCTCACGCAACGAGATCGAAGCGGCGGCGCATCGACGTTTCGGGCAGACTCCCATCGTCGGCACCGCGCCCGAGCTCGTCGACTACTTCGGCTCGCTCTACGCGCGCGGCGTCGAACGGGTCTACGTGTGGTTCTGCGACTTTGCCGCACCCGAGACGTTGGCCGCATTCGGTGCCGCCGTCATCGGGCAGTTCGACCAGTCGCACCGGTGACGACAACGACGACGTGATCGCGCGACGGTGAGAATGCGGCGTTTACCCCCCGATGAGGGGGTCGGTTCGTCATTGACGCGCTGCCGAACCGTCAATGCGCACGCATTTCTCGCTGAAACCGGTGGGACCGCAACGACAAGGCCCGACCCGAGGTCTAGAGTTCAATTACGGATTGAGAGCGTCGGCACGACACGAGGTGTCGCCGCTGTCCCCGGAGCACTCCAAAGCGAATGCGGGGAAGCGGATGCAAACGGCCACTATCGAAACCACGCCAGCCGATTTCGGCATCTTGGCCAGACAGGTTCGCGAGGCCGGACTGCTCGACCGCCGATTCGGTTATTACGGCGTCATGATCCCTATCACCGTCGCCGCCTTCGCGCTGGGATTCGCCGCGCTGATCCTGATCGGGAGCTCCTGGTGGGCCCTCGCCATCGCCGGGTTCCTGGGCCTCACGTTCACCCAACTCGGGTTTGTCGGACACGACGCCGGTCATCATGAGGTCTTCCGCTCCAGGAAGTTGAACCGGCTCCTCGGGCTCGCGGTGGGGAACGTGTTGATCGGCATGAGTTTTGGTTGGTGGGTCCCCAAGCACAGTGCGCACCACGCGCATCCCAACGAAGTAGGGCGCGACCCTGATGTCGGCGATGGCGTCCCCGTGCCGGACGCTGACGGGCAGATCGCAACGGGGAGCTGGCCTGCGCGCTTCATGACGAAATGGCAAGCTCCGCTGTTCTTTCCGCTCATGGTCCTGCGCAGTACGGGAATCTACGTGTTGGGCATTCAGAGACTGATCCGTCAGCGTGACAGAGCCGCGGCCCTCGAGGGTGCGCTTCTCGCTTTACACGTGGCGCTGTACCTGACCGTCGTGTTCTGGTTCCTCTCACCACTGAAGGCGGTGGCGTTCATCGCCATTCAGCAGGCGGTCTTCTCCGTGTACCTGGGATGCAGCTTTGCGCCGAACCACAAGGGCATGCCCGTCGTCGATCCCGAGCTCGGACTGAGCTTCGTCCGGCGCCAGGTCATTTCGTCGCGCAACGTCGCCGGCGGCTGGTTCACGAACGTGGCACTCGGGGGACTCAACTTCCAGATTGAGCACCACCTGTTCCCGAGCATGCCCCGGCCCAACCTGGCCCGGGCACAGAGGATCGTGCGGACCTTCTGTCTCGAGAACGAGCTCGGCTACTGCGAGGACAGCCTGACCGGCTCCTATCGCCAGACGATCCGGCACCTGCGGGCGGGCGCGCTGGCAGCCGCCCAACCGCGTCTCGTCATGGCTCCAGCCGGTCAATAACGCTCTGGACGAAAGCGGCCGTGGCGTCGTGCCCGGCGGTGACACCGAGCACCCGCTCGAGCGAGAGCACCTGGGTCAACCCGGTCATGAGGAGCAGAGCGGCGATCGGCGGGAGTTGCTGCGGAGCGATCCCGTCGGCCTGGAGGGCGGCCGTCAGTGCCTCGAGCTGAGCGGCGCGTGAGCGCTCGGCGTAACGGGCGATCTCGGCGCGGATCGACTTGCGGTGGTTCGCCAAGGCGACGAACTCGGTCATGAAGGCGGCGCCACGGGGATCGGCATTGAGCCGCCACAACGTGCGCAGCGAGGTGTCTTTGGCGACAGCCCGCTCGAAGTGGGCGATGTTCTCGTCGGCCCGACGACGGAACACCTCCAAGAAGAGGTCGTCCATGGTCCGGAAGTAGTAGTGCACCAGCTGTGGCTTGAGGCCCGCCTTGGCTCCCACGCGGCGCGAGGTGACGGCCGCGTATCCCTCGTCGAGCAACAGCTGTTCGGTGGCGTCGAGCAGCTGGGCCCTCGTCTTGGAGTCGGCCGCACCGATCCGTCTCGGCTGGGGTGCCGTCGTCACCCCGACAACTTGTCACATTCGAGAGGCAATGCTAAGCATTCGCCAAAACTTGCTGAGCGAGTGCACAGCGCAGCCCGCCGCTCCCGTTGGGGTGGCCAGGCGAAGGGAGACCACGTTGAGCGACTGGGAGACGATCGACTTTTTCAGCGACGAGTCCCTGGTGGAGGACCCCTATCCCTACTTCGACCATTTGCGGTCGCAGTGCCCGGTACTCCCGACCGACAACCTCGGCGTGGTCGCGGTCTCGGGTTACGAGGAGGCGATGGAGATCTACCTCGACACTGACACCTTCTCCTCGTGCAACTCGGTCATCGGCCCATTTGCGGCCTTCCCGGTGCCGCTCGAAGGCGACGACGTCGGAGCGATCATCGACAGCCACCGCGATCAACTGCCCATGAACGAGCACATGGTGACCATGGACCCGCCCATGCACACCCAGGAGCGCGCCTTGGTCATGCGTCTGCTGACGCCGAAGCGCCTGAAGGAGAACGAGGAGTTCATGTGGCGGGCGGCCGATCAGCAGATCGACGAGTTCATCGCGGACGGCCGCTGCGAGTTCATCAGCGCCTACACGCAGCCGTTCGCCATGCTGGCCGTCGCCGACGTCCTCGGCGTGCCCGAGGCCGACCACCAGCGCTTTCGGGAGTTCTTCGGCTTGAGCGCGGCACCGGGCGAGGTCGGGGGCGACGGGGACATCGTCCTCAATGCGCTCGAAGGACTCGATGCCTGGTTCGCCACCTACATCGAAGACCGGCGGCGCGAGCCCCGCGATGACGCACTCACGCGTTTGGCCCTGGGTACGTACCCCGATGGGACCACGCCCGAAGTGAGCGCGGTCGTGCGGACGGCGACGTTCCTGTTCGCCGCCGGCCAGGAGACGACCGCCCGCCTCCTCGCCGTCGGCCTGAAATACCTCTGCGAATATCCCGACCTCCAGGACGAGCTGCGGGCGCATCCGGAACGGATCCCCGATTTCATCGAAGAGTCGCTGCGCATAGAGAGCCCGGTGAAGTCAGACTTCCGCCTGGCTCGTCGCTCGACCACGGTCGCCGGCGTCGATATCGCCGCCGGGACACCGGTGATGCTGCTCAACGGCGCGGCGAACCGCGACCCCCGGCTCTTCGAGTGTCCCGCCGAGTTCCGCCTCGACCGGCCCAACGCAAAGGTCCATCTGGCGTTCGGACGCGGCGTACATGCCTGTCCCGGTGGCCCCTTGGCACGCGTCGAGGGCCGGGTGAGCATTGCGCGCATCCTTGACCGCATGCGCGACATCCGGCTGTCCGAGGAACACCACGGGCCGCCGTCGGCCCGCCACTTCGACTACGAGCCCACTTGGATTCTGCGCGGTCTGCACCAGCTGCACATTGAATTCACGCCGGCGGAGGTGGCGCGATGAGCGGCCGCGTGGCGGTCGTGACCGGCGCTGCGTCGGGCATCGGCCTCGGCGTCGCCAACAGGTTCGCGGCAGACGGCATCGCCGTGGCCCTGCTCGACCGTGATGATGCGGGCGTGACGCAGGCGGCCGAGGCGCTGACCGGCCAGGGCCGGTCAGCCGTGGGCTACGCGGTCGATGTCGCCGATCGCGGTGAGCTCGAGCGGGTCTTTGCCGACGTGCGACAGAAGCTGGGACCGATCACCATTCTTGTGACCAGCGCAGGCATTGAGTCGTTCGACGCCGTGGCCGACATCACGCCAGAGAAATGGGACCGTCTGCTCGCGGTGAACCTGACCGGCACCTTCACCTGCATGCAGCTGGCGGTGCCGGACATGACAGCCGCGGGCTGGGGCCGCATCGTGACCATCTCCTCGTCGAGCGCGCAGTCGGGAGCGCCCCAGATGGCGCACTACGTGGCGTCCAAGGGCGGCGTGATCGGCCTGACGAAGGCGTTCGCCCGCGAATTCGCAAGTCAGGGCGTCACCGTCAACACCATTCCGCCGACCATCGTCGACACGCCCATGGCCAGGAACGCGGCCGGAGTCGGCAACGTGCCCAGCATCGACGTCATGGGGAGCATGGTCCCGACCGGGCGGGCCGGAACGCCGGAGGACATCGCTGCCGCATGCGCCTTCTTGTGTTCGGAAGAGGCCAGCTACATCACGGGGCAGCTGATCGGCGTCAACGGCGGCATGTACGTCTGAGCAGGCTTACGAGGACGCGCTGCAACGCGTCCCCGTGGACGGCACGACGCCGTCCACGAAGTAGGACGTCACCACGTTGTCCATACATACGTTGGTCGATCCATTGAGCAGCCAGGTGTGTCCGTACCCCACGTAGGTCACGAGTCGCCCTCCGACGGCCGAGGCGAGCTGGGGGGCCACGACGTAGGGGGTGTTGGGGTCATAGACATTCCCGATGACCAGTGGTGTCGGTACGCCATTGGGCGCGAGGTGGGCGATGGCCTCGCCCGAGCCGGTCCACCCCGGGCACGCGATGAGGTAGTTGGCCACAGCCTCGGCTCCGCCGAGCGGATCGCGTGCCGTCAACGATCGAGCCAGTGCGGCCGTCACCTTGGCGTCGGGGTGGGTGACCGCATCGTTGCAGGTGATCGTCCAGAGCGGACCGACCAGGGACGCCCCGTTCAGGTCGTCCTCCAGCCCGAGGGCCACCGACCGGAGTGGGGCGCCGTTTCCCGCCGCCGCCGCGGCCAAGGCGGGAAAATAGCCGGGGGTGAAGATCGGCGCGGAAAGGTAGAGCAAGGACGCGGTCGAGAGATCCCCCGCCGTCACCCGGGTCGTATCGCCGCCGCCCGGGGCGGGAAGCGGCGAGCGCAAGAGCCGTTGTTGCAACTGCTGATAGAAGCCGACCGGGTCCGCTCCCAGTGGGCAGCTCGGCAGGGAGCTGCAGCTGTTCAACGCGTGCACCAATGCCGTCTGTATGGCGGCTGCGTCCGCGGTGGCGTCGGTCACGAGGCTCAGGTTGGCGTCGACCGCGCCGTCGAGCACCATGGAGCGGACGTGGCTCGGGAAGAGGTGCGCATAGACGGACCCCAGGGCCGTCCCGTAGGACATGCCGTAGTAGTCGATGCGCTTGACCCCCAGGGCGACCCGCAGGCGATCCATGTCTCGCGCCGATGTCGTGGTGTTCACCGTCGGGAACAAGGCGGGGTCGCTGGTCCGGCACGAGCGCTCCAGACCGGCGAAGGTCCGGGTCGCCGCCGCCGTCCCGGCGATGGCGCTCCCCGCGGCGGCGGCCGCCGGCCCGCAGAGAAGCGGCTGGCTCGACCCCGTTCCCCGCTCGTCGAAGCTCACGAAGGTGAACTGATCCTTGAGCGCCTGCGGCATCAGGGACGCCAGTATCGGCAGAATGAGGTCGCCGCTCTCGCCCGGTCCGCCCGGGTTGAACACGATGTCGCCCTTGCTCTGCGGGACGGGTTTTTCCATGACCGCCAGGTTGACCGAGCCACGGGAGGGGTCTTGATAGTCCAGCGGGACCGGCAACGTCCCGCACAGGTAGCCCGACACCTTGGGGCAAGGCGTCCAGGCGATACGTGGACCAGGGGCAGCTGCTGCGCCGGCGCGTGCACCCGGCATGAGCGAAAGAGCCAGCACGATCCCGGTCAGCAACACTGCCTGCAGACGTCGGTGCGACAGAGGGTACCTGCCGTTCGCCGGTGCGAAGTCCACGATCTACCCAACCCCCTGAGCCACCGTCCGAACGGGAACCACCTGTCTCTCCCCCTGCCGCTGCGCAGGTTAGCCCGGGGGTCTCGGTCGGATGGGGGCGCGCGCTTTCCCGGAAGCGCGAGAGTCCTCACCCGCGCCCGCGACGCAACAGCGCGAGAGTAGGCGCTGTGCAAAGAGAGACGCCGACCGGAACGATCCGTCCGTGACGCGCCAGTCGTCACACCCCTTCGCCGACGTGGCCATCGTCGGCGTCCACAACACGGTGCAGGCCCGCGTCTTGCCGGAGCACGACTCGACCTCCATTGCCTTGGCGGGCGCATTGGGAGCACTCGCCGATGCCGGCATCGCACCCCGCGACGTCGACGGTGTGGTCGGGGCGGACTGCGCGCAGATCGCCCTCGAGCTGGGCCTCGGACCTTGCACCAGGCGACCCACGCAGATGGGGATCCCCGCCGTCCTCGATGCGGCGGCGCTGATCACCACCGGCCAGTGCAGCGTGGTGCTCGTCGCCGCCGGTGGTGCCGCTGTCCACGTCGATCGCTCCGCCACCGCGCCCTGGACCCGTCCAGCCAACGAGCTCGTCGTCGGATACGGGCTCTTCACCGCCGCCGAGTTCGCGCTCATGGCCCGACGTCACATGCTCACCTACGGGACCACGCCGGAGCAGATGGCCACCGCGGCGGCGGTGATCCGCACCAACGGTCACGCCAATTCCGAAGCGGTCTACTTCGGACGGGGCCCGTTCTCGCCCGCGGACGTTCTGGCCTCACGCATGATCGCCGACCCCTTTCACCTCCTCGACTGCGCCACGACGTCGGAAGGCGGCTGCGCCCTGGTCCTCACCACCGCCGGGCGCGCCGGCGAATGCGACGCACCCGTCTGGATCCTCGGTGGCGCCAGCGACGCCTTCGGCCCGGCCTACGTCGTCGCCCCGGTATGGGACTTTCAGCCCCGGGCCGACTCCTTTCCGGCCGGGCTCGTGGGGGCCCGGGCGGCCCGCATCGCCTTTGCGATGGCCGGCCTCTCGGTCGGCGATGTCGACGTGGCCGAGCTCTACGACCCGTTCTCGTTCGAGATCATCAGGCAGCTCGAAGCATTCGGCTTCTGCTCCCCCGGGGAAGGCGGACCGTTCGTCGAGGATGGGAACATCGGGCCGGGCGCACAACTCCCGGTGACCACCGACGGCGGGACCATGTCGTTCAGCCATCCGGGGATCAATGCCCAACAGTTGCAGCGGGTCATCAGGGCCACGCAGCAGGTGCGGGGGTCGTGTGCCAGCAACCAGGTCGAAGGCGCCGAAGTCGCGCTGTGTTCGAATGGTGGCTCCGGCGCCCTCTTCTGCGACGTCCTCCTCCTGGGGCCGGAACGCCCATGAGCCTTCTGTTGCCACAACCGGAGGGGATCCCGGCCCCTCGTCCCAGCTCGCGCGGCCAGGCCTATTGGGAAGGTTGCCGGGCGCACCGGCTGCTGTACCAGCGCTGTTCGGCGTGCTCGTTCCGCGGCCTCGGCGCCTTCTCGGTCTGCGCCGAATGCCATGCGACCTCACCCGAGTGGGAGGAGAGCACCGGAACGGGGTCGCTCTACAGCTGGACAGTGGTCTGGCGGCCGCCGGATCCCTCCTTCCGGGTGCCCTACGCGCCCGCCGTGGTCCGGCTGGACGAGGGGTTCTGGATGATGAGCGCGATCATCGGCTGCGAGCCCGCGGCCTTGCACGACGGCCTCCGCCTGGGCGTCGAATTCCACCGGGCCTCCGACGACATCACTCTGCCCTACTTCCGACCGACCTGAGGGTAGGCTCGCGTCGTGCCGTCCGATCGCCTCCCGGTGACGTTTCCGTCCTTCGACAATCTGGAGGATGAGCGGCGGCACCGCAAGCAGCGTCTTGCCGCCGCCTTCCGTTTGTTCGGGCATTTCGGGTTCGACGAAGGCATCGCCGGTCACATCACCGCTCGGGACCCTGAGCTTCCGGACCACTTCTGGGTCAACCCGTTCGGCATGAACTTCAAGATGATCCGCGTGAAGGACCTCATTCTGGTCAACGACCAGGGTGAGGTCGTCGACGGCAATTGGCCCGTGAACCTGGCCGCGTTCGCCATCCATTCGCAAGTCCACGCGGCGCGACCGGACGTGGTGGCTGCGGCGCACGCACATTCCGTGCACGGCAAATCCTGGTCGTCTCTGCGCCGGCTACTCGATCCGTTGACCCAGGACGCGTGTGCCTTCTACGGCGACCACGCGCTCTTCGACGACTACACCGGTGTCGTGCTCGATCTCGAGGAGGGCAAGCGACTGGCTCACGCGCTCGGCGGGAACAAGGCCGTGATCCTTTCGAACCATGGGCTTTTGACGGTCGGGCAGACGTCCGTCGACGAGGCGGCATGGTGGTTCATCACCATGGAGCGCACGTGCCAGGCCCAGCTGCTGGCGGAGGCCGCCGGGACTCCCGTGCTCATCGACCTCGACCAGGCCAAGAAGACCGCCGGACAGGTCGGACCGTGCATGGCCGGATGGCGGGCATTCCAACCGCTCTACGACTGGATCGTGTCGACGCAGCCCGATCTGCTCGACGAGTAGCGGCGACTCCGGCCTTCCTGGCTCGGGTCAGGCGCCTTCGCTCACACTGCCCCAGCCCTCGCCGGGCGCTTCGACGTGAATGATCTCGGGAGACGCGGCAAGAAGTCGGGGCATGTCGGCCATCGCCGCCTTGAAGTGCTCGGACGACACGTGCGCCTCGCCGGCCTCGGCATCCCGAAATCCCTCGATGAGGAACCAGAGATTGGGGTCGTCCGCACTGCGGCACCAGTCGAAGAAGAGGTTGCCCGGCTCCGCCCGTGATGCGGCGATGTAGTCCGCGATCAACGTCGGGAAATCGTCGGCGTACTTGGCGCGGACCGGCTGCTTGACCACATTGAAGATCATCTGACACTCCTCTGTCCCTCGGTTCGCTGTTCCCCTGCTCTCACGACGCCGGCCGGGAGGGTGAGAGCTCCAAGTGGAGTCGGGTGAGTCCCCGCAGAATGTACGTCGGCATGTAGTCGTAGCGCCGGGCGTCGGGGGGGCCGTGGTGCTCCTCGGAAATCCCGATGTGCGTGGTGCGGTCGAGGAGCCGCTCAATGCTCACCCGCGTCTCCAGCCGGGCCAGCGGGCCTCCCGGACAGCTGTGCACGCCGCGGCCGAAGGCGAGGTGCTCGCGTGCGTTGTCGCGCTCGACCCGGAACTCGTTCGGGTCGGAGAACCGGCGCGGATCGCGGTTGGCGGCACCGTTGAGCACCATCAACGTGACACCGGCGGGAATATCGACGCCGCCTACGGAGGCCGGGCAGCGCGCCAGCCGGAAATCGCCCTTGACCGGCGACTCCATGCGAAGCGTCTCCTCGACAAAGTTCGGGATGAGGTCGCGTCGGTCACGGAGCAGTTGCTGCAGGTCCGCGTCATCCCCGATCATCTGCAGGGCGGTACCGAGGAGGCGGACGGTTGTCTCCTGGCCGGCCGCGAAGACGTTGGTGGCCACGCGCACGACGTCGATGACCTCCGGGAGGTCGCCGTTCGGGAACCTCGTGCTGGCCAGCGCAGTGAGGACGTCGTCGCGCGGCGCGCGACGGCGGTCTTCGATGTAGCGGCTGAATCGCTCGTAGAGCCACTCCAGCGGGTTGTGCGACATTTCGGACTGCGTGCTGCCGACTCCCCCGCCCCGGTTCTGGCGCGACAGAGCGGTGCGGAATTCCTCGTGGTCCGACTCCGGGACACCCAGCAGGTCGGCGATGACGAACATGGCGAAGGGGTTGGCGTATCCCGTCATGAGCTCGGGCTCGTCGTCCCCCATGAGCTCGTCGATCTGACGGTCGGCCAGCCGCCAGACGAAGTCCTCGTTCTCCTTGAGCCGCTTCGGCGTGAGCTGGCGCATCAGCAGGTGCCGGTGATCGTGGTGCTCCGGGGGATCCATGGTGATGATCTGGTCGCTGAACGGCAGCTCGCCGCGGTGCTCCGCAATGAGGCCACTGACGTCCTCCTGCCCCTCGAGCGGGACGGGGAAGCCCGGGAACGGACCGGTGACGGAGTTGCAGGACGAGAACGTGTCCGGGTCCGTGTAGACGGCGAAGGCTTCCTCGTACCCGGTCACCATGTAGACGCCGTATGCAGGCTCCCGGCGGACGGGACACTGCTCCCGCAGCCAGTCGAAGTACGGATACGGATCGGCCACGGTCTCCGGGCCGCGGAAGAAGTCCAGGGCGTCGTAGTCGAGGGCGTCGGTCATGTCGGCTCCTTACCTGGGGGCGGTTCGATCACGAATGTGGCCGCACGACGATGGAATCGCCACAGTGCTCCGTCACGGTGGAGCACGTCGTTGTAGCGACCCACGAGCTTGATGTCCCACCCGCCGTCACCCAGCAGGATGAAGACGACATCGCTGACGGCGGTGGCCTCGTCCACGCTCCAGGTCTCGACGACAGTGTTGAGGACGAGGTGGCGCTGTGGGCGTCGCGGCGCCCACTTCTCGTACGCCAGACGAAGGGCGTCGTGCCCGGCGTGCGTGCCCATGCCCGGGATCTCGCACAAGCCGTCGGGACAGAAGGTGGCGACGACGTCATCGGTCCGGCCGTCGTCCAGCGCCTGCGTGTAGCGGGCCAGGGCGGCACGCACCCCTTCGGAGACGTCGGCGAACGTCGTCGTGCTCACGGTGCCACCTCCCCCATGTCCGTCCCTTGCGTCACGTCTGCTCCACTCAGAGCCCGAGATCGGCCACGGATTGTTCGAGCGGGTTCACGTTGACCGCCTCGAGGGCACCGAAGAGTTGGTCGTAGGGGCGTCCGGCCAAGAAGCCGTCGAGGGTGCGCTCGAAGTTGGCGATGCCGCCCTCGACGCCCTCTGAGAGCCGCATGTAGGCAAATCCCTTGTTGTGCAGGCCGCGTTGTTGGCGCGGCAGGTTGGAGAAGTCCTGGGTGGGGATGGGCGGGATGCGCTCGTCGTCATAGGCCCGCGGCTCAGGAGGAACCGGTGGCCCGGGTTCTTGGCCGGCCGGATAGCGGGTGAGCGACCAGATCTCCATCATTGTCTCTTCGGGGCCGAGGGGCCGGAAACGGTACGAGGTGGCGCTCGAGTACATGGGCAGCACGAAGTAGTGGGGGAAGGCGTAGTACATGGTCTCGCCGATGCCCCGCTCTGCCAGCTCGTTGAGGTCGGGCATGGCAGAGCCTCGGCCCCGGTGCCAGGCCACCACGGCGTCGTTGAGGGTGGCGTGCCAGGTCGCCATAGCCTCGGCGGGGTCATTGGACAAGGTCATGGTGCGCTGGCGCTCGGCCACGGCGACGTCGTTGGCGTGGACCATTCCTCCCATGCCCTCGCTCATCACGTGGAGGTAGTGCAGCTCGGCGTCGATGAAGGTCGCCGGGTCGAATGCCGCGGGGTCCTTGGGAGCGAAGCGCTTGGGGATGACCAGCTCGGGATGGGTCTCGATCACGTGGTACTGCTCCAAGAACGCCTCTTGGGCCAGCTTCCAATTGACCGGGAGCCTGAAGGCTTCCCACCACTCGGTGCGCATGGCCTCGACCTGCCAGGCGTCGCAGATGGTGGCGAAGGGCTCGATGCAACTGCGCAACGGTGGGGCCTCGTCGTCGAGGTTGATCCAGGCACAGCCGCCCCAGAGCTCACAGCGCACCGGCACCAGGTCGATCTCTCCCGCGACCAGGTTGTGCTCGGAGAAGGACTTCTTCTTGGAGATGAAGGTGTTCTTCCCGTCGAGGCCGTAGCACCAGCCGTGGAACGGGCAGGTGAAGCCCGACTTGAGGGTGCCGTGGCCCTCTATGACCTTGACACCGCGGTGGCGACACGCGTTCTGGAAGGCGCCCACTTCGCTCGCAGAGGTGCGCACCACGATGACCGACTGGTCCAGGACTTCGTACTCGGCGAAGTCACCGACGCCCGGGATCTCTTCGAGCCGGCACGCCATCTGCCAGACCCGGGGCCAGAGCTGCTCGGCCTCCAAGGCGTAGAAGGCGGGGTCGTAGTAGCGCTCCTTGGGGATCCGGTCGGGAACCTCGACGGCGTAGGGCACGCTCATCGCCGCTCCAAGTCGTCGTCCAGCGGCACTCCGAACGTTCGGAGCGCCATGGCCAAGGTGTCGTACGCACCGACGGTGAAGACGACCTCCATCAACTGCTGCACGTCGAGCTCGCCCGCCAGCGTCGACCACGTGTGATCCGCGATCAACGCATCGCCCAGGAGTTCGTCGACGGCACCGAGGAGCGCCCGCTCCAGGTCTGACCACCCGGGCGCATCCGGCCCAATGGTGACGCGCGCCACCTCATCGGGGTCGACACCGTTGTCGCCGGCGCTGGCGACGTGCTGCCGCCACTCGTATTCGGCGTCCCGGACGGCGGCCACCCGCAGTACCAGCAATTCGCGGTGGCGCGCCGACAGCGTCGACCCGTACATGATTTGACCACTGAAGGTGTTGTACGCCAGGGACAGCTGCGGATGCCTGGCCAGCACGCCGAGTGCATTGAGCCCCTTCGGGCGGTTCTCACCCTTGGGCCGCCCGGTCGGCGGCAGCAGCGGAGCCAGCGCCTCGCCGGCCGCCTTGGACCACTCCTTGGGCGGCAGCGGCGTCAGGCGTGGCGACTCAGGTGTTGCGGCCACCGTTGACTCCCAGGACCTGGCCGGTGATGTAGCTCGCCTCGTCGCGGACGAGAAAGGCACACATCGCTGCGATGTCCTCCGGACGACCGATCCGCCGCACCGGCGTCAACGCCTCGTGGTGCTCGACGCCCTCGCCGAGGAGGCCTTTGCTCTCCTGACGGCGCAGCATCGGGGTGTCGATGAAGCCGGGAGGGATCGTGTTGACGGTGATCCCCTGGGGCCCGAGCTCGAGGGCGAGCGACTTCGTGAAGCCGATCACTCCGGCTTTGGCTGCGACGTAGTGCGTCATGTACTGCTGCCCGCTGTGCGCGCTGGAGGACGAGATGTTCACGATGCGTCCCCAGCCTTCTTCGATCATGCCCGGCACCACCGCTTGGCAGCAGTTGAAGGTCCCGGTGAGGTTCACCTCCAGCAGACGGTGCCACTTCTCGGGCGTGATCTTCAGAAAGGAATCGACGGCGTGGATCCCAGCGTTGTTGACCAGGACGGTGGCCGGGCCGAACTGCTCCCGGACGTGCGCCACACCGGCTTCGATCTGTTCGCGATCGGTCACGTCGACGGTGAGGCCCAGCCCGCTGTCTCCCCCCGCCGCGATCTTGCCGGCGGCATGCTGGGCGGCCTCACCGTCGCGATCGAACACCGCGACAGCCATGCCATCGGCGGCCAGCCGCTCGCTGACCGCCAGGCCGATGCCGGATGCCCCGCCGGTGACGACAGCCACACGCCGTGCTCCGGATGTCCCGGCATCAGTCATGGGGCGTGACACCAGCCCGCGCGCCGACGGCGGCGCCAAAGTCTCCCGTCTTCAGGACTGCCATCTGCCGAGCCTCCTCGTGCCCGGGACAGGCACAACTGCGAACATATACTAACCGGTCGGTACAATCTGCATCGTGGGCTTCGGCGCACAGTGTGTATGTCCGCGGATCGTACGCGCCCGCGACCGGCTCATCGCCACGGAGGCTCATGACATCCCCCGAAGCCGCATCTGACCACACGAGGAGCCGGCCGACCGCCGATGTCGACGTGCTCGTTGTCGGCGGGGGCATCACCGGTATCTACCAGCTCTACCTGGCGCGGGAAGCGGGGTTCTCCGTCCAGCTGCTCGAGGCGGGCCACGGGGTCGGCGGCACCTGGTACTGGAACCGCTACCCGGGGGCACGCTTCGACTCGGAGAGCTACACCTATGCCTACCTGTTCTCACGGGAGCTGTTCGAGGATTGGGAGTGGCGGGAGCATTTCGCCGAACAGCCGGAGATCGAGCGCTACCTGAACCACGTGGTGGACCGGTTCGACCTCCGGCGCCACATGCGCTTCGACGCCCGCGTCACGGCGGCCGAGTACGACGAGCAGGCCGCGCTGTGGACGGTGACCGACGACACCGGCACCGTCACCCGGGCGCACCAATTCGTGGCCGCCACGGGTGTGCTCTCCATCCCGTACTTCCCCGACATTCCGGGCCGGGAGGAGTTCGAGGGCGAGTCGTACCACACGGGTCTGTGGCCGGACGGCCCCGTCGACTTCACCGGCAAGCGCGTCGCCGTCGTGGGCACCGGGTCGAGCGGGGTGCAGATCATCCCGGTCATCGCCGAGACGGCCGCCACCCTGACGGTGCTGCAACGCTCGCCCAATTGGTGCACGCCGCTCAACAACGCACCTATCACGCCGGACGAGCAGGTGCAGCTCCGGAAGGACTTCGAGTCCATCCGCGCCACACTGAACACATCGCCGAGCGGATTCCTCCACGTCCCGCACGATCGTGCCGCCTTCGACGACTCGGATGAGGAACGCGCCGCGTTCTTCGAGGAGATGTGGAGGAGCCCGGGCTTCTCGAAGCTCACCAGCAACTACAGCGACGTGATGTTCGACGGCGATGCCAACGCGGCCTGGTGCGACTTCCTCGCCGCCAAGATCCGGGGCCTCGTCGACGACCCCGAGACGGCGGACAGGCTGATTCCCAAGGATCACCGGTTCGGCGAGAAGCGCCCGCCCTTCGTCACGGCCTACTTCGAGGTCTACAACAGGGCCAACGTGGAGCTGGTCGACCTGCAGGCGACACCCATGGTGCGGCTCACGCCAGAGGGCATCGAGACGACCG
>Ga0302324_100012611_pt1 | contig 17219 bp, 18 predicted proteins | sample Palsa_T0_1_FD_201949 | JGI IMG/M metagenome (GOLD analysis project Ga0302324, IMG submission 201949) | Peat permafrost microbial communities from Stordalen Mire near Abisko, Sweden - Palsa_T0_1 | ecosystem: Environmental > Terrestrial > Soil > Palsa > Peat permafrost | place: Sweden: Abisko...
ATCGGTAAGCCGTGTGCAGGAAAACTGCACGCACGGTTTGAAAGGGGTTCTTAGAAACGGGCCGGTGTAAACCGGTACCGCGCTAAAATCTACCAATGCCGCAATGGTCAATATCGGAAATCGCGCGACAGGTTGGGTTGCGCGCGTCAGCAATTCGCTACTACGAGCAGATCGGCATCCTGCTGCCCGCGCATCGCGTGAGTGGACAGCGGCGATACGACCAAACGGTGCTCTACCGGCTGGCCGTCGTACGGCGGGCGCAGGAAGCAGGATTTACTCTCGACGAAATTCGGCAGTTGTTCTTTGGCTTCGTGCCATCGACTCCGATTTCCGAGCGATGGAAAAAGATTGCGGAGCGGAAAATGCTGGAGCTGGACGCCAGGATCAAACAGATCCAAAGCATGCGGGAGCTTCTGAAGAAGCTTCAGACCTGCTGCGAGTGCGAAACGGTGGAACGGTGCGGAGCGGGAATTCTACGGAGCCGAGGCGCTAGTCAAGATCGATCTGGTCCTGCGGCTCGGCCAAAGCGGTCGATTCGGTAGGGACGCTCGGTTCGAAGGGAGTGACGAAATCCGTGATCGGGGATTCGGCCGCCCCCAGCTCCGGCGCTGGTTCGGGCGCCGGCTCGGCCACGGGCTCCGCTACGGCTTCTTCGGCCGACAGCGGCACTTCGCATTCGCAACAATCGCTGCACCGTTTGCAGCGTTCGCAGCGATGGTTGGCGCAGGCGTCCTTGGTGCAATAGGCGCAAATGTTGGTGGAGGGCTCGCCACAGATGCTGCAAGTGAAAACGGCCGCGTGGACGGCGCTGAGGTTGCCAATCATGGATGAGCGACCTTCTTTGTTTTGGGCGCGGGCTGCTGGAGCAAGGCCGCGCGGCAGCGCTGGGCTTCACGGTCGGCCACCTCGAATTCCTGCTCTTTTTGCGTCGCGAGATCTTGCAAGTATTGGCGCAGCCGATCGCGATTGGTGCTGTTTTCGGCCACCACGGTTTGCATGAGGGCGGCCAGCGCCGGGTTTTGATACTTGCGCACGCCCTCCACCAGCGAACCGAGGCTGGATTCCAGGGCCTGCATGCGGAAATAGGCGTCCAAGCCCAAGGGGAGGCGCTCCGGCTGCCTGGAGAAGGCGTCGGTGGATGCGAGCAGGTACTTGAGCTGGGCCTCGGCGGCGCTCCACTGGGCGATATAGGTTTCCGAAGCGCCGTTGGATTGCCAGGTGTCGGGCTGCACTTGGTCGATGACCGGCTTCAAATGTTCGGCCTGCTGGGCGAGGGAGTCGAGGAGTTTGCGGGTGTCCCACTCGGAGGCGACGCCTTTGTCGGCGACGGAAGTTTGAGCGCCCGGGCTTGGCTCAGGGGTTTGCCCGAGCGCCGAGAAGATAGAAGTAAGGAACAGACAGGAAACTAAGGCAAACGAAAACTTCATGGGCGACCTTCCCTTAACGCTAGTGTGGCACAGTTCGCACGGAGAGCTACGCGCGGCAGTGTCCTTAATTTGACGCGCTGGCGTTCCTGTTGCATACATATAGGGAGAGCAAAGGAGATCTTCCGTGGGCGCAAAAGAGAAACTGAACTCGATTGGCCAGCCAGTGCCGGAGTTGCCGGTTGCCGATGTCGAACGCGCACAGCAGCATTACAGAGATGCACTCGGTTTTGAGATTGGATGGCTTTACCCAGGCAAAGAGATTGGGGCCGTGTCACGCCCTGGCGTAGCGATATTCTTTCGGAAGAGGACTCCGCCATTCGAGCCAGGAACTGAAGTCGTTAGGTGCGAACATCGTGGATCCTCTGGAAAAAAAGCCTTGGGGATTACGCCAATTTACCGTAGAGGATCTCGACGGGAACCTCTTCTATTTCCACCATGACTAAAGGCGGCATGACCAGCCGGTCTGCTCGGAGGGAGTGCGAGCCTATGGGGGAGGAGGCGCGCTGGGCGGCGCTGGAGGCTTGGGGTCGGTGCTGAGCGTGCCGCCGGGAATCGGGATGCCGCCGTGACCGGGGGGACTGATGGCTATGCGATAGGCGGCGTCTTCCAAGCCGCGCATGATGCGGTGAAACAGCTCATTCTTGTCGATGGTGCTCCGCGCCAGCGGCTCATCGCGATAGACGTGCAGCGCTTCGCCGGCGTTAACGGTTTTGGCCGCGCCAGGCTTCAGCGCGTGCCGCACTTCCACCGAGCCTTCTTCCACTGCAACGATAGTGGTCCCATCGTCGTCGTTGGTGCTGACGTCGAAAGTGGTGCCGCGAACCGAGATCACTGCTGTCGGGGTCATGATGCGGTTCGGATTGGGCTGGCCGCCCAAGCGCTGGATATGAATTTTCACCCGGCCGACGAAGAGATCTAAGAGGTCCTGAAGACTGCCGGGGTTCTTGCGGAAAATGACGTTGGAACTGGGGTAGACCTCGAAGGTGCTGCCATCGGATGTCTGGAACTTGGCGTATCCGTCTGGGCCGGTGAGGATGACCTGCTGGATCTGGACCAAGTCGCCCACGTTGAGCGCCCAGGGCTGGGAATCACGAAGCACGGAGACTGCCCCGGTCATGGAGACTACTTTCGCCGCGGCATCGGGGGCAGGGGGGAACAACTGGGCAGAGCACACGGAGGCGGCCGCAAGTACAAGCAGCGCACCGAGCCACTTGTGAGCAACGCCGAACCCGCGAATGCCACTTCGCCTCATAAAGTTAACGAGAAGCCTGACCGATTCCACACTAAAGTACTATGTGGTTTATTACTGCCCCAAGTCTTAACAAAACAGTCTACCACCAAAAGTGCGTAGCAAGACGATATCCCATCGGATTGTTTGGGAGCAACCTGTACAGATTCAGCTTGTTTGAGGGCCAGGGAATTCGCTGACGGGATACAATAGACTCGTTTGATGTGTCGCAGGGCCACAATTCGGGCAGTAGGTTGCGCCGGTCTGGCGGCTTTGCCGCTTTGTGTCTTGGGGCCGGCTTGGGGCCAAGGAACAGGGGTCGGCTGGCGGCACGTGGGGAATTCGGCCATCGAGTCCGCCCTGCCGTCGGCGGCCACTGGTCCGGTGGATCGGGTCTGGTACTCCCTGGACGGGTTGAACTTGTTCGCGAAAACGGCTTCGGGGCGCGTTTTTCGAACGTCGGACTTCGAGAAATGGCAATTGGTGACGGACTCCCAGGCAACGCCGCCGGCCCATGGTGACGCCCAGGCCGAACCCGCTGTTCAGGGCACTCCCGAGGTGGAGTTCAAGCTGGCCACACCTTCTGGATCTAGCGCCGCCGCGGGGAGATTATACGGAATCGGGAATGATGTGTACCGGTCGGACGACGGCGGGGTGCGCTGGGTTAATTTGACGAGCTACAAAGGCGATTGCCTGCTCGGGCCGGGGCTGCGGGCCGTTACGGTCTCGCCAGTGGACGCGGACGACGTGGTGGTGGCGTCGGACTCGGGTGTCTGGCGGTCGCTGGATGGCGGGGTTTCCTGGATCGGCCTGAATCAGTTCCTGCCCAATTTGCCGGCCGTGCATTTGTTGGGATTGCCGAGCGGCACGCGCGGAGTGCGGCTGGAGTTGGCGAGCGTTGCGCGCGAGGTGGAGTGGGCGCCGGGCGAGAAGTCGGCGTGGAAACCGATGGATGCGGCCGACGTGGAGCGCGAGCAGAATCTGAAAGACGCGCTATCGCAGGTGTTGAAACGCCCGGTTACCGCGATCGCGGCGGCGGAGGATTACATTTACGCAGGCGATAGCGAGGGACGGCTCCAAGTTTCCGCTGACGCCGGGGTGAGCTGGGGCGCGGCTTTTAGGACGGCCGAGCTGGGCAAGCCCGCAGAGCAAGGCAAGGTGGAAGGGATCTGGGTGGACCCCGACGATCCGCGCGTGGCGGTAGCGGTGTTGGGCGCGCGCAGCAGCCTGGCGGCGGGATCAGCCAAGCCCGCGTATGTGCTGCGCACCATGAATGGCGGCAGCTTCTGGGACGACATCACGGCCAATCTTCCGGAGGCTGCGGCGGCGCATGGGGTAGCGGCTGATCGGGCGAGCGGCGCGATTTATGCGGCAACCGACGCCGGTTTGTTTTATACGACGACGGATCTCGGGTCGGCGGGCAGGCCGACGGTTTGGAGCTCGCTGAGCGAGCATTTGCCCGCGGCGGCTGCTACCGATGTGAAGCTGGACGATGGCGGGAATCAGCTATTCGCGGTGTTGGACGGCTACGGGGTATACACCACGATCGCGCCCCACCGTTTGCGCGATGCCCGTATCGTAAATGCGGCGGACTACAGCGCGCGTCCCACGGCTCCGGGCGCATTGTTGAGCGTGTTGGGAGCGCGGGTTGAATCGGCCCGCAGCGAGGATGTGGCCGCGCCGGTGCTGGACTCGACCGACACGGCTTCGCAGATCCAGGTGCCATTCGAAGCCAAGGGCAACACGGTGTCGCTGTCGCTGGAAGCGGCGTCCGGGCCGCTGACGTTTGGCGTACCGTTGAAGAGCGCTTCGCCGGCGATCTTTGTGGATCCGGAAGGGACGCCGCTCATCATGGACGCCCAAAGCGGCGTGCTGCTGGACGCCGGCAAACCGGCGCACGCGAGTTCGCGGATACAGGTGCTGGCAACGGGCTTGGGGCAGGTCAATCCGGATTGGCCCACCGGGTTGGCGGCGCCGTTGAAAGATCCGCCGCGCGTGACCGCGGCTGTTCACGCCTATCTGGACGGATCGCCGGTGGAGGTGACGCAGGCCACGCTTGCGCCGGGATACGTGGGGTTCTACTTGATCGAGATCCAGATGCCGCGGATCGCGAACACGGGCGCAGCGGAGCTATACCTAGAGGCGGAAGGGCAGCAGAGCAATCGTGTGCGGTTGTATGTGGAACAATAGCGCGCGGGGCCCGCTCCCTGACGGTCGCGGCTCGGTAAGTCGCGGCTCGGTAACCGCTTTTCTGAGCCGCGCGCGTAAGCAAGCGGAGGAGCCGCACCGGGTGGTCCGGCGCGGACGAGGGCGTCCGCCCCACGACTCCAGCGCGAGCGGAGTTTCGTAAACCGATGCTTCCGGCTTCCTGGCGGCGGCTGCTCAGTCTCATCCGCATCCTGCTGGCGATGAGCTGCCTAACAACGCAGCTAATTTCCTCGACCTTCGTCTGGACCGAGACTGCGATTCTGTTCGCGGTTTACATCATTTATGCGTGCGTCGCGTTGTTCTGGCGAGGACTGGAGGACTCCGGGTATCCGACGCTGGCGTTGGTCGTGGATTTTGCGTTCTTCTTTATCGCGGCCATCAGCAGCGCGGCGTACGGCTATTGGATCAGCTCGGTGTTCTACGCCTACGTGCTGCTGGCGGCGGTGATGTTGCATCCCTGGTGGAAGACGGTGCTGGTGGCGGTGGCGGCGATCGCGCTGTTGTATGTGGCGCCGGCGCTGCACTCGGCGGAGATACTGCGGCCGGCGTTCATCGCGGCGGGTATCCTGGGCAGTGTCCTGGCGATCCAGCGCGAGTACCTGGAAGAGCGGCTTTCGAATAGCTCGCGCCAGACCGTGCTGTACCGCTATGACGCCGAGAAGGCGCGGGAGAGCGAACGGCAGCGCATCGCGGCCGATTTTCACGATGGCCCGCTGCAAAGCTTCATCAGTTTCCAGATGCGCCTGGAGATTATCCGCAAGCTGCTGACGCGCGATTTGACGGCGGCGACCGAGGAGCTGGTGCAGCTTCAGGATTTGTGCAAGAGCCAGGTGAATGAGCTGCGGGCGTTCGTGCGGAGCATGCGGCCGGTGGACGTGGAAGGCAGCCTGAACGCGACGCTGCGCCGGGTGGTGGAGCAGTTCCAGAAAGACAGCGGCATTCCGGCGACGTTTGTGAGCGCCGAGTTCTTGGAGCCGTCCGAGCCCGAGATCTCGCTCGAGCTGCTGCAGATCGTGCGCGAGGCGCTGTACAACGTGCAGAAGCATTCCTCGGCCACCCGGGTGGCGGTGAGCATCGCGAAATCGGACGCCGTGCTCGAAATCTTGGTGGAAGACAACGGCACAGGCTTTCCGTTCAGCGGCCGGTACACGCTGGACGAGTTGGAGCTGCTGCGGCTGGGCCCCATGAGCATCAAGCGCCGCGTCCGGACGCTGGGGGGCGACATGGTGCTGGACTCGAAACCCGGGCAAGGCGCGGGGCTGAAGATCCGGCTGGCCACGTGAGACGGTGGCTGGTGGCTAGTGGCTGGTGGCTGGTGGTCTTGGCGGGATGTGGACGCTATCGGGATTTTACGTTGCCTGAGCTGCCCGGCGGGCCAGCCGTTCAATGGAAATGGCAGGCACGCGCCGAGCCCGTCCTGAAGCGTGGCGAACGCGGCGCATGGGACGCGGTGGACGTTTTGAATCCTTCCGTGATCCGTCAGGGCGACGCCTACTACAATTTCTTTTCCGGTTACGATGGCACGACGTGGCACACGGGCCTCGCTGTTTCAGGCGACGGCGTCGCTTGGCACGAGGAGGGCAAGATTCTGTCGCCGGACCCTGGCACCTGGGAACGCGGCGCGATTGCGGCGAATGGTTCGGCCATCACCGACGACAGCGGCATCCTGTATTACTACCAAGCGGGAGAACCCGTGGAGATTGGCCTGGCGCGGTCGCGCAATGGGCATCAATGGCAGCGCAACGGAGCGCCGGTGCTCACCACGGGGCCGTATGGAAGCTGGGACGAGCGCGGCGTGGCTGATCCCTATGTGATTCGCGCCGGGCGCGGCTACTACATGTTCTATTTGGGAATGGATCGCGCGCGGCGGCAGAGGCTGGGCGTCGCGGCTTCCGATGACGGCGTGATCTGGTACAAGCTGCGGAGCAATCCGATTCTGGAGCTGGGCGAGTTTGGGGCATTCGACGCTAAGGGGCTCGGCGAGCCGGCGGTGTGGGCTTTGCGCGGATATTACTGGATGCTTTACACGGGGCGCGATGCCGGTGAGATGCGGCGGCTGGGCTTGGCGCGATCGCGCGACGGGGTCCACTGGGAGAAATTACCGCTGGTAATTGGGGGCGAACAGGCGTGGGATTCGAAGGTGATTTGCGACCCGGCCGTGATAACGAATGGCGATCAAGTTACCGTATGGTTCGGCGGCGGCGATGTGGCGAGTCCAGACCAGAACCTCGATGGGCAAATCGGACTCGCCACATTAATTGCCGCGCCGCAAAATGAGCCGCGACCATGAGGGAGCGGTCTTAATCTAACCAGCATGCGGATCGGAATCACCTGCTATCCCACCTATGGCGGCAGCGGCATCGTCGCGACGGAACTCGGCCTGGAACTGGCCACGCGCGGGCACGACGTTCATTTCATCACTTACGCGAATCCGATCCGGCTGGATCCGGGGACGCCGCGTATCTATTATCACGAAGTGGAAGTGTCCACCTATCCGCTGTTTCAATATCCGCCGTACTGTCTGGCGCTGGCGTCGCGGATGGCGGAAGTAGCGGAAGACTACAATTTAGATCTCCTGCATGTGCATTACGCTATCCCGCATTCGACCGCGGCGATGCTGGCTCAGCAGATGGTGGCCGCCAGGCGGCGTCTGCCCTTCATCACCACGCTGCATGGCACCGATGTCAGTATCGTCGGTATGGACCGGTCCTACTTTCCGATCACCAAGTTCTCAATCGAGAAATCGGATGGGATCACTGGGGTCAGCCAGGACGTGCGGCGCGAGACTTACGAGGTGTTCGGCGTCAAGAACGAGATTCGCGTAATTTATAATTTCGTTAACGTCGAGATTTACCGGCCGACGGAAGATCGTCCGAACGGCGAAAAGCGCCTGATGCACATCTCGAATTTCCGGCCGGTGAAGCGCGTGACGGATTGCGTGCGCATTGTGGCGGAGGTGCTGAAGACCACGCCAGCGCATTTGTATATGGTCGGGGATGGGCCGGACCGTCCCGAAGCCCACCGGCTGGCGCGCGAGTTGGGCGTGGAGCGGCAGGTGACGTTTCTCGGCAAGCAGGATCATGTGGAGCGGCTGTTTCCGCGGATGCACGCGCTGCTGATGCCAAGCGAGATGGAATCGTTCGGCTTGGGAGCGCTGGAAGGGATGGCCTGCGGTGTTCCGCCGGTGGCGACGCGCGTGGGCGGGCTGCCGGAGCTGGTGACGGACGGCGTGGACGGATTTCTGGAGCCGGTGGGCGATATCGCGGCGCAATCGCGGCGGGTGATCGAGCTGTTGACGAACGAGCCGCTGCATCGGAAAATGGCGGAGGCGGCGCGGCGGACGGCGGTGGAGCGGTTCGCGAGCTCGAAGATTATTCCGCAATATGAAAAGTATTATGAAGAGGTCGTGGCGAACGGCCGGTAAATTAGCGGAGAGCGGCCCGTCGCCCCCATTTGACATCGTACGGCAAAATGCCGTATAGTGGAGGCATGAGGTCCTCTACAGCTACAGCTACTGCCCGCCTGGAGGCGCGCCTGCCGAACGAGGTTATGGAGCGTCTGAAACGCGCTTCGGAAATTCAGGGACGCACGCTCACGGATTTCGTTGTGGCCGCGGCGGATGAAGCCGCGTGCCGGGCCATCGAGCAAACGGAAATCATCCGTCTTTCCCTTGAAGACCAGCGGCAAATCGCTGAAGCGATTCTAAATCCTCCTGCGCCGAACAAGGCTCTGAAAAAAGCCGTCAAGCGATATCGTGAGCTGTTCGGCGAGGGATGACCGAAGCCCCTTTCCGCCTTGCGCCGCTCAGCGCCGAACATGACCGTGCTTCGTTTCACTGCGGAGAGGAAGCGCTGGATCGCTATTTTCAGACGCAGGCTACGCAGGACATCCGCCGCCGCGTTGCGAATTGTTTCGTTGCCGTCGATGCCGCGAGCGGCCAGCTCGCCGCGTACTACACGATCGCCGCCGCGAGCGTTCCCTTCGTTGATTTACCGACTGAGCAAGCGAAGCGCTTGCCCCGATATCCTACCTTGCCAGCGGTGCGAATCGGCCGTTTGGCGGTGGACGAGCGGTTTCACCGACGCGGCCTCGGTGCTGCGCTTCTGATGGATGCCACGCGCAGGACATTGCAATCGCCGCCAGCGGTCTATGCGCTCGTGGTGGACGCGAAGAATGATACGGCTGTGGCTTTCTACCAGCGCCACGGCTTCCGAACACTTTCTAGCCAGCCCCGAACGCTTTTTCTGCCGTTGGCCACGGCGCAGAAGGCATTTCTCGATAGCTGAGGGCAGACGAAGAACCGCCCACGGGAACTTTTCCCGCCCAGCCGGGGTCTATCTGGCTAGCAGGGCTCGCGGTTTGGGGCTAGAATTTGAGTAGACGAACGTGGCAGACACTACTGTTGGTCTACATATAGAAGGGTGCCTTTTCTCCTACGCGGAGGAAGACGCGCTCGTCTCGGCGCTCGGCCAGGGGGCGGAAGACGCGTACGAAATCCTGATTCAGCGCTACCAGCAGCCGGTGTACAGTCTGGTGTGCCGCTTGATGAACGATCCGAGCGACGCGCCGGATATCGTGCAGGAGGTGTTTCTGAAAGTGTTCCGGAGCATCGGCGCATTCCGCGGCAACAGCAGTTTGAAGACCTGGATTTACAGGATCGCCGTCAACGAAGCCTACAACCATCGCCGATGGTTTTGCCGGCACCAGCGGCAGGAAGTGGCGCTGGGTTCAGAGGAAGGCGCGCCGCATCACGCGGAGACCATGACCGATCCGGGCCGGTCGCCATTCGAGCAGGCGGCGGATCACGAAACGCGCGCGCTGGTGGAACAGGCGCTGGGGAATTTGAACCCGAAGTTTCGCGCGGCGGTGGTGCTGCGCGATATCGAAGACTTGAGCTACGAGGACATCGCGACGGTTTTGAATGTCTCGCTCGGCACCGTGAAGTCGCGCATCATGCGGGGCCGCGAGGCGTTGCGCAAGATTCTGGAGGGCCGGTTGGAACCGGGCCGTCTGGATCCGGAGGCGAGCGTGCGTTGGTCCTCTGAACCGGTGACTGAATAGTATGGAATGCTGGAGCGTTAGACAAAGAGTGTCGGCTTACTTGGACGACGCCGTTTCGGCGGGAGAGAGCCGCTCGCTGCAGCGCCACTTGAACATTTGCCGGGAGTGCACTCTCGAAGCGGAGCGTTACTCCGTTATGCGCGAGAAGCTGCGGTCGTTGCCGCGCCCGCTGTCGCCGCCGGATTTGACGACGCGCTTGCGAGTGATCGCCTCGAAGATAAGAATGGAGTCCGCGGGCGGGGCCAGCCGGTGGACCCAATGGCGCGACCGGCTGGAATTGTCGCTGCATCACCTGATGCGTCCGCTGGCGCTGCCCGCCGTGGGCGGATTGTGCTCGGCCATATTCCTGTTCAGTACGCTGGTGCCGACGTTCAAGTCGGCATTCGCGATGGGCGCGCTGTCGGGCGATGTGCCGACCATGCTCGCTACCGAGCCGATGCTCAAGGACACCGCGCCAGTCGCCTTCGCCGACAACGAGGCGGTGGTGGATTTGCAATTGGATGATCAGGGCCGGATCATCAACTATTCAATTGTCAGCGCGCCCGGCCAGCAGAGCGAGACAGTGCGGCACAGCATCGAGAACAGTTTGTTGTTCACCGAGTTTTGGCCGGCGACCAGCTTTGGCCGCCCGGTGGCTGGGACGATTCGCTTTTTCTTTTCCCGCAACAATAGCCGCGTCGAAGTGCGCGGATGACAGGCGATGGTATGACCAGTTCCCGGCGGCGGTTTTTGCAGATTGCGTCGGTTGGAGCTGCGTGCGCGGCGCTGGGTTCCGCGGCTGATCCCACGCTCGGCATGATTTTTCCGCCGGCCAACTATCCGGTGCCTTCGGAAGCGACGCTGCTGTATCCATCGGGCGTGCGGTTCCTCGCCGAAGGCGTCGGCCTGGAGAAGATGACGGCGGAGGAATACGATCGGGTGTTTGGCCGGATTCTGCCGGCGGCGGAAAAGCTGGCCAAGCAGGGCGCGAATGCGATCTCGGTGATGGGGACGTCGCTGACCTTTTATAAAGGCGCCGAGTATGAGCATCAGCTGAAAGTGCAGGTGACCAAGCTGACCGGGCTGCCGTCCACCACCATGAGCACGGGCATCGTGGAAGGCCTGAAGGCGGTGAACGCGCGCAAGATCTCGGTGGCAACCGCCTACGACGAAGACGTGAGCCAGCGGCTGAAGGTGTTTCTGGAAGAGTCGGGATTCGAGGTGGTGTCGGTGAAGGGGCTGGGCATCGTCAGCTTCAAAGACCGCGGACCCGTGACTCCCGACGAGTTGCTCAACTTCAGCGCCAGCGTGTATGAGGGCGCGCCGAAAGCGGATGCGCTGGTGATTTCTTGCGGCGCACTGAAGACGCTGGATCTCATCGTGCCGCTGGAGAAGCGCTGCAAAGCGCCGGTGGTGTCGAGCACGCCGCACGCGTTGTGGGCCAGCGTCAGGCTGCTGGGGCTGAGCGGGCAGGCCAAAGGCTACGGCACGGTGCTCGCGAAGAGTTAAGATTGTCCCGTGGGCGCTCAAAGCTATCCCTACGAGACTCGGCTAGATATTTACTACCAGCCTCTGGAAGTGGTCGATGAGAAAGCTCTTGCCGACGATTGCACTTACAGATGGTACAACCAGACGCTCTGCCAAGTGAACGGATCAGTGGTCCGCCTCGGCGTGGTGGAGGGCGAGTATCATTGGCATCAGCACGATAATGACGACGAATTCTTCTACGTCGTTGAAGGCCAGCTGTTGATTGATCTCGAAGACAAAACCGTGGCGTTGCAGCCGAGGCAGGGTTTTGTGGTGCCCAAGGGAGTGACTCACCGGACGCGGGCTATCGAACGCACGGTAATTCTGATGGTGGAAAACGCGGGGATAGTTCCGACGGGAAGTTAGGGGGCTAGCTGGTCGGCGATCGCCCGGCTTCGATGGATTGCCGCAAGATTTCGCGAACCCTCTCGATCATCAGGGGCGCTTCATCGCCTGTGGCCACGGGCCCATGGCCCGCAACGATGATACGCGGGGCCAGCGCCGCAATCCGCTCCAGCGAGGCGAGCCACACACGCCAATCGGCGACCGAGCCGGCGTCGAGATTCGGCAGATAGCCGTTGGCCAGACAATCGCCGCAGTACAACGCGCCGTCGGACGGCACATACACGGAAATGTTGCTGGGCGTGTGGCCGGGCGTGAGTAGAACCTCGATTTCGCAGTTACCGAGATCCATACGGAAGTCTTCGGTGATGAGGCGGTTCGGATTGGCCAAGCTCGCTCCGTGATAGAACACTTGCGATTCCTGGCGCGAGCGGCGCGCCGGGTTGGAGATTTCGCCGTTGAACTCCGAGATTTCCGCGCGAAATTCGTCATCCGTCCGCTGGATGCTCGAATGTCCGTAAACATCGATGCCGCGCGCGCGGAAATAGCCATTGCCGCCGATGTGATCGAAGTGACGCTCGGTGTTGACTACCAGCAAGCGGTTCGAAGGGCGCGCCGTGGTGGCGTAGCCGTGAATGGTGGCTGCCGCCGCGGCGTTGGCGCCGGTATCGACGATGAGCGTGGTTTCATCGCCGGTGATGAAGCCGGCGTTCACCGTCCAAGGCGCCCGATAGCCCAGGCCGGTGACCGCGAAGCAGTGAGTGGAAAGGCGCATGTCGACAGAAGTCAGAATTCAGAAGTCAGAATTCAGAATGCCGATATTCACCGCGTCGCTCGGCCCGGTTCTCCACCCCAAGATTCTGAATTCTGGATTCTGAATTCTGACTTCATTTTCCGTCAACCGAGAACGCGAGCAGCACGTTGCCGGGCATGCCGCCGCCGGCCGAGTACCCGGAGTTAACGAACAGCATGCCGCCGCCGATCACCGGGCCGGGGCCATCCAGGGAGCCGCCGTGACCCTCCACGCCGTTCACGGTCTGATATGGTCCGATGGTGTCGGCGTCCCAAAGAATGGAGCCGTCGGTGGTGGAATAGGCGCGCAAATGGCCGTCGACGGAGCCGGAGAACGCCACGCCGGGAATCGCGGTGACCGCGGCCGATTGCGCGGGGCTGCATCGTTTGCGATCGCCGCACGGCGCCGGCGGCGTGTACCAAACCTGCTTGCCGGTATCCAGGCGCAGAGCGAATATGCCGCCGCCCTTGTTCGGATCGACGTCGGTGCTGAGGCTGTAGGGCACTACAATACGGCCGAGATCCGCCAGCGCGACATAAACGTTGGTGCCGTCGGTGGCCGAGCCCCATTGCACGCCGCCGTTGGTGCCGCCCTTGCCGACGCGCACCTGCCAGAGCACTTCGCCTTGGTTGTCGGGATCGACGGCGTGCACCAGGCCCGACTTCTGCCCGGCGACAAGGGCGCGCTTGCCGTTGGCGAGAGTAACGAGAATGGGCCCGGAGCTGAAATCGAAATCGGGGCCATTGGACTCGGGGCAATTGGTCTTGTCGGGAAGACGGCAGGCGGCGGTGTAGGCGTCCGAGGCCGTCATCTGGCGCGACCAACGAATCTTGCCGGTGTCGAGATCGAAGGCCACGAACGCGTCGCTCATGCGGCTGGCGGGATCGCTGTAGTTGTCGCCGGTGGTGGCGTAGAGCACGTTGCGAATGACGTCGATCGCGGGGCTGCTCCAGATGGGCGCGCCGGAGGGTCCCCAAAGCTGGGTGCCATTCTTGTTCTTCTTGGTTTTATGCGCTTCCTCGGGGATGGTGTAGGTTTTCCAGAGCTGCTTGCCGGTGGAGGCGTCCAGCGCGGCGATGCTTCCGCGGAAACGGCAGCACTCATAATCAGGCGATGCGCCCGCGCCTTCTTCGCCCGACGCTACGGGCACGTACAGGCGGTTGTTATAGAAGACCGGCGAGCCGGTGATATGCGCGACCGGGAAGGTATCCACCTTGGTCTTCCAAAACTGCTTGCCGGTCATGGCATCCACCGCGTAGGCGAACGCGGCGCCATCGCCGAAGAACGCGGCGTAGCGCGGGCCGAATTGGGTTTGAACGCGGCCGATGCTGATGGCCGTGCGCACGCCGCTGGCCGCGTTGAAGAACCAGCGAATGCAGCCCGACGCCGCGTCGAGCGAATAAACCGCGCCGCTGGTGCTGCCGATGAAGATGCGTCCGCTCGCCAGCGCCGGGTGCGCATTGGCGTCCAGCGTGGCTGGAAATCCAAAGGCCCATTTAACTTTTAATTTGTTGACATCCGCTGGGCTGAATCCAGCTTGCGCGGCGGTTTGAAAGCGCGTGTTCAGAAGATCCAGGCCCCAGCCGTTCCAGAGCGGACCGGCGGTGGGATTGGTGAATTCAGGCGCCGGCCCGGCACACATCGCCGCCGGTGCGGGCGTGGTATCCAGAGGATGCTCGAAGGATTTGCCGGTGATGAATTCGGCGATGGCGCGGCGATCGGCAGCCGAGCGGCGGTTGGCCATCGAGATCATGGGGCCGGATTCCATGGCCGCGAGCACGCGCTCGGGCGACATGGCGTGCAAAGCTTCGTGGGTGGGGGCGCGATCCGCTCCGGCGTCGTGGCAGGGCGCGCAACTGCGCTGATACAGGGCGGCGCCGTCTTCCGCGGAAACAAAATGGGCGGACCACACGAGGAGCAGGGAACTCGCGACCGAGCGGAGCGGATATCTCATCTCGGCATGGATTTTATCATGCCGCGAACTAATCGAGCGGCAAACCGACGTAATTTTCCGCGAGCGCGGTCATCCCGGCACGCGAGCTGGTGAAGTAGTCGAGCTCCGCGAGCTGGCGGCGATGGTCGAAGCCGTCGTCGCCCGGGAACAGATGCAGCATGGACGTCATCCACCAGGAGAAGCGCTGCACCTTCCAGATGCGGCGGAGACACTTCGCGGAATACTGATCGAGAAGGTCGTGGCGGCCGGATTGGTAGAAGGCTTCCACGGCTTGGGCCAGAACGCGCACGTCAGAAATCGCGAGGTTCAGGCCCTTGGCGCCGGTGGGCGGCACGATGTGCGCGGCGTCGCCGGCCAGGAACAGCCTGCCGAACTGCATCGGCTCGATCACGAAGCTGCGCATCCCCGTGACGCCTTTCTGAATCACGGGACCGACGGCGGGGGCCCAGCCATCATCAGTTCGCATGCGCGCGCATAGCTCTTCCCACACGCGATCGTCGGGCCACTCAGCGAGATCCTCTTCGGGCGTGCATTGCAAGTACAGACGCGTGACCTGCGGCGACCGCATGCTGAAAAGCGCGAACCCGCGCTGGTGATAGGTGTAGACCAGTTCCTCGGAAGTGGGCGCCGCTTCGGCCAGAATGCCGAGCCACGCGAAGGGATAAACGCGCTCGTAGATGGCGATCACCCCGGCGGGCACGGAGGGGCGCGAGACACCGTGGAAGCCGTCGCATCCGGCTATGAAGTCGCAAACGAGTTCTTGCGCCACTCCGTCCTTGCGATAGCGAATCTTGGGAAGCGGTGAATCGAGATCGTGCACGGAAAGATCATCGACCTCGAAGACAATCTGTCCGCCCGCGCCGAGCCGCGCCTCGACGAGATCCTTCACCACCTCCTGCTGCGCGTACACTGTAATGGCGCGGCCCCCAGTCAGCTCGGCCAAGTTGATGCGGTGACGGCGGCCGCCGAAGCTGAACCAGACGCCGTCGTGCCGCAATCCTTCCCGCTCGAGCCGCTGGCCCACGCCGGTCTCGATCATGAGATCGACCGTGCCTTGTTCGAGCACCCCCGCGCGCACGCGCTCCTCGATGTACTGGCGGCCGCGGCACTCCAGAATAATGGATTCGATGCCGCGCAAGTGCAGCAGATGAGAGAGCATTAGGCCGGCCGGTCCCGCGCCGACGATACCAACTTGGGTTCGCATGCCTTCCTAAGTTACCAGCGCGGCGGCGCGCGCGTAGAATTGAAGTGATGAATCCGCAACTCGACGCTTGGCCGGAGCTTCCGCTGGCCGCCTGGCAGGATACCTACGAAACGCTGCATATGTGGACCCAGATTGTCGGCAAGATTCGCATGACGCTGACGCCGCTGATCAATCACTATTGGAACGCGACGTTGTATGTGAGCGCGCGCGGGCTGACCACATCGCCGATCCCTTATCCGCGCGGAATCTTCGAAATCGAATTCGATTTCATCGGGCACAAGCTCGTAATCGAGACCAGCGGGGGCGAGGTGCGGACCCTGGACCTTGCGCCGCGCACCGTCGCGGATTTCTATGCAGAAGTGATGAGCACGCTCGCGGCACTCAAAATTGAAGCGCGGATTCACGCGCGTCCGGACGAAGTCGCGAATCCGATTCCGTTCGCTGAAGACCGCACTCACAAATCTTACGATCGGGAATACGTCGACCGGTTCCGGCGGCTTCTGATTTCGGTGGACGAAGTACTGAAGAACTTTCGCACCCGTTTCATTGGCAAGTGCAGCCCGGTGCATTTCTTCTGGGGCAGCTTCGATATCGCGGTGACGCGCTTCTCGGGGCGGCTTGCGCCCGCGCGGTCCGATTCCCAACTGCGAGAGATGATGCAGGAGGCCTACTCGCACGAAGTGAGCAGCGCCGGATTCTGGCCGGGTGGAGGCGATATCAAGGGTCCGGCGTTCTACTCGTACACGACGCCCGAGCCGGCCGGGTTTAAGACTTATGCGGTTCGACCGAAGCCTGCGTTTTATCACACTGGCATCGGGGAGTTTCTTCTCATGTATGACGACATCCGAGGAGCGGCGCCGCAAGCGGGAGGGCCCGCATCGGAGCTGATGGAGTTTTTGCAGACGACCTACGAGGCTGGAGCAAATCTGGCGAACTGGGATCGAGCCGCGCTCGAACGATCGAGCGGCAATCGAGCGACAACGGGAGTCTAGCATGGCGACACAATGTACGCACTTGAATCAAATCAAATTTACCAAGCCTTCCAAGCATGTTTGCGAGGAATGCATCAAGATGGGCGATTCGTGGGTGCATCTGCGGATGTGCCTGGAGTGCGGCAACGTGGGTTGCTGCGATTCCTCGAAGAACAAGCACGCGACCAAGCATTTTCACTCGGCGCATCATCCGCTGATCCGCTCGATCGAGCCGGGCGAGCGCTGGATCTGGTGCTACGTGGATGAAATCGCGGCGGGCGAGGTACCGGGCTAGGTCCAATACTGTTCACTTAGTGTGGTCGTGCCCAAGGTACACGCGGCTTTCGAGCCGCGTTGCGTGCCCAAGGTACACGCGGCTTCAGCAGCGTTGCGTGCCCAGGGTACACGCGGCTTCAGCAGCGTTGCGTGCCCAAGGTACACGCGGCTTCAGCAGCGTTGAGTGCCCAGGGTACACGCGGCTTCAGCAGCGTTGCGTGCCCAAGGTACACGCGGCTTCAGCAGCGT
>Ga0302324_100012612_pt1 | contig 17219 bp, 9 predicted proteins | sample Palsa_T0_1_FD_201949 | JGI IMG/M metagenome (GOLD analysis project Ga0302324, IMG submission 201949) | Peat permafrost microbial communities from Stordalen Mire near Abisko, Sweden - Palsa_T0_1 | ecosystem: Environmental > Terrestrial > Soil > Palsa > Peat permafrost | place: Sweden: Abisko...
GTTTGGAGGCAGATTGCGGCAAGTGATCATGCGTATGGACTTATCCTTGAGGACGACGTATGGTTTCATTCCGGGTTCACACGATACTTTGACCAGGCGTGGGACGAAGTCGTGAGCGGATACAGTAGGGATGGAAGATTCGACGTTCTTTATTTGTCGTATCTCGAGGTGAAGCACGGTGCGCCGAAAACATTTCTGTCGAATAACGTATTCCGCCCAGTGCGCGGGCTCTGGCATCTGTCCGGATACGTTCTCTCACGCGAGGGTGCTCAGAAACTCCTTCGACTCCTTCCTTGTCGCGGCCCCATTGACCTCTGGATAAATCACCAATTCAAAGTCCTAGATGTACGCGCGACTAAACGGCCAATTATTAGCCAACGACGCGACGCTAAATCCACCAACTCATATTCAATCCTTCCTACTCTCACTACAATTGGTGCGATCACTAGTGAAGGGGCCTCCCTATTTAACATCCGCCCAACTGAGCATCCAGTGTTTGCTTTTGGGCCTGAAGGCTCCGGCCATTCATCGCTTGCAATGGCTTTGTCAATGCTCGGATACAGATGCTGCAGTGATCTCCAGGCGTTACCAGCTCCTGAACTAGATCGGCTTCTTGAGGGAAGAGGCGATCGAGTTTTTGACGCATATGTAAACATCGGATCTTTGGGCGCGAACGTCAGGGGACTCCGAAGCCGCTACCCGAAGGCAAAGTTTATTCTTACCTCAGCCAAGGGCATCATTGTAGATGACGCTCTCCTCAGTGTTGAGAACGACCTCAATGGTGCCGACATCGCTGTGCTTGATTCAGAGGAACGGAATAGATGGCAAGTCGTTTGCGAACACCTCAGATGTGCACCGCCCGCTTGCTCCTTCCCGACGCTGAAGGACCTTGGTAAAAGACCAATTCTCGACGTAGCCGTTGAAGCCGACCAAGGTGCAAAATGCAAAAGGTCTGGGCGTGATAGGTCGCCATGGGTCATTGAGCCGCGTAGGTGGTGGCAGGGCATTCGCTCCGTACCGACTGAGGATGGTCAGACGGGCACCGGAACGCTCGTTAGAATCAACGACTGTTTGGAATACCTCGACACGAGACGCTGGGCTTTACGAAATGACACTTTCACAGACAATTTGGCGTTCTTTCGCCCCTCAAACGTCGAGTTCAGTTCTGGAATTGGGGCTGTGTTTTCCGTCAGAAAGGAGTCCCTAGGCGTTCGAGACTATACCGCCGCTTCGTTATGCAGTCGGGACCAATACTTGTTCGGAAGATTCGAAGCGATCATCAAGGCTTCAAATGCCCCCGGGGTAGTCACCGGGTTCTTTCTCCACCGTAACTCACCACGACAGGAAATAGATATCGAGATCGCGGGGAATCGACCAGACCGCCTCTTGGTAAATGTCTTCTACAACCCAGGCGGCGAAGGAGCACACTTTGACTATGGCTATAGAGGTGCTCCAAGCTATATTGAACTCGGGTTTGACGCATCCAAAGCAAACCACCGCTTCGCAATTGAGTGGGATCCGTGCGAGATCCGTTGGTTGGTTGACGATCATCTGATCCATAGACGCGCGATCTGGGATCCGACGCCAATCCCGCATCTTCCAATGTCGCTGCATGTCAATATCTGGCCGTCTCGTTCTACCCTGCTTGCCGGGCGACTCAACAATCGACGGCTCCCAGCAACCACAATAGTAGGATCGATCGCTCTGGAGGCGAATTCCGTTATTTCCTCGCCCGGCCTGATGATCAATACCGGTCAAGTTAGGCTGGGTAGTTTGAACTCATGTCAGCTAACACAATGAAAATTCTATCATTCAATCCTGGCCACGATGGCGCATTTGCTTATCTTGAGGACGGAAAGTTAGTAGCCTCAATTGAGGCTGAGAAAAACTCCTGTTATCGACACTCCCCACTGTCCGTTCCGGATGTGTTCACCGCTCTCGGCGAACTCAATGAAGTTTCCGACGTTCTTTGTAGGGGCGGCTGGTGGCCTAGCGATGCGCCTATGTCTGAGCAACGGATTCTGGCTGGATACCATGGCATCAGTAACAGCGACATCATAGTTGGTCAAAAACGTATATTGGGGAAGACGGTTCGATACTTCTCATCTTCCCACGAACGTTCCCATCTCCTGTGTGCTTTTGGTATGTCTAATCTGCCCAAGGGCACTCCGTGCTATGCGCTACTCTGGGAAGGAGTGATCGGCTCATTCTACGAAATCGATTCCGAGTTGAACTTGACGAAGCTCGCCGATGTCATGCCTGAACCTGGACATCGTTATGCCCTGCTCTACGGTTTGGCGGATCCGACCTTTGATAAGAGTGTTGCAGAATTCTCCCGAATGTCTGACGCGGGAAAGCTCATGGCTTTGGCTTCGTTTTCGAAGCGAAGCGAGCCTTTGGATGATGAGGAGAAAATAATTGCGTTTCTTATGCAGGATTGCCCGCACCTCAAGCCGAAGGAGTGTCAAGTATTACGGCATTCCCGACACTACAACGTAGGGCTGGATGATCCGGAGTTTCGTAACTTCGCAGGTATTTTCAGCAACAGGATATTCGATCGCTTTTATCAATTTGCCAAGTCGAATATGAAGAGTGGAATGCCGTTGCTGATCACTGGGGGGTGCGGACTTAATTGTGATTGGAACACGAAGTGGAGGGAGACCAATCTCTTTTCAGAGGTGTTTGTGCCTCCTGTCGCCAACGATTCAGGCTCGGCGATCGGCACGGCGATTGACGCGCAGTTCTATTTTACAGGGAACCCAAAGATAGATTGGAATGTCTACTCTGGTCTTGAGTTTATGGCCAATGACGCTTTCGATGCATCTTTATTTGATGAGGACGAGACGAACTACGCGGTGATTGCCAGCATGCTGGCTAGCAACCTGATCATCGGATGGGTAAATGGAAAATGCGAAATCGGGCCGCGTGCGTTGGGAAACCGTTCTATTCTTGCTTCGCCGTTCCATAGTGGCACAAGGGTTCGGCTGAATGAGATCAAGCAGCGCGAGCAGTTTCGTCCGATTGCGCCCGTTTCCCTCGAAGAAGATGCTGCAAGGTGGTTTGGCTGCGATCACCCTAGCCCATTCATGCTGTACACTCAACTTGTTTCTACGGAGGCGCTAACTGCGGTGACCCATGTTAACGGGACGGCGCGCATTCAAACGGTGTCCTCCTTGACTAACAGCCATTTACACAAGCTGCTTATGGCGTTCAAGGCACATACCGGTTACGGTGTTTTGTGCAATACTTCCCTGAATTTCAAAGGAAGAGGATTCATAAACAACATATCCGATCTCTCGGCCTATACGATAGAGCGCAATTTGGATGGCTTTGTGATTGAAAGGAGAAGCTACATGCTAAAGTCGTCGAAGAACTATCAAGTGTATTTGAGATCGTGAAACCCTGGCGCTGCTCGGTTGGGGAGTTGCGGATAGGCTTTCAGAAGTTGGAGACAAAGAATGAATTGTAAGATTCCCCGTTGGCTCAGTTTCATTTGTTGAGATTCCTGAGGGGAAGCAAGATGATTCCCTCGATGGAAATCAGGTTGATGCTCAATTGGTTTTCCACGGAAGCACCGACCGTCACAAAATCGACTACAGTGGTGTGGTGTCAAAAAGCAGATGCGTGGCCGGAATAGTCAATATACCTTTAATTATCAACACTTTATGCTGGTCGGGGCGGAGGGATTCGAACCCCCGACCCTCTGCTCCCAAAGCAGATGCGCTACCAGGCTGCGCTACGCCCCGACGTGCTTTACCGATTGTATCGTGAATCAGAATCGCGGAGTTTGATTCAGGGATCCGGAATCGGACTGGGCGCGGAGGCTAGTGGCTGATGAGCCAAAAAACCAACCAGACAACGAGTGCGATGGGGATAGCGAAGATGAGCCCGAGCGAAGCGGCGAGGATGCCGAGGAAGGCCCAGTCGCGACCTGTGTGACGGTGCGGTTCGTCGAGGTGAAGCGTGAGCAATTGATAGTTGCGTCGGTTGGCCTTCCAGGCGACGAGGAAAATGTCTCCGAAGAGCGGGATGGAGCCAACGAGTAAGCCGATGCCGATGTTGGCGGCCATGCGAACGAGTGTGATGTACGGGACGCCACGAATCCATGCGGCGATCGGGATGATGAGAGAGAGGAGCCCGGCAAGTACGTCGCCGAGGCCGGGAACGAGGCCGATGATGCCATCGATACCGAAGCGGAATTTGGTGCCGGGGACGCGAAAGGCTTCGTCGAGGAGGAATTCGATTTGCTGGAGGGTAGAGTTGCGGAAGAGCCAGGCGCCGCGATTCCAGCGGCCTGGTGCCTCAATGAAGCCCGACGACGAAACTGTGCGTGATGAGTCCACGATCTTATCGCTTGGCGCTGGATCAGTCATGCGGGGAGCGTTGGTATGTGAATCGCCTAGGACCACATGGCCGTCTTTGCCGGCGTTGCGGGTAACGACTGGATCGATTGGATCGGATTGGGGCATGGGCCTCACCCCCTTGGTCGGGGCTTGCATCGGGGACCGGCCAGGGCATGGCAGGGCTGATTCGATGCTACAATCTGTAGGGTACATGGCGGCTATAGTTCAGCGGCAGAACGCCTGACTGTGGCTCAGGATGTCGTGGGTTCGATCCCCACTAGCCGCCCCATTAGAAAATAAGGCCTTATAAATCAATAGCTTAAAAATGCTCCTAAGCGAACCCTCAAGGGGCCGGACTTATGCGTGCGTTCGAATGCGAGCGGCCCCTGCGTGCTGCTCATTGATGAATTGGACTAGGTTAACGATGGTTTTGAAGCGCGTGAATTGGTCTACAACCATCTTTGTTTTCTTCTGCCGTGCAAATTACCGCGGATGTCTTATGCGAAGACTTAGGCCATTGCCCGAAGGGTTGTAAGGAATTCAAAAATCAATTATCGAGGAGAAAACAGAGGACCTACAAGAGCAGGGCAGTCGAGTGGCGGAATCGTTCCTGTAGCGCTTTGAGCCGAGTGCCGACGCTTCTCAAAAGAGTCGAGGATGTGTGTCGAAACGGGTAAAGGATGCGCAGCAGATGGTGGTTGAGGATCCGGAGATTCTGCGTGGCACACCTGTCATCCGGGCAACGCGCGTCCCGGTGCACGACGTTGCCAGCCTGGTCGATGCCGGCACATCAGTTGATGAGATTCTGGAGATCTATCCACATCTAACGCCGTCGCAGATCGGGTTGGCTGCGATCTACGCGCGAGCGAACCTCAGAGAGGCCGTCCCCGGCGCCGGGGCTTTCCCAAGAGTCTGACTGTCTCTCTTTTGAGGAAGTGACTGCGTGACTCCTGGGAGTTGGCGAACTCCTGGTTGATGAAATCCTCAGTCCTTCTGCTAGCTGTGCGAGGCGTCGGCGGAACGAGCGGGAACTCTCCAGTAAAATCGGTTTCGTCGATGCGATTCTCGCTCGAATTTGGCTGCGAGCGCCGCCTGCTTCGCCGCGCTCAAATCGCTTCTGGTTCGCGGTTCATTCCCAATAATTCCGCGAGCGCATTGACCTCGGAATTGCTCGCGCTCACATCTCTGCAAACAAGATTCAACCGCGCATCCCGTGTCTTGCCGGCGGGCAATGGGATCTCGACAAATTCACCATTTTCGAGTTCGGCGTGAATGCGGTACCTGGGTAGCCAGCCGAAACAGAGGCCGCTCCGAACCGCTGAAATTGCAGAGTCGATCGTACCGACCAAAAGAACCCGCTGAGCCGGAAGCCGCGGCTGTTGTTACAAGCTTCCGGATGCCACGCTTTCAATCGCCACCAGAGTGTTCTGCATCAGGTCGGAACGCGAGACCCTGCGATGGATTGAAAGCAGGGGGTGCTCCAGGCGCGCAACGGCGATCATTCCGACCACAAGAATCGGTCTTACAAAGATCTCGCGCGTGATCAGGCCCGTCACGCAAACTTGCGCGTTGTGCAGCGAAAACTCCGAGTCAGCGGAAAGAAATGTTCCCTGCCGGAGCCTGAGCCTGGCGCGCAAAGAAGGTTCACCTCCTCCGGATCGGCGTCGGGACCGAGGAACCGGCCCAAATGCACGCCGGCATCGTTAGGCTGCACGACGCCTTCACAGAGGCCAGTGTCAAGCATGTCTTTTGCGAATCGCGGGGCACCTCGCACGAGTGGCAAACGTGGCGCCGCGATTTGAATGATTTCGCGCCGAGACTGTTCCAGGCAGCTAACCAACCGGCCGTCGCCGCGCGGTAGAGCGACAAAGCAAAACGCAAGCTCGAGATTGTGTCGGCCCGCATTTTGAGATCGGCATGAGGGCAGATTTAAGAATGATGGGGCGGCAGGAGACGGTCAGCCTGCGCCCCAACCCGAGGTTCAAGAATGAAGAAACGAAGTATCAAAACGATGCGCAGATTTGCCCTTGGAACTGGAGTTCTCTTTCTTGCTCTAGCTGTTCAGCTTGCTGCCGCACAAGGCGCTGCGACTTCTCCGTATCTCGACACGAATTTGACGCCTGAACAGAGAGCTGCCGATTAGTGCGACGCATGACTTTTGCGGAAAAGCGTCGCAAATGCAGAACAGTTCGGCCGCGGTGCCACGCCTGAATATTCCCGCATATCAATGGTGGAGCGAGGCTCTTCATGGCGTCATTAACGACGGCGTAAGTGGTATAGTGGAGAGTTTCCTTTAATCAATAGCTTCCAGGGGGCTCCGAATGAAGCGCCTCGGTTTATTTTGCAGGTCGCTGCTCCTTCCAGTGGCCCTGCTCTCCGTGAGTCCAATTCTGTTTGCCTCGGATTCAGTTTCCTCTCAACTGCCATTGATCTTCGAGCCGAATCGGGGCCAGGCCCCAGCCGAATATCTGTATCGGCTGCATGGCGGCGTCGTCGAGGGCGGGTTCCAACGTGACGGCGTCATTCTCGCGTTGCCTGGCAGTGGAAAGGCGGTCTCTCGATTGCGGATGCGCCTGCTTGGTTCGCGCAAGGATACCGCGCTTAGCGGCGGCGATAAACTCCAAAGTCGCACAAATTATCTGTTCGGTAATGATCCGGCGCGCTGGTTGCGCGGATTGCCAAACTATGCGCAGGTGAGATACAGCGGTCTTTATCCTGGGACGGATCTGGTGTTTTACGGAAATGGCAGCATGCTGGAGCATGATTTTGAGGTGATGCCTGGAGCCAACCCGTCGTCCATCGCGTTCGATTTGGAAGGAGCGGAGAGCGTTAAGTTAAAACAAAATGGCGATCTACGGGTCGAACTGACGGGCGGCGTGATCACGTTTAAGCGTCCGATTTCCTACCAGACCGTGGCCGGCGTGCGTTGCAAGGTCGATTCCGCTTTCATAGTGGACAAGCGCGGATCGATTCGCTTCCGGTTGGGGAAATACAACCGATCCCAAAAACTCGTAATTGATCCTGTGCTTAGCTTTGCAACATATCTCTCTCCGCTTGCGCCGGATGCGAACCTGATCGCAATTGATGGAAGCGGCAACAACTACGTGGCGGGATATGCATCTCTCGGGTACCCAGTGACCTCAAGTGCTTTTGCAGGTTGCGCCAACTGCACAACGAGCGAGGTTGTAACCTTCATCAGTAAGCTGAGCGCCGACGGCACCAGTCTCATTTACTCGACCGTACTCGGGGGGAACAACTTCGCACAGCCCACGGGAATTGGAGTTGACGCCAAGGGGAATGTGCTTGTATCTGGTTGGACTGGCGCTTCCGATTTTCCAACGAAGAACGGCCAGCCGATCGCTCCACCGAACAACGCCTATCTTGGGTTTCTGGTCTCGCTTTCGCCGGACGGCTCTTCACTGAACTACGGAACAATGCTCGGCAGTCCGCCTTCGGTTTCACCGGCGGCAATGACTTACGCAACGGCAATGACTCTGGACGCGTCCGGGAACGCCTATGTAACCGGAATCACCGGTGACGGATTCTATACGACTCCCGGTGCCCTAAATCAGGCAGCCGTAGGGAACTCCCGCAATTCATTCGATGTCTACCTGGCTAAGTTCAACCCGGCGGGCACTCTTGTTTACAGCGCCGTGCTCGGAACAGCCGATCCACAGAATGGTGGAGGGGGCCCCATTGGCGCCTCCGCCATCGCAGTCGACGCTAATGGTGATGCGTTCATTGCAGGTCAAGCTGGAACGCTTTGGCCTATCTCCGGCAATGCCTACCTGAAGCAGATTACCGGCTCGATGCCCTACGCTACGCCATTTGTGACTGAGGTTGCACCGGACGCGAAGAGTCTGATTTATTCCACGTATCTCGATTATGCCTACGTCGTAACCGGCATCACGGTATTGTCCAATGGAAATGCACTCGTTGCGGGCGATAGTGCGGGCCCAACCTACCCGACAACTGCAAACGCCTACCAAATAAATAAAGGCAAGGAGAGTGCCTTCCTCACCGAGCTCAACTCAAATGGGTCTGACCTGGTTTATTCAACCGTCATTGGGGACGCGTCCTACAAAATCAATGGAATTGCTCTCGACCCCGATGGCGACATCTGGTTGGCTGCTCAAACCTCAAACCCGCAATTCCCGCTTGTAAATCCAATTCAAGCCACATTCCCTTCGGGCGCAGGGTATCCCGAGACCGTCTCGATTGTGAATCAATTGGACCCCACCGGCCAAACGATGAAATTTGCAACCTTTCTGGGCGGAGACGCACCGGGCTATGCCAATAGCATCGCGATCGACGCTAATCATCGGGCGCATGTCTCCGGAGCCGCGCAATACGGCATGTATACGACCGCAGGGGTCTATGACGCGGCCGTCCCAATGCCCGGCACTGGCTTCACCCAGTCAACCTACGCTTATGTTGTTTTGATCGACAGCACTTCTTCCAGTGCCACGCTCTGCCTCGGAACCACCGGGCTCTCATTCGGCTATCTTTTCCCGCAAACCTCCGCGTCGCAGAGCGTGCAAGTGTCAAATTGCGGCGACACGCCGCTGACGATCAGTTCGATTGCGTCAAGTAACTCTGCTTTTACCGTTCCAGCCGCAAGCAACGGGTGCACAGGACCGATCGCAGTTGGAAGCTCGTGCACCGTGAGCGTGCAGTTCACCCCTGCGGCGGTCCAAGCCTACACGGGACAACTCACCTTTACATCAAACGCGGCGATTTCCACGACATCGATCTCGCTCAGTGGCAGTGGCGGAGAGCCTTCCGCGGGCTTCGGGCCACCGGGCGTAGTGCAGACTTTGATCTTTCCGCCCATGCTTATCGGACAGACTAGCGCAGCTCAGCTCATCAGCCTATACAACAATGGCACGGTTCCTCTCACCATTAATCTCTCCCAGATCACCGTGACAACAGGCTTTGCGTTTGGTCAAGGTGGAAACTGCACATCCACGCTGGCTGCAAGCCAATCTTGCTGGATTTCCGTTGTTTTCGCGCCTAAAACGGCAGGGACGATCACTGGGACGCTCTCGGTGTCGAGCAACGATCCAGTGCACCCCACCATCACCACGTCCATCACGGGCACTGCCTTCGCCTCCTATCCGATCGCCACAGTCACCGCGCTGTTGAATCCCTCCTATCCAATCAACAGCGGAACAGCGCCGATCACGATGAGCGTAGTTGGAACGAATTTCTTTCCGGTTTCGGTGGTGTATATCAACGGCGCGGCGCAGACCACGAACTACCAAAGCGGGACATACCTGTCCGTTACGTTTAGCCCATCGCTTCTGAATGCGGTGGGATCAATTCCGGTTACGGTTGTGAATCCTACACCCGGGGGTGGCACCAGCGCCCCTTATCCGCTCATTGCTTATCTCTCGATTCCGCTCACCGCGAGCGCGTTGACAATCGACCCAGTCGGAGGGTTGCTTTACGCGGCCATCCCCTCTAGTGCGGCGCAAAACCCAAACACTATCATTCCGATCAATCCTGCAACCGGGGTCACCTTAACGCCAATCCCAGTTGCGGCCGGTCCCCGCGAGCTGGCCGTCTCCGACGATGGCAGCGAACTCTACGTGGCATCTACCGGCGTTCTGCAGCGGATCAATCTCAAAACTTATTCGATCGAAGAGACCTTCAATCTGCCCGTGGATCCGGAGTGGGGACAGACCTACGTTCAGGAAATGCATGAGGTTCCTGGGTCACCGACTTCAATCGTGGTCGAACTGTTTGCCAACGTAGATCCGGCTGAGGATGGCGCTGCGTTGTACAACGATTCCGGCCTGGTCAACTGGATTGGAGGCGTCGGCGGCCCCGCCGGTTTTGCCGGGCCGCCGTTGGAGATGGACAGTTTTACGTTCACCTCGTCGCCATCGACAATCTATGGACTTCCGATGGGCAGCACGTTCTTCACAGAGGTCGCGGTGAGCCCAACGGGCCTCTCATACGGCGGCGGCGGAGGAGGTGCCGGCGGCATTACGCAGAAGACCGGTTCAATCCTTCGCTCCGACGGAACGCTGCTCTATACGAACTCCGGCGAAGTGTGGAACCCGTCGTCGCAGCAGTTGCTTGGGACCTACCTGGAGGCAGATGGATCCCAATTGTTCTACACAGAGAGCGTCGTCCCCGACACCGCGAACGGACACACATATTTCCTGGATGGTAATGCGCAGTATTCGGGATATGAGACATCGAGTATTGACGTCTTCAATCAAGCCAGTTACGCGCTGCAGGGAACCGTACCCTTCACAAACATCTACTCGCCCGACGTGAACGACCTGGTCCGATGGGGAACGAACGGCTTTGCATTCCGGTGCGTCGACATCACGGGAGCGGACCCGAGCGCAAACCAGATCGTGATCGTCACCAGCAATCTTGTTTCATCGAATAATGGCGCGCCTATCCCAATTCTGTCGTCCGTATCGCCTTCACCCGTTTATGCGGGAGGCGCCGCATATACGATGCAGGCCTCCGGCAGCGGCTTTACAAATAGCTCGACAGTGCTGGTTAACGGGTACCCGCGCACTACTACCTACGTCAACGGTAATTCGCTCACGGCACAAGTGTTAGCTTCTGATATCGCCTCGACCGGCCAGCTTAATGTGCAGGTGACAACACCGGCTCCGGGCGGTGGGACGTCGGATTACGTCATCGTAGGGATAGAAATCCCAACTGTGACAACGCCAACCATTTCGGCAACGCCGTCGGTTACGAGCATTACGACTGCAGAGGCTCTGACGGTCACGATCACAGTTAGTGGGACAGCCGGAAAGGCAACTCCAACCGGCTCTGTCATACTGTCCGGCGGCGGATACTCTTCTTCTGCCTCGACACTGTCCAGCGGCGGTGCGATCATCAGCATCCCCGCTGGCGCGCTGACCACCGGCACAGACACGCTGACAGCCACCTACACGCCCGACTCCAACAGCTCCTCAATCTACAACAGCGTTTCAGGTACAACCCTGGTAACGGTGAATGCGGCGCCGAGCTTTACGCTTGCGCCTTCTGCTTCCACGTTGGCAGTTGTGCAGGGAAGCAGCATAACCGACACCATAACAGTGAACCCTGCCAACGGATTCACCGGCAGTATCACGCTTTCCGCCAGCGGGCTGCCAAGCGGAGTTACGTCATCCTTCGGAACAAATCCGGCAACAGGATCGAGCGTGTTGACCTTGACTGCAGCGAGCACAGCGGCTGCGAGTACGGCAACAACAGTGACAATCACCGGGACCTCTGGATCGCTGACAGTAACTACGACGGTTTCGCTCGCGGTAAATGCCGCGCCGACCTTTGCGGTTGGAGGCGGAAACTCGACCCTCAGCATTGATCCTGGCGCGACGACCGGAAATTCATCGACGATCACTGTAACACCGTCGAACGGGTTTACGGGGATGGTGAACCTGACGTGCTCGGTTACCCCGGCGGCGGCCAGTGACACGCCGACATGCACGTTGACTCCGGATTCGGTGACGATAACCGGAACCGGGGCGCAGAGTTCGACGCTGACGATCTTTACGACGGCGTCAACCAGCGCCAGGAACGAGTTCAAGAAGCTGGCGTGGCCTTCAACGGGAACAGCGCTGGCGCTGCTGGCGCTGATTTGGATTCCACGTCGACGCCGTCACTGGCTGCCGATGATCGGTGTTCTCGCGCTCACGGTCTCCTTTGCGCTGATCGGCTGCGGTGGCGGAGGTGGTAACGGCGCTGGAGGAGGCGGAGGTGGGGGCGGCGGAAGCACAGGCACCACACCGGGTACTTACACCGTAACAGTTACGGGGACCTCCGGGACCATCACCGGCACGGTTGGGACGGTAACGTTGACCGTTCAATAGTTCAATCCTGAATTCCGAACGGTTAACCGGCAACACTGAAATACCACAATGGTCAACAGTCGATCCGTTGGGCCAGTAGCGCATCGCTTAGGATCTGCAGGTTGCTGCTTTATACGGCACTATACGAGAGGTCCCGGCTTCAATCTGACCGGCGACGCGCCGGAGCAGGTCCACGGCATCGATGTGTCCGAGGCATACTTCCGCCTGTTTGGCGCTCCCGTCCTGCTTGGCCGCACCTTCACACCGCCGGAAGACAACCCCGACGGCGGCCATGCTGTAGTGCTGAGCTACGGGTTCTGGCAGCGCAAATTCGGCGGCAATCCAAAAATCGTGGGGAGCGCCATTTCTTTCAGCAACGAGTCGTATACGGTTGTCGGCGTACTTGACAGGTCCTTCGTCCCAGATCTGCCGGCAGACCTCTGGGTGCCGTTCCAGATAGACCCCAACAGCACCAACGCCGGCCACTATTTCTATGTGTCCGGACGCCCCGAGCCCGGGATCAAGGCCAATGCCGCGCTTAAAGTCACGACCGATCAATACCGCCTCGCGCATCCCGAAGATCACATGGACCCGAGAGACAGCTTTGGAGTCGAGCCCCTGCGCGACTCGATCGTGTATACCGCTGCGCAAAGCTTCAGAAAGCGCAATTTCGGAAATCACATGTTCGACAGGTTGCAAGTGAGGCGCTCAATCGCTTACTTTTGCCGCCGGGAGTCTTTGGCTCTGCAAGCGGCCGGTCTTCTCTCGCGCACCGCGCTCAACAACGAAGAGGCGCCCGGGCTATCCGCGTTTGAAAGGACAGGATGAATGACTCAGCGGCACTCTTGCTCTCAGGGAAGAATCTCAGCCTTGAAGATATTCACCATGTAGCGCGCAGTGGGCGTCAAGTGGGCCTCGCGGCCTCTGCTCTGGAAAGTGTGGACGCATCACGCCAGCTGATCGAGACAATTCTCGAGAGCGGAGTGGCCGTCTACGGCGTCAACACCGGTTTCGGAAAACTCTCTGATGTCCGCATCCCGGGGGAACATCTTTCTGAATTGCAGGTGAACCTGGTGCGGAGCCATGCCTGCGGACTGGGTCGGCCTCTGCCGGAAGCTGCAGTCCGGGCCATGCTCCTGCTGCGCGCAAATGTTCTCGCCAAGGGACTCAGTGGCGTTCGTCGGGACGTGGTCGAGATGCTTGTGAACCTCTTAAATCGAGAGGTTCATCCAGTAGTGCCGGAGAGAGGTTCGGTGGGCGCGAGTGGCGATCTCGCCCCGTTGGCGCATCTCGGTTTGGTTCTTATAGGTGAAGGAGAAGCTTTCTATCGCGGAGAGCGCATGAACGGCGGTGAGGCATTGCGGCGAGCTGCACTGAGTCCGCTCCGGCTCGGGGCAAAGGAGGGTCTTGCGCTCCTAAACGGCACGCAAGGAATGACTGGGGTGGCATCACTTGGGCTTTTCGACGCGCAGCGACTTGTTCGGATCGCTGACATTGCCGGAGCGATGTCGCTGGAGGCGCTACGTGGCACTCCCTCTGCTTTCGATTCACGAATCCAGGAGGCAAGGCCCCATCGGGGACAGGCAGGAGCGGCTCGGCATTTGATGGCATTGCTCGACCGCAGTGAGATTCGGGAGTCGCACCGGACCGACGATTCGCGCATTCAGGACGCTTACTGCCTGCGCTGCATGCCGCAGGTACACGGTGCGGTTCGCGACGTACTGGACCACGTCACGTCTATCGTGGAGATCGAAACGGGTTCTGCAACTGACAATCCATTAGTCTTCAAAGAGAGCGGTGACGTACTCTCCGGCGGTAATTTCCACGGTGCTCCGCTCTCCTATAGCTTTGACTACGCGGCCATTGCGCTTACAGATCTTGCCAGCATATGCGAACGCCGGATCGACCGCCTTATCAACCCTGACATCAACGAGGGCTTGCCTCCGTTTCTGTCGAGCGAAGCAGGCTTGTCGTCGGGTTACATGATGGCGCACGTCGCTGCGGCTGCGCTCTTGAATGAATGCAAGGTGTTGTCTCACCCGGCCAGTGTGGACAGTGTGCCGACATCTGGCGGGAAGGAAGACCACGTTTCGATGGGGATGAACGCCGCGCTCAAGATGAGGCAGATTATTGAGAACGTAGAACTGATTCTTGCCATCGAACTCCTCTGCGCCGCCCAGGGCCTCGATTATCGGAAGCCTCTAAAGCCAGGCAAACAGATTGAGCAGGTACTCCAAGCGATTCGCAAGATCGTTCCTCGCCTCGAAGCGGACCGCCCCCCCGCGACCGACATCAACCACCTTGTGCAGGCGATTCAGGATGGCGTGTTCGATGAATTCGCGGGATAGCTGCCAAGAGTTACTTCGCGACCTGCGATGAACACGCGTGGGTGCACTGCAGCTGCGATGAAATAGGCAATCTCGCGGAAATCGGCGAATTCGTGGATAAGAAAGTCAGCCTGTTTGCCGGTTTCTAATGAGCCAATGCTGTCGCCCATACCAAGGCTCCATGCGGCATTGACGGTCGCAGCGGTAAACGCTTCAGCAGGTGTGAGTCTCATGCATAGGCATGCGAGCGAAAGGATAAATGGCATGGAGGGAATCGGGGATGAACCGGGATTGAAATCGCTGGCCAGCACGATGGCGAGACCATGCTCGACCATGGCGCGGGCGGGCGGATAGGCGGATCGCCCCAGCGCAAAGACCGAGCCGGGGAGCAAGACTGGTTGAACGGCGGCGGTGCGCAATGCATGGAGACTTTCTGCAGTCGCGGTTTCAAGATGGTCCGCGGTGCGCGCGTGTAGTTTGGCTGCCAATGCGGCACCCGTGCCGGGGCGAAATTGCTCGGCGTGCAAACGCAGTTCCATCCCGTGGGCGTGCGCGGCGGTGAGTACCTCACGCGTTTCTTCCACAGTGAATGCGTGGTCATCGCAGAATGCGTCGCAGAAGCACGCCAGCTTTAGTGCTGCAACCTCAGGAATGAGTTCTTCTGCAATCCAGCGAATGTAATCATCTCGGCGGCCGGCAAACTCCGGGGGCAGCGTGTGCGCTGCCAGGAGCGTGGGCACGATTCGCATGGGGCCCTCGGCATCAAGGCGCGCCATCACGCGAAGCATGCGCAACTCGGTCTCGCGCTCTAATCCATAACCGGACTTGGCTTCCGCGGTAGTCGTGCCGGTGCGAAGCATCCATTCGCGATGACGGCGTGAATCGGCAAAAAGATCGTCTTCAGACGCGGCGCGGGTGGCTCTTACGGTGCTGAGAATGCCACCACCTGCAGCCGCAATCTGCTGATAGCTTGCGCCGGCGATGCGCTGCTCGAACTCGGCAGCGCGGTTGCCCGCAAAGACGAGGTGCGTATGCGCGTCAACAAAACCGGGGGTAACGCAGCGACCCTGCGCGTCGATGAGCACTGTGTGCCGCGGTATGTTGTTGCGAAACTCGGTGGATCGACCAGTGGCGATGATGCGGCCGTTTTCGATGAGCAGAACGGCGTTTTCAATGATGCCGAGTTCGCTTAGTTCCGCGCCTATACGCGGGCGTGCGGGTCCCGCAAGCGTAACAAGCTGGCCGATGTTGACGATGGCGAGCGATCCGGGTACTGTCATTTCTCCGCCATTGGTATCCGGATGCCTTTTTCACGCGCGGTTTTTTGCGCCAATTCGTATCCCGCATCCGCGTGGCGAACCACTCCGAGACCCGGGTCGTTATTCAGGACGCGCGCGATCTTCCGTGCCGCCATCTCCGTGCCGTCGGCCACGGTCACTTGTCCGGCGTGCAGCGAATAGCCCATCCCCACGCCGCCGCCGTGGTGGAAGCTGACCCAGGTTGCGCCGGAAGCAGTGTTGAGCAGCGCATTGAGGATCGGCCAGTCGGCAACCGCATCCGAACCGTCGAGCATTTTTTCTGTCTCGCGATAGGGGCTGGCCACCGAGCCAGTGTCGAGGTGATCGCGCCCCATGGCGATGGGGGCCGAGATTTCGCCCTTGCGCACGAGCTCGTTGATCGCTTCTCCCATGCGGGCGCGCTCTCCGTAACCGAGCCAGCAGATGCGCGCCGGCAATCCCTGGAAAGCGAAGCGGCCGCGCGCCAGCCGCAACCAGCGCGTGAGGATCTCGTTCTCCGGGAACAGCTCCAGAGCCAGCTCGTCGGTGCGGTCGATGTCCTTTGGATCACCGGAGAGCGCCACCCAACGAAACGGCCCCTGGCCGGTGCAGAACAGGGGACGGATGTACTCCGGCACAAATCCGGGAATAAGAAACGCATCGGCACAGCCCGCGTCGAATGCGAAGCGGCGGATGTTATTGCCGTAGTCAAAAGTGATAGCGCCCGCACGCTGCAGGGCGAGCATCGCGTTGACGTGAACGACCATGGTTGCCATCGATTGGCGCATGTATTCCGCCGGATCGCGGCGCCGCAACTCCACGGCCTGATCCAGTGTGAATCCCTGCGGGATGTAGCCGTTGAGGGGATCGTGGGCGCTGGTCTGGTCGGTTACCACATCTACATGCAGACCACGGCGCACAATCTCGGGCAACACGTCGCCGCAGTTACCGACGAGGCCTACCGAACGCGCCCGGCCTTCACGGCGAGCCTCTTCGCAAAGGCGCAGGGCTTCGTCGAGGTCTTCGGCGAGGAGGTCGCAATATCGCGTCGCGACCCGACGTTCAATGCGGCTGCGGTCGACCTCCACAACCAGTGCCACTCCGCCGTTGAGGGTGACGGAAAGCGGCTGAGCCCCACCCATGCCGCCCATTCCACCGGTGACCACAAGTTTGCCCTGGAGCGAGCTCAATCCGTCCTTTGGAGCGAAGTGCCGCTCAGCGAGTGCGGCGAAGGTTTGGAATGTGCCCTGGAGGATTCCCTGTGTGCCGATATAGATCCAACTACCCGCCGTCATCTGGCCATACATCATCAGGCCCTTGCAATCGAGTTCGTTGAAGTGCTCCCAGGTGGCCCATTTACCCACCAGGTTGGAATTGGCAATGAGAACACGCGGAGCCATTTCATGGGTGGGAAACACCGCGACCGGCTTTCCTGACTGCACCAGC